>JACCDR011043409.1_pt1 | contig 31546 bp, 37 predicted proteins | sample 7446431 | NCBI WGS metagenome assembly JACCDR01 (sample SAMN15323443, study PRJNA562643) | freshwater metagenome | isolation source: river surface water | place: USA:Blue River Watershed | collected 2017-08-17
AGTTTAGGGAAGCCTGCATTTTTTGAGCGAGATGGTGCAAGTGCAAAGTACATCCTTGATCGTGGAATGGTATTATGGGGCGAAGATATGGAAGCAGACTTAGTCTAGTTTTTATATTTGGTGTCCCACATGCATCTAAATGACGACATTTTATTGGTTATTATGACGTATTTCTTGGAACATGAAGACTTGGCCATTGAGACTTTGCTATATTATGTAGATGTTCCTCTATTCTCAAAGCTAGCTCAAAAAGTGTTAGAGTTAAGAATAGAGGCTTGGTTGTTGTCTTAAAAATAATTTTGTACTAATAAATAAATGAATAATGATACATCATCTGCCTCTTTTTCATTGAGCGACACAGATCAAAGCTCTGTGGACATGTACCCTGAAGCATATTCAAGCACGAATGAGGTCGCTGAAAGCCCTGAGAGCCAAGGCTTGGATGAAAGCCCTGAGAGCCAAGGCTTGGATGAAAGCCCTGAGAGCCAAGGCTTAAATGAAAGCCCTGAGAGCCAAGGCTTGGATGAAAGTCCTGAATATAATGAAGAACCAGAGGTTGCTGAAAGTCCTGAGAGCCAAGGCTTGGCTGAAGTAACAGAAACGCCAGCACGGCCAAACACACCACAAGTACCCCAGCTACCTGTTATTGAACAGGTGCCAGGTGCACCAAAATGCCATGGAGACGATTGCTTTAGATTAATGGGTGTTCACATTTTTACTGAAGTTCAGGAGCCACAAATGCAAGCAGCACCTGAGCAGCCAGACTTTTCAGAAGAGCCACAAATGGAAACAGCGCCTGAGCAGCCAGACTTTTCAGAAGAGCCAGAAATGGAAGACGATATTACTTCTGATATATTTGACGAATCAGAAGACACGGAAGAAGAAGAAGAAGAAGACACTGATTCTGACGTTACAGTCGAGCCTGAAACCAGAGACCCGATCGAGTCTTTCAAGCAGATCAACGCCTTGGACGAAACCTTTATTGATATTTTGGTGGAACATAATTTTATCAATACACCAATCCACCACCCTACCTTGGACCAGTTTGTGTATTTTTGCGCCGAGTACCGTGGTAGCCGCTCACCACGTCTGCTCAAGGTTATCCAATGGATGCGCCATCAGCTGACGCCAGAAGAATGTCGCGTGTTGCAACGTCCTACCCCTGGCAGTTTCATCGATAGTATAAAAACCCAACACAACCTCGTCTTTAGCTGCGCTCAAAACTACTAGTAAATTAATGAATACTCAATCTTACCATCAAGTCCAAAAACAGGTCAAGATCAGCCATAACAAGGTGCTGAAAAGCTTCTACTTGCCGCACGACCACCGCGACCCGACCATTTTAAACGACAAGCACCGCTTGATCCATTCACCCATTTGGATGGAAGTGTATCTCACCAAGCAAATCTCCAATAACCCATTTATGCCGGTCGTTGACTCGTACAAAATCGAGGGCGAGTATCTGAACATGAAAATGCATTTCATCGAAGGCGAAACGCTTGAGTCGTTTTGCTCAAAGCCTTTTAAGATGAACGACCTGTGGACTGTGCTCTTACAAACGTATTTGGCAGTCGGTGTACTCTTACGACATGGTATCGTGCACGCAGACCTGCACAAAAACAATATTATGATCACTCGAATGCAGTCACAGTCTGGCATGAACCTGCATTACCACTACAATGACGTAGACTTTTATACCAGAGAAAACCGACTGCGTGTTACCTTGATCGATTTTGGATTTGCGTACCAGCCTGGCGTGCTGAAGCATCCTCAACAAGACAAGACCTTGGCTGGATGTAATCGAAATGTAAATGAAAAGCGCAAAGATCTCTTCCGCTTGTGCGACTACTTTAGCAACCTGGACAGAGATTTGCCCATTGTATATTATAACTTGGTTCACCATCTCTGTGCAAACGATGGAACGCTGCCTCTGAATGAAGTAATGAAGATGACGTTCCACATGTTCTTGGATCCACTGCCACAGGCGAGAACCATCTTCAACCTAAAGAAAATAAACTAGTATATTTAATGGCTTCTCTACCTGTCTTGATGGACCAATTATTAGCAATGGTGTTACTTGGCCAACAAAATGGCGCCTGGAATTTGCAACAGGCTCAGCAGATTATGGAGAGTTATGAGTACCTGGACACGCGTCGCAGCAACGAAAAAATCTTGCAATCAGAGACCAGAGAGTACGTCAAGCATGTCGACAGCTTGATGAATGCTATCAACTTGATTCAGCTCAAAGGCTTGTTCAAGTCATTTGACGACGTGAAAACTGTGTTGAGAATGGTCGAAGGCTTACGCGAATTTGTTAAAAATGCTGAACAAGAGGCAAAATAAATCTTTTTTGTTTTTTACTTGTAATGACCACAATTTATTACAGAGATTTTAATGGATGGTGCACAAATGGCTTCAATAACTTTAATGGAAACGAAGTCGAGTGTCTCAACGACTTGGCAACGCTCATTGCGCTGTTCAGCGTCGCGGCTGCCATGTTCTGGCATTCCTGGAAACCTATCATCGCTGGAGCACTGTCTCTCATAACACTCTCCATTATGCATCACAACGACACGCTAAATTGCTACGTAGTGCCATCCATCTTGGATCCGATCGGAAAATTTCAAAGCTACCCAGCTGTGATGGGTATCCGTCCAAAATATGTCAGCCACAAACCAACACGAAATGAGTGGAAAGAATTAAGACGAGATGCCTTTACAACAGACCCAAATAATCCACAAGTCAAAAACTTTAACAGAATTGTCTTGCAAAATCAGATACGACCACGTCCAAAACGCGACTATGTGGAGCGTCTTCGCGTCGCTGGCGAACATGTTGGTACCAGACGTGCTCGCAAGCAGATTGGCCCATATTATGCATAATAAATTTTTACTTGCACTCAACTATCTTGCACTCGCCTTGCCCAGCTGCCATATTAAATAAAGTGCAAGTGGAACAACAATAAGTAAAACGGCGCCAGCAATCGTTGTGCGAAGCCATTGTGGCAAGCTAGGAGACACGCCTATCGAATCTGCAACTGTTTCCAAAAACGGTTTTGGTTTTCCATTTCCGTTTCCACTTCCAACAGTGAGTTTGTTGAATCCTAGCGCAAACGCACCACCAATAACTGTTCCAATTACTGCAAGATACTTTATAGTGCTACCAGCTGTTGACCTTAGCGTACGAGCCGAGCCTGTGTTTATATTGTTGACTACCGCTGGTGCAGCTGCTGGGACCTTTCCAACCTTTGCAACGTCTTCACCTGTCCTTGTTGGGATAGCACTGGTTGCCGATTTTGGCGGTGTCCCTTTTGTGATTTTCATAGCGTTTGATCGTTTAAGATTCGCAATTGTCGTTTCTTGTGCAGGAAATCGCTGTAGCTGCGCAAGATTGTCAGACTGCTTTCCAGCGACTAATCCAGCTTTTGCTACGTCATCTATAGCACCTGACATTTAAAAGAAACAAACAAAAATATTTTCACTTGTAATGACAAATACATGTCCATTGTACACTACTTTGAAACTCCAGTCTCAAAAGTCTTCTTTTCCAAAGAAAATCTCGCTAATGTCGATGAGCAAATCCGTGTCCACATTTATTATCAAACTGGTGACTATTATGGACCCCAGGATCCACACACTCTCATGAAGGCCATGCGGGACAACTTTAACTTGTACGGATACATTCTCTTTGAAGACCCTGAAAAAAATCAAGAATTGCTAGACTGGCTCAACACAAAAACCATAAATGACCTTGTTCACAGTGCTGTAATTGCATTTAGGGCAAACAAGCGTCTCCAAAGACGACGACTGTTTGGAAAACTTGGTATCGAAGTAATTTCGCGACCAAACTAGACAAGCTTCGCCTGCCAGTGCTGAATCACCTGCGGCAGCGGCGTGTTTCGCTTGCCCAGCTTCTGATTCACAATAGACTTCCAAATGTACAAAGAATATAATAGCGATTCTCTAGATGAAAAATCTAAAGGATATTTAGGAATCAAAACATACACTGCAAAATCGCGACAGGTAGAGCATGGTAGCAGTTGTAGCATCGATTGTAGCATTGTTCGCAGCTTTCCTCGATTGCTCCGCACTGGATCGTATCCAAGTGCATAAATAAACATTGTGTCCCATATTGGCGCAAACTCTTTCGACTTTACAGTGTAACTGTTCATATTGTCTTTGTAAACAAAAAAAATTGGTCATGTATGGAAGTTTTTTCTAGCGAACAAACTGTTGCCATGTACGACAATACAAAGCCGACGCTGCTGGCCAGTCAGTCGACTGAATTAAAAAGCAACATCTACCGCCAGTGGATCCTACAAGAAGCCACCAGCGGTCGCGTCGAGTTTGGGTCGCAGTGTCGCTTTGATCTTCCAAACACAGTGCCTTTTATTTCGCAAATTGGGCTGGAAATTCAGTTGCCCTCTATCCTAAAGTCTGACGGCACGTTTGCAGCATACTGCAACGGTGTCGGGCACGCTATTATTGAGAAGCTAGAATTTCGTGTGGAAAATGACGCGCTATTCGAGTATAATAGCCAAGCCTTGGATGTCCATTATGAGTACTTTAATCGAACAGAGCAGCTTGACATCAGTATTGGACGCACATCCAACGTCATTCAGACCCGGCAACTCCAGACAACGCCACTGTCTCTGTTTGTGCCCATCCCAAATCCATTCAACACCGTCGAAACGGCTTTGTCGCGATATCTTTGTTCATCCACGCAACTTTGTATCATCATTAAGCTGCGCCACTTTGACGACATTATCGTCTATGATGGTGCAGTTGCGCCTTTACCAGATCAGGGCGACTTGAATCTGATTTTACATTATGAGACCTTTAAAGTGCCCTCAACATTACTAGTACCGGAACACCGTATTTTTACAGCTACAGTCTTCAACACTGAGCAGACGTTTGACATTTTTGCGGGCGATATGGTGAACGAATGCCAACTCGACTTTCGAGGCGTCAGCCAAGGACTCTTCTTTGTATTTTACACCAAAACGTCCCTTGAGCAAAACGACTACTTTAACTACTCAAGACGAACTGACCAGAACCCATTAATTCATTCGCTTGAACTCGTGGCTGGGCGCGTCACGCTAATTTCTCTGACCAATGAGCTGCCGCTTCGCCAGCGCGAATGGATACAAAACAAGCGCCAGACGGACAGATACATCTATTACTACAAGTTGGCACCTGGTGGCTTCGATTTTAGCGCCTCAAAAGACATCTTTCTGCGCCTCAAAACAAATTTTGACGCAGACGGATTTCTCTCTGTATATTCAATTAAATCACAATTTATACAAATTGGACCGGATAATCTTCAAGTGCTTTTTGCTCAATAAATTAAGTTTTAACGTAAACTAATTTACTCGTTTGAATCCCTTGTTAGAAAAAATATGTCCAAATTGTGACCACATGTACAAGGCTTGAACTTTTTACCAATCCCATCGCTCAAAAATTTTGGCCAATCAATTTTGTCATCATACTTGTCAACCAGCTCTTTGGTCCACGACTTGTTCAGTAGCACAGTGTCCCAGTCAATTTTGTCTTGAAAACAATCTAAGAATAAATCGCTCAACACAATATTACGAGACAAGTGTACCCAGTCAAGCTCTTTGCTAAACTCGCGAACAAATTCTATTGTAAGAATGCAACATCTACTCAAAAGATGCCACGCCACAAATGGATACAATTTCTTGCAAATGTCAATTTCCACTTCTGACATTGTTTCCGATGCCAGCACCCTTGATGCCATTTCTCTCTCGTTTGTGCTTGCAGATTCAATATTGTTGAATGGGCGAATCTTGTACTCTCCAAGTGACCTTGGCAAATTTGTATTGTAGATCATCTCGTCGGGATAACACTTTTGCCAATATTCGTCATAAAACTTTGGTGACATTGGTTGCACTTTAGAGACAATCTTCCAGTCAAAATGCCTTATATTGTCGTATAAAGACGCCTCTGAAAGCAAGTTGCATTTCAAAAAGAGTGGCCAAACGAGCGTTTCTGTTTTAAGCAACAATGGCATAATGTGTTCCGATGGATTACAGGACACGACAAAAGGCAGCACGTCTCCTGTTTGGTAGCAAAAATGCTCGCGACATTGAGGACACGTTGTCTCATCTCGATATTGACCAAAATAAGACAACACGCATTCGTAACAAGCCGAAAAGGTGCATTTCTCACATACACGTCTCACATCGTTCGTATCGTAGCAAAATAAACATTGAGTATCAGAAATTAGCATTTTACTAAAAACGTTCATAATGTTTCAGGGAGATAAACTCGAAAATTTAGTTATTAGTCTTTTTTTTTCGCGCGTTTCTCTTTGGCGGCGTCACAGTTGCTTCAGGGTTTCTAGGCGGTGGCGTCGTTGCGGCTGGCACACCAGACGCTTTCAAAGCCTTGTTGGTACTATGGACGCGAATGGCTGAACGGCCCACTAAGATGGCCAAGCGCACTTCTGGTGGGAAGGATTTCATCGTTCCATACTTTTCATCTAATTCTACACACACGCTTCTCAGCTCGCGCTGGACATCCTCTTCTAGCCACGACTCGTGCCATCCATCCAAGTAAATGTCAACCACATTTTGCCACTTTGTAATATTCTCAATACCCATCACACCAAAGTTCAAGGCTTGTTGGTAATTGTCCACACTCTTCTGTGCCTCACGGCTGTTCAACTGATGCTGAAATTGCGTCTGTAAATGGTTGATTGAGCTGTTTAGGTCACACGCTTTGTAGCATGGAAAACCCTCCTGTTCTAGCTTTAAGATGCTCTGTAATAACTTGTTCTTTTGCACAAACTCTGCCTCGTCCATAAAGACGTTGGACTCTTCAGACTCTGAAAACTGCGGCGGTGTCATGGCGCTGACGCGGCTTGGCACTGAAGAAGGCGACGTTGACATGGAACGCTGGCTCTGACGATCTGACAGAGACAAGTTGCCCATACTTTCATTTATATCCTCTACAATCATCTCGTAATTATTTGTGTTTTCGTGATTGGACCCAGAAGATAAATTCATAACACGTACAAAAAGTTTATTTAAACCACTTTGCAAATGTGTTGGTCCAATGATGTGTCACGAACATGCCGTATTTAAACGTGCCTTTAAGCGTATCCAAAATTTTGACGATTAATTCAGATCTGTCGCTGTCTAGGCAATCCAGGATTTCGTCACACACAAAAAAATGGCATTTTCGCAGCCTCTGTCCATACTGCATCGCAGCGACTTTAAAGGCCAGGGAAAATAAGACTTGCTCACTCTTACTACAGTTGGCCAGTAGGCGCTTATCCTGACCAATATAAATATCAGTGCCACTTACCGTCACAATAACGTCAATGTTCCAGTGTTGTAGCACCTGTTGTGCCAATTGGACCATCTCTGTCAATGTCTGTCCTAAAAAGTCGTTCATAATAGTGTCGCGATTCTTGTACAACTTTTTCAGCTGCTGCGTCTCTTGCTCCAGCTGCTGCACTTCCTCTTTCAGCTGAGCCATCATGGCTGGCTCAAAGCTCTCCACCTTTTTTAGGACCGCACACTCGTGGATTTTGTCCTGCACAGTTTTTAGGAATGATTCCAATTGCGCCTTTTCCTCACAAAGGCGCTGATACTGTTGCTGGCAATTTTGTCGATCGGTCACAATTGCTGGTTTCTTGTCAAAGGTGTTGAGCAAAAACAAATGAGAATCGGTGTCATACAGTTTTGGGTCCTTGGACTCGTAATACTGTAAAAATGCCTCTTTTGTCACAGACGTATTTTGAGGTAAATTGGCGTAGCGCATCATATTTCCAACGACCGTTAAATTGTGGTTCAAATTGTCCAGCTGAACTTTAATTTGCTGTTCCGTCTGATTCAACTCTTCTTCATTCATGTCTGGCTGGCGAACTTGTGCACGCTGCAGTATTTCTTTCTTGGTTCTCAGCTCAACCTGCTTTTCTCGCTCTAGTTTGCTCACATGCTTGAACAGCGGCACAAAATAGGCAATGTCTGCCAGCTCTTGCAGTAGAGTCTTAAAATAGGTTCTGTTGAGCGTCTCTGAAGAATGCAACGTCACCATCCAGCGCTTTAACTCGTCTAATATAAAACTAGGCACAGTCGTCTTGACCTGGTCCATTTTATTTAGACGAAGCTGGCGCTCAATTTTCATTTGCTGCTCATTCACCAAAAGGTCCAATTTGATGTATCCCTCTGTCTGTCCTTTTTTAATCATCACACCTGTCTGGTTCTTGGGCCCAAAGAGCACATGATAGAGCGCGCGCAGCGTATTTGTCTTACCAGACGCATTGTACCCTTTTAGGTGCTTAAACTCATCCAGCCTCGTTGTGAGCTGACCATAGTTTAAAATGTTCTTTAATTCTAGCGTCAAAAAAGTGATGTTTAAAACAGGCTTGTCCTTGATCTCAAATTGACTCCTAAACTCATTAAAATGTTGCAGTATTTGAGGGTCCATCGAAAATAAATTTATTTCATTTAAATAGTAACAAATGAACAATCCAGCTATATTTATATTTATTGGCTTTGTATTTTTTTACGCAGTAGTGCAAGTGTATGCCCATTATCACCCAATCACAAAAGCAGAAACACGCCATTTATTTGCGTTTAATGTCGCGTATGCCATGTATCTTGGATTTGTTCTCAGCTTATTTGTACCACTGTTGCCAAAACTCCAAGTTATTCCAACCATTTCTGTCCCGTCAACTGCTCCAGTTGTTAAGCTCACACCAATCCTCTAAGTTAGCGCAGAATCAAATAAACCACAAAAACAATTGTCAGAAATAGCGTCCATCCAAATAAACGGTTATTTCTTGTGTACGTTTCTTCATATGCCCAGTGGCCGCGTAGCATGTCACGTATCGTGCCAAAAATGGACATACTAATCAGCGGAATAAGATCTGCAAATTTTAGGCGTCTAATTGGCTTGATAGCCGGACTATCCTCGTTCATAGTGTCTAATTCGTCAACGCGGTTTCTAATCCGAACATAATCAGGATATTCTCGACCAATCATATCGCGCATTTCTGGCGTAATATTTGGCGACATATCTGGGCCGTCATGACCATCTGTCCACTTGGCCTCTATGAAATGCAAGTACCGCATCAACTCTTCTTTCTGATCAATCGTAAAGTTTGTGTTCATACTCTAAGAAATTAAAATAAAATGTGGCCTTATGTAATCTAAAAATTAAAATCATTACAAATACAAGTAATGAAACGACAAATTGTATTCGATGCCACAAAACGACTCTCTACGGAATCATTGGACAAATATACCATGTCTCTAGATCACCAATATAAAGTCACTTCTGTGCGATTATTGAGCGTGATTGTGCCAAATATAGCCGCGACGCAAGCACTGCCATACCTCTCTCTGACGCTAGAAACGTCTGTCAAGGGAAACGACCTGATGCCCATCCAATTCGCCACATCCAAGGACGACGCGACGTACATGGAAGACGTTTCCTTTATTCTACGCTTTGAACGCATGGACACGGCTGACCAGTTCGTCACATGCATCCCAATGACAGATGACCTTATCAGGATGCAGCGCCACTTATCTATGGACCGTCTAACGTTTAAATGGAAGACGCCGTCCAATTCGCCATTTACGTTTAACAACGCTGGCACAGCTCAAGCCGATACCGTCGTAGTCACACTCGAACTCGACTGTGACGAATAGCTACTTAAGTAAATGTTTCCCATTTTAATGAATGACGTGTTGTGTAGAGCGCAATTTAATTGAAACCGTTCAAGGTCTTGTTTGTGACATGTGTGGAATTTGCGACACGCAGGTTCACTTTGGCGCCCACGTCTTCAAAACAACCGATAAACAGCACCACAGCTACACAGTTCAGAACCCTGAAGACCAAAACAAGGCTATGCCGCTCGGTACGATGATTTACGGAAAGAAACGACAGTATAACCACGCATCTAATGAGCAAATTCAAAACTGGATGAATCGACTCACATTGGAAAACAAATTGGCGTTTTACAATGTTAGCGAAAAATTCATCAGTGAGACTCTTGTAGAATTTAACCAGATCAACCGAACCAGCTTTGATCCCAAGAAGCGCAAGAACAGCTTCAAAGGTCGGAAAAAGGAAGGTCTTATTGCAGTCTGTTTATTTATGACCTTTCGCCGAAACCATGTCGAGCGCTCTATGCAAGCCATATGTGAAATGACAGGCGTCAGAAAGTGCGATTTTAGCCGCTCGCTAAAACAGTACCTTGAAATCAAATGTAAATTAGAGAACCTCACAAACTACACGTCAATGATTGTATGTAACGAAAACCAACTCTGTGAATCTATTTGTAACAAATTTGATCTCTCCTTTAAGAGTGCTAAAATTATTTATGCGCTGTACAAAGCCTACAACTCCCTCAAATGCAGCTACAGACACACGACAATGACCAAGATGTATGCAATGGTATATTACTTTTGTCTCGAGTCTGGCAACAATGCCGTTTATTCCTTGGATGAATTGCATTTTGTTTTGGGCGAACAAACCGACGTGGCTCTGTCCACGATTGACAAAGTTTTAGTCGAAATTAAAGTGAACAAGCTGGTATTCCTGAAAACTTTTAATAAAACTGTATTTTAATTTACTACATCCCAAAATCGTGCTTAATGGCAACTTTTTTCAAAGTGACGCCATACACATTTTTTAAATTGTCAGAAATTTTGTGATCTGTGACCCGAAGCAGCTGAATAAAGTCGTGCTTCTCAATCCGTTTATATCCTGTGTGATCCAAAAATTTTAAAAAATACTTGTGATACATATCCAATCGAATAAAAGGCCAAGATACAGAGTCACACATGCTGGTTAAAGCGCCTGTACATGCGTACAGCTGCACAAAAGCTGTCAAGACATGTACACCTGACGTTTCCTTGTACAAGTAGTTATACCAATACAAATAATTTGGTTGCACCAAATTTGGATGATTTAAATACAGATGCATGCACTCTACAATCAATTTCGTCATGATACCTGTATCGTGCAAAGGCGGTGGACTAAAGTTTGACAGGGGTCTGCCTGATGTTCTGAAATGTAAAATCATCGCAGAGTCGTTTTTTAATTTATTGTAAATATGTGAGTTTTCGTCACAAAAGATCAAAATTGGCGTTTTGACGCCTCCTGTGTTTCCATTGGTTAAATGCAAATGCTTTCCCTTGAAGTCCATGTAATACGCTTTGCTAGCATAGTTTAAGACCTCCTCGATATTCTTTTCAATGTATTTAGGAAACAAGGCTTGCAACGCCTTTTCCAAACTATCTCGCCATTCAAGGGCTGTACAACTCTTGTACACCAAAAAGAATGGGCGTGGCTCAAAGAGGCTCACATATAAAAACTTTCCTAGAGCCCACTCCATGTATCGTATCTCGCTAGGAGTGTGTTGTTTCAGGGCGCCAAAAAAACTGTAATTTCTACTGTCCGCTTCCTCTGGATAGTCTAATAAACAACGAACATTTTTGGGGTCTGTAGCCATGTCTATGACGATGTTAAATTCATTTGATTCCAAATCCACAAATCCATTGTTGAAATAGAGCGACATTTGTTTCAGGGAGTTTGAATTGGGGTACCAAATATGAAAATTAGACCAAGTCTATTCTCACACTCGCATCCCATAAACTTTTTCCGCGATCAAGGATAAATTTTGCACTTGCACAATCTCGTTCAAAAAATGCAGGTCGTCCTGAACTTAAGCACGTATTGCAACGTCTTAACCTCAGTCCTTCATCTCTTGATCGCTCATTATAGATCCTCACCAAGTCTTTACTTTTGCATACTCGACAACTATTACTTGTATTTCGCTCACATACCATCTGGATCTTCACTTTTGAGTCGTTTTTACGTTCAATAAAGTTTTTGATTTGATGACAGCTGGATGTTTTATTCCCTTTGTATGTATGTCCAAAAGAACCATTTCCCCAAAACAAGAGTACTTTCTTTTCTGGCTTTTTCGTTCTCTCTTTCCTTAGCTGCTTCTGTCGTCTTCTCGCTAAAGCCTTGACGACTCTGTCCTTGTCTACATGTTCTATCTCTCTACTTGCATCTTGCCACTTGATATCCTGGTCCTTGGTAGCTCTCTCGCTAAAGTGTTGAATAACGTATTCCAATCTTCTCAATTTCAGACAATATCGCCTAAATCGCCACTGACGAAAATTCGGATGAGCATAGCAATATGTGATATTGGCCAAGGTTCTTGGTCGCAGTAGAATGGATCGATACTCATGTCCATTCTTTGTCACACTCAATTGATTAAGATAATGTCGTATTCTATCCTCTTGTCGCCTCACAAATTGAAGATATTCCTCCGTACAGAGATATTCATTCCATTCGTCCTGAGTGATGTTCAGATGGTGGTTGCTGTGAGCGACTTCTTCTTTAGTGTCATAATGTGTGACATCTGCGAGTGTAGCGACTTGTAATGGGTTTTTGACGCCAGGATCTACACCATAATAGGCGTCATACGTCTGATTCATCACTTTTTCTTTCTTTTCCACCTCTGTAATAGTCACTTCAATGTTCTTGTCCAATTTACAGTATGAAAACCCGTCTGTCGTAAAAGTATGGTCGAATCCCCACTTGTTTTTCCATATTTTTACATATTCACTTACTTCAAATGTCAAGTGTGCCGGAATGAAAGACGCTCTAGGTCCATAGCGAATATTTCGCTCTTTTGTTTTGTGCTCCTTTGTCTTTCTATTAACCACTAGTGGTGTTATCTTTTCTAATGTCTTGAGGTAATAGACGCGATGGATCTTTTGCTTTGAATTTGTGATCATATTTCTAAAGTGCTCTAACAGCATATAAAAATGATGCCCTAATGATGTAATGACCTGATGTTGCTCTCTGTCCAACACTTTGCAGTTCTTGTATTGCCATAGGAGCGACCAGAGATGTTTGTAGGTCTTTTTTGTCATGGCTTTCAACGCACCATGATCGTCTGTAGCATAAAACTCTGCAACACTCACAGCGACTCGAGTAACCATGTACATTATGAGACTTTCATTCTTGTATTTCTTAGCAACATACATCACTGGATAGATGGACTTATATTCGTCAAATATATACTTTACTTCATCTTTAGTTGCTCTTCCTTTGGCACGTATGGCGTCATAATATGCCTTGATCTCTTGTAATTTTTCAGGATCATCTTGATGTTCCTTCATGAGTGCTTTTTCGTCTGCGACGTGTTGTCCCCTCAATTTATACTCACTATTATCAAATCCTTCAAAAAAGAACTTTGCAATCTGTTTTAATTGATTTCTTTCACAACAATAATCAATGGTTGTTGGGTCTTTTTCTATCATCCAGCTGATCAATTCATAAAGCTGTATTCTGAGAATATGGTAGTTCTCAACATAGTCTCTTATCTGAATCTTAGCGGTTTCTTCTGCTCTCAATTTGTGCTTAATCGTCCGACATCTCGTTTCTTTGTCGCTAGGTGGTTCTTCACCTAACTTTGGTTTCTTTGTCGTTGTACCAATATGTGTTTCTTTCTTTTTTCGTTTGGTCATGTCTCAAAAAATTCTCTGTAAAATTACGGTTTTGATCACCACGTGAAAAGGAGAAATCGGAAATATGTATCATGTGTTTTACTCAGATAGACTTAGTCTAGTTTTACATTGGGCGTCACAATTTTTTTCTTGACATTAACTATATGGCTTTCTCAGACGGATTTATGAAGAAACTTTCGTATTTAGGGTTCGGTTTACTGATCATATGGGGTATTGCTAACGCTATCAAATACTATGAAGGATTTCAACCTGACGATAGTGATTTTGATCAATTTGCTTTATATCAGCCTGCTGCACAATTGGCAATGAAGCAAATGCCATTACCAACCATAAAAACAGACAGTGCAGCCAAGTCGGCAGCTGTCTTGATGAAACCAAACACTGGAAGACCACGATTGACCCAGGTCAACAGAATTGACACCTTAAACCGAAACGCAAACATTCAAATGAGACAGCGTCCTCCAACCATCGTCAAAGGCCCTGCAGATCAATCAAAACTAGTGTTTAACAAATCTGGATTCACAGCTGATTATCTGCCACTTGTATTGTAACTTTAAATTTGGGACATAGTGGATTTAATGAATAAAAGTTGTTTACTAAATGTCCTGTAGCAGTTGTAAATATACAGATTGTAATTCAAGTAGTTCAATTTCTAATATGTCCTACTACTCATTTTCACTCAATGTTCAGTTGCGCAGTGAGAATGCAAAGCTACCACAGCGTCAGAACCCTGGTGACGCTGGCTACGACTTGTTCTCGCCAACACAATGCGTCGTCAAGGCCAAGAGTAAGCTCCTAATTCCTCTGGACATTACTGTCATGGTGCCACTAGGCTATTATGGACAGATCGCGCCACGATCTTCTCTGGCGTCCAAGAATTTTATCGATGTGGGTGCAGGCATTGTCGACAGCGGCTATAGAGGCAATTTGGGCGTCTTGTTGTTTAATTTCAGCGACGAGGACTTTGTTGTAAATATCGGCGACCGGATCGCTCAACTCATCCTCATTCAAATTGCCACGCCAGATGTTCGACAAGTGGATTATGTTAGTGGTACCGCTCGAGGCAATGGCGGATTCGGATCTACGGGAAAATAAAAGCGCGTTTGAGCTTCATGTTTCAAAAAATAAATTTACTTAATCGAATTTTTTACAGCCAAAACAAATCGACTTTTTGCCAAGACATTTGCAGGAGACGTGTCGTTTGTAAAAACAAAATGCAAACAGTCTGTAAACACCCCCAATAACGCACTGTAGCGTCCGCCAAATTCAAAAGCCTTTTTAGCACCACAAATACCCTTATCAGTCTCGTTTACACATTCTGCCTCAATTAATTTATCATAAATAGATACCACATAGTGACAGTGCTGGCAAGGCACCTCTGGCATTGATCCCATTTTTCCCATATAAATTTGACTTACACTTGTTGTTCCCTCATACAAATCAGAAAGCAAGCTAGGCTTTTCACTGATCTCTAAAAATGCGTCGGTAATCACGTCTACCGACCATTTCGTAATATCATGGACAAATCTCAACTTTTTAGCGGTGATTGATCTCTCGGTGCTAGGTGACAAGTCAAACACAATACTGTCACAGCCTTGTATTTTCAGGTTGATTAAATGAACAAAGACATTGGAAAGCTGGGAGTCGTTTATGTCATCAATGAGAATGACCAGAAACTCAATCTTCTTCCCGTCGGCGGTGCATTCGTACAAGTCTGCATACAAGCCATCTAAATCCAAATGTTCTGATTTTTCCATATTTGTCACAGATAAGACGTTTTCAACGCGCCCAATGCTTGTGCTGTACGTACTGATCATCCAAACCTTTTTTGAATCTAGATGATTGAAAATATTAACCAAAAAGCTGTAATATCGCTCAAACTGGGCAAATTTTGGGTTGTCATCAGAGGAAAACTCATGCGAGTGAGCCAATTCCCATTTAGATTTGAATGAAATCAGCTGTACTTGGATGTCATCCAACAGGCCCTCATACTGAATGCTCTGGTCATCCTTATTACCATATGTGGAAACAAGGCGGTCCTCACATCGCTGGTTATTGGTGACACATTCGAATCCAAACGAGCCAAGGATATTCAAGGCATCTTTAATAGCACCGTAAATACGCGTATTTACCTCATCTCTTTGCTCCTCTGGGACCAGTCGTAGCTGTTGAATAAGCAGTTTAATTTGTTTGAAAGATAACACTTCTACCATTATTTCTTATTAGGAAAATTTTATTTATTTGCTAAAGACATGAAATTTGACACTGAATCTGAGACCACCCAGCTTTACCTGATTGCGAGCTTCATTATCATGATGCTCTTGTTTTTCAGAAAGGACAATGTGGTCGTGTTTTTTCTACTACAATGGGTTAGTATTGGACTCATGTATGTTGCAATTTTCCAATCCGATTAATTTTTTTGTTGATAAAATTAATGTCTCTCACGTACGCAGAATTCGCACCAGCTGCGCAAGAAGTTTTGATCCAAGATAATACCCCAAAAGTATCAGATGAGCCAGTCGCACCAATGAAGCGGCAATGCCACCGATGTCATGGCAAGATCGTGCTGGATGACCTGGCGATTGTGGCAATTGCGGCAATTGTATTGATATTTATACTAAAGTGAGCTACATACTGTAATGCTAGTCAAGCTTGAAAAAAAAGTACTTGTCATTAAAGGATCTATTAAAGACGCTGACCACAATATCAGCTACGATATTGGCCAGCATATTGTTGATATAAAGAAGATCAATGGAGATTTTGAGCTGAAGATGACGCCAAACGACCAGCCTAGCGAAGAACCTGTTGCACCAAAAAAGGTAGAGGAGGAAAAGAAGCGAAAACGAGCACCAGTAGCACAAGCCTCTAAGAAGAAAAAGGTGGACAAGGCAGCAGCGCCCACGTCAGCCTCTATGACCCCAAAGATTGCGTTTGCTTTTGCCAACGAGGACGTCCCGGAATTACCAATAGACAATATTGGAGGAAAGTGCACGACGTGTCATAAGAAAGATACGTTGCCGGGAAAGACAGTGTGTATCGATCATGACGATTCAGAAACCTTGGACCAAACTGGTTTGATTATTGAATAAATGAATCTATCACAAAAAATTTTTTATTCTCCTTGCGACATGTGCGATTCCAATGTGCATGAAAATGCGTCCAAATATAAAAACTAGACCAAGTCATTGTCGTGGTCAATTTTTACAACTTGCAACTTGATTTTCTCAGGTTCCCGGAAAGTGATGGTTAATCTGCTCTTTGGGTCTAGCTTGAGTACTCTCTTCCAAAATCCTAGAGGGTAGTAGCCGTTGAGAAACTCTGGGTACCAGTGTACTAGCGGTGTAATATTGTAATAGTCCTTGTCTACTGTCTGGATTACCTGTACGGGCTTATTTTCAGAAATCATAGATCTATTGTAACTGGTTGCCCACTTGTACAAATACCCCTGATGAAAGAAAAAATTAAATGGAAGTTCCATATCTGGGATACAATTGCGCACAACTTTATGAATGAGGCCAAACACGCGAATACAAGTGGATGCCATTTACCATCAAGTTTTTTTCACTTAAATGAGACCATAAACGTGAAAACAATAATATTTTACTTTTTTTTTCGCCCATGATTTTGCCTTTCATTTAAATTAACCTGTTCAAAGGACGTGTTTTCGCAAACTAGCTTGAGTGTTAAAGAATAGTCTAACCTCAGAATGTCAAAGAGATCGCCATTAAACGTCTTGAGCATAAGAGACACCTCTTTGAGCATAGGAATTGGAGGGTCATACACAATCGGTTCAAACTCTCTGTGAAAGACAATGGCTCCAGGATTAACATCTAGTGGCACTTTTTCAAACACGTTTTTTTGATCATTGGAAATAGACTTGCCCAAAGTTGGCTCCACCAAGAAGACATAGTTTTCACCCTGCAATGTAACTCGTCGGTACAATGTATCGTTTCCTTCCCAGGACACTGTATTTGACTGGACATTTCTGTAGCCGTCATTTTCGCTAGAAACGCGAAAGTTGCTCAGCGTTCCACCAGTGCTACTGTCACTAAATAAATCCAAGGTTTCAACAAAGTAGTCGTTTTCGCTGTTTACGCGAATACCAAACGTCTGGCCATTTAGTTTTTGGGTCATTGGAAAATAAGGGATGGTTCCAGTTGCGCGTGACACAGTGACTTCATTCGCATAATTTAAGATACCTCTCGTGCCGCTTTGCGTCAGAGGATCACTGACATAGATTATAAACTCGTTTGATCCAGTTAAATTGGTGTTAATACCATATTGGCCATATAATCGCGGCAAGCAGTTGGTCTGTGCGATTGTGACGCGATGTCCGTAGGAAATGGTACAAAAGGCCGACGGTGCTGTTAGGATCGGACTGTAAATGACCTGGATTGTATTACTATCAATAACATTAATGACATGTGGGCCAGAAAAAGTTGCGTCAAAATTATTGTTTTCTATGAAAATAAAAGACTGGGTGGAGAGGCCATGGTTGTTGATAATCAAGTTTAAACGGCCTGGTGTGAGCTGTTTTGTGATCACATTCTCAATGATAGACCCAGTAAATGGAATGGGGACCTTTGTTGTAATTTTCACTCGGTTCCCGACAAGCGACTGAATATTTGTAATTTCATTAAAACCATGTAGGTTCTTTTGCACCCTGACAAAACTAGTTTGTACTTTTGCATCGGGCGAAATACTGATTACTTTCTGCAACGGATATCGTATTACAAATTGGGTGCTAGATAAAACGTTCATCACAAAAAATGTGGCGTTTGCCTCGAATTGTGGCACAGACTGGACATGGTGTATTTGAATTTTATCTCCATACAAGAGTATTTGTCCATTTGTAATCACAGAAAACGTGTTGTTAACGATCTGAAGTTTTGTACTGCTCCATGGATGCACATAAACGTAGCCGTGGTACTGGTCGCACGTCAGGTACACCATTTGATCCAAGGTGAGTTCGTGCGGCTTGTCCAGCGTGATAAGGTCGTCTGTGAGTCCCGACACTGTGTAGATTGTATTAGGAACCAGTGGAAGGCCAGTGTCAACGGTGACGAGACAATTGCCGTTAAAAGGCACCATATTAATAACAGAGGCTTGCACGGCAGAAACTTTGCTAGAATCAATTCCAACACTGCTATTCTCTATTGGGAAACCAAGAATCTGGCCGATAAAGTTGCCAGCTGTTGACAAATTTTCCCTAGTCTTTAGATTGAACAAGACTTGAAAGTTGACAGGTCTTCCAAGCAAAACCGTATTGCTACCACCACTAGACGTGGAAGTCGCTGGCAGGCCAATGTCAAATGTAAAGGTCGTGTCTGTGAAGCCAACAACGGTGTGAACACCATTTAAATCCGTGTCCAGATAATTGGCAACAGGTGTACAGCCAAAGAGTGCAAACGAGTCACCCGTTTTTAAACCATGGTTGTTGATCAGGACAGTGACCAGGGTCGTGTCAATGACGGTAGACAAGGGATTGTTCCGCAGTGCCTGGGTCTGGAAAGACTGAAATTCTAAAATGTCTGTTGATCTGTCACTAGACACAATAAAGGTGTGATAAACACCATTCTGGTTTTGTGTCTGGTTAATAAGGGTCTGTAATTGTGTACTAATAGTGTCTATAGCATAATTACCAGGCGTGACGCTGACACTATATCTTGGTGCACCAAAATCGACTTTCATGGTAAATAGCGGTGGAAGGCCAGTTGTGTCAACATATAAACGGACTTTATAAGCGTTGATAATATCTACTTGGTGATCTCCCTCTAGCCAAGACAGTACAGGACAAAATACAATGATACATGTTACCTTTGCAGTATTTAACAAATGCGGTTTTGAGCACGTTATAGTCAGCTCGTTTGGCTGTAGAATATCGACCTGGACCGTCTGAATGTTTCTCTCGTATTGATCTCGCCATTGAAAGGCATTGTTGCTGGTATTAACGACTTGTGCCGCATTTGGCAGCTCCAGCGTCATGAGTTGGACTTTGCTTACATTCTGAAAAGTGTCCCCAAGAGACAGCGTCATCTCGCACGCTTTGGGGTAGGTCGCATAGTCTCTAGACCTAGAATCTAAATGAACGATAACTTCAATTGGATTCTTTTTCAGATCCAGTTTTTGCTTGGCGGGTTTTGGCACAGGCTTGACTTGCTCTTTTTTCTTTCGCTCGCGCTGTACAAACGAATCTTCTACGACCTTTTGTTTTCTATTGCCTAGAGATCTGTTCAATAGCATTAATTTTCTTTGCTATTATTAAATAAATGTTTTTAAGTGACATTACATCGATGGCTATAGTGAAGAGTTTTGATGGCCAGTACTGGTTTAGCGGCCACATGGAGAGTAAGCCCTTGTACAAATTTTTGCAAGAACACAACTTTCAGCAGCTGCAACTGTTTATGTACAAAAATATGAATGGCGTTTATATTCCAATGCAAAATGACACTTTTGTCTCTTTTTTAATGAGCACTGAAATGGATGTCCAAGACCCACAGTTTCTGTCATATCTGGGCCACGAATTGCGCACGCCACTGAATGGCATGATCGGTATTCTGACCATGCTGCAGGAGACGATTGTCAACGACAAACAGGAGCAGTATGTAAACGCCTTGCGTACAAGCCTTGGCTACACCTGTGCTTTGACCAACAATATCTTGGAATTCTCGCAAATAGAGTCTGGTAGTTTGACGATCAAGGAAATCACATTCGACTTGCAAGACGTGATTCGGTCATTGCGTTCTATTTTTATGAGTCGCATTCAAGAAAAACAGATTGATTTGGCGTTTATTGTGGATAGCAACTGTCCTCAGTACTTATTTTCAGACGACAGCAAATTGAAGCAGGTGCTGGTCAATTTAATTTCAAACGCAATTAAATTTTCCAACAAGCGTGGCTCAGTCTTGGTGACCTTTACCTACGACTTACAGGACCAGCAGCTGCGCGTGCAAGTCCAAGACCATGGTTTTGGGATCTCACAGGACATGTTGAATCGCGTCTTTCATAATAGTGTGAGGCCTCAAAACGGATCAGGGCTTGGCTTACTCATTACGAAAAGTATTATAGAAGCCATGCAAGGCAGTATACAAATTACCTATAGTAAACCAGGGCAGGGAACGACGATACTATTTAATATTCCAGCCCGTAAAAGCGAGCCTACCAATATTCAGTATATTGCTACTAATTTATTTGAAGGAAAATATGCCATGATTGTAGACGACAACGCAGCCAACCGTTTAGCGCTCTACCAGATGCTTGGCAAGTGGGGCTTCATCCCAATTATGTTCCAAAACGAAATGGAAGCCTTGATGGGCTACAAGATGCACCAGTTTGATATTGTGTTTTTAGATATTTGCATGGACGATACCAATGGAAATGATCTGCTGATAAAACTAAAAAACGAGCGCCAGAGCGTCTTCATAGCCGTGTCTAGTTTGTCCATACCATGCCATTCTGATTTTTTTGGCGTTATTCAAAAACCAATTGAGGAACAAGCCATTATACAAATGTCGTCTAAAGCACTCAACGTCTCAATGTTTGGTGTGCTTCATATTGGTATCTGTGTCGTAAATCCGATTGTCCTGGGAAATTTAAGACTACATCTGTCCCATCTTGGCGTCAAACATATCGTGCAACTGACAGACAAAACGCTACGCCGTCTGGACGAGTTTAATATTGTGTTTGTCGAAAATACATTTATCAAAGGCGTCACGTACACCAAGAGCTACGTTATCAGCCTGGTAGAAGACGCATCCGTCCCTAAACCAGACAATTGTAGCGAGTGCTTGCCGATGAATTTTTCTGAAAAAGACATTGTCGATATTTTGTCAAAATTTACAAAGTAAAGTTTTTTACCAAAGTTCATTTACTACGTGACTTACAAAGATGCAAGCGTATATTGATCTCCAGCATTGAGGATATCACCAGTCTTGGTGTCTCCATGTTCAAGTAATCTGAAATAGTATTTTCCTTCCGTTTTGTGCAAGTACTTTAATACGAAGAATTGGCCTTCATCTTTCAAAGAAAAGAGAGACACCTTCTTCAAGTCTTGTGTGGTTGGATCATTTGCATAAACAACAACTGTGCTAGCATTTGGGGTGATTGTGGCGACACCAGCGGTTCCAACATCTCTACAGCTTACTTTCTTCAACTGACCAGGTTCCAAACTATCACCAGCAGCTGGTGCATTTAATAGGTACCCTCTGGTGACAGAAGGTGCTTCTACAACGGTCAAAAAGCCACCATATTTGACAACCTCATTGGCAAGTGTCAATTTTTGGATAGGTCCAGAAGGATGGATAGTAACTGCTTCGTTGTTCAAAGAGTAGTAGGATTGTCTGTTTGTGATTTGGCTCATTATACTTATGTAGTAGAAAAAAAATTTATTTAAACCAAAATCGCCTAAAAAACTTAATTTTTATTTACATTCAGATATCAGAGGCAGACTCGACTAGACAGTCGATATATTCCCACACAGTTTGCTTTTCTACGTCGGTTAATTCATTGACGCGTTTCTGGATATATTGGATCTCAGCCAGGACATTGTTGTCTTCTACAGAGACAGAGAGCGATTCTAGATATTGTTGATCCCTTTTTTCAATGGCGCTGACAATGTCAGCTGTCAAAGCTTTTTGAAATACTTCGTACACGCTTCGCATGTGAAATTCTCCTGCTATTTTTAGCATCTGCAAGTTAGAGTCATATACCTTTAGCTTTTTATCACCTGGAAAGACATTAATCATGACTTTGATAAACTGGGTTAAATAGTCAAAGAAACACTCCATCGTTTGATCTTTATTTTTATCTTTGTTTATTATATTAAGATAATAAAAATGCAATCCAACTTTAACATCACTACAGCGCCGAATAACTTTCGCGAGTACATTGTCAGTTTGCGCAAGCCAGCTCGTCCAATCAGAAGCCCTAAACCGCTTCCTGTGTACACCCAGCGAGAAACGCAGCTAAATGACAGACGATTCGGAGAGCCAAGTATGCGAAGAAGACCTTATAGAAAGCCAGCACCGATTCCAACAAAGACAACAAGAACGTATAGCACAACTCTAATTTAAGTAAATTGTTTTAAAAGGACATGGATATTGAATCATACTTGATTGAAAAACTTTGGCCAATTTCTGTAAACGTTTTAAAGCGCGTCTACGTGTATACACAGTCCAAAGACAATCCTGAAAAAGCGTTTAGAAGAGCCATTAAGCGCCAAGACGACCTATTTATGCAAGCGGTTGATGTGAGCTTAAAAGACTTGCCAGTGGACAGATCTGAATATTTTACGAGAAAATTACAGCTCTTGTCGCCAACAGCGGAGCTAAGAGACTTGATGGCCAATGCTACAAAAGAAGCCGGACTGGTTGTGCTAGACATGCCAGAATTGATCAAACAGGAAGGTTCATTGTCAGACCGAAAAGCATCTTACGAGCTGCTACAAAGTGAGACCAAGCGAGGACTAAAGGTTGCCTTGTTTGACTTTAAAGACAATGTGGTGCCAGTAGCCGCACCAATGGACGAGGAACCAGAGCAGGAGGAACATGTACAGCAAGAAGAAGAGGCGGACGTGAGCTCTGAAGTAGAATTGCCACCTATTGCTGGACTAACCCTGAAAGACAAGCAAATGTTTGCCAATCCAGACAATTTCGAGTCTATACACTCAAATGAAGAAGAACCAGACGTGCCAAACGAAGTGCAGCCTGTTGAAGAACCCTTGAAAGAGCAAGAAGTAGAAATGTCTGCACCAGTTGTGGCACCAGAACCACAAATGGAAACGCCTGTGCCAGAAAATGAGGACACAGAGACAGTGATTGAATTGTTACCAGACGCAAAAAAGTCTTATTTCTCCAATTTTTACTAATAAAGTTATGCATCTTTATCATACGTTTTTGGGGGTCCATATTTAGGACGACTAGCAGCAGCTTCCTTGTTTGCTTTTTTAATTGCTTCTAATTGATCCGCAATACTCATTGTTGTAGCAACATCAATACCCTCTGATTTTGTAATGGGTCCAAAATCAACAGGATCGCCTTTGCGTACAAACGCTACGCCATCAGTGTCCATGGTGTCAGACTGAGGCAGATCCATGACGGGTTTCATGCTTTGTTTTTCTCGTACGGCAGCTGTTGTTGTTTGCTCTGCTTGTCCATTTCGAATAGAATTCATGTTAATGTCATGGATAAAGGCGAGACATTCCTCTGGGCCGACAAAATGACCACTATCGGTTACAATAGTTGGTATTTTTCGTATACCAAACGTGTGGACGTATGGAGAAGTTCTTCGTGTTTTTGGATCCTTTGCACAAATGGTTGAAAAGTAGTTTCGTGCTGGAGACTTTGAAAGCGCCTCTAGAACAGGAGCACAGACTGTGTTGTAATCTCGTTGATTGCTGACATCTGTGCGGTAAAATAAGTAAAAATAAGTAGGCTCTGTTGACATGGGAATAATACAAAAATTTACTTAGATTGGTCAATTGTAAACAAGACCTTGACAGCGTCTTTGTTGAATTGAAGTCCTGTGATGCGAATCAAATGTAACCCAGCTGATTGGCCAAAATAGTCCAAGGTGAGTGGTTGGAATAAATCTCTAATGAGCTCATTTGGGTCTTCTTTGACCATGTAGTAGCCCTCCAAGCACATTTTTATAGTATTTTTTAGTTTATTCGTCAGAAATTCCAGGAGCAAGTTGAAGTTGTGCAACTTGTCAGCGCTTGGTGGTAATTTTGGGGTCTGGATGTAAATTGGGTTGTAAAAGTTAAAAGTGTGTTTTTCCATGGTCCATGTGCCGTCATATGGCTTTTCAGGATCTTGCCAGGTGGATGAGTCCTTATATTTGTAGTAAATCATCATCATTTTTAGTAAATTTTTTTTCTTTATATAAAGTATCAGAAATGCACAAAAAATCCGCTGTAAAGAAACAAGCTGATGCTCTTCGAAAGAAGATTGCTTCAACCAAGAAAGTTGCTGCCAAGCATGCATCTATTGCCAAGAAACACACCTCAAAAGTGTCTCATTTGCAAAAACAATTAAAAAAGAAAATTGCTTCAAAACCTGTGAAACACTCTGCTAAATCAGCTTCAAAGAGAGTCGCACACAGAGGATCAAAGTTGAAGCTTCATGGAATTAGAAAGTAAATAAGACCTATCTGATTGGTCCCCTTTGTCGCATCTTTTCCACCAAAAGTCAAAATAAAACTTTTTCAGCAAATGCCTTTTTTACGTTCATCTTTTTTCAGACGGGGTAACCCGAAAAAATAAAAGTTGTCTTTTGTCAGAAAACATGCGACAAAGGAGAAATGATATGATTGGTCCATATCTAGCCAAAAAATAAATTATTGACTACTTTTATGAGCCATCGATCAAAGAGAGACCAAGGTAATAACGCTATAGTACCAATAGCCACAGCACTAGCTACTGCAACTGTCTTAGGTGTTGGAGCAGTATTTCTACATAAGCGAAAAATACAAATTAGTTCAAGAACAAAAAAAGTCGCAGTGCTTGGTGATAGATATAATGGTAAATCGACGTTGATTTCTATGATCACAGGTGACAATAGTGAGCCACTTGAAGGTGTACCAAAGGTATGGAAAACAGATAAATGGGACATTGAATTTTGGGAGATTCCTTCATATAGGGAAGACTTTTATGAAGCCGATAAATGGTGGGATCATCATAAATTGGATAGTTATGATTTATTTATCATAGCTGTTGAGTGTCGTTTTGATAATCTTAATGTATTTTGGACAGTCACAGCCCATTACTATAAAATACCAGTTGTAATTGTAGGTACTATGATAGATCGTGTCATTGAGCACATCATGATTAAGGAGGGTAAGAGCTTCGATGAAGCTGTGACGTTTATAAAAACAAGAGATATAAACGATTTGAAACGCCTGATCAACTATGAGAGTCCATATGCGAAAACTATCCGTGAAGATCCTGAACGTGTAAAACAGGTTTTTGGGCCGTCAAATGAAATCCCATTCCAATATTTTCAACTCACTAATTATAAAGAGCTAAATGGACATGTCTTTAATTATTTGGATTTAGAGTTGATGAAGAAAAGCATCTTGGAGACTTTTAGTAAAAATTGATAAATAGGCTATTTATTGAGATATAGACCAATCAGCGTTTGTCCCCGTTGTCGCATCTTTTCCACCAAAAGTCAAAATAAAACTTTTTCAGCAAACGCCTTTTTTACGTTTAACTTTTTTCAGACGGGGTAACCCGAAAAAATAAAAGTTGACTTTTGTCAGAAAACATGCGACAAAGGAGACTGCGCTGATTGGTGTATATTTATGGACACCAATAAAGTACATCACATGAGCTTCAGATAACCAAGCCAACATTTTTCCATGACTCCGTGAAACTATGAAAGTAACCACGATAAGCTTAAATTCCAGCTTCCACTCGTCTGTCAACATTAAGCTCGTATACGAATTTATCGTTCTCGATGACATTCTGGTTGGTAAAAAATTTGAAGACATGTACCAGGGAAAAGTCAATACGCGAACAAAACCGTTTTGCAACCAAATTACACTCACATACCTAAAAAACGGCTCAAATATTAGCATCAAGATCTTCGCCAATGGCCAGCTGCAGCTCTCTGGCTGCAAGTCGGAGCAGGACGCCCAGGAAGTCATCTTTGACATTTCACACCGCGTCGCAAAAATCCAGGGACAAATACATATCAAGACATTTGTAAAGGAAGGACTCTTGACTGACACGACATTCCGTTTTATCTATGGAAAGGACGAGCATGGCTACTACGTCGCTGGGTTTTTCGGAATGAACGACAAAATTTCGATACATGGCACACTCGTCACCAAACGCCATGACGGTTACTTTCAATACCCAGATCCACAGCACACCCGCACCTTTCGCGTCTTTGACCAGATGTGTAAATTTGTAGGCATTTCCCAAGTCATTTTATTCAACAATCGAAAACACTACAGCAAGTCTTTTGAGCGCAGAGGATTCGACATCTACGACACCAACCACGAAATTTACAGAGGACGCTACGTGGAATTATTTGAAGCTGTAGAGCCAGAATATCCTGAAGAAGTGTATGTCGCGAGATTTCGCGCATTTAACCGGCAATTTGACATAAAAATGGACGACATCAAGATCCACATCACCAGTTTGAACGTGTCCTATAAATATCACATTCCAAACAACGGCGTCTTTCGACTGGACGAACTTGTCCTCATTCTTAACAAGATGGACCACAAAGCCTACTACTTTGACACGGTTTACCATGCGATCCGAATGCTCTATTTTGTAAATGAACACCAAAGCGGGCACTGTATTTGTGGCTCAGAATGCCACTGCGAAAAAATTACTATAATGATCTTCAACAATGGCAACATCATTTTGAGCGGATGCCGTTCCGTTGAAGTCGCACAATTTGTCCTAGGTCACGTTGAGCAGTTGCTAACCAGTGTCCTGACTGATATTGTTCGAGAAGACCTGAAAAATACAGAAGGCGAGTTTACACATTTGAATCAAGTGCTACGTTTAAAAGAATTAAATATGAGTATTATAAATAACATGAGCACCAAAGTCTACAAGATGGAGAACCTTGACATTGAAAAATTGACCATCAGCGACTTCAAGGACAACAAGTCCAAGAAAGGCCAAAACTGCTACTTTAGCTACAATTATGTCAACAACTTTGCAGTGAAATGCCCAGATGTCGCCACAGTCATGTACCCTATCAACTCCTTCAACAACGACAACAAGTTCAATATCAAGGTGATTTATCCTGACGATTGTGAAACCATTGAATTTTTACAAGATGTCGCCAAGAAAACGTTTAGTGGGACAAAGGCCGTATTTGAGACCACTGCTAACCTGCCAGTTAAAGGACCAACGGTTGTCGGGAAATTGTTGTATGATGACGAACAACAGTGCTTTCGTAATATCTTTATGGATGCGGAAGGAAATGAGATGACAGACATTACACCTGACAATATTAACGAATTCTTCGGCAGGGACACAAATGTTATATTAACGTACAAGTTTATGGGTTACAAAATGAGCAACACAAACGCTGGCTTGTCCGCATATATTACCTGTATGCAACTCGCACCACCACAAGAAGAATAGTAAATTAGTTTTTATTCTTTTTTCGATAGCCTTTTTTAATTGTTGCCAAAATTAGTCGCTTGTTTCTAGCCTGGAAATTACCCTTGTATATAATAGAGGTGGGAATACCAGCATATGGCAAGAAACTGACTTTTCGTTTGCTCAGTTCCAAGAAAATATCCTTGTGTGCGTATAAAAGGTCTTTAAACTGGCGGACAGAGCCGCGAGGTACGTAAAGTTTAAAAAAAGGGAAAAAAATGTCCAGCAAGTCATTTTGCAAAAACGTATCTGTCATTAAAACAGTGTTGAACAGCTCTATCAGGTCATACGTCTGGATATACCTTTCCATTTCATTATGGTGCTTTCGAATATGAGTCACAAATGCGAGTCCAAAATCTATAAAGTACACCTGGTCATCTTTGACCAAAATATTAGATGGATGCAAGTCATTGGAATAAATATGATACACTAAATTCATATGGGCCAGTTTGGTGAGCATGTCTACCAGGACATCTTCTGTCATATTTTCAGCGTTCAAAGACTCGGCATCTTCTATATATTCCATCTCAATACTCAACCTGTACCATCCGCTCAAGGTTCGAATGTCCTCGCCGTCAATATACTCGCCAGGCGTCAGGTAGTCCTTTTTTGGCGGTTTTCCTGTCATGTAGGTGGCCCAAGCCTTTATAAAGTTTGGTGTGATACCAGTGTCTTTGAGTGTACGCAATGCGTTCACTTCTGCAATAGCCATAAAAGTGTACATGGGCAACGAGTCATACTGTCCCAAATGCATCTCTTTCACGATTGTGTCGTGTTCTGTCAAGTAAACAGCGCCCTGTGCACCAGCATCAAAATAAAACAGTTTTTCGTCCTCGTATGGCTGCTCTTTGACGACTTCAATGTCGTTCTTTTGAAACAGCGCTTCAATGTGCTGCTTATACTTGCTCATTGCTTTTAGCACGAAAAAGTTTTTTTGTGCGCAACTCTAATGACATTTCAATGGAACATCTTCTTTCTCACCATTCTAACAGCGCTCTATTGGCTTAGCATCTATTACCAGCCAAAAGGAAGGATCATATCGGTCGACGAAGCCCTTGGGAGACAAAAGTTAAGTCGAAAAAATTAAGGTATTACATGGTTTCAAATGCAAAATTTGATCAAGCAAATATCCACATTACAGAACTCATCTTATTTCTGAACAAGCTAGAAATAGACCACCAGCTATCTAGATTCGCCAAAAAGGAAGACTTGGAGCAATTTGGAAAATCAATGGATACTGGATTATTGGTAGAACGAGAACTTCATTGTCATCCATTGATCCAGTGTATTTTGAAGCCAGAGTTGTCAGAAGCTAATGAGGACAAGTTTTGGCGCCTAGTGACGGACATTTACAAGAACTCTGTTTCCAACAAGCTTGTTCAAAAATTAAAGACGGAAGAAATGCTCATCAAAGAGGACCAGCGCGCCTCGCAAAAGAAAAAGGTCGGTAGAGCTGCAAAGAAGCTGGTACCGCTCGTCGCGAAATTGTACAAAAACAACAAGGACACGTTTCAGGAAATGGCAGGCTTAATGCAGACGCCAGGCATTATGCAGTTTGGAATGGATTTGGGTAAAGACTTGATGAAGTGCCAGTTTAACGTTGAAGCTTTGATGCAGCGCTACAAGTTAGAGGATTTTGAATTGGGACCAGAAGACTTGGCAGAATTAAAAGACGTTTTTCACGCTTGAGCAGTTGAAACTTAGTAGTAAATGAGTTTTGTGTACTTTTCATCCACGCGCTTGACACTTCCGTGTCTTATTCCACGCGGCAGAGTGTACCACTTTGACTTGATCACTAGATACTATGCACCCAACCAGTACGTCTACTTTGTCGATTCTGTAAGTAATTCTGTTTTGCAACTTCATTGTCAGAACCCAACCTTTCATGACTGCTTCAACAATCTTTCCATCTCACAGGCACCATTTGACATGAAATCAATGGTGATGGCAATACAGTGTCCAGAGAGAGTTTTGGTATTCAATGGTGCCATACTATCACAACTACCGACGCCCTGGTCCAAGGAACATGTCCTTTTAGCCATGGAAAGCTGTCCTGACATGTGGCGTCTCGTTCCAAAAGCGTCACAGGATGCTTGGTACCTCGACGCTTTAAAGATAAGCCCATTCATTTACGATCCTGCTAGGTTACTGACGCTCAGTGAAAAGAGAGCGGTTTTGGCTAAGAAGCCCAATCTGATTGAACAGTTTTTAAAAACGAGCCATTCTGTTGATTACATGGCGCTCATTGAAGTTGTCGCCGCCACAAAGTACCAGTTTTTGAAACTGATTCCAATCCACTACTGGTCCAACGGTCTCATTCAGTGGTGCATTGAGCAAAATCCTAGTACATTTTTTTACGTCCCACAATATGACTGGACACGGGCCATTGTAGATATAAATCGCCTAGACGAGGTTGAAGCGGCTCTTTTTCAATCGCAATAAATGTAGTTTAACCATTGAATTGTATTAATTTATGGAAGAACGTGCGTACTTGAATTTAGTCAAAGATGTCATTGAACATGGCAATAAACGCCAGGATCGCACTGGGGTCGGCACGCTAAGCCTATTTGCGCCACCCCAGTTGATATTTCGCCTTGACACCCAATTTCCATTATTGACGACCAAGAAAACCTTTTTTCGAGGCGTGGCTGAGGAACTCTTTTGGTTTCTAAAAGGCAGCACGCACGTAAAAGAGCTGCAAGATAAAAAGATCAAAATATGGGATGGAAATTCAAGTCGATTATTTTTAGATCAGCGAGGCTTGTACAACTACGATGAGGGTGAATTAGGACCAGTGTACGGATTCCAGTGGCGACACCTTGGTGCGGAATACAAGGGCTACGAATATGACTACACTGGACAAGGCGTCGACCAAATTGCTCAGATTATCGATCAAATCAAGACTAATCCAATGGATAGACGAATTATCCTCACAGCTTGGAATCCAGCTGATTTGGACAAGATGGCTCTTTTACCTTGCCACATTTTGTGCCAATTTTACGTGACGCAAGTGCCAAATGGTAAAAATTTGCTCTCGTGCCAAATGTACCAAAGGTCTTGCGATCTGGGACTTGGTGTGCCATTTAACATCGCGTCATATGCGCTTCTCACTTACTTGATTGCCCATTGCACTGATACGATTCCATACAAGTTTATCCACTGTATGGGAGACGCTCACGTCTATCTCAATCACGTTGAGCCACTTAGGGAGCAAATCAGGCGAATACCAAGGTCGTTTCCAACGCTGAAAATTACAAATCCTACGAAAAATATTGACGAGTTAAGCTACAGAGACCTGCTTCTCGAAGATTATAATCCATATGGTCCTATTAAAATGCAAATGGCTATTTGAAATAAATAAATTTGTATTTTATTTTATAGACTATATTAATGAGTTGTGTCAAAGTAATCACGCGAATCAAGATGTACTTGTTGCAGCAAAAGTGGAAGCACTACATTAAAAAGAGACACGCACAGCGAGCTTCGTTGCTCAGACTCTTACGCGAAACGACACAATATTTATTGGTACATGAGAACGTTGGTAGCGAATTTTATGTGCTACAATATATTCGAACAAAGTATCCAAGTCTCCCAATTGACAATGAGTTTATGACACTTTTAGGCTCAATTTGGATAGAACTCTCGCGAAATAGAAAATATTCGGGACACCCAATGTAAAAACTAGATCAAGTCACTTTAGTAAAATTGATATGAAACAAATGTCCGTCTACTCCTTTTCACGTGTTGTGTGTATATATTGATTTGTGAGGGGAAATTTTTCTGACATGGCAAAGCGCAAAAAGAAACAATCGCATGTTGCTAGAAGTTCAAAGAAGCAAAGAGTAGATGAGGCGTCTATGGACGATAAGGAAACGAGACATCGCACAATTAAG
>JACCDR012125256.1_pt1 | contig 31539 bp, 50 predicted proteins | sample 7446431 | NCBI WGS metagenome assembly JACCDR01 (sample SAMN15323443, study PRJNA562643) | freshwater metagenome | isolation source: river surface water | place: USA:Blue River Watershed | collected 2017-08-17
CGCCTTATGGCAAGCACTGCATAGAAGGATGATCGCTCTTGGATCTTCGCGGCGCGGCTTATTGACGATATGGGCTCGCTCGATCAAAAACGGAGCGAACCACCAATCGGGACGCTGATGAGAAAAGGCCCCGCAGTACCAACAGAACGGAAATCGTGTATCTTCAACGAAGGAAGCGTAGGCGGCTTTAGGTGTTTTTGGCATCGCGCCGCCTCGCATCAAGTAAAAGACTTTGCAAATTAGCCTATAAGTTCACGAGCTTCGCGGCGGAACCGCTTCATCGCGGCATGAGCTGCAAACTTCGTGCACGACAATCGTTCAGCGATTTCGTCGTAGCTCAGTCCTTCCATAAAAAGTAGAGCCACGCTGCGGACTCGTTCGCTCTTTTGACCGTTAGCAAGCTGGAAGAGAATATCGAGTTGTTCGCGGTCTTCTTCACTGCGGTCTTCGCTGACGAGGACAGCGTCATCGGGGATATACTCATCGTCGATCGAGACGACTTTGGCACGGCCTCCTCGCTTTTGGGTCTTGAGTCGCTTCACCGAGTTGTAAACTCGATTGCGAACCACGTAGGAAGCCCAACCCAAAAAGCCCTCATAGGTCTCGGCTTGGCACTGCGATAGGTCCGTGATGATCGCCAAGAGTGCGTCTTGCATAAGGTCTTCCACATCCACGGCTGCGGAGTGATTCTTGCCAAGAAAGCTCTTGGCAACGGTAAAGACGTAATCTTGAACCAACCCAATGAGCTGATTGACTGCTTCGACGGAACCGGATTTCGCTGCGACCAAAACTGAATCTGACATGACCTGCATTCCCTAAGTAAAACTTCCCCGATATTCCCTTGCCAACTCTGGCAAACCGTGGACTTATGCCGACTTCTTGGGCCGGTCGATAAGTTCTTCTCGAATCACCCGCACGTTCTGCGGTGCTTCGATGATCATCTTGCCATCTCGCCCCATAGCGACTCGGACGTCACCGATCCAAACCGCTTCACCTTCACTTCGCTTCAAAACCAATCGCGTCTTCCGTGCTGTCGCTTCCATCTCTAATCCTCCGAGATTTAACCTAATTGCTTCTGTACCTCTGCTTCCCAAGCGTCATCAAAACAATCGGACTGCGCCACCGTGTCGGCCATGTAGCCGATGTGACGGCAGGTAACTTCCTCTTTCCCAAAGAAAGCAATTGCCTCTTCCACCACGTAGGAAATCTGCCGTCCATCCAGAAGGTCGTTCACCAGTGGCACGCAGTCCGATTCGATCAACTCGACGTCCGAGGTCCAAACACCGCACTTGGTCTGGTACTCGTTGCCTCTCTTGCCCACCAATTTGACGGGTCGGTTAAACCCGCCAACTGCCCCGTATGTGTTCTTGAGAGTTACAACTTGTTCCGAAACCGATGCCATCTGAAAACCTCGCTTGTCTTGTTGGTCTACCTACATAGGCAACAGAAAACTTTGGCCTAGGCGCGTAATCCAAGGAAATCGAGAAATTAAACTTTCGGCCATTCTACCGGGGAAAATGGGCCACCGCCATAAGAAAACACCCCCGCTATTTGCAGGGGTGCGAGTGGCTAAGAATGATGGCTGCGGAGTTCCTTTTTGATCTCCCCGCAACATTGCTTGCAGTACCGATAACCCTGGGCCACTGGCTTACCTTCACATCGTGGGCAAGCCTTTTCGACCGGCTCACCCTTTCGGATGAGGCAATCGATATGCCGGGAATGGATCGGCTCTTTCGGAAATGCAAGGCTAACGGGAACCCAATCGACCGCGCCGCTTTTGAGGAATGAGATCATGCACAGCATCAGGTCGGTCGGCTTGGCGGCTCCGCTCAGCACGCGATAGTACCCCTCGGGGATCGGCACGTAACGGACTTCGCTGCCCCAAATGAAGATCTTTGTTTTGACCGCGCTGCTTTCTGGCATTGCCTTTGTCCTTCTTTCGCTTGGGTATCCGATCCGATTTCGGCCTTTGCTGGACCTCGACAGGTACCGGAAAATGCTTCCAGCCCCGGCTAAACGTCTCGATCCAGCATTCCTTGCGATACCTGCCTTGCCTGCGAAATCGTCTCATGGTTAGCTCCTACCCCAGATAGGCAACTAATCCGGCTGCCCTAGTCCTCCGGCTTCCGTTTTCTTCATTCCATCGAGCTTTTCAACCAAAGCGGCTAGCACCTGGTTTTGAGCTGCGAATGCTTGCGTGAAGTCCTCTCGGAGCTTGTTGACCATCTCCATAGCCTTGGTTGTCGTCTGGACGTCGACCAACTTGGCCGGATCGCTCTTAGCTAGCGGTGATAGTTCCACGGCCTGAACCTGCGGCCTAAGCGGCACAATGGCCTTGGGATGACCTGGCATCGATACGATGGCATGCGTTGGGGTGCAGCTCACACCGTTTAGTCGATCTAGCGGGAATAGCGATGGAAGTATCTCAGCCCCTTCGCGCACGTAGCAGATCGTCGCATGTGGCTTGTACTCAGGGTGCGTTTCCACATGGGGCAAGACTTTGCGCAACGTCGCGTTCATCGCGTGAAGCTGCGGTGACTCCACATCGAGCTTCAGCGGCATGCCGTGCTCACCGGCTGGGAATGTCGATACCGATCGGAACGTAATCGTAGGCGCGGTCATCTTGCTCACGTTGGCAATCACGGTCTCGAGGTTACATCCCGTGATACCGTACAGAAGCGTCACATGCGGCTCGTCTTCGCGGCCACCAGCTCCGATGATCGAATCGGGTAGCTCCACTGACATCGAAAGCATCGCCTCGGCCACCGGCTGCGGAAGCTGAAGCATGACGCAACCGTACTTGTATCCTTGCTTCTCTTCGAGGATCGATTGCAGCGCTCTGCGTTCCTCGCTCTCTGGTAACTCGTCGAGAAGATCCACGGCCGTGGGTTGAATGTCGACGTCCCAAAGAATGAACGGTCCTTCCCAATCGCCGGAAACCTCTTCGCCTGGCATCGCCACCCGGTAACCCGCTTGCAGGAGCTTATCGATATCGGCTTGCTCTGGTCGGCTTTCGCATATCGGTGAAACCTGAATCACTGATTTACGCTGCCGGGAAAGCTGAAGCGGCGGCATCTGCGGCACTGTTGGAGTTGGCTTGCCCTTCATCATCTGATCGGGGGCAACTGGTCCGTTTGCCGTCATGATGTAGTTGTCGTATTCGTTGCCAAATAGTGGGCGCCCTCGCTGCGTTCGGTACTCACCTACGGTGATAGCGCCTTTGCTCGCGTCCGCTTCTAACCTCTTGTCCTCCATCTCAGGGTCTTCGATGCCCGGCACGTCGTATTCGACCGTTAACCCTTGCCCGTACTCTGGCCCGATGTCGAGCGTGTCTTCATCGGCGATCAGATCCATGTCGGGCTGCACACTCAACATCGCGGCTGCATAGAGCGAAGCCGATAATCCACCGTAGGTCATCGAGTCTTGATCGCCCGTTAACGCTCGGCTAACTCCGTGAGCGGAATAGATACCGGTCCGCATCTGCGTGAACGTGTTATCGAAGCCCATCTCCTCGGCGGTTCGCTGGGTGATGATTTGGCCGGACTTACCTACGACCACGACGCGCGGCCCCTGTGGCCCCATCTTGTCGTTCAAGCGGCGCTCGAGTTGGTTCAATTGATCGATATCGTCGGTTTCGGCGTTGAAGACGATCTTGCCTTGCGGACCTTCGGAATAGTATTCCACGCGCGTATCATCGATCAGGCTGGACGTATCGATCCACTTCGAGACGGCGGCTGTTGTGCTAGCTCCATCACCTCGGAAGTACGGATGAGGATAGCGGGCAATACTTAGCATCTCGGTCGGGATCTCGGCGCCGTAGAACATCCGCAAAGGTGAGAAATCCACGCTGCCATGTCGGTACCAATTGGTGCGCTGCGGGAGGATCCTAATACCACCGTTTGGAAACTCACCTTTCCAACCTGGCTGTATGGGCTGGCAAAGAGCTAGCGGAATGTTATATCGCTCCACCGTTCTGGTCCGCATCACGTTAGGACGGTTAAAGACGATACTCGAACCGTGAAGCCGAAGCTGCTGGATTCGCTCCCAAAGGAACGAAGATCCTGTTTGATAGGGATTAGGCCTGCGCAGCACTTTGTAGATCGGGTGCTCGGCGGTAAGTAATTCCCCTTTAACTTCCTTGACGGACTTCTTGCGCCATTCAGTCCCATACCTCTTGCGCAGTGTCTTGCGGATCTCTCGGTATTCGGGGGACTCGTCTTGATAGACTTCGACGATCGACCTCGCAGCGAGCTTGCCGACTGCGGTGATCGCAACGTAGTTCCAACCCTGGAAGCCGTTTAGCTCGGCGGTATGGTCTGAAGCAACATCCCCTAGCTGCGCTGCCGTCAGCATGGCTTCTAGTTGCTCGTAGATATGGGCGCGTTGGTTCATGTCATCCTCCGTTACCGAATGCACGCCCGCTGGCATGCTGGAATTCGAAGGCTAGTCGGCTCCCCCTCACTCGTACAGTTCGCCCTAGGAAGGCGGCGCGATGGTTTGGCACACTCTCAAATCGCTCAAATAGGGGTAGATCGCCATATAGATGTGGCCTTCGTGGTCGGCAATCAAGACTTCACGACGAACACCACGCACAACGGCCAATACCCTCAAAGCCACCATCGAGAGTTCGCCAACCTCCATCACCACATGCCCCAAAGTGCGTTCGGCTCGCATCTGGGAAATTAGGGCTAACTGCTGGTGAGTAAAAGATATCCCTTGTGGCCAACGCTTTACGATCGTCCGTAGTGTCTTCTCAGCCCACTTCTGCCAATGCTCGATTTCGTACTCACTCGCATAGCTTGGAAAGCGAGCGGCGGCCCAGTACTGCCCTTTACGGGCAATCACTGTGGTTAAGCCGTCGCTCATCTGGATGACGGACCAATTCATTTGAAGACCCCAACATCATGGGGATTCACTGGAAGTGCTTTGGTAATTTGCTCGATCACAAGATGGGTCGGCACGTCGAAGAAGCCTTGCGCACCTTTATACAAAATCGGCTGCCGGAATCTTTGCACATCTTCCAGCACCCAACATACCGGCCCTTCGGCGTGTGGATGGCCATTCACCCATGCAAACTTGGCTAGGTCGAGATGCTTTGCCAGTGTCGCCTTACCAACGAAGTCAAACGACTTACCTAGCTCGTAGCGAATACATGCGGAGATAACCGCCGTACCCACCAGTGCACCAAACGACATAACCTCCCGAAGTGCCATCGGATACCGCAAGGGCAACCGATCAAGTGTCGCCGTCGTTTTGCTCGCATGGACAAGGATCGGAACCCCGACATACGGACTTGCCCACGTTCGGTTCTCGACTCGCTTGCGGGGCCAATTTGCGGGAATCCATTCAGGATAATCGACAATCAATGACGCAAACGGCTGATGGATCGATATTGCCTTCATTGCAATTCCTCGATCTCAACGGGCGCAAACACCTCGGACGCTGGTAGGATCTCCATGCTCTCGACAGAATCGAGCTTGAACGATCGCGGCTCTTGGCGGCATAGGCACAAGGCCACGAACTTACCCTTCTCTTGATCCATTTGCGTAGGGCTAACGACTCGGCGAGTTCGCTTACCTTTTCCGTCCACGTACACCATACGAACCGCAAAGGATTCTGGCGCCGTCATCGCCTTGGTCAGAATGCCGATTCGGTCTACTTCGGTCGCTTGCATTTGTGTTGCCCTCGAGTGAAAAGAATGTCTCTCCAAGAAGATAGGCAACTTTCATAGGCCGCTTAGTCTAGCATTTGCTGCCAGTACCGCTGTTCCCAAAGATAAGACGTTCGGCAATGCTCCTTTTCCCAGAAGAAGATTCGATCGATGACGAATCTCGCCCACTCAATACGCTGCCTGTGGATGCGGCTGGAAAGCATTTCGTACTCACGGCCTAGCAACATCGTGTTAAGCAATCGGCTAGCGGCTATCTGAAATCGATCAAACTGGCTTAGATTGTCGCGCATAAGATACCCCCGACAGTGAACGAGACCTCTCCCCAAATCTCATCCACTGCGGGGGCACGTTTCAACGTGTTGACTCTTTACCTCGTCGGATCGGGGCCCCGATATTCCACGTATCACAAACCGGGATCGAATACTCCTTCGGTTCATCCTCGGGCATCCTGCGGCTAGCGCGAATCTTCTCCAGGCCCTTTTCGATTTCATCCTGCGTTGGGGCTCGTTCACCTTCTCCGTAGACCTCGTATAGCGACAAGCATCCTAGCTCGGTCTGAACTAACAACTCGTCATCGATGATGATCGGCGTACACTGCTTCACGCCCAGCTCACGGATCCCCTTACACTTCGAGTAGTCCGTTGCGTAATGACGTTCCATGCGTTTTGCTCGAAGGATCTTATCTTTCTGCGCTAACACTCCTCGATGGTTCACTTGCCGGACTCCTTCAGTTGCTTGGCAAGATGTAGCTCTTGGGCATTCCATAATTCGGACTCGGCGAACCATGTTTCACCGATGGGCTCGTCGGTCGTGATCTCGCAGTGATACTCATCCAGCGGCCCGGTGTCGCAATGATCCGGCTCGCTGCAATAGAACTTTGGCCAATAGGTACGACTGCGTACCATGACCCTGATTTGATGGATATCACCGCTCGTCACGTCAACCATTTGCGGATAGATGTAATCCCCAACGACTGGCGCAGTATCGGGAAAGAATCCCCATTGGTGAACGATATCACCTCGCTCGTCCCGTAGTAGCAACCTTAAATGAATCACCCTTTCCCCTCCTGTTAGAACTCAACCACCATTCGCTGCCGCTTTGTGTTCAAGTCGTCAAACGTCTTGAACCAGTCGGCTATCTCCCGGGTTTCCTCATCGTCGATGTCGATGTTCTCAAGCGCCTTCTTAACGTCGAACTCGGCGATGTATTCGATTAGCACCACGGCCCGGATCGGCTGATCCCGATAGAAGTGGATCACCGTCGTGATGACCGATATCACATCCTTCACGCCCCGGCCCCGGTAGACGTGCCTCTGGGATGTCGTGAGCACCATGTGGCTATGTGGCTTCATCGGATCGATGGGCGGCTTGGTACCTTCGACCGTCAGCAACCGACTCGATGTGACGCCCTTATCCGTGGCGAGCACGAACAAAACATCCTTGTTACTGCCAACATGCAAGATCGCTTCGCCTGGCACACCTGGCTCATGCGGGCTATACCGCACTGGGATAACCACGTCGCCCGTCATCTTCTTGGACTTGTAGATCGTGACGCTATCCCGCTTACCATCGACCTGAATACAAGACGATGCCAGCAGCGCCACCAAACAACACACTAAACCACGCATTGGAATCACTCCTTTAGTAGAGAAAGTGAGCCCCAGCCGTCGCATACTGGGCAAGGTTAGGAAATCCCCTGTGACCTCGTCATCTCACTGATACCTCGTATCCGACCTGGATTTGAGTCAATGGAACCTCACGCTCTCAGGCTTACGTACCCCGGACTTGATGCCGTCCGCACCGCTTCCAAATGCGGACTTTAATCATGGTGGGCCACCAATCCTCGCCACGCTCGTGCTTATAACGTGTGAGGCGTTAGTCTTCGACTCGCTTGCCAATAGCTCTTTGTCACAACCTGACCCTTTAACTTGGAAACTCTTGCACCCTTAACGACTCTGGAAACCTGGCAATATCCGTCTCGACTTTGCCATCGATCTCCATCTGCTTCATGAAGAACGCGACGCCTTTTTCCTTGCAGGCTGCAAGCATCGACTCGCACCAATCGAGCTGCATCGGTCGACGCTGCGGACCGCTTTCGCAACCGGCGATCACCCAGTCAACACGGCATGGTTCGGGCCACCCTGGTAACCTCTCCTTGGTGAGATGAGCTAGAGCCAAATCGATAGGCCCTAGCAGTGGTTCCGCGCTTAGGAACAACTTGCTTACCAGTGGCTTGCATTTAAGAAGATGCGGAACTCGTTCGTTGGCGGTTTCTTGGTTCTCGACCGATGTACCGAGAATGACGTTGTCACGCTTCCAGGATAGGCCCCCTGCCGCAACATTACTCCACCACATGTCAGCAATGTTCTCTGGCCTTTTCGTCAATAAAATCCAAGTCAGTTCCGGCGTCTGATCGATCAACCGGAATAACCTTTGGCGCACATCACGCATCGTCATGGGCCGCATGTCGGCTCCGCATTCATTAGAGCACTCGATGGACTGTGGGGTCTGCTCCCAAACCGATCCATCTATGTGACCATTAGGACAGATCATCATCGTGTCGCCGTGATGATTCTTGATCTCGCCTTGCCAGTCCTCAAAGATGTCGCAAAGAGATGCGCAGAAGACATAGCAAGTCGGCGCATCGCTAAAGCGGTTTGCCGTGTACCAAGTCTTCCGGTCGTGCTGCTGGCGGTTCCACTTCAGTGGCTTTTTCCAGTTGTCTTCGCTGGTCAGAACACGGGTACCATTTGGTCCCCAAGTAGCCTTTTTATGTCTCTGAGAAAAATCCCGTTCCGCGTAACAGTGAGTGCAACCCGCACTGACCTTGCTGCATCCGATCCAAGGATTGAAGGTCGCGTCGCACCAACCGATCTTTGTACTATCTGCCATGTTCCTATCTCCAAGTGATATGTCCACTTAGAGATAGGCAACAACGGTCTGTAACGTAGTCCGCTCTTACCCTAGACCAAAAAAAGAAAAGGGGTAGCAAAGAAATTCTTTGCTACCCCTACGACCGCGAATGTAGGGCTTCGCGGTTAGATTAACCGAGCAGACCCTCATGGTCTTGGTATATGAGCTCGGCTCAATGAAACGATCCTCACTCATGATGCGAATCATTGGTGGCAACCATGAATGTGAATAGAACATGAATTTGTGCGATGCAAGTACCTCTCACATTTACTTCAAAAAACATAGAACAAGTGCAGGATCTACTCAACAGGACACGAAAAAATCGTCAATCTCATGACCCACGCTTGGGGTGGCGTAAACATGTGGGCAACACAAGACTGCCCTAGAACTTCCTGTTTTCCAACCCATCCAAGCTGACTCAGGCTTACCAGAGGTAATTCACAAAGACGAACTTTTAACGCACGCGAATCCTAGGGAGAACTAGAACCAACCATTTCTCCTAATGGATTGTCGATTTTCTTTAGGTGCTCAATATCCACATCACTAAGCCGACTGATTTGGACAACAATTTGGCGTTCATCTAACTTTTCCAAAGTCACGGTTTCTTTATCGTGATCAATGTGCCGAGCGACTAATGAGAACTTTCCCGAACGATCAAACCATGTTCTAAAGTCCTGAGGATTAGCCGATGCTTCAATTCGAATGATTCGTTCTTTTGCCAAGTTAACTCGGTATCCCGACGCAAGAAGGCACTTCCAATTCTTATCGTTGTCTTCGAAAGAAGTCACTTGATATGGTCCGATTTCAACATCGTGGAACAGATAGATAGTGTCACCACGGCTTGGCTTCGATCTTTGCGACTTTAACGCTTCCGCCCTTTCTTTCGCTTTCTTTCTTGCTTCCGTTCTAGCGGCTCGCCTTTCCCCTGTTGGATCATTATCCATAAAGCCACTCGAACTCGGGCCGGAAAATGAGGGAATGGAAGGTGCACCATGAAAATGGTACGTACCCGTCCGACTATCCATATGCCCGCCGTTTCGATCCAAACCGCCGCCATGCGCAAACAAAATGTTTGCACAACAGCAAACAACTATCAGAATTCTTAGCGACTTCAACATGGTTCACCTAGATCGCGGATGATATCACGAGTCCGACCGAGATAACGATCGCTGCCAAGACGATCGCCATCGCAATATTTCCGTCTTCAACGCACTTCCATTCATTAACCTTCGGAGTCGAAAGATCAAAAATCTTCAACGCAATGGCGATTCCAATCGCCATCGAGATGGATCCGGTGAGCGCCCAACCGAACGTAATAAGGTACTGAGTCAAAATATCAATAACCACGAAAACCCCCTTTTCTGTGTAGTCTTAATTGGTAGTGCACGCCAATTAGACTAGCGGAATTTTCGTGGGTATCAATCACCCTAACTAAGGGTGAAGTTTTACGTTTGCTGCTACCAACGCCTTTGCTACATGCGGGCAAACCGAATTGCCGATCCTCGCCACCTGGCTGGTCTTTGAACCCGTAAGCAAATAAGTCTCTGGAAAGCCTTGCGCTCGAGCTAACTCTCTCGGCGTGAGCATCCTCATTCCGATGTCTACAATCACGTAGGGCTCACCGCCTAGGCTTACTGTAACTAGTCCGAATCGATCCTTTCCTGTAATGGTGTGAAGCGGCTCTGCTACGTGCTGGCCGATCGCGGTACCGAAGTACTTGGTAAGGAAAGCATAGACCTTCTGGCTGTGATCGAAGCCTTCACCAATGGGCAATAGCGATGCTTCCACAAGCTGATTCTGCCATCCCTTGGACATTGTGGTCGGCAACGGAGTATCGGCCCCTACCCCAACCATCCCGCCAAAATGCTTGGCAATGAATGCCGATACAACAGCGTGCTTGGGAGTCCCAACGATAGTATTCAATGGCTGCTCCACATCCGAGCATCGCGGCCCCTGCCCTTTCCGCTCGCCGTAACCCGTTGGGACGATTACTGCGGATACCAATGCAGACTTGCCACCCCCACCACCCGCTGTTGTGGTTGGCAAAGGATTAGTAACATCGGCCCCGACTCCATTCGAGAACATCCTTTCGATGACTGGGGCAACAAGTGCATAACGTGGCTGTGTATCCAGAGTATTCAACGGCTCTTCAAGTTTCTTGCATCTTGATTCATCGAGCTTCTGTCCGTGGTACTTCGATAAGATCGGCGTCACCAATCCGTGGGCGTCGCGGCTGCTGGTCACGGTACAGAATGGATCATCGGTTACCTGCCCTCGAAAATGGTCACCACCATGATTGCAGCGCACGATGAACGGCCTCTCAGACTCAAGAACGAATCTCTTGATCCCTAAAGCTATGCGCCGAAGAGTTGCTTCCTTCAAGGGCCTCGATCGCTCGAAGATCGACGGGCATGGAAGATCCCAATCGATACACTCCGCAGCGGTACGCCACGGCTTGAGCGGTTCAAACAATGGCTGGTCGCTCAGTTTCCTCGGATCACCATGCGTAGCTTCTGGCCATACGATGGGCTGACCATCACATCGAGCGATCAAGAACAATCTGCGCCGATGCGTTGGGGCTCCAAAGTCCGCTGCGTTTAGATTCTTCCACTGGACGTCATAGCCAAGCCCGCGAATCCGATTCACGAATAGGCGGAAGGTCATGCCCTTTTTACTTGGATCGGGGATAAGATCCGCAGTCTCCTTCAGTCGGCTGGATTCACATCGAGGACATCGCCGTTTGGTTCGCTTCAGAATCGCTTGTCCTTCCGTCCCCTTCCAACCGCATTCACAAACCCACTGCGGAACGACCGGCCCCCAAAACTCAAACTCACGAACGTTTTCGAGGATGATCACTCTGGGCTTAACCTGGCTGGCCCAGCGCACAAGGACCCAGGCTAGCGAGCGGATCTCTTTCTTGACGGGTACGGCACCTTTCGCGCGACTGAAGTGAGTGCAATCGGGACTGCCCCACACTAAACCGACTTTGCGATCTCCGATGAGCTGTCGAAGGTCTGCCTTCCAAACGTCCTCCAGTACATGCACCGTCGAAGGATGGTTCGCTTCGTGCATTGCTATGGCATGTTCATTGTGGTTAATCGCTATGTCTGGAGCTCGGCCCAGCGCCCACGCGATACCTAAGCTAGCTCCCCCGCCCCCTGCAAAACTGTCGACGATGATCTCTTTTGGCATATTGCCCCCGCATCCGTGATTGAATCTCACACACTACCCAACAGGGAAATAGGCAACAAAGAATCAAATCGGTGGCAAGGAGAGAGAACCCAAGCCCCGAATTTGCGTATCGGTGGCTTCTTGAAAACCACTCTGGAGAGAATAATGTAAGACATCACCGCTATGGGACTGATGCGAGATCATTTCTCAAAGAGTCTCAATAGATAGAGCGCCGATGAAATCTGTGTTGGATTTCTATCGTTAGGATTACGCGCTCATGTAGCGGTTAATAGAAGGAGCCATGTGATGGCACTTGTTCTACTTCGTTTCGACCGGTTTCAGCAGTGGTTTGTCAGACTTCGATGGTTTTTCGGGCTAACAATACTGCTGAGTAACCGGCTAGAAGTTCGAATTCAGTTCGTGAAGTAAATCTAGAGTGAGCGACTTGCGATAACTCCACGAATCTGAAGCCATCGTCAGCAATCTTGTGGTTGCTAGATGGCTTCTCTTACGCAACATTGTAACGGCAGCGTTACAAAACAATCAATATCACAAACGATTTGAGACTGAGTTTCTCAAGGCAATTTAGGCCACGATTGGTCAGATTAGACATTTAGGATTTTATAGTCCAACCGGGTTGCTCTAAACAAAATCTCAGGATTGACATCGAACACCCATACCCTATCGCCCTGCCCTGGCGGCTGCTCTAGGCCTGATACGCTGACCATGATCGTAAATGGCCCACGATAGCCTTTTTGGCTCCATCGCTCGGCCTGGATGATCGCAGCGGTCTCGGCGCTGTCGGCTTCGATCTTTTCCCAATGGTCGCCACGCGATGACGTCCAGAAGAAAAGAGGGTAAGTAAAGTAACCAAGCATGAGGTTACATTCCATCCAACGCTCAAACTCTTTGCGCTGCTCTTCATTTAGGTCGGTTACTGGAACGCCCTTAAACTGACCGAGCTTTCGTTGCTTAGAGTTCCTTGTCTTAAACTCTCCGATTGGCGTTACCACGGGCGGATTCCCTTCGACCTTGGCGATGATGCCAGAGTCTCCTCCCAGATCGATCGGTCCAAGCTTTGCTTCAAACGTAATCTTTGGGCCTGGCATCGAATCAACGGGCAAGAATTCGTAGCCCTCTGGCACTGGAATATCATTAAACCAGCGGATATCTGTTACTCGAAACTCATTCGGATCGTCACTCATTCCACGCACTCCATATCGCTCGGCACAATCTGGGACGCCCTCAACTCAAACATGTAAGCATCTTCATCGCAGTCGTCATAGAAGTGATTGAGTATGCCAACGGCCCGAAACCCCATCGACTTGAAAAACAACTGCGCCGGTAGGTTTGTTTCTCGGACTTCGAGCGTCACTCGGTTACGTCGCTGATAGGATAGCTTGCTAATCAGTTTCTCGACCATGATTCGACCGATGCCTTGTCGGCTGTAATCCGGATCAACGGCCATGCTAAGTACATGAAGCCGGAACTTATGCAGCTCGTAGATCATGAAGCCCAAGACCTGATCGCCACGTTCGGCCACCATCCCGATCACGTTTCGCTGACGCAGACAACGAATAAAATCCTCGTCCCGCCAAGGGTACTCGAAGCAGCGTTCTTCGATGTTCAGTACCGTTGGAAGGTCTTTGCGGATCATCCAGCGAATGTAAGCTGGGGCCTCTGGCTCGCGTCGTTTCTTGGGCATCATTGACTCCTTTCAGGGTTGCCAGCGTTTTACCGGATCGATGCTGACTCGTCAGGCTCCACCGCGTCCGGCTCGAAGTACTCCGACTCTTGCTCGATGAGGTCTCGAACGGCCTCTTCCTCGGTAGCTCCAAGGCCCTCCAAGTGAGCGATAGGCCCGGCATCTGGTGCGCCATCGTAAGAATTAGGACGATAGGCACTCCAGTCGTTTACACGGCTGCCAACCGGTGGATTGATAAAAACGGTTCGAATGTGGCCACGTTGCTTGAAAAATGGATCTTGCATGAATTTGCTCCTACATGGGAAGAATGGAACTCTTACCCATATAGGCACCAAACCCATGCGGCCTAGTCTTCAGAATGGCAATTCAGAGAGACACTTGACGGTCTCGCAAACATCGACCTGCCGCCCGTCCGATGATAGCCATAGCCAAGCGCCATTCTCGAAGCGAGCACCAACAAGAGTCCCCGGCGTTTTGGAATCGCCGAATCGTGCCGCTATGGGAACCCGCTTCAGATCATCGATACTAGCTGGGCCCCATTCGCCTTTGTCGACGATAACGCCACATGATGAAGAATGCTTAACCGTGACGACGCGATGAGCCCTTCGATCTTCCGTGGGCTCTATAGTGCAAAGGAAGCCACGGAACATGCCGTAGTAGTACCCGGAATGATCACGCATGAGCTCGATTACGTCGCCATTGTCCAGAACATAGATACCGGGTTCATCGAGCTGAAAGTACTTCTCTAATTCTTTTGCCTTTGCCCGCTCAAATGATGGACTATGCTTGATTCCAGCAAACACCCATTTCGCGCCCGTAAATGCGTACTGCCAATATCCCGTAGGTTCCGTATCGTAGCCGACTTCGCGAGTACCACCTGGAACGCTAACAAACGGCACCTCGTACACTTCCGCACCGTCTGGGATTTCTCGATCTAAGCCACTCAATGGACCACTGTACAATCTCACCAACATCTCGATTCCCCTTGTTTGATAATGCCTAAACCCGTTTCAGGAATAGGCACCGAACGGAGAATCGCTAGCCTACGATTCAAGCCGGTTTACTGAAGCTGCCTGAAGATTAAACGGCAGGCATGCCCCCGCTGGCAACACCCACAACCACCGCATGTTCGCAGCATTAACGATCTTATCCTTGGGCGGGTACACCTCGAGCGCAATGCGTCCAGGGAACAGCCAATCCTTGATCGCCTGGAGCTCGTCCCATGTGATCGGGACATCGTGCTTACGTGAGTTGAACTCATTGAGCGACTTCGCTTTCGAATGCTGGACGCAGATTCGCGCCGTTCCTTCCCAAGGTGTACCAACACAACCAGGCGTTGCGCTGATGCCGGTCCATACCTGGATCACCCAGCCGTTCTTGCGGTCAATGTGAACTGCGGTTGGCTTACGCTCATTAGCCCCCATCGACGAATAGCCGCTGGCAATTGCGGCGGGGCTGACTTCACGGAAGAGATGGAAACTCAACGTCACTGGACCACCTCACTACGCTGGATCATTCCCGCCATATCTGGATCATTCATCGGGTCGTAGGGTTCAACGTGAACGCTGATGATCCCCTGGCCGTCGTAGATCTCTTCAATTCGATCGCGCACTTGATCGCGGGCGGCGGCCTCTGTCTTTGCCTTCACGTAGTATTCGCCCGTGATCTTCTTGCCGTTCCGCTCGCCCCATCCCTTCCATCGCATCGATGTTGCCTCCTGTGAATCTGCGTTCCTAATCCTGGCCTTCATATCTGCTGTTAAGCTCGTCCGTGACAAGTTGCTTGATTACGTCGCGACCTTTCCCATAGCGGTAGAAATCCGATACGGCTCTATCGATGGCAGCATCAATCTCTCGTTTGGCAACTTTGTCCAGAAGCTCCTTCAATCGCTCTGGCTTCAATGCTGCGTTGAGAGCTTCTTGCATCTGGGCATCGAGCTGGGCGCAATGCTCACTTAGCGCTGCGGCTATGGTGTACTTCATTTGATCGACCGTGATATGAATCAACGGCACGTTGGTATTACTGCTCACTGCTTGGGCTCCAAAGGTATTGGCATTGATTGCCGAATCAAGTCGCACACCTCTTTGGCTAACGCTTGCGAGTGCTTCGCGCAGAGTTTGGCTATGCCGACCTGCAAAGCACGCATCGCCCTGTCGTCGCCGTAGCAATGATTTTCAAGCTGGTGAATTGCAGCATTAGATGTGGCGGCAATGACTTCAAGCTTGCCTTTCCTGAGCAGCAATGATGAGTCGCCATCACCCGCCAAAAACTGCTCCCATTGTTCCAACTGCTTTAGCATTGCAGCGGCATCGTTAACGTCTTTTCGACTTACTTCGACTTTCATCACACACCCTCTCAGATACCCTACGAAAATCCCTTGGAAACCCTTTCCGATTACACGACACATTCGGTCATGCTTGGCCTGGAAACTCCCTTACATGCGCCACCAACTTCCGCAACGTACAGTTCTCACCGTCTGCGAGATGACTGTTTTCGTGAATCGTTTCGTGAATCGCGGCCTCTGCCTTCTTGAGACGCTGCATGAGCTCACAGAGGACGGAGGCGAGCGTCGACTGCATGTCATGCGGTTGGCAGTGACCAAGACCGTGTATGGTCCCATCGATCAAGTACAAATCCAGTAGTTCATGTAGCTCGTCATGCACGGCTTCCGTAGCTACTAACCGGCATCGCTCAGCCCATAATTCATCGACTCGCGCACGCAGCTTTTCGTTTTCTTCGCGCAGCGCTTCGATGTCATCACTGGTTGGCATCGCCTTATCAGTGATACCGTCGGCTGTAAAAAGAATGTCTCTCATCTCTGGCTCTGTCATTAGCTGACTCCTGAACGTGCTGTCTATACGCGGTGGAATACCGCTTACCCCAATAGGCAACAGAACCAAGAGAGCTAGTCCGAAGTCCTAGATCATTTTGTTGACGTCAGGAAGATGGTTGCTCATCCCCGACTGTGGCAAGCGCAACGACGCCCAATAGAATCACCGGATAGCACGGGATGCGAATGTACTTTGCCGTCACTGGATCGAGCCAAAGATGAGACCCGACCATCAACCATGCTGCCAATTGCATCGCGACGATGATCAAGACACGGTACTTACGAATCAGCTTCATGAATTGGCGATCTCGCACAGGATATCGACGTGACAAGGCTTATCTAGTCTACACCAGCAGGCGAGCTGCTTACCACGTAGCTCAGCTTTAATTTCGGCAATGGTTTCCGGCTCGGTCTCGACCAACAGCCGGAAGGCTTGTAAGCACTGCTCCGCATCGGGGAACTCTTCGCGTCGATAGGGATTACCCCAGCGGCCTGGACGGGTGCAGTTGACGGCACCTTCGGGCATGCGCCATCCTTTGGAACGCTTACGCTGGATTCGTAGTGGATGGGCCATCAGTCATCACCATAAAAAGTCGCTGGTACTTATCCCATAGACGGGCGGCTATATCGTTGGCGGTCTTATCCATGTACTCTGGCGAATGACTGCAAACAACCCATCTCGTATACGGTACGTCTTGGAACTTACCTAAAGTCGGCTCTTCCTTTTGGCCATTAAAGTTATCCCATCGGACAGCCACAACGCCAGTAGGATGAGCAAGGACATTCGTGAATATCCACTGAACTTCCACGGAACATCCGCACGGTAGCGTGTGGTGTATCGGCAACTGAAGCTCTTCGCGTCCGTTATTTAGGTCAACGCCTCTCTGCAAAAACTCTGCTTGTTCTTGCGTCAAAAGTCTCGGCAACCATGGAGATTTAAGGAAGCGGTCTATCTCATTCATTGCTGGGCTTCACCTTCGTTAATCTTCTCGGCCAGTCGCTTGGCTGTTTCAGGCGACAAACGGATCGGTAGTAAATCTCCATGCGAAGTACGCAACTCAAACGTGATGTACTTATTCCGGTAGCCGAAATTCAAAATGGAGCATTCCACATCGATTGGATGCGTGTCAAACAAACGCTTGAAGATGGCGCTGATCCAATTGCCCGTGAGCACGCGACACTCTAATAGTGGCCTAAACCCTATATGCGTTACGCATGGGAAATGGCTGGGCATCGGATTCGGCTTGGCTTGGCCACCGATATAGTCAATCGAACCAGTACCGAAAGACGTTACTTGTTCAACCACTGATTCTTGAGCTTTTGCTGGTGGTGGCGGTGGCGGCAATTGTGTTGGCTTTTCTACACCTGGAGGTGGATTCAGCACTTTCCTCCAGCACCCAGTCCGTCCACCTACACGTTCAAAGGTTACTTTGGGTTCTAAATGCCGAACTTCGCAGGCGTGGTACCTAATCCAAGACGCATTCGGTCCAACGTGCATCACGCCACCCCAAGATGATCGAACCGTTACTAGGTCCGCTGTTACGTCCAGCACCTCCACATCGACTTGTGGGTAACCGTGACCCTCGACTGTCCGGCCTATGATCCTTTGGCCCTCAATGAATGCCGCCATCAATTGAACGTGATTCAGTGGTTCCATCTGTAATTCACTCCTGTTCGGTTCCTTCTTCCCACCCCATATCCCACCAACTTCGCAATCGATCTTCAGTGTACGGATTCGATTCTCTGGATAAGCCGTGCTCGACTGCCGCATCGAATCCCTGATTGAATGCGGTGTACGGCTGATGGACTGCATCCGTTGTCGGATCGTCCCTAACGACCGTTACCACGTACTCAAGACTTAAAGGCTCGCCCATAGCTTTCTTTCCAGCTATCCGGCTTTTCCGGATAACTCAACTAACCTTCGGACCTGTTGGTTTTGTAACTTGCTAGCGCCTGCTGCCAGTCGTCAACCAACTCGATCCCGACATATCCATCACGCTTGGCGAGCTTCTTGTCTCCTAGCATGATCTCGGACGAACCTCCCCAGACGCACATGCCGATCAATGGGGCGAGCTCCGTTTTCCATTGTTCCGGCGGGTTGGTGATAACCAACGTGTTTTGGCCCGGCGATGTGCCTGGCTGTCGACCTTCGAGCGTCAACTTCACTTCGCCATCGACCTGACGTATACCTACGATTCGAGCGTCAATTGCCATCGCTTACTCCTTGTTTTGCTCAATCAAATCTGGCGGACGATTCGGCATCTCACTGGTCCACACTGAAAGCTGCGCCGCACTGATTCCGCATACCTTGGCGAACTCCCGCGTCGTGATCCCGTGTCGGTTCAAGATAAATACCCTTGCGGCCCGCAAGGCCTTCTTGAGAGCTGCGTTCTCTCGGTGTAGCTCTCGTCCTCGGCCTGACGCTTCAACGCCTCTTCCTCGCTGTGCTGGTCGCTTAGCAGGTCGTACTGCCCTTGCTCGCTGTCTGTGTAGTCCATGCCTACCACCTTGAACTATTAGGAACTACCGAATGGTTGGCCTGACTTGCACGCACCTTTTGCCCCAGAACCGCTGCGTCATACCAACTGAAGTTCGTTTCCGGATCGGCTGCTGCTCGACCGAGAGCACGTAACATGTCGGACTCAAGTCCATCGCGATACAAGAAGAGATGCGTATGGCCCTGCTTCTGTATCGCTAACACGTTAATTGTTTCATCGTTTGCCATGGCTTCCGCTCCTGTATTGGAAGTTCGCTTCCTACGAAATAGGCAACGGAAGTGAAAGCCCTAGTCAAGTTTCTTTCAAACTCTCAATATGGGCTTTGATGATTCGCCACACTGTACGGGCTTCTTCGATCGTTCGTATCTCTGCCGTGTGGTACACATACCCCAGCTTGTCACTGAGAATCCGATAACACTCTGCGCGGGTACGCTTACCGGATCGCCAAATCGGATCTAGGATCGCGTGGATATGGCTCCTGGCCTTCCGCAGCTCTGGCGTTGGAATGTTCCCTACGGGCCTTGTTCGGTCTTTGGTCTTGTGATGGCATCCGACATAGTTCCCGCAACCATCGCATCGCCAGATGGGAACCGCTTGAAGATCGCTTCGATGCGGATAGATTTCGCTGCCGCTGGTGAGCCTGGCCTGAACTTCTCTGGAACATCCGCAGCAATAGAGTTGGGTTGACGGTCCCCGTTTTTGCTTGGTCATTCGAACCTCGGACAGCAACACCCAGAAAGAAAGTCGCGCGGGCAGGACTCGTTGCGGATACTATGCCTCCGCACAGGCAAGAGGTGGCTTCGGGAGTCGAACCCGAACTGACGATCATCATGACCATCGTGCTGCCAATTACACCATGCCACCGGTGCTACAGTTCCCATCTGCGACGCTGTAGCCCGCCGTTACTTTCGTCCTGTTCGTCCTCACCAAGATTAAGCTGCCGTCTGTTGAAATGGGCACCAACTTATGAACGCGGTATCACTTGGCCCCTAGCCCGCGTAAGCACACCTTGGACGCAATCAGGACACTCCTCACTAGGTATTCTCAATTAACTTCGCTTTTCGAATTCGGCCTCTGACCATGATTTTCACTCTTTCTTCTGAAAGCTCATCCTCCATGGATTCAATCACAATCTCACCTACCAACTCGTAACCGTTTTCATTGCATAAACGGCTGAACTCGTTCTTGCACTTCTCGTCGATTGTGGAGTGGTCATCAGCAACTTCGATATCCGCATAAATCGCTATTGTCTTCCATTCGCAACCTTCTTCATCGAACCACTCAACCCACCCCTGTACGGTGACTTCGAGCTTGGAGTTAGCTGGCAACTTTAACGTCACGCCACTCACTAACTTGTAACCCTGATACTCAATTTCGCGTTGATAACACTTCTCGCACCACGCCTGCAAAACGCTGCGATTCTCTTCAAGCAAAAGTTCTTCGGATACTGGCACTTGTAGTGCTTTCGCAATGGTTCTGACTGCCACTTCGTGAATCACTCCCCTGACCTTCTCTTCGTTGTCTTTGATCCACCTACGCTGCTTGCCGTTTAGTAACGATGCCTGCGTAGGTCGCTCGTATCGACGACCGCCAATGTGGACCCGTCGCTTGAAATCGTCAATACTGTCGATCCCCAGGTAGTACCGCGCTGCAAGCATGCAAACCTTCTTGCCCCACCAGCGCCAAAACGGATCGGCGTAGAGGACTCGGAAAAGGTGCATCGCTTTCAGCTTCATCGGTTAGCCTCACATCCAGATAGGCAACCTTCTTCGCTGTCGTGGTCTCGCCTGGCTCGCTTTTTTCTGGACTGGGTGAACTCCCTAGTCACTCGCCTGGATTGTTCTTCCTTCCACTCTTGCAGCTCGTACACGATGAAACCTTCGGCTAGCTGATGCGCTGCCTCTTCGCGCGTGTTGGCCTGAACGACCACATGCCGCGTGATGGTTTCCGTGATAATGCCTGACCAGAGTTTAGCCACCGACTACCGCACCCCTTAACACAACTCTTCGATGCTTGGGACTTCTCCAACCATCTCTTGGGAAAGCTGGTCAAGTAACTCTCGAACTCTCTCCCGCTTTTCCCATGACTCTTGCTTAAAACCACGTTGGCCTAGAACGATTCCATACAAGACCTCGAGCGCGTCCTTTGCTTGTCGAGAATGGATTTCGAACGGAGAGAAGCCGACCGTAAAGCACCATCGCGTGGGCTTCTCTTCTTGCGGTTCTGGTGTGGGTTCCGGCTCTGGCATCTTTGGAAGAACGATTCCGCCGGGAGATATTGACTCTGCGCTTGCTTCACCGGGCACAACGCCCTGCACGATATAGGCGGTAACTTCCCGCTTACAGCCCTCCAAGTCGCGTGCTACGCCAGTTCGATGTTTTGTGCTCACGCCTCTTGTGTCACCTCGTCGCGCACCGTGCCAGTAAAATACATCACCGTTTTGTTGAATTCGGCACAAGGTTTCGCGACCATACTCCACATAAATCAGTGCCCTACCAGGGCTGCGTTTTTTACTTTCGGTGAACCTAACTTTCTTGCTTGTCACTTACCCGCCCTCCATCGCTTCCACATCGGACCGCAATAGTCTTCGGTGGCAATCTCACCCGCCCACTCTTCGGCCTTGCTACGATCCGAAAACCATCGCCTCCAATACCCGTCTACATCGTTGGTCACCTTTGAGTACTGCACCTGCCAATCCGACCCGCTGCCGTAGACGACGACTTCACTCCAGCCTTGGAAGACCGTCACATAGTCGAACTTCGTTACCGTGACGGTCGGCATGTACTTAGCCAACTCACGACTCACATGATCGTGTAGTGTTGGCCGGTAAGCTCCAAGCAACTTAAGAAGCTGGACCACATCTTCCCGCGTCTTCGGCTTGGGAATCTCCGTGATGGCCAGCGAATCGCCGTCACCCGTGAACGCCTCCAAGAACAGCGAGCCATCGGTGGAACTCCAGACCAACTGATGGGCCGGACCTTCACCGTTCCACTCCGTCTCGCCTTCACTGAGTATCATCAGACCCAGCTCGCCGTTGCCGTCGCCATCCTCTGAGAATCCAAGCGACTCCATGAAGTCGCGATCTATTTCCGTACTCAAAGCGAATCTCCTATCGATAATGCGCTGACCAGTACACCTTGCCACTACGACCAATGGCATAGGCCCTGGCCACTAAACGATACTTGTTTGTCGTGCAATGATTCGGCCTGGCTGTCGAAAACGACGATCCTACGCCAGCGAATTGGCAACCTGGAGCAATCCCCAAGAAGTGTCCAACCTGCTCTCTGCGGGCCTGCAAGTCGGCTTCTCGCTGCGCAAATGCGAACGCCCGATCATCGCGGTTCACTTGCTGTGCATAAGCTGCCGAGGCCAATAACAGCCAAACCAAACAGACGTTTCGAATCGTTTTCCAAACTAACATGTACCTCTCCTCCTGAATAAAACAACTAACCTTCTGGGCTAACACTGTCCCCATCGATCACTTGCTGAATCTCGCCACTGGCTGCCAAGATGCGAGCATGGATCGAATTTGCCAAGTCGCGATTGTCCGCCAAGTAAGCGCGGGCCTTCTCTTTGCCCTGGCCTAAAGGTATATCGCCGAACTTGAAATAAGCTCCCGACTTGGTCAGCACCTTTGATGCAACGCCCAACTCCAGAAGATCGCCTTCGAGCGAAATACCATCCGCATACATCATGTCGAACTCAGCCACGCGAAACGGTGGCGCGATCTTGTTCTTAACCACCTTGCAGCGGACGCGCTGACCGACGATCTCTTCGCCTTCCTTCAGTGGTCCGACCCTGCGAATGTCGATCCGGCATGATGCGTAGAACTTCAAGGCTCTGCCGCCGGGCGTCGTTTCGGGGCTGCCGTAGTGCGTGCCAATCTTTTCCCGAATCTGGTTAATGAAGATCACGACGGCTTTACTCTTCGCAATTCCGCCAGTGAGCTTCCGCATGGCCTGGCTCATCAGTCGTGCCTGAAGACCTACATGCGTATCGCCCATCTCTCCTTCAAGCTCTTGCTTGGGAACCAGTGCGGCCACCGAGTCGACGATGATCACATCGACTTCATTGCTCTTAACCAAAGACTCAGCAATCTGCATCGCCTCTTCGCAACTGGCGGGCTGACTCAATAGGATCGTCGATAGATCCACTCCCAGCTTCTTGGCCCAACTGGGATCGAATGCGTGCTCAGCGTCGATGATCGCCACCCAGCCTTTAGCCTTCTGGGCTTCGGCGCAAACGTGCAATGCAAGAGTGGTCTTGCCGCTGGACTCTGGGCCAAAGATCTCGATGATTCTTCCGCGTGGAAGACCGACACCCCCGAGGGCGATATCGAGCGATAAACTTCCTGTGGGTATTCCGGCCACCTTGGGACACTTATCGCCGACTAGTGGCATGATAGCGCCCTCACCGAATTGGCTTTCGATATGCTCGATCGCGGCTTTCAGGTTGGGAGCTTGATTGGATTCTGCGGGTTTCTTCTTGGCCATGATTCCTCCTTGGGTGTTGCTAGTGAGATAGGCAACAACCAAGAGGATCGTGGTCAACGATCGAGAAGTCTTTGAGCCAAATCCAAGATATCGTTGGGCCAACCCGGCAGATTATTCCGAATGAGACAATACTTCATACCGAGCTTCTCGGCGGCTTCAATGTCGCCAAATGTCCGGTTCGCCGTGACGATTAGCACTTCTCTAGGCTGAACCCGAAACAGATCGCAGAGCGTCAGATACGCCTCTGGATTGCGTTTATAGACCTTTAGTAGCTCGATCGGTGTAATCAGATCCCAGCTAATGTTGTTCGCTCTGGAGATATGCGATAGCAGCTCCACCGGCCCATTACTCATGGTGGCGACGATGTACTCACTTCGCAGGGACTCGATCCCTGGCGCTGCGTCTGGATGGGCTTTCAGGTTGTACCATTCCGCCGGAAGGTTGAGCGGTCGCCAACTTTTGTCTTTGCAATCCAGCGACCCCGATACGTAGTTCCCGACCGATTCTCTTGGGATCGATGACATATCGAACACCGTGTTGAAACAGTCGAACCCGATCACCTTGATTGAATCTACCTTGGCCATGGCGCTAACCCCTTTTCCATGAATGACGCGAACCGTTTTGAAACCGACATTGTTAAATCCCAAGATTGCTGAAGCAGTTCCATAGGGCTTGGGCCGTCGATCACATAGGCCGCTATCTGAATGTCGACCTTAACCTTGCCACTGTACAGTAAGTAACGCAAGTCCTCTGGGCCGTAGGTCACAAACCGCTCAACGATGCGAATATCTTCCCGCTCCACCTTTGCACCGTTTGGGAGGACGTACAACCCCGTTGGCTCTCCCTTGGGAACCACGTCCCACGGTATGATCTCGATAGGAATGTACTCTGGGTTGAATTCGATGTGCATGTTCTCGGCCACCCTGGCCTTCAAACTACGCAGTCCCTTGCACATCGCTTCGACGTTGTCCGGGTGAACGTATAACCTCACTGGCATCATGGCTGCACCTACGCTATCGCATCAAACATGAGGTTTTGCGCGACTTTCTTTTCCTGTCGTAACGTCGCCAAGTTTTTGACCGCCTGCCGGAAATAGCTGGGCTTAAGCTCCACCCCCACCCCTCGGCGTCCTAGCTTCACTGCCCCATACACTTCCGAACCTACGCCCATAAATGGCGTTAAAACCGTATCGCCTGGATTGCTCCACATTTCGACCGCTCGGCAGATCACATCCAGTTGAAGCGGATGCACGTGTTTTTCGTCCTCATCGTCGCGGGACTCTGAGTTATCTAACACGTGGTCAATCCGAATATCCATCCAAACCGATGAAGCGTAATTGCGCCAAATCCACTGGGAATAACTGTTTTTCTTTTGATCGCCCTTCATTCCCTTCAGATGAAGAATATCAGACGGGACTACGTTTTCGCCGTGATAGTCGTGCATGCCTGTCTCGTGGAGCACCGGCGAAGGGTTCTCGCCTCGCTTTCGAAACATCAACAGATAATCTGCGTTGGCAATGGAGCATCGTGTTGAGTCCTCACAAAACGTCTTATGGTGAAGACTCTTCATCATGGTTCGGTTGCGAACCATTAGCGGCTCCTTCCAAATGACTCGACGCCCGCCGTAGTCAAAACCACGGGCCACATGCTGCCGAATGATCTCGCCCGGTAGATCGTACATGGCATCACATCCGGCGTTGGATAGCGGGATATCCATACAATGTACCGCGCTGATACGGCCTGGCATCGTCAATCGCACAATCTCGTCAATGCAATAGCCGTAATGAACAAAGAACTCATCTCGATCTATCGCGTTGGACATATCACGCGGGTCACTGCTGTAGTTGTAGAGCCCAGCAAATGGCGGCGAGTAAACGGTAAGACCTATCGATTCACTGGGGAGCTTGCGCATCACTTCCACGCAGTCCCCGTTGTAAATTGCATACTGACTGGTAATTAAGCTGTCGCTTGTAGCCACGCTGGAACCTCCACGTTCTTGGTATAAATATCCTGTCGTTCAATCCGAATCGAATTAGCCATCTCTTTGACCAGCACGTCGAACATCTGGGACGCCTGACTTGCCTTCCGTCTCATATTAGATAGGACACGTTCCTCACCCTCCGTGGCCACCACATCCAAATGCACTGGACGCTTTTGGCCAAATCGATAGCACCGCCTGACGCTCTGGTAATACTGTTCATACGAGTGCGACGCAAAGGTCACCACGTGATTGCAGTGCTGCCAGTTCAGGCCCCATGCTCCAATCTTTGGCTTGATAATCAAGACGCGAAGCTGCCCTGACTCGAACGCTTCATAGATTTCTATCTTTCGCTCATCCGGCGTTCTGCCTGCGACTTGCAATGCACCTGGAATCAGCTTCTCTAGTAAATCACCCTCTTCATTCATGTGGCACCACACCACCGCAGCTCGGTCGTGATTGACCAAATCCGCTACGAATTCACAACGCTGCTGCATGGTTCGGCGGCGTTCTTCACGCTCCTCCCCCAGTCCTTTAGCTGGCATGTTGAACAAGAATCCTGGCGGTGGTGTGTTGGGCTTGATAACGTGATCCCGTTCCAAAAGCTGTGGAAGCACGAATCCATCATCACTGAATCCAAGGTCGCTAGGTAAGCGGCAGGCTCTCGCCCACGATGCCACCCATCGCCAAAAGTCATTGACTGCGTGATGTTTCAATCTCCATTGCCCAATCGTCTGGGCGACACGGAACGCTAGCTTGCCGTAATAATTGCTATCCTGCTGGATAAGTTGCTCGGCTTCCTCTTGCTGCTTTAGTTCTTTCTTTTGGCCCTTGTCATCAAGTTGCCGAAAGAAGCGGCGGAGCATGTCCGAATGCGACAATTCACCAAGGGCCTCAGACGACGTCCCCAGCTCCACATAATCATTCGGTGCCGCTGTCGCGGTACAGAGAAGCCGATACGGCATCTTGAGAGTGAACCGCGTGATCTGGTTTCGAGTCGCACCGTCCACCGACTTCAGGATGCTTGACTCATCGCACACCAGCCCGACAAATTCTTGCGGATCGAAGTAGTGAAGCCGGTCGTAATTGGTCACAACAATCTTTGCGTCCATTTCGCCCGCGATGCTTCGCTTGGCATCGAAGCCGAACTTTACCGCCTCACGTTCCGTTTGGTTCGCCACGGCCAATGGCGTGAGAATGAGCACACGCTTGTTGGTATGCTCGACAACCTTCTGTGCCCAGGTAAGCTGCATCGCTGTCTTACCAAGTCCGCAATCCGCAAAGATTGCAGCTCGACCACGACGCAGCGCCCACTGGATAAGATGCCTTTGGAAGTCGAAAAGAAAGTCTGGAAGTGAGTCGCATTGAAATCCGCATTCAGTCGTGAATTGGGATTTCTGCTGAATAAACTGGTTGTAATCGTCCATGCGTGAATCCGTTACAAGGTAGCCTCTGTCCCTTCAGGCACTTCGAAAATGTGCCAACAACCACATAGGCAACATTCACGCACGGACCTAGTCCTAGTAATTCATCCAAAGACATTCCACTCGCTTTGGCTTGGTCTTTTGGCTGCTAGCCTTGTTGTCGATCTCGACTTCGACGCAGCGCCAACCGTGACTCCTTGCGGCTTCCTCGTACATCGGATGCTTGTAGCCCGATAGCAGGAACTTACCCTTGATCATCGAGAGCATCGTGAGCAAGTCCTGATGGTCCTGGTCGCTCATTTCGTGCTCGTAAGAGTCTTGCGATACCCGCGTCGCCTTGAGATAGGGTGGATCGCAGTAGAAGAACGTCTTCGGATCATCTTCCTTGCGGATCACCGAGATAGCGTTGTCGTTGAAGATCACGACTCGGCTCAATCGCTCATGAGCCTCTGGAAGAGAATCCACTGCGGATAGCCAAGAAGACACTTGCTCGTTCATTCCACGCCTGGTTCGTGTCCTGGACATCGTCGCGAAACATGTACCGAGTCCTTGACGGGATTGCCGGTACTTGACAAAGAACGCCACGGCACCCTCAACAGGATCGCGGCCAGCGTAGCATAACGATTCATACCACTGATCACTTCCGAATGGAGTGAGCAAGAGCTGCCGGTGGAACTCATCGAACATGCTGACGGATCGTAACACCCGCCAGAAGTTCATTAAGTCCCCGTGGATGTCGTTGATGACCTCAGAGTGGTTTTCGATCCATTGGTCCGGCTTGGCGAATAGAACTGCGCCACCACCGAAGAACGGTTCGACGTAATGGACGTGCTCCGGGAATAGCTCGATGATCTTGGGGGCGAGATAGGTCTTGCCACCGTGAAACTTGAGGGGTGCGATATCGGTCATGCGTTACCTTCCTGGGTTAATGAACTGGACCAGGAATAGGCAACAAACAACTCGAGCGCAAGCCCTCCGCGCGTAAAAAAAGCCACCTGCGATGGTGGCTCAATGAGGCCCGAACCGGCGAACCAGAACGGGAAAATATCGAAGTCCGTCAAAACCTTTCGTCATCACGATAGGCTTCTATGAGGCCGGGAGTGGCAAGCCAAACCCGGAAACATCTAGGAATTCCTAGACAACTTCTCCGTCGACAACCTGCTATGAGGCCTGGGTTTCACCCCAGGAATAAGATGAAGGAACAAATCCCCATCTCGTCAGTCGACAAACTTCTATAAGGCCGAATCTCTCCGGATGCGTGTGAGTTTATAGTCCGGACAATCGGCGGTCAAGCAAATTCTGAATCTCTTGTCGGCACCGGCTTAGCCCCTGGGCCGTCTCGCGCCATGGCGATGGAATCGAGTCCGGTATCCTGTCCTCGTTGATTTCGTTAATCGATACTAGCTCGCAGCACTCGGTGAACTTATCGATCGCGTCGTTTATATTGAGCAGTCGGCATCGGAGCTCGATGACGTCGTGGGGCTCAATCCAGCCTGCGAGCTTAAGTACTTCCTCTTGCGTATCGCCTACGGCCCACCAGTTTTCTCCTGGGGGCTGGACCTCGTACTTGCCGTCCCGTCGCTGTCTGATCTCTCGTCCGTTGGGTGTGTGACCTACCACCGTTGCCATGTTATTCCCCTTTGTCTTTTGGTTTCGCTTGACGCCGTATCGTTCGGCGCCCTATCTCCCGCTCGATCGCATCGCGTACAAAAGCGGCTTCCTTCTCCCCTGGCTCCAGCAGCTCACGGATTGCGGCCCGTGTTTCCTCTGGGACTCTAACCTCCATCTTGGCCGTCTTGCCTGATCCACTGAGTGACTTACGACTCACTGATCGACCTCGACAGTTTCTGGGGCCGTCCAAATCGCATAGCCGCCTTCCTCTTGGCTAATGCTGAAATCTTGCTCGATTCCAGTCATACGCAGAATTCGGCAGACTTCCTCGATGGCATGCTCAAGTGTCGTGCTATCCAGTGCGCCTGAATCGATCACGCCGTCATCGTCTCGACAATTGTATGCCCACCCTTCATTGCTTCGATCTTGTTTATCCCCGTGCACGCGAATGTCGGTTGGTTTGCGCTGTGCCATTGCCTTGATTCCTCAAATAAGATGAAAACCCAGACCCAAAAGGGTTTCGGCCTACCGGCCTCATCAGTGGGTTAGGCTTCGACCAGATAGCATCCCATCGTGAATGGGTTCGGCTCGACGATCTTGGCTTGCTTGCGACCAACTCGGACCATATCCACTCGCACCTTGGCTGCCGATTGCTCGGACTTACAAAAGATCGTGATTCGTCCAGTTTGGGAGATCACGACTTCCTGCACCCCTCGGCGCATCTTGCGAAACTGCTGCTTCAATTCTGCCGCTACATTGTCGTAGTTTTTCACTTCGGATTCCATCGTACTCGCCCTGTAATTTTCTTAGCCTCATCAGTGCTGGCCCTACCAGCAGACGCCCGCAGGCGTTTCGGCTTACTTCCCGTAAAAGTGCTTGACAATCCCGTTCTTGATCATCTCAAACCGACCTGCACCCAAAACTGCATCGATCGCTTCTTGAACCGTTAACCCCTCTTCGACCAGAAAGCGGATGCAAGTGCCCAAAACTACTTGCTTGTTATCAGTCCCGATTAACTTTGCTACTGCGTTGAGTTGGTCAGCGTTCATTGTCTTGTGTCCTAGTTTGCCTTGTCATTCGTCCCGTACTATCAAGGCTGAGTTAGCCTCCAGCCTAGGCGCTGATTCCGGAAAATTGTCCGGATAATTTCTTAATCACCCGACTGGGTGGCCAGCGGTTAGCCTTGCTTGGCAATCCAGCGTGCAGCAGCCTCTTCAGCGTGCTGGCGGGTTGGGTAGACATTCAGGCTGTGGACTTCTTTGCGGCCAACCTTGATCACGCCGGTGTAGCCGAAATTGATGCCTGTCTTGTAAACGGTAACTTTGTAACTGGTCATTGTGCGACTCCCTATAAAGTGGCGACTTAAACCGGCTCGAATCGTCCGGACACTTCTATAGGCTGGAGATTCCCGAAACCCGGGCGCACAAAAAAGAAAAAAGCCGGACAATATTCCTGACCGGCTAAACCTCCCCAAGCGGGGGTCAGTGTGTTTTCACCCACCACTCGTTGAACGAATGGGCACACTGGGGGGTATGTCTGACTGGCTCCTTAGCCTCGGTGGTTCGCTTGCATTCCGAGCAGCAATAACCATCGCCCCCAAACGCTGGACGCTTGCATTCGCACCGGCAAGGCCCCCACGGCTTCATTGCGGCTGGGCTGTCTGCATCCTGACCCGCCACGGCCATACCACCCGACTTCGCTTCGGTGGGCTCTAGTAGCTCCATCACCGCGCCCGATAGCCCGTCCACCTGATCCTTGAACTCGCCGTTGGGGAAGGTCTCCATCTCGTCGAGCAATGCGGATGTCCACTCATCCGATACCACATAGAAATCCTCATCGCGGATTATTGAAGCCAATGGCCCGGACCGAGTCACCTTATCCGCATCGGGGCTAACCGAGATGATCTGAAGGGACCGCCATTTTTTCTCCAGCATTTCGGCAACCTTCTTGCCGCTACTGCCTGGCTCCCGCTCGAACCGAGTTCGGACATCGATCCCCATGCCGTCCCGGTACATCGTCCGGTCTAGCTTGGCGGTGTTCTCCATTAGCGTCTCGACGTCGTCACCGGCTAAGCGATCTCGGCGCATATCGAGCACGAAGACCTTGTTGCCTTTCTTTCCGACCAGTGGCCCGGCCGTATAGCATCCCGCTCCATCGGTACCGGCCATATCCCAGAATCGCACCAATCCATCAAACGATACCGGAAGCTCGCTTCGATCGATGACGTTGATTTTGGAGCATTTGAAGTGCTGCCCGTCTCTTCGGCCTGGTCGCTGACTTAGCTGCGCATCGACCGCCCACGGCCCACGGGCGCCAAGCGCTCGAGCAACGGTCTTGCAGGCTTGCTCGCTAAGCAGCTCGGGAAACAGCAACTCACCCTTCTCGCTTCGCCAATCGCCACCGTATCCGCGATCTTGCATCAGATACGGGTGGTCCGGCTCAAACCACATCGGAAGACACACGTGATGCCAATCGTGGAATCCGTTCTCGGCGAGCTCTCTTTTCATGAACGCCAAGATATGGCCCGATAAGTCTTCGACATGTAGCCGTTGCTCGTTGATGATATGCGCCACACCACGACCGATACCACGCGTTGAAATGGTTTCGAAATACCATCGCCTACGGTTTTCGCGCGTGACAAAAGACTCGATGCCGTCTGCGCTGGTTACGTCGTCGCCTACGATCACATCCGGATGTTCCCCGGTCGCAACGCCGCCGGGGGTAGAGGTTAAACGCCAACCGCCTTTGGTGTTCTTGAAGTACGTCTTCGTGTCGTCCGAATCCGATATCTGGAACGACTTACCGAATCGATCCTGATACCACCGCGATCGGATCAATTCACGGGAGTAAACCGAATCCTTGGTCGCTCTTGTCGAGTTGTACGAGAAGTACATCACCCGGCACTCTGGCCACCACGTCCAAATCCACGGTACGAAGATCTGAGTTACCCAGTAGGACTTACCCGTACCCGGCGGCATATTGACCAGCAGACGCGATATGTGCCCGACTGGATCATCCTTTCGCGCCACCGCCTCCAGATGCCGGACCAGAACATCGAAGTGCCTACCGTGGACGTACTGCGACCCATGGACCAGCGGGAACGCTTCCTTGCCGAATTCGAGATAGCTCTTGCGCAGCCTACGTCGCTCTCGTTCGAACTGTACGATCTGATGCAGTTCATTTATCTGGGAGGGCGGCAACTGCGCTAACTGTTGCCATGGATTCGACAAGTTTGGCCGCTCCTTCA
>JACCDR010555434.1_pt1 | contig 31537 bp, 35 predicted proteins | sample 7446431 | NCBI WGS metagenome assembly JACCDR01 (sample SAMN15323443, study PRJNA562643) | freshwater metagenome | isolation source: river surface water | place: USA:Blue River Watershed | collected 2017-08-17
GTCAGCTGAAGCGCTTCGGCGCGACGAACTGGACGCTGACCGAAACAGAGTTCAAGGGCGGACCTTTCCAGGATGTGGATCCGGATGCCACAACGACGCTCCAGGCGTCTGCCCAGACCGGCACGATTACGCTGACCGCTTCGACCGCTATATTCACGGCGAACAAGGTTGGGCAGAAGCTTTATCTCGAGAGCCAAAACCCGGGCGTCGTGACGACTTACCAGGTCCGGTCGAGCTACAACATTGGTGACCAGATCCGAAACGGCGGCAACGTCTATGAATCCCGCACGAATTTTGTATTCGTTGATGGTGATCAGCAGCAGCGCTATGTCCCGACGCACACCGAAGGCGACGCGGATGACGGACGCGTCGTCTGGCGCTACCTGCACAGCGGGTATGGTCACGTGCGTATAACTGCCGTGGCTGTGGACGGATTGACCGCAACCGCCGAAGTTATTCAGCGACTGCCGCTCCAGGTCGTGAACATGACAACCAACCGCTGGGCCTGGCAAGCTATCTCGGCCGAGACCGGTTGGCCGACATCCGTGTCGTTCTTCAAAGAGCGCAAAACCTACACCCAGGTCCGTACGGCTCACTTGTCCTTCAACAGTGACTTCGACAATTTCGCGCGAAAGGATGCTGGCCTGGTCACCAAAGAGACGGCGATGAAGCTGACGATCGCGTCCGACAAGCTCGATACGATCCGTTGGGCTTCGGCCACTCCGAAGGGCCTGGCGCTGGGAACAGCCCGGGCGGAGATTCTGCTGGGCCCGCAGACGAACCAGCAAGTTTTCGCCGCAGATAACGCCTCCCAGGATCCGCAGACAGACTATGGCTCGCGGTTGCTTCGGCCGCTGAAGATCGGCTCGAGCACGCTTTTCGTGGAGCGCGCCGGGCACCGTGTTCGCGATCTGGCCTACAGCTTTGAAATCGACCGCTTCAAGGCTGAGGACTTGTGCGTCCTGGCGGAGCACATTTTCGATGGCTCGGCTGACTTCGCGGACGACGAGCAGGCGGAGCGCTCGATCATCGACTGGGCCTACCAGCAGCAGCGTGACAGCCTGGTGTGGTGCGTCCTGGATGACGGCACCCTGGCTGTGCTGACCTACAACAAGGAACGCGGTGTGATCGCCTGGACGCCTCACACGATCGGTGGCAACGCGATTGTCGAAGCTGTGCAGTCGATCCCGTCCCCGGACGGCCGGCGCGATGATGTCTGGATGATCGTGCGGCGCACAATCGACAATGTGACGAAGCGCTACATCGAATATGTCGAGGATTACCGGCTGGTTAAGAACGGTGCCGCCGAAGCTTTTCATGTCGATTGCGGGATCACATATCGCGGCGCACCGGCGACGACCATCACAGGATTGGATCACTTGGAAGGCGAAGAAGTTGTCATCTTTGCGGACGGATCAGTGCACCCGACCCGGACGGTCGTTGACGGCCAGATCGAGCTGGACCGCGAAGCGTCGCTGGTCCATGTCGGATACCCATTCAAGGCGCGCTACAAGTCCATGCGCCTGGAGATCGGCGGCGGCACGACATCGCAAGCTGCCAAAAAGACGATCTCCGAAGTCATCCTTCGCGTGCGGAGCACGATCGGCGGACGAGTCGGACCGACCTTCGAGCGCATGGACGAGATCAAGACCCTGCGCCCGAAGACCACGGTTGGCACGCCACCGGCGCTCTATAACGGCGACCATGTCTTGACGATGCCGGGCAATTACGACACAGACGGCTATGTCTGCTACGAGAGCAGTGATCCGGTCCCGGCCACGCTGGTGGCGATGATCGTGAAGGGGTATGTCAGTGATTGAGATCGTGTCGCCAGCCCGCCCGTCGCACGCCGTGGATGTTATGCAGCGGCCAAACCCCGGGCAGCTTAGCGAAGATCTTTGCACACCGGACATGGTGCAGACACTCAACAGCCAGGGAACCACCTGGGCGGTCTTGATCGACGGGACATGTGTCGCGATTGGTGCGGTTTACCCGGTCTGGAAAGGGCGCGCGATTGTGCTCGGGTTTCTCGGCGCGCACGCAGGGCCCGCCATGACGACCATGACACGCCGGATCCGCAAAGAGCTCAAGGCCTTGGAGGTTGATTATCCGAGGCTGGAAGCGTATGTTGCGCGTCACTACAAAGATGGTCATCGCTGGATCCGCCTGCTCGGGTTTACGCGTGAAGGTCTGATGAAGAAGTTTGCACATGGACAAGACTACGTCCTATACTCCCGGGTGAAATGACATGGCTTTCCTTGTTCCGGTCTTCTCTGGTCTGGGCGCGATCTTCGGTGGTGGCGGTGCCGCGGCTGGTGCTGCTGGCGCGGCGGCCGGTGCCGGCGCTGCCGCAGCCGGTGGCGGGTTTTCGCTTGGGTCAGTGCTTTCGATCGCATCAACCGGTCTTGGCGTGATCGGCTCGATTGCGCAGGGGCAGGCCGCTGCTGACGCGGCGAAATACAATGCCGCCATCGCGCGCCAGCAGGCCAACATGGCACAGGACCAGGCCGCCGCGAAAGCCACTGAAACTGCCCGCCAGACGCGTCAGCGTGTTGCTGCCTCTCGAGCCGCCTTCGGTGAAAATGGCTTCGAATCATCCGGCTCCGTCGCCGATGTGCTTGGCGTAGTCCAGGAGCAGGGTGTCCTGGACCAGCTGACACAGCTTAACGAAGGGGCGGTCCGGGCCCAGTCGCTGCGCGCCAACGCTGCGCTTGAAGACGCGAAGGCGAAGAATGCCCGGACATCTGGATTTCTGAATGCCGGATCCACGTTGCTCGGCGGATTCGGCCAGCTCTACAAAGGATACGCATAATGGCTCGCCTGCCGATCGACATCATGACCGCCGGTGATCGTAAAGTCGCACCGGTGGGTCCGGAAAGCTACCAGGTCAAGACCGCCACACCTGACGCGTTCGGTGCAGGCATTGGCGATGCGCTGTCACGCATGGGCGCGGTTGGTCAGCAAATCGCCGGCACGCTGATTGCGGCTGACAAGAAGGTTCGTGAATTCGATCTCGAAACAAAATGGAACCAGTTCACCGAGAAAGAGAACCTTTCATACGCGGAGCGTCAGCGCGGTATCTCTGGAACCGGCGAAGGATTCAGCACGGCAGAGCGCCAGCGCACTGAAGGCGAAGTCAATGCGTGGATTGGAGCAAACGTTCCGCCCGAAAAGCAGGCCGAGTTCCGCGAACGCGGGAGCCGTTATGTTGCCGGCCGTGCCACAAAAGCCTTTGTTGCAGAGTGGCAACAAAAGGAAGCAGACGCGAAGCTGAAGGTCGCGGAAGAGCGGCGCAAGGCCGGCGTCGATGTGCAGGAAGCTCCCGAGACCTATGAAGAGCGCATGAAGCGCGCAGATGAATACATCGACAAGTCTCCGCTGTCCGATATCGAGAAGCGAGAGGCAAAGCAACTCGTGCGGCAAGAAGCTGCGCTTGAGGCTGAGAAAGCGAAGATCGATCGTAACCCGGGCGCATATGTCGGCGGAGACGCAGAACAGGCCTATCGGGATCGAGTGCGCGTAAAAGAGAGCGGTGGCAACGACGCCGCCAAAGCGAGCACGTCCAGCGCGACGGGCCGCTACCAATTTATTGAATCAACCTGGAACGGTATTGCACGCCGGATCGGTCTGCCTTTGGTCACTCCGGAAAACCGGAATACAGCTGACGATCCGCGCCGGAACGGCAACCTGCAAGAGCGCGCGATGGACGTTTACACGTCCGACAGTAAGGCGGCCTTGTCCCGCGCTAACTTGCCGATCACAGCCCGTAACCTTTACGTGCTCCACTTCGGGGGAGCCGAAGGCGGAACGCGTCTGCTGCGTGCCGAACAAACATCGCCCGGTGATGCTGCCGTCAACCACGCCGATCCGGCGGCTGTCGCTGCGAACCCGACAATCTTTTTCTCGAACGCGAACACAGAACGTCGCCAGGCACGAAGCGTGTCCGAAGTGCTGGCCGTGCTCGGCAAAGGCCTGGATGGAAACACCCGGGCGATCCCGCGCAGTGCCTCTGGCGATGCGCTTAGCGCGAGCCAGCGTGCCAAGCTCTCCGAAATCGCCGACAACATGTATCGGAGCAACATTCAGCAGGCCGACGCGGCGCAGACCGCTCAGCTCAATGCGGCACGTAACCAGCTGTATGTGGATCTTAAAGAAGGTCTGGCTCCGGAGGAAACGCTTCGCGCTGCTCGACAGAGCGGTCTGCTTTCGAAGTATGATGATATCGTCAAGGCAGAGAAGATAGTCAAAGACCGCCGTGACGAGAACGCTGATTTCGAACACGGACTTTCTCTGTTCAAGGCCGGACCAGAAACTGCCAACCCGTTCGATTCGAAAGATCGAAAGGGTGTTGACGCTTTCTACGAGCAAAGCGTCAAGAACGGTGCTGATCCGTTGACAACGGGTTTGCAGACTGTCGAGCGAACGAACATGATTCCAAAGCAGTTCGCTACGGCGCTGCGCGGCGCAATGGTCAGCAACGATACAGCGCGGAAGGCGGCTGCATACGAAGTGCTTGGGCAGCTCGCGTCGAAGCCGAATCTCGGTGCGTCCATCGAAGGCGGCGACAAGCTGATGGCTGAAGGCCTGGACTTCTTGCGCCTGAAAGAGACTTACGGGACAGCCGACGCAGCGATCGCGGAGATGAAGCGCCGTGCTGATGCGGTCAAGAATCCGCTCTCGCTGGAGGAGCGCAAAGAGGTCGCCAAGAAATATCTCAGCGAAGAGAAAGTCACAGCGAACTTGTCACGAAACGCCTGGTTCGGAAAAGACGGCGCGCTGGTTGGCGGTATTCTGGCATCATATGCCCCGGCGCGTGTTGCAGTTCACAGTGATTACAGAGATTTCTTCATGGAACGTTACGAAGACACCCGTGATGAAGCATCTGCGAACGAATACGCGAACAAGAAGATGGGCGAGATTTACGGCGTGCAGAACGGCGTGATGACGAAGTTCGCACCATCGAAGCTCCCGGGAATGGAGCTCGAAGGTATCGGCACGAAATGGATCAACGAACAGGCGGCCAAAGAAGTCGAGAAGCTCGGCTACAAGGTGAAGCCTGAACAGATTATCTTGATGCCTGTCCCAGGAGGGAAGACTGCCACGGCTTTCCGGTCGCCGCAGAAGCCCGAGTTCACCCGGGAGGATGGCACCAAGTTCAACGGCGTGCCGTATCAGATTGTTATTGTTCCGGAAAAAGGCAATGTCGATCAGCGTGTCATTGACCTGCCTGGGATGACATTTGTCCCGGATCAGAAAGCTTACGTTGATGCCGCCAACAAGCGCGCCAACGAACAGCTGAATGCGCCGCGCGGAACTTACATCGACCAGTTCGGCATGGAAGTGGATGTGCCAGTCACCGCTAACCCGAAGATCCTGGAAACCAGCGAACAGCTCCAGCGGCGTAAAGCCAAAGAGCTTGCGGCTGCACAGGACGCCGAACGTGCGAAGCTGATTGACGATCGCAAGGCAATCAAGGATACAGCGGAGCAGATGCGCGCCGCTGAACAACAGCGCCGTGAAACCCAGGGCGCGAATTGGAGACAGAAGTAATGGCTCTCTACAACAACAAGGATCTTGAAGAGCAGGCTGGCGGATTTACCGCGACGGTTGTGGACGCGGTCAACGCGTCCATGAACACGCCTCCGTCGAATCCTTTTGAGGGCTATCAGACCGTCAGCGCCTACGAAGAGGCCGAGAAACTGAAGCAGCGCAGCAGGATTGCTGCGGCGTTTCGCCAGGGCAATGAGATCGTCTCAATGCTCTCGTCGAAAGAGGCTGGCATCTCGAACGATCACGATCCGGACTTTGACTGGCGCGCTTGGCTCAAGGAAAAGAACCTGGAGCATCGCAGCGCGGACTTCGTGAACGTGCTGAACGCACGGAAAGCTGAAGCGCGCCTGGCGCAGATTCAGATGGAAGATGAAGATCGAAAGATCGAAGCTCTGGCCGGTCCAATCCTGGGCCCGATCTACGGTATTGCGGCGGGAATGGCCAGTCCGACAATCCTTATCCCGGGCGGATCGCTGGTGCGCGGTGTCAAGGGTGGATGGTCTGTCTCCCGGTCTGCGCTGATGGTGGGTGCCGGCGCTGCCGCTGGTGCGGCTGCGCAAGAGACATTGCTCCAGGGATCGCAGCAGACACGCACGGTCGGCGAGAGCGCCATTGCGGTTGGCGGCGCATTTGTGCTCGGCGCTGTGATCGGTGGCGGTGCAGCGTCCGTGTTGAGCCGCGGCGAACGCAAAGCTGTGGAAGAGGGCATAGCCAAGCTGTCGGACTACAACACAGGCCGAGGTCCGGCCCCAGGATCCGCCGGTGCTGCCGCTGTTGACGACAACCCGTTCGTCCCCGAAGTGCAGCTCGGCCGGGATGAGCTTGGTGCAGGCGGAGGCATGATCGGGCGCTTTCTGTTCAACGCCACGAAAGGCCTGACGCCGAACATGCGGATGCAGGCGTCGCCGTCAAAAGTTGTGCGGCAGACGCAACAGCAGCTCACTGAAAGCGGCGTGCTGTCGAAGCAGCAGCTGGCCGGCGATAGCCTTGGTCCAGCGGCCGAGACGCTTTTTCGGATGGAGTTCGACGGATTCGCAAACCTGGTTGAGCGCACCCGCGTTGACGCCTACAACGCTTTCCGGAAGACCGAAGGTGGAACGCTGTCTCCGGAAGATTTTGGCAGGGAGATCGGCCGGCGACTTTTGGCCGGCGAGGAGCTGACACCGTCCATGCGCCAGGCCGCAACCACAATCATGTCGGAACACGAGAAGAAGGTCGCACAGCGCGCGCTGAAGGATGGGCACATCACCCAGGCGGAATATGACGCTGTGCTCGAGATGGATGGCGTTTACCTGCCGCGCGTCTACACGGACAAGCTCAAGGCACAGCCCCAGGAGTTCGAGGACTGGGCGGTCAGCCACATCACGAAACAGATGACAGACGAACACGACCGGGAGTTTTACGCCCTGGCGAAAGAGCGCGAGCGCATCGAGCTGGTCCGCGAACGCGTGCAGTCTGTAGGAGCAGATCGGAAATCCGCAATCGCAGCTGTCAAGCGCGCCGGTGAAGAGCTTGATGCACGCATTGCGGCCGATCCTAATCTGCGTGCGCTTTTCGATCGGTTCGACGATCTCGAGCGGCAGAGCCGTGGCGGGGCTGACGTCAAGCGTCAGCTCGAAGCCCTTGTCAAGGAAGGTGGCGAAGCCTTCGCTGCCGCCCGCAAAGAGCGCTCGGCGCTGCGTAAAGAGAAGGCGGCCTTGGCGGCGCGTGGCGGCAAGGACAGCGACGCGGCCAAGCGCATGATGCGCGACCTGGACGCAGAGTTGGACAAGCTCGAGAAAGCCTACGACGACAAGTGGGGCAAGGCGCGCCGCATGGCGGACGAAGCCCAGATTGAAGGCCGCGCCGGAAAGTCGGAATGGGATGCGGCGGCTCGCGCTGCCGCCCGGGATGTGTATCTGAAGATCACCGGGCAATCTGTGTCGAAGATGGACGGCGGTGACTTCGGCGACATGGTGCGTGCGACGGCCGGTGTCTTCAAAGAGCGACTTCTGAATCTGCCGTCCCGCGAGATGGCGGAGCGCGGCTGGTTGAACACAAACATATTCGAGATATTCCCGCAGTCTGCGCGAAAATCCATGGGAGAACTTGAGCTTGGTGCCAAGTTCAAAACTGCCGAAGGGAAACCTGACACCCGTCTGCACACGAAAATGTCAGAAATCCAGAACGACTACGGTGATATGTCTCGCGCAGTTGCCGACGCTGACACGACAGCCGAGATCAACGAGATTCTCGGAGCGAAGGTGGTAGGCAAGAGGATGGACATCGAGCGCGCCAAAGAGAAGGCGCAGATGTGGCTGACCAAAAAGTTGAAGCAGGACATTGATGATCTGAAACTGACGCGTGATCTGATCCGTGGCGACAGTCCGATTAAGAACGCCGCAACAGCGCAGGCTGTTCGAATGGTAAAGAACTTCAATTACGACCGCGTCATGGGTGGTTCCGGTCTCGCTTCGATCTCTGATATCTTCCGCATCCCTTTGGCGCATGGACTTAAACCCTTCTTCGGCGCGATATCAGATCTGACCGGACCTATTGGCAAACTGAAGCGCGAAGAACTGAACTCGTTTGGTGTCGGGACGAGCAACTCACTGGCGTCACTCAATGCAGCGTTCGGCGACATCGGGGATCCATACATTTCGCGCGGATCCGGATTGGACAGATTGCTGCAAAAGACTGTGGCATTCGCCAGTAAATGGAACGGCCAGAACTACATCACCGATTTTTCGCAGATGGTCTCGGCCGGTGCAGTGCAGCGGCGGATCGTGGAAGGTGTCACGAAAGGTGGCGATGACGCCTACCTGGCGGGTTTGAACATCTCCCGGGAGATGCGCGGCAGGATCAAATCTCAGCTCGAGAAGTATGCGGATGGCGACATGCGCCTGGACAGGTGGGATGACAGTGATGCTGTCCGCGTTGTGCAGGCCGCCGTCTACAAAGATGTGAACACCCTGATCACCAAAGGTAGTGTTGGTGATCGGCCAAGCTTTGCGAACTCTGCGCCAGGCCAACTCATTACACAGTTCATGTCCTGGACCTTTGCGGCGCACAGCCGTCTTATGATCCGTGGCTTCCAGCAGGGCGACGCGCGTTTCCTGGCATCGATCATCTCGATGACAGCCGCAGGCATTCTGATGGAAGGGCTGCTCTCTGCCTACCGAGGCAAGGACGCCTGGGAGCGGTTTCAGAAAAAGGCCAGTGAAAATCCGGTTGCGCTGATCGGTGATGGTCTGGACCGGTCCGGATTTTTCGCGCTGTTCTTCGACGCTGCAAACCGCGCCGAAAAGATCACGGGCGCTGCCAGCCCGGCATACCGGTTCAACCCGATCAAGAGCCCGATCGCTGCGCTGGGCGGCGGTGACACAGCGAACGTCTATTCGCGAGGATCGGATTCGTCTGGCGCATTCGGCGCGCTGCTTGGCCCGACAGCCAGCCTGGTGGACAGCACGATCGCCGCGGCACGCGTTGGCATGGATTTTGTATCTGGCGCTGAACCGACGAAGCGTGATATGACACTCGCAACGTCTGCCATTCCGTTTTCGACCTATCCGATTATGCGGCAGACCCTTCAGCTTCTGCACGGCAACCTCCCGGGGCAATGACATGACGATCCAGGCCAATACCGTTGAATACAGCTACGTCGGTGACGGCGCGACAAAAGCTTTCGCGTTCAAGTCGCGCTTCCTGAAGACGACCGACATCAAGGTGGCGGTCAATGAAGTGCTCCAACTGACCAGTGCTTACACGATCACCGGGACGGGCAACGCCTCGGGCGGAACCGTGACGTTCAAGACTGCGCCGGCTGTTGGAGCGCGCATTGTCCTGGTGCGCAATCCGCCGATCAGCCAGTTCACGGACTGGGTCAACAACACCACCGTCTTCGAGAAGAGCCTGGACGACAGCGCCGACCGGATGACCATGGTCGATCAGTTCCTCCAGCGCGCGATCAACCGCGGCCTCCGGATCCCGGACTTCGCCCGTGATGGTTTCTCCAGCTTCGACGGCCGCGGCAACCAGATTGTTGCCGTGGGACCGGGCACGACGCCGACCAATGCCGCGACCTATGGTCAGCTCGAGGCTGTCCGGGATGCGCTGCTCGGCACCGCCCCGCAGAATGCCCAGATCATCCCGACCGTGCTGGCGGCCATGCTGCTCAACATCGACACGGATATCGACTGGATCAGCGTCCAGGGGCACAGCTCGGTCGGCGACGGCGGCGCTGCATACTATGAGCGCTCCGCCACGGAACCGACACACGGCGGCAAGTTTCAGGATGATTCGAACAGCTGGTGGGAGCTGAAGGCAACCATCGTCACGCCGGAGATGTTCGGCGCGATTGGCGACGGTGCGGCCATGGACACCGCCGCACTCCAGAAAGCCGCCGAATATCCGTATGCGCTTGGCATTCAGCTCAAACCGGGCGCAACCTACCGGGTTCACCAAACTATTCCGCTCCGCCCGGGTTGCGATATGGATGCACGCGGCGCGTTCATCGACGCATCGGGCTTGCCGGCCACGGGCTTCAACGGTGCTGATCCGGTCAAAGGTCAGTTCAAGGGCGATCCAGGAACTGGTGTGCTCTTCACGATCCAGGGCACGCTCGGCGAATGGCGTGATCTGACCAGCACGGCGGCCAAGGGCGCTTCGACCGTCACGATGACTTCTGCAATCAGCGATCTGGCTGCTGACGATCTGGTCTGGCTGCGCACCACCTACGTTTATTACGAGACCCAATCGGGTGCGACGAAGAACACCTTCGGTGAAATTCTGCGTGTCAAGGAAGTCGACGGCGCGAACGTTACCTTCTACGAGAACCTGCCGCATGAGTTCCCGATCGGATACGTTCCGTATCTTCAGAAGATCAACATGGGTGCTTCGACCACGATCCGTGGTCTGCGCGCTATCGGATCTGGACAGACGCTCCAGCAGGCCCAGGTCGGCATTTACGCCCGGGCGATTGAAGGTCTGCTGATCCTCGAATCGGATCTTCGCTACTTCGACCGCAGCTCGATCAAGCTGAACACGACGCTTGATGCGAACATCGTGAACAACACCTTGGGCTGGTGCCGCCTGCCGGGCCTGTCTTACGGTGTCGAAATCGCCGAAGGCTGCAAGTCCACGAACGTGCTTGGCAACTACGGCGAAGACACGCGCCACCTGATCACGCACGGTGGCTCGAACGGCACGAACCGTGGATCGACGATCTACGGCAACCGCGCGCTTAACCAGCGCGAAGCGGGTATCGACTGCCACATCAATGCCGACGACACTGTGATCGACGGTAACATCGTTGAGCTCGCGGCCGGCGCGGAAGATGATGCGGATGGTATCATCTGCCAGAGCGGATCGGCGATCATCACGGACAACATCGTGAAGGGTGCCAGCCGCTACGGTGTCTACCACCAGAGCTTCTTCAATCCCCCGGGCGGCACGGTGAACTCCATTGTGTCGAACAACCTGATCTCCGGCGTCAATCGTGCCTGGGCCGGGACGCGCTCGGCTATCCTGGTGACAACGCGTAATCCGCAGACCACCGGCCTGACATTCGCGTCGCACATCGAAGGTAACATCATCGACGGCACTGAATATGATCGTGCTATCGAAGTGATCCCGCAGGATCGCGCGATGACGGTGATCACGATCCGTGGTAACTCGACGATCCGCCCGGCGAAGACGCGCGGTATCACTGTTGAGCCGGATGGCGCGGTCGGTGTCGGGCGCATCTCCATCAAGGACAATGACGTCGAAGTGCTCGATACATCGACGTTCTCAGTCGTCGAGTTGATCGCCGACGCCGGCGCACCTTTCGAGCTGATCGACATCACCGGCAATACGCTGGTTGGCGCAGCCTTCGGCTCGCGCTTCGACAACTGCGTGCGTGGCCAGGTTGGGGCGAACACCGCCTACAGCACCCGGGCGGGTCATCGCGGTTATCGCCGCGACAACAGCGACGGTGTGTTGATCATCCCCGGGATGGACAACACGCTGAAACTGATCGTCGCTTCGGCTGACTGGCCTGAGATCGCAGCCGGCGCGGTTGCCACAGCGGATTACGGTCTGTATGACTGCGATTTCGGTGACCTGGTGTCCGTTGTGTTCCATGCAAACCCCCAAGGCGTCACCTTTACAGCATGGGTGCAATCGACCGACACGATCCGCGTCCAGGCACGCAACAACACGGGCGCTCCGGTAAACCTGGCGGCTGCCAAGATGACGATCCAGAGGACGAAGATCTGATGAAACCGACATTCGACGCTTACATGCCGGAGCTTTTCAAGCACGAAGGGGGTTACATGGATCATCCACGTGACCCCGGCGGTGCAACAAACCTTGGCATCACTCTGAAAACGCTGAGTGACTGGCGCGGCCGTGCCGTGTCGAAGCACGAGGTTCGGACCCTGAAAAAGGCCGAGGCGACAGAAATCTACCGGGCGAACTACTGGAACAAGATCAGTGGTGACAGCCTGGCGGCCGGTCCAGACGCTGCGCTGTTCGATGTCGCCGTCAACAGTGGTGTCGGACGCGCCCGGCAATGGGCTCCGCTTGCGAAGGGCAACGATGCCGTCGCGGATGTGAAGGTTATCTGCGCCCGGCGTCGATCGTTCTTCCGCTCGTTGAAGACGTTCGATGTGTTCGGTAAGGGCTGGATGCGCCGCGTGAATAGCGTCGAAGCCTGGTGCATCGCCTGGGCCGTCAAGGTCCAGGGCGGTGACGTAAAGGCCGTGCTCCAGGGGGAAGCTGCCGGGGCAAAGAAAGTCGCGAAGAAACAGCAGGATGCAGCGGTTACCGGAACCGTCGTCACAGGTGGCGGCGGTGCTGTGGCCGACGTGAACTGGATCGCCATCGCGGTCGTGGCCGTGCCAATCGCGATCGGCCTGGGATGGCTGATCTACAACGCTGTTGCGAACCGTGGCCGCGCAGAAGCACTTGAGCAGGAGGCTGCAAATGTCTGAAGTCCTGACGCAAATCGCGGGCGAACTGGTCAAGCGTGGCGCGCCCACGCTTGGCGGGATGATCGGAACAGCTATCGGCGGACCGGCTGGTGCGGCAATTGGTGGCATCGCCGGGAAAGGTATCGAGATGCTGGCCGAGGCGCTTGGTGCGCCGGCCGACGATCACGAAGCTGTGAAAGAAGCGGTGACGAAAGCTGCGCCCGGTGAGATCGTTGAGCTCGAACAAACCGCCAAGGTCATGGCACCGATCCTGCTTGCCGAAGCGCAGCGCATTGCGGCTCAGGAAGCCACTGAAATGTCGAAAGGTTTTTCGTCGTGGCAGTTCTGGAAAGGTGTGATCCAGGCCGTCGTGTGGTCCGGCTGGCTGGCCATTCTGTCCACCGCACTGGTCGGCGGGAACCTTGGCGTGAAGCCGTTGATGCCGCTGACTGACCTGGTGACGACATGGGGCAGCGTCACGCTGGTCTGGATGGCGGTCTACAACGGCGGGCATACCGTCAAAGAGATGGTGTCAAGCGGCGCATTCCGGTTCGGAAAGCGTTGACATTGCGGTCTGGCCGGGTAGATAGTTTCGGCCAGACAGCAGCTTACGAAGGATCCTTGAGATGACACTTCCGCCGATTGAATCAAGGATCACCACCGGCAACGTGATTGCCACACTCACGTCGCTGCTCGGTCTTGTCACAGCGATTGTCGCTGTTTCCATCGCTTATGCAGATCTGCGCGCGCACCGAGATTACACCCGGGAGCAGATGGGTAAGCTTGAATCCCGCATCGAAAAATCCGAGACACAGCAGCGCAACCTCGGTGAAAGTTTGGCCAGGATGGAAGGGGATATCCGCTACATCCGCCAAGCTTTTGAGCGCGGTCTGCAACCTCCACGGTGAAGCGTTATGTCAGATTTGACGAAGGAAGAACGGATCGCTCGCATCATGCAGCGTCGATCCGAAGGCGCAACGTCGGCGCAAATCGCCGCAGAACTCGGGCTCACGAAGAACCAGGTTCTGGGTATCGTTGATCGGGCGACAGGCCGGCGTGCAGCCCGTGACGCCAAAGCCGCCGCACCAAAACCTCCAGCTGAAGAAGCGCCTGGTGTCGTTACGATCCGGCGCTACAAAGACAAGATCGCAGCGCTCGAGCAGCTGCTGAAAGAGACAGCCCGCGCAGAGATCTCGAACGACGAAGCCCGGGAGATTCTCGGCACCATCGGCTCCGCACCGATCGAACCGCCGGTCTGGCTCGAAAAGCCCGACAAGGGATCCGGACTACCCGAAGTGCTCATGACGATGTGGACAGACTGGCATAACGGGGAAGTTGTCCGGGCTGCCGAGATCTACGGTCACAACAGCTTCAGCCCAGAGATCTGCGAGTCGCGCGCCGAGAAGCTTGTGGACAAGACGATCCACCTGGCGCGGGATCATGGGCCCAAGAAGATCGATGGAGCGGTCATCAACCTGGGCGGTGACCTGGTGTCCGGCGGTCTCCACGAAGAGCTTCGCAAGACCGACGCTTTCCCTTCGATCCCAGCCGTGCTGCACACCACCGGTCTGCTTGTCGCCGGTCTGCGCCGCATGCGCCAGGCATTCGGCCGGATCTACGTTCCGGCCGTGTGTGGCAATCATGGCCGAATCACACATCGCCCCGAGTCGAAGAACTACAACTGGCAGAACTGGGATTGGCTGATCTACAACCTGATCGCCCGGGAACTGCGCGATGATTCAGATATCATCATCCAGATAGCTGAGACGACCGACACGCTCTACCGGGTCTATGGTCACAACTATGCGCTGACCCACGGTGACATGCTGGGGGTTAAAGGTGGTGACGGCATCATCGGATCTATCGGCCCGATCATGCGCGGCGAGATCAAAACCCGGGCGCAGCAGACATCCCTGGGCCGGGGCTACGACACACTGCTGATGGGTCATTGGCATCAGATGCTCTGGCTGCCCCGCGCCATCGTGGCGGGCTCGCTGAAGGGCTATGATGAATACGCGGCGAAGTTCCTTCGTGCGCCACCCGCGCCGCCCAGCCAGCCGTTGTGGTTTCACCACCCACGCCACGGCATCACATCACGCTGGGAGATCAAGCTCGAGACGCCGGCGCTGCTCGAGCCGAAGGCCTGGGTGTCCTGGCCTGGCGTTACGCCAAACCCATAAATCTGGCGTAACTCAACTGTTCTTCCGGGTCTGGTAGAGCAGCCCGCGCTGTAAGTCGTTTTGCAGTGCGATGAGATAGTGCGCCGCCACCGCGTTGTCACCCTGCGCCCGGGACAGGACGACCTGGCCCAGGATCCGGCAGAACGCATCAACGACGCACTGCACCGGCAGCTCGCCGCCCTGGGCGTCCTGCTCAACCTCCATAGCATCCAGGATCCCCTTTTGCAGAGCGGCAGTGATTGGCTCGAGATCAAGCGTCCCAGTCGATCTGTTGTCCGTCGTGAACATCCTCTGTCTCCTCATCCCAGTCCATAGGTCCGTAATATTTCAGCGCGTTCTCGGCCGACAGTAAAGCGACGATATTGTCGCCATGCATGATCCAGACAGCATCGCTGGCACCTGGATGATAGGGCACTGTGTGATATGGTTCGCGCAGCTTCATGCGTCCCAGTCCACTTCAGTTGTTGTGGCCGCTGCAAATTCTCCACCGGGCGGATCGATCTCGACCATCTCTTCGGTGCGTTGCGTGCGCGGATTCGTCAGCATCTTCGTCTTGATCGACCAACCATTCGCCAATGTCCGAGGCGTGCTCAAGTGCAGCGTGATCAGCAGCTTCAGCGGGTTGTAGTTTCGACCGTCTACCTTCTCTCTGAAGTATGGGTCGTTATCCGCCAGCACCTTCGCGGCATCATGAATCCCGATACGCTGCATCGAATGATAATCAAGGTGCGTATAGAGTATTTCAGCCATCAGATCGCCTTCGGCTTTCTGGCTGGCCGACACCTTGAAAGGTATCAGCCCGTAGCTCTGATCGCCATTCGGCAGATCGAAGCTTGACCGCTCGAACCATATTGCACTCGAAGACAGTGGTTGGTAGCTCGACTTAGCGTCATCGACGCGGAGATATTTCGCCCGGTAATCTGAAGGCAGGGCGAACGCTTTGGCATCTTCTTCATCGGCTGAATAAACTGTCCAGGCGACACGGACAGAGTTGACGATGTTGGAGGCGCCTCGGGCAGCATCGGCGGATCCGCGAGCCCGCGACCCTTTCGGTGTGTGCTGCACCAGCGGCAGCCCGACGTTGGCTTTGATCGCCAACAGCCGGAACGCCTGCATCACGTCCGCCATCGCAACGTTATCGTTCTCGTCTTCGTGATGTGTGCTGACCATCGGATCGATAAAAAGGAGATCGGTTTCCAGAGCTTTCACCCGGGCGGCTACCTGGTCAATCTCCTTGACCGAGATGATGTGGTCTTTCCCCATCACCTTGAACAGCGGCCCGCCGTCCGCTGATGACCAGAGCGTCAGCATCGATGCGACGGCCGCCGGATCGATCCCCGCTTTGGCACAGGCGGCGTAGACACGAGCCGACATTTCAGCGCGGCTGTCTTCGCGGTTATAGAGCACGGAGCGCAACGGCTTTTCGAAAGTCCAAGGCCCGAAGGACTTACCGACAGCCGCGTGCACCGCGATTGCGATACAGAGCGCGGACTTGGACGCGGCACCCGGGCCGATGATCAAACTTGTCTCACGACGCAGAGCAAGGCCACGGCCTACCCAGTCTCGTTTCGGGATCTGATCCAACGGGATCAACCCGGGCGCAATCTCCTGCTCCCAGTCAATCGGCGGAGGCGGCGGCGCGATAACCGGTTGCCAGCCGTCGTCGATCACAGCGGCTTCGCCGAAGCCTTCCCCCGCGGCGTGCACTGACTCCTCGCCCTGGCGCGCCCGGGAGTAGGCGAACGCGTTGCGCGTGATGCTTTCGATTTCATAGGCCTTCAGCGGCGTGTGGTTCAGCGGGTTCCAGGTATCCCGCATCAGGTCGATCGCCTCCTCGAGGCTGATCCCGTATTCGACCAGGTGCGCCGCCGTCTTGTAGGTCTGGTTGTTCGCCCCGTCTCCGATCGTGACACGCGGAGCGTCGTGCTCCAGGTAGTGCCGGGCTCGAGCGATATCAGCCGGGTCATCTACCGACACCGGTGGCCGGTCGTCGCGTTGTCCCGGCGGACCTGCCATCAGCACCAGCGGCTCGGGGCATGCCTGGAACGGCTTGTCATCGAGCACGATCCAGTGCCCGGTGTAACCTTTCTTGCGGCCACGGTCGGCATAGTAGGATCCGGGTCCGACGACGTAGCCATTGCGGCCACGAACATCAAGGCCCTTGCCGACGCGATCCGTCGTAGTCGCCACGTCGGGCCCGGTCATATAAAGATGGACGCCACCCCCGGGCGCTTTGACCGTGAAGGTCTGAATGTCCAGACCCAGATCGCTGAAGCTCGACCATCCACCCTTTGGTGGATCGATGTCCAGGATGACTAGGCCTTCGCCGCCAAGGCATGCGTAGTTGTAACCCTCGAACTTCCCGCCCTCGCCGAACCAGTTCCGGATCGTGTCCGGATCCCGCGTTGCCGTGTCGAACGTCACACCCTTCACCGGTGCCTTGGCACCCGGTTGAAGAGGCATGACGCGGACGCCAAGCGCCGCCATGCGGAGAGCATGCTCGAGGACAGACATGACGGGGCTTTCAGACGACGCGACGACGGCGGACGCAGCGATAGCTGTAGCGCAAATCGCCCAGCACTACCACGAATCCCAGCGGTTCCAGTTCGGCACGAGCCAGACCAATCGGCCTGGCCGTCACACTGAAAAGCTGCTGACTTGTCTTGTCCTGATATGGAGGATTACACACCAGACGGTAGATATCGTGGATGGTGATATCCTTCCCGGGATTCTCCAGGAACCAGTCCACCAACCGCTTATATTTCCGGCGCTTCATGTTCGACATGTTAGTATGCCTCCGATCTGCATATAAATATATGCAATTTAACAGCCGATGTCAACGCGCAAGTGGCTCTTGAAATAATCCGAAAGGCACAGCATGCGAGTCCTGATCTTCGGTGACGCGGTGCGCTCCGCTACGCCTTCGACGCGGGCAATCTCCTTGCGGATATATCCCTGCTGTTCCGAGGCACTCATCTCCATGGTCTCCTTGATGATCTGACTGCGAGCCATCTGGCGCAGCTTCTCAAGTTCGGCGGGGCTGGTGATGTCTCTGATATCATTTGACATAGCGTTTATCTCTCCAGGCCGCGCTGACCAATGGAAATCCTCCGGCCCAGGGTGAGAGGATCCCCATAATCTCTTTGACTTCTTCTTCGTCGCCGAGGCCGACTGGCACTTCAACGACAGCTTCGTCGTGCACATGGAGCACGACTGGATAGCCGGCCCGCTCGAGGCGCAGGATACCATCACGAAGCAGGTCGCGGCACAAGGCCTGGATGATGTTTTCCCAGATGATCCCGCCATAAAGCGCGACGTCACCCCAGACGTTCTTCCTGCTGTCCCAGCCTTCAACGATGACCTGGACGCCCTCTTTGACATAGGATTCACCATCGCGCCCGGTAAGCGTGCGCTTCGTCGGCTTGAGACGAGGCCGGAAATATGAGAGCGGGCGACCAGACGGCAAGAAGATATGCAGGAACCGGCGGTTGCGTGCGCAGTAGAAGCGAACCTTTCCGCCGAAAAGCTGCACCATCTCGCCCGGGTTGCTGACCGCTTCGACCACAGCATCTTGCACAGCCCACCACGAATTAACCGTCTTCGGGTGACCATCGCGCCAGCCTTGGACGACATACTTGAACGCGGTCCACTGATCCTGTGTCAGACCGTAGCTGTTCGCGACGGCGAACTGCGCGGCCAGGTTATCCCAAATCGCCCGATCGGCCACGGGCTTAACCGCGCTCAACAACATGTCTGGCTTCATGCCGTAGTTCGCACCCATCCCCAGGAACGCGCCGACCGATCCTTGGTAGCCCAACGAAAGTTCCTGCACCTTGCCGATCTGGCGCTTCGGGCCCTTGCCGATGTTCTCGACCGGCTCACCGAAAGATTTGCTGTAGGCCAGCTTATACAGGTCCGGCCCAGTGCCTTCGTCATAGGCCTTGAAGGCTTCGATCTTCCAGTCTTCCCCGGCAAGCCATGCGGATCCCCGCCCTTCGACGTTCGAATAGTCAGCGCCAATCAGCTCGTGACCATCACGTGCGACGATCATAGCCCGGGTGCATTTGCCGATCGCGCGGAGCGGCTCGTATCCCAGCATCTCGGCCCAGGCCACGGCATCCGCCGGCGTCTGCGCCTTTTCGAGGATGGTGAGCATCGTCTCGACCAGGTGCATATCGCTGTCCGGGTCAATCCGCTCCAGGTTGTGCGGCTGGTAAAGTGAGCCAGCCCAGCGCCCGGTTGATGCCTTGTGATATTGCAGCAAACCCCGGGCGCGGCCGTCGTATCCGACGCAGCGCAGACCCGCTCCGTATTTCGCCAGCGACGTAGCCTTAGCCCCAAGCTGACGCAGCTCGATCACGCGACGCGCCAGGTCATCACCCTTCGAATCCGCGTCGGCCAGGATCGCTTCCTGCTCACCTTTGCCGATCGATGTGACTTCCAGCCCGCGTGACCGGAGCCAGGTCTTCAGTGCTTCGACCTGTGTTGACTTTGCAACAGTGCCTTCGGTCAACCGGAAAGTCTCATCGTCAACATGGCCCTTAGCGCACTCGAGGAACTTGTCCGCCCGGCGCATTAGCTCGGTATCCAGTGCGAAGCCGCGGCTGTTGATCACAATGTCGTAGTGATAGGTCTCGCGCTCCTGGTCTGACATCTCCGGCAGGTTTTCATCCAGCCCGATCTCCGCCAACACGTCGGATTCGCAATACTCGCCGAGGCGCTCGATATCCTCTGGTTCTTCGTGCCAGTAAAGCCCGTGCGGATCTTCGCCTTTGCGCGGCTTCCGAGGCTTGCACATCTTGAGCATCAGCGCATAGCCGACCTTGTCCTTTCGGTGGTGCAGGCCCAGCAGCGCGGTAGCCATGTCCAGCGAACCCTGAAGCGACATGATGTGCGCGCGAGCCATTGTGCAATCCATCTGGAAAGGTGACAGCTTGCCCCAGCCCAGGCGCGGCTCGCAGATGTAGGTCCAGATGTAGAATTCGAATAGCGCGTTGTGCGCACAGAAGATCGTGCCGTCGGCGACAGCTTCGACCAGATCCCACGGCACCGGATCACCTTTGGTCCAGCGCCGCATTGGTCCGTCACCGATCTTGTAACGTGCCAGGATGATTTCTGTCGTCGGATCCATCGCGTAGCGAGCGGCTCCGCACTTCTTGAGATCGCACGCGCTGCGCGTTTCAAAGTCAAGGTGGATTTTGTTTTTGGCCATGATCATCCCCGGGCGAGAAGGTGACGCGGGCCGAAGCCCGCGCCAAGTGTTGCATCAATCCCACGAGCTACCGCCCGCCGAAGCGGAGTTTGGCACGAGAATTGCATTGGGATCTTCGATGAACGCCGCGCCGCCGAAGTCGTCCGGCGAGGCGTTGGTTCCGCCACCTTCGCCACCACCGAACGGCGTATCATCGGCGACCTTCATGATGCTCTGGAGGCCCCACGACACGCCCGGGTTTCCAGCGGCCGACGACTTGAGCAGCACCACCTTGGCGACGACCCAGCAGCCCGGATAGAGCAGTGGTTCGATCTCTTCGGGCAGAACCACGGTCGGGCGACCGTTGACAATCGGCGTCCGGAAACAGCCCGGCTGACGATTGCTTTTCGCGGTGATGAAAAACTTGCCGGGGATGTAGCCGCCAGTCGTCTGCTTGATCGGCTCTAAGCCGCCGTCAGCCACATTGACTTTGAGGCCCTGGTCCTTCAGCGGGTGGTTCTTGTTCTTCGGGTCCATCAGGACCTTCGGATCGGTGATCGTCGGATAGTGCTGCTTGATCGCAGCTTCGACCTGCGCAGCCAGGAAACCGACAGATCCAGGGAAGATCAGGTTGACCTGATACTTAGGAGTCTGGTTCGGATTCTGGGGCTTGGCAGGTTTCGACAGAGACGGCCAGGACAGGCGCGCAACGCCCGTCATGATGCCGCCTTCGATAAGCTTGTGCGGGTTGCCGACGAACAGCTGGTTCAGCTGAGCTTCGGTGAGACGGGTGAGCATACGTGCATCGAGATTGACAGACATAACCGGTTTCCCTTTTTCACGGTTTCAGAGAGTGACGGCCGCGCCAAAATCGGCGGCGGCCAATTGACGGGGATGAATAGCCTCCCCTGGGGCATCGACGGGCACAAGCTTGAGCCCGGACGATTCTTTGGTGACTTTGCCGGCGACCTCTTTGACCAGGTCTTCCTTGCCAGCTTTCTTGAGCGCAGTGATCGCCTGTTTCGGCGTGATCACTTTGCGCGGTGCAGCGACATCCGGATCCAGCTGCTTCACGAGCCAGTTCGCAGCTGCTTCCTTGTCATCCCAGCGGGTGCGCGCCTGCTTCTCCGTGAGCTTAAACCCCGGGAGTTGCGCGCCGCCCATTGCGACTTCGTAGGCTCGGTCCTTGATCGCGTCAATCCAGACCTCGAGCTTCAGCGCGGCGTCCAGCGTCTGCGCCAGTGCGCTTGGTTCCATGCACGATCCAGGCGGCGGCAGATAGAGCGTGACGGCATCACCCAGCGGCGTCGTCAGCGCATCAGCGCCGCGGCGCGCCTCGGGACAGATCGACGCGGCCGGGCACCAGGTGCACTGCGCTTCGCCCGGGGTCCTCGGCGCGTCAGGAGCCAGCGCCGCGCGCACAGCGTCGTCCACATCATCCATGTAGTTCATCAGATCGACCGGCGACCAGACCGTGGCGCGCACAGGATCGCTGCCTTGGCGGCGTGGCTGAATAATCACGCCGTAGATCGCCTTGACCGGCCGGTCGAAGTTCATCCAGCCCGTGGCCGAGTAGAGCTTCATCTGCTTGTTGTCGATTTCGCTCACGAACTTGTAGCCGTGCTTGTAGTCAATCACGTAGAGCGTCTGGATCGACGGAATATAGATCCGGCAATCCACGGATCCGCCGACACGCTGACCGGCGACTTCGATTTCTTCGAAGCGTTCGGCCCAGTATTCGGCGTCCGGGTGCTTTTCGATCAGCGGCCAGATGTAATCCAGCGCTTCCTGGACAGCCTCAACGTCTTCTTCAGTGTAGGCCGGCCAGCCAGGCTGCATCGAGAACCCGTCGAACCCTGTAACGTCCTCGAGACGCTCAACAAGAGCATGCTCAAGGAGAGCGTGAGCCCTGGTGCCAGCGGCCATGGCTTCGTTTTCAATCTTCGGTGGCGCTACGCGACACAGAGCGATTGAGCCGGGGCACAGCAGCCAGCGCTGGGCGTTGGATCCGCCGAATTCAAGATGCAGCTTGGACATGGGTCAGACCTTCAGCTTGCCTTCAGAGATCGCCTTCAGATCAGCGTAGAGCTTCGGCCGATCCGTGACCTTCTTGAGCTTCCCGGGCGAGCCGTCGTCATTGACGAAGTTCGCGCGGATGTAGGCCATGACAGCGGCACCCTGACCGTTGACCGCAGCAACAGCCTGGTTGGCCATCGCTTCGAGCTCCGCATCAGTGATCTGCGTGACAGTGGCGGCAGGCGTTGCCGGTGTCTCGACGACAGGCGTGACGGTCGCGACAGGAGCGACAGGAGCGGCAGCAGCGGGCGCTTCGGTGACGGATTTTTCGGCTTTCGGCTTCGTCGTCTTGAGCGCTGGCAGCTCGATCGGAGCGCCACCTTCAAGGCCGGACAGGGCCTTGGCCACCGAAGCAAGTTCGGCAACATCGGCCAGTTCGATTTGCAGAGTGAGTTTCATTTCAGATTCTCCATGTCGTGAGATAGCCTCACTGCATACATTTATATGCAGCGGATTTTACGCTGTCAAGAGGCCAAAGCTTCTTCGAGCGTATTTCGCCCGGTGATCGTGATTGCCGCATTCGCTTTGCGAGCGACGACACGCGCAACCACCGCGTCGAAACTGTTGTTAAGCATGACAAATCTGGCCAGAGTCGGCCGTGTTTGACCCTTTCGCCGGATCCGGCGGACCGCTTGAACGTTATCCGCAGGCGTCCAGGACGACTCGAGCATGTCCAGGCGGCAAGCGGCCGTCATGGTCAGGCCTGTGCCGGCCGCCTGGATGTTCCCTACGATCACCCGAACGCCGTTTGGATCGTCCTGGAACGACCTGACGATCCGCGTCCTGTCCTTTTCGCTGGTTGGGCCGTAGATCATCTCGGCGTTGATGCCTGCCTTTCGCAGCTCTGTGCAGACGATCTGAATTGCGCGCTGGTGAACCGCCATGACGACCAGCTTGTCGATCGTGCCGGACTTCAGCTCTTCGATAATCATCTGTGCATATGGCACAGCTTTTGCTTCCCCGATCAGCGAACGCAGCGTGGCGACATGTGTCCCGTCATCGAAGTGGACTTTGCCTTCCCTTTCCAGAGCTTCGATGATCCGCTCGGACAGTCCGGGGAACTGACGGAGGTATTCTGTTACCCTACTGGACTCACCATCCACCGGCAGCGTGTCCAGACGGATCGGCGGAAGCTGCTCACCTACGTCGTCGAAGGTTCGGAGGATCGACATCGAGTGGATCAGGTGCTGAAGCTCCGGAAGCGTCTCTTTCCGGACACGGCTTTCGAGCGAGAAAGTCTTTTCGCGCACCGAGAAATAGCGCTTGACGAATTTCGTGAAAGGCTCGCGTGTCACGCCAGCGAGGCGCAGCGGCACCCACAGGTCCGCCGGGTCGTTCTTGATCGGCGTGCCGGTCAAGCACCAGGTGCGCTCCGCCCAACCGGCTATCGCGCCGGATCCGTTACCCGTTTCGCCAATGATCGCCTGAGCGCGCTTGGATTGTGGATTCTTGAGATAATGTGACTCGTCGATGATCAGCGCATCGAAGAAGTCAGAGCATATATCTTCGCGCCACATCGTGGCCTGCTCGTATGACATGACCAGAACGTCACATTTTTCGCGCTGCCAGGCGACAAGATCGAAGATCGAATCGGCTTTCAGCACCCGGGCGTTGTCGCGACCCCACAGCTTGATCTGATACGGCCAGACCTGGCGGACACCAGCTGGACAGATGATCAGCGCGCGCTTCGCGCCAGCCACTTCCCGGGCCCGGATCGCCTGGGCGGTCTTGCCCAGGCCAGGTTCGTCGAAGATCGCTGCTCGAGTGCGCCCGGCCAGAAACGCTGCTCCTTCGAGCTGATACGGTGCAAGCTGCTCATCCATTGTTACGGTCTCTCGGCTTCATCATTTCCAGATCGCGCAGCGGCACAAGCGTGGCCATCGAGAAGGTCCAGGGGCGCATCGTGAAATCCTGACGGAATTCGTGCGTCTTGATATCCGGTCTTTCCTCGACGCGCAGACCATACTGAACGTGCCGCGACAGTGCAACATCGAGCATCATCTTTTTCTGGTAGTAGAGCTGCTCGAGCATCGGATTTATCTGATTGATAGATCCGGCCAGCTCTGCCGATACCGGCGGGATCAGCTGCTGCAAAGCAGCAACGCGAAGCTCGCGCACCAGCCACTCCCCGATCTCCCGGGTGTAATATTGGCTCATCTCGTTCATGACGCGAGCCCGGGCGTAATTCGCTTCGCGCTCGATTGTGGCTTTGTGATGCGCTCGCTCCATCTCGAGCTGCGCTTGCGCGACTTCGGCTCGCTGGTTTGCCTCCAGGACGGCGCGGATCGCGGGCGCTATCGCCCGGGGTTTGCCAATTTTGTATCGCTTTTTCATCAGTCCATCCTCAACTTGACGTAGTCTGGCCAGTGCTTGATCGCGACGACAGTCACACGGCACCGATCGCGTGGCATGCCTTTTTGCAGCTCCACATGGATCGAGCTCATCAGCCCGTCATCTAGCACGATCCCCAAGCCGTATTGACTTGCTGATTTCGGCTTCATCAGAATATCCGACGCGAGCTTGATCCTGTTGTCGATGTCACCGGACATGTTGTGCGACAAGTCAAGCCAGAAACCATAGCAGTGCGACGACGGCAGGATCGGTAGACCTGCTCCGTCACCATATTGCTCACGCACTTGCTGCACCCAGAACTTATAGCTTGCCGTTTTCAGCGTGAACTTCGAACCAGCCTTCGAGCTTGCGAAAGCCTTGTTCAGGGATGGTGGCAGTGGAAGATCCACTGACACCAACTCTTTGACTACGCGTTTCGCCATCATATCTTCTCCGCTGCGATTGCGTGCGCCAGGTCCTCGATAGCGACGCGACGCTTTTCCAGGGCTTCCAGAAACGCGGCGCGCTGATGATCCTTGAGCGCCGGGAACGGCCGCTTGCCGGTGCGGACCATGCTCACGAAGCTTCCGCTGACGCCCAATAGTGACGCGATCTCTTTGGCGTCGAAGCCCACGCTGACCAGCGCGTCCAGGACAGGCGCAGGCTCCGGCGGCGCAGGCGTCTCGGCCGGCGGTGGATCCGCTTGGCCCGGCTCGTCATCGTCGTCCCAATCAATAGAACCGGCTGGTTCGGCAACCGCGTCTTCAGTCAGGCTCGCAACCAGGTGCTCGAGCGACCCTGCCTCTTCTGCATTCTTCTCGTTAAGCGATTCGTAATACGCCTGTGCCTCCGCCTCCGCCTCATCCATGAGCTTCTCCAAATCCGGCCGCAGCTGCACATACCGGGTGACCATGTCTTCGTCGACGACAAAGCCAGCCAGGCCGGTTGTGATCAGCTCATCAGCGACCATGCGCAGCGCCGTTTTCGCCGTGTCGAGCTTGGCTTCCCAGTCCTTGCCCAGGCCGCCCCAAACCTTGCGGATTGTCTCGGCGGCAGGCTCAGCGTTGATCGGATCCGCGAGAAGATCATTGATGATGTGCTCGTAATCTCCCCAGGCATCTTCACCTTTCCACTCGACATCGACGGCCTGGACGAACGCATCCAGCTGTTTGCCGAGTCGGCTCCGTACCGTGGACATGATCATGTCGCGCCCGGTTGTGTCGAGTGCCTCCGCGATCTCTTCCCGGGTGATCGACGCCGGATCAGGGAATGCGGTTGGGTCATCGTGCAGCGCTTGCGGCAGGATTTCGATCACTTCCTTCGTGATCATTCGAATAGACACTTTCGACATATCAGCCTCCGATTGTGACGCGCACGGCGTCGATGAGCGCCTGAAGCGCGGTGAGTCGCTGCATCACGTGATCGCTGTAATAGCTCGCGAGCAGCGTGGTGGATACGGCAACCGTGCCGTAGAGTTGTGCCTGCTCAGTCATTGTCATGCCCTCCGCTTCGCCTGTTTCGCAAGCTTCGCCTGGAGCGCGCGGCGCTGGCCGCGATACGTCCACGCCGGACGGCCCAGGCCTTTCTTGGAATTCTTGCGCCAGTCGAAGTGCGTCTTCGGATCCACCGGGCGATTCAGCGGCTCGACCAGAACGCGCTCGTGATCGCCGTCCTCCCGGTAGAAGATTGTCACGCGGGTGCGGCAGGTGTTTGGCTTGCGCCGACGCTTGCCATTTTCGATCCGCATGTTTCGCAGGATCCGCGGATCGATCGGTGCCGTGGCCGCCATGATCTGAAGCGCCTGCTGCGCCTGCATGATCAGATATTTCTGGAAGGGGATGTCCATGTGCGTAAATCTCCTGTTTTGCTCACATCAGCGCGAGCGATTGATAAACACGAAAGCAGTGCTCGCGCAGACTGCTCATCGCGGCTTGCAGGTGCACGCCCGTGATTTCGTAGATCGCATTTCCATCCGGTGACTTCGCATCGGGCGTCAGAATGCGCGTCCGATATTTCCCGCTTGTGGTCTGGTATTCGACTGACAGCTGTGTCACCGCGATGATCGAGCTGTTGAGCAGGATAGCCAGCTCATCCGCGTCATTGATCTTGTGCACATCAGACTTGTGCGGATGGATCAGCTGTAGTGTGTAGAGTGCGTCTTCCATTTTTCATCTCCCACGAAAATACCGGACGAGCTCGACGATGCACATTGCACCGATCCACGCCAGCGGGATGAGGACGAGCAGTGCCACGGCCGCGAGGCCCTGGAGCATGTGGATCGCCAGCTCTGGCGTCAATCCGATGAGATGATCCATTTCACTCTCCCATGCCCAGGGCTGCGTAATAGCGCAGCAGCGTCGCGGTTGAATCCTTGTCGTCACGGACGTGATCCGGCAGGATGTCGACCTGGCGGACAGCCATGTAGCCGCCGTTCTGCGAATTAAAGCTCAGAATGCGGGCGATCTTGTCGGCTTCGATCTTCGGGCCGATCACCATCCGCAACGCTTCGACAGGTTGTCCAGGAATGATGTTCCGGACGATGTAGTGCGTGTCGCTTTCCATATTCAGTCCTCCGTGTTAGTGCATATATTTATATGCAGATTGTGAAGCGGTGTCAATCCCAAATCCAGCGAATTTTTGCGACGGCTACAGCGCTGACAAGCGCGGTCAGATCCGTGATCGTCAATGCCAGGATCACCTGGTCGGGGATTGCCGGTTTGAGCTCGATCGCATCGAGCAGCGCCACGCCGGCCGCAGCGCAGGCCGACGTGTATTTTTCAGCGATGATCTGTTCGCGTGTCATTTCGCGCTGTCCAGGTAGAGCCGGGCGACAGCGTCAGCGTCTTGGATCCGCAGACGGCGGACAATCGCGTCACGCCGCAGCTTGCCGATCAGCTCGGTTGAGCGCCCGGTTTCAAGGTTGCGGATCAGCGTGCATAGCCGGCGCGGGTGCCATTCGATCGCGTGTGTATCCGTTTTTGCGATAACGACATAATTCATAGCGGCCATCCTTCAAAGTGCTCACCGGTCAGGCGCAGATACGCCTCTTCGTAGAGCTCAAGCAGCGTCTGGTCGTAGTCTTTCGTCGGGCGACCCATCGCGTCGAAAGCCGCGTTGGCTTCGCGCCAGGCTTCCGGAGATGCCGTTTCCGCTTTTGAAAAAGTGCAGCAGCGGCGCAGGCGGACACCGTCAGCGCGCAGCAGATCTTCATTGCGCGAACGTCCCGGGTTTGATCCGCATACGATCATTGGATCATTGTGCATCAGACAAGGCTTCATTTGCTTCCTCCACGGCGGATCAGGAACGAGAAGATTGGTTCGCCGGCGATCCGGAATTCGAAGAACCAGAACCAGCGCCGGCGAGCCGGTTTTTGCCGTTCCGCAGGCAGATATTCAATACGCTGGATTTCGATTGCACGCGAGGCTTCGATTTCCATTGCGCGAACTTCGGAAGCCGGGCGCAGCACGTGCGCCAGGCCTTGTTCTTCAGCGGCGCGACACATGTGTGCCAGCTGCCGCGCCGCTTCAGCTTGGTGCCGCATGACTGCGACGTTGCTGTGCGTGTAGATGCCCATTAGGGGACCTCAAAGCAGGTCGACGTCTGCCGGCACGCGCCGACTTCGAGATATCCGACTTGGCGCGAGCGACCAGCCGAAAAGCGGGGTTCGTCGGGCGAGCGCGGCGCGACAACAAGGCGAGCGCCAAGCGTAAAGGCCAGCATGTTCCGGTTGATGAACGCTTCAAGACGGAAAAGCGCCCGGTTTTTGTTGCCAGGTGTGATCGCGACGATTTCCAGCGGCTTCGTGTCGATCGAAACGAAAGCGACGGTGCGATCTTTTACCTGTTCGAGGATCGAGCGGATCATTTGCATGATGATTGCGTTGCGGTGATCATTGGATTCATACATGGGCGTGCTCCGGGTTTTGAAGCTTGATCGCTTCCGGATGCCCCGGCTTGATGCCGGGACATGGAGAAGCGGTCATTCGTCACGTGCCTTTATTGCGTAGATCAGTTGCCCGTGGAAGTAGTGGTTGTCGAAGCTGATCAGGTCGTGGTCATACAGTTCGGCTGTGCGCAGCGCGGACGCTTCGTCCGGCGCAAGAATGATCACGCTGTTCAGGTGATCGAATGCTGTGTCTGTGTCTGCCGGTGACACCGTGCCGTTTTCGACGAGGTAGAGGTTCATTTGTTATCTCCGGTTAACCGGGGGCTTCAGCGCCACCGTGATTTGACTTTAACACGTCGCCCGGGATTGTCAACAGGCTTTGTTAATTTATTTTTACCACCCCGCGCAGATCGGGCCCCGGCGCTGTGAAAAATTTTTGACTTCGTGCGCGCGTGCTTCACCTATTCGATAAAGCGATTCAGCACCTATTCACTAAATCCGTATCTGTGATTTGTCGGCCGACTTATCAAGGAGGCCAAACAAATCTTGATTAAGCGCATTCACTAAATCACCCACAAATCAGTATATCAGGCCAAAAATTGGCCGTGTCAAGTGATAAAAATGTCACACCTTTTCAGAGGGGAATTGGACAAGCCATTGAAATTTATGATTTTCTTGGCGTCTCCCTGTGGTCAACGCCGGAAAATCCTGAAATAGGGCTCGGTGATTTTTGTGAGGTGTGTGATCAATCCAGAACAAAAACCCGGGCGGATCAGCGCCGCCCTGGTAACTAAGGCCGAGGGGTTCTTTGAGTTGCTCTGATGCAACGGTTCGGCAAACCGAACGGATCGTTCGATAAAAAGAACGACCTTTTGCTCAAGGCGAGCAAAAGCTTTTAACCGGGCAAAACGGATCGAGCCGGCTGTTACGGCGAGCCGGATCAAGGCGGGATTAGCGCCCGGGGATCGTAACCGACTCGCGCTAAAGGTCAAGGTGAAAAATTTTTAACAAAAATCGAAAAAAAGGGGCTTGAGCTTTTCTACGGATCTGTTAAGTTAAGTTAACGCTGATCAACGGGATCGGCAAAACACGGAGAAAGTCGATGAACTCTATTGATCAGGCCCGCGAAAAAGTTGAGATCGCAGAGCTCGATCTCGCGCGAATTGAAAAGATGAAAAAGATTAAGGGCGGATTTATCAACCCTGAACTTGACGATCTTTTTATACGCGCCGTTTACCACGCCGAGGATCAACTCGCACTCGCGAAAAAAGAATTGAAGGTTCTTGAAGAAAAGGCGGCGGCGGTAAAGGAGGCTTTTCGCAGGGAGCACTTCCCGACGCGGGACGAGCTTTTTTCCGACTTTACCGCGATTATCCGGGGTGGGTTCGCCTCGCGTTGAACTAACCGATCAAGCCGCCTCGGTTGAACCACCGAGGCGGCTTCTTCGCGCGCTAAGGCGAGCCGCTGATTTATTGATTAACTGACCGGTCAGTCAGGTAACCGTACCGACCGTTACGCCTCGAGCCGCCGCGCCGATTAACTGACCCGCCGATTAACTGACCCGCCGATTAACTGACCCGCCTGTCAGCTAATTCGCCGCCGCTTCAACCTTCACCTTAAGTTCAACCGATCCGGCTAACTTGTTGATCCGCTTCAACAACCCCGGGCGATCCGCGCCTCGATCCGCCGCCCTGCAAGAACCGTGCCAAGTCGCCGCCCTGCAAGAACCGTGCCAAGTCGCCGCCGCGCCTGCCGCGCCGCCACGCCGCCACGCCGCCGCGCCTGCCTCGCCCGCCTCGCCGGTGCAGCAGTGCAAGAAGCGTGCCAGTGCAAGAAGCGTTCCAAGTCAGCGCCGCCCTGGTCCGGTGCAGCAGCGAGGCAGGGTGCGGCAGGGTAGTGAACCAGTCAGGAAGCATAAAGGTGAGTAGGGGTGGGGTAGGTCCCCCAAAAGGGCTGGCCTACCCTACTGGGGTCCTGATCCACTTTTTCTCCGACCCAAAATTTACCGCTTAACAATTATTAACTGAACCAAACGAACCGCCTGTAACGCTGTTAACTGAACCAAACGAACCGGCCAACCCCGCTATTGCAACCTCCCCCCGTTGACAACCCAGTGAACCGCTGCTACCGGTGCTGCGAATGCCACTCCCAATCCATCCCAAAACCCGGGAGCCTAGCCGTGCCGCGTGCCAACCTGTTGACTGCGCCAGATCCAGGCGGACCGCGCCGCGGTCGTAAAGTCGTCCAGCCGCTTCCGGCCGGCCAGCTGCCTCCGGAAGACAGCCCGCTGTGGCAATATCCGCGCAAGGCGATTGAAAACGCAGCGACGCACATTCAGGACGACACGCGCGAATGGGCAGCGGAAGTGTGTGACAACCTGCTGGTCGTCTGCCGCGAATATCCGACCCATCCGCGCTGGCAGCACCGCGTCACCGGTAAAGACGAAACGGTTCAGCAGTACCGGATCAACTCGAACATCTGCGCCGAAGTGCACATGCTAGCCCGGGAGCTTGCGGGAAAAGATCGGCTGCCGGACTGGGCCTGGGCGCGGCTGACCATCAAGCAGACGCAGGCGACCACCGCTGCGCGGCTCATGGACGTCATGCGCAAGGACTTCGCGGCGCATGGTGCCGAAGCGCTGCGCGACATGCGCGAACGTGCCCCGAATCAATACATGAAGCTGATCACGTCCGTCTTCGCGCCCAAGCGGACCGAACACGACATCACGATCACGCATCAGCAGGCGGACACGGTTATCGACCCGGGCCAGGCCGAACGGATGATCGACCTGCTCAAGACCGAACTCGAACGCCGGGCGAACGCAACCTACATCGAAGCGAAGATCATTTCCGACATTGACCCGCTCGAACATCCCGGCCCGGATCCGGAAATGCTGGTGCACGAACAGGTCACCAAAGCGTTCGCCGCTGCTGAAGCGGCTGACGACCTCCGCACTGCGGAGCTCAAGCAGATCGTGGCCGAATCACCGGTCCCGGTTCCCCTTCCTCCTATCGACTGGGATGAATAATCATGGCCACAGTTGCCTCCAAAAAAGATCGGCTCGATCACACCTATTCGCCAGACGCGCGGAAATCCCGCGACATCGTCAAGGCGCTGAACACGGATTACCTGATCCACATCGCCAAAGAGATCGTGAAGGTGTTGTCTGATCAGACGCTCCGGATCCGGCTCGACGAAGCCATCGAACGGTTCGTCGCGGCGAACGCGAACTACTATCGCGAACAGCTGCTGCCGGATAGGCTGATCAACTGGATGGGCCCGATCAACGGCATGATGCCCGACATCAGAGCGCAATACCCGGACGCACCAGACCACAAGGTCGAGCTGGCCGCGGCCTGGAACGAAATGTTGATGTGCGTCAATCTGGCCAC
>JACCDR011091915.1_pt1 | contig 31532 bp, 54 predicted proteins | sample 7446431 | NCBI WGS metagenome assembly JACCDR01 (sample SAMN15323443, study PRJNA562643) | freshwater metagenome | isolation source: river surface water | place: USA:Blue River Watershed | collected 2017-08-17
AAGTACCACGCTCTCCAGCATCGTACATCTTCTTGACCCTATCCTTGATGACTGGTTCCTTCATGGCCAGCTTGACCATGAGGGCCTCAGCCTGGGCCTCCTCAGTGTAGCCCACGATGTGGTACCCCACGTTGATGACCTTCTCCGCACGGCGCCTACCCTGAGAGTGCATGATGTCACCGATGCGCTCCTCAACACCCAGACCTCGGGTACGCTGTGGGAAGTGCCGGTACATGGTGCGGGTCTCAGCCCCCACATTGATCCCGTTGTCAATGAACATACGCTGAACGTACGACTTGGCGATGGCAGGGAGGAAGGTGGGGTGGTTCAGCCAGTAGAGGAACAGGTTGCCCACCACGTTGGTTCCGATGAACCGTGGGGTGAGCGAGAGGATGATCGCCTTCCAGATCGAGTTGAACGCGTTGACCGTCTTGAGCAGACCACCCTCACGGTAGTCGAGCATGTTCTGCACCCGCTCCTTGAGGGAGTCAGGCACGATCAGCACATCACCCTCACCACGATCCTTGGTGGTGATCTTCGCCCACAGGTCATCCGCAGCTGCTCGAAGCTCGTCAGTGCCGTGCTCAGCAGCGTGGCGAAAGGAGGTCAGATGGACACGAGCATCCTTGTCGGACAGCTTGCTCCACCCCTTGGGGAGAGACTGCCCCTCAGGTAGCGTCTTGGCGTGGTCAGCCAGGAAGTCAGCTGCGTTGCCGATGCGCTGCTTCTTGAGCCCAGCCTGAATGTCGAACAGCGAGAGCCCAATGTCCGGACGCCAGTTGCCCTCTCGGAACAGCGAGAAGTCAGTCTTGCCCCTAGCGATGGGGCCGAACTCATCGATCTCGTATGGCCGGTGCGGGAGGTAGGTGGGGTCAACACCCGTGGTGTCCTTGACCGCATGTCCGAGGGCGTCGATCATGTCGTTGCGCACACGGTAGGTGGACGCGTTGTTGACCATGTTCTTGGGCAGGGTGTGGGTGACGTCGGTTGCACCCTCAGCGTCGTACGCCTTGACGGTGACCGTTCCATCCCCCTCGCCCACCACATGGTAGAATCGATTGGGGTTCTCAGCAGACTCAGCTGCGAACTTGAGGTAGGCTCGCTTCTGCGCTGGCTTGAGCTTGCGGTACTGCGCCTGAGCCCTAGCCTTGGCGGTCTTGCTCAGCCCCTCGTAGCTGACCGAGAGGGTACCATGCCTGTTACGCTTTGCCTTGGCAAACGGGATAGCACCACGGATGCCATGCACCTCGACGGCAGGGCGAAGCTCACGCCACCGTGCAGCCTTGGGGTCAAGCCCATCGATCTCAGCCGTCAGCCGGTTGGCCTCACGCAGCTCATCGATGATTGGCTCAAGCCGCTGCTTGGTCTTGCCCCCTGCGTTGTAGTCTCGGATGAGACCCTCAGCACGGGCAACCTCGTCGTCCTTTAGCTCACGGGCCAGGAGGGCACGGGGCTGGTCAGCGAGGTAGGTGCGGAATTCCTCAGGCTTGGTGAGACCCTGTGCCACGAAGGCAGCAGCCTCACGCTCCTCGTTGGTGAGCTTGCCAACCATGCGCTCGATCTGAACGTTGTGGCCAGCCAGCTTGCGCTCAAGCCGCTCAGAGTTCTGGAACGCCTGCTTGGTCAGACGACGCTCAGCACCCAGCACAGGGAAGCCACGGGGCACACGCTTGGTGACCGCCATGCCTGCCCGCTGCCACCCAGCCTTGTACGGGTCGAGGGATAGGGTCTGCTTGACCGGCACCTTGTTCTTGCCGAAGCCAGACAAAACCTCACGCTCAAGCGGAACAGCACCAGCAGCAGCGCGAGCACCCCCCACCACCTTGCCAGCAGCCGCAGCAACCGGCAGAATGTCAAGTGCGAACTGGAGTGGGTGCTCCTGAACGTTCTCAGCGAAGTCACCGAAGTTGCCGCTGAACAGCGGGCCGTAGTAGCTCTCGTACTGGTCAACAGTCCGCTCGATGGTCTTGCGTGGGTCGGTCGTAACCGTCTCCCACAGACCAGCAGGCAGACCGGTGGCCGTGTCCTTGATGTCAGTGACCAGGTTGCGGAAGGTAGCGAACAGACCAATGTCCCCGTCCCCACCGGAGTGGCTGTCCTGGTACGCCTTGTACATCTGAGCGCGAATGGCGGCGTCAGACTGCTTCTTGAATGGGGAGGTGCCAATGTCACCGAACAGCCCCGAGGAGCCAGAGCCCCCGAAGATGGACGTGGGGGTAGAGGCGGACGACCTGCGCGGTGTCCTGTATGGAGTCGTGCGAATCGCCACGCCTCACCTCCTAGTCGATGTAGATACGCCCGCCACGGGCACCAACACGGTACCTGCGGCCGTTCTTGTCGGTGTAGACCTTACCACCCTTGCTTCCCTTGCCCTTACCAGCGCCAGGCTTCGGCACCGTCTTGCCCTTGCCGCTGCCACGGATGATGCCAGTACGCCACTGGTCTGCAGTCTTACCACCAGCCATCTGGGCAACCCAGTCAGCGATCTGTGCGTCAGTGCCCTCGATACCCATGCCGCGGGCCATAGACACCAGCTTGTCGCGGGCATCGGCCGTGAGCAGTGCACCAGCAGGCAGTCCGTTGGTTCCGGTATCCTCGTTCCACTGACCGTACAGACCAGTGAAGTTGTCCACCAGGTAGTTCCATGCGTTGGTCAGGTCACCCGCAGCCATCTTGGTGATGTCAGCAGACGGCCCACCAGCACCGCCCGCAAGCTCCTGCTGCATCTGCTGGATGGTCAGGTCGTCAATGACACCCGCCCGCCTAGCCTGCTCCAGCTGGAGGTTGAACTGGTTGGTGTTGATCTCCCCCGCCTGCCGTGCACGGAGCAGCTCGTCCATCGCCATCTGCGCCTGGATGTTGGCGGTGGCGAGGGTTGGCCCACCCATAGCCTGGGTCATGGCCTGGCTGAACAGAGCACCGCGGTTGGCGATGGCCTGGGTCTGGAGCCCCATCCGCTGGTTGATCCCCTCGATGAGGGCGGCCTTGTAGTCGTCCCCACGGGTGGAGTTCAGCTGTAGTCGAGCATCCTGGAGGTCTCGGACACGACTGTCAGAGGCAGCTGTGAATTCAGCCAGTGTGTCCGACTTGGTTCGCACTCCCTCCTCAACCCGACCCTGGAGGTCACGGTAGTTGGACTGTCCTTCACCGAGAAGGTACCCGGCGGTGCCAGCGGAGGCAGAGCTTGGGTCGGCCCCCATCTGGGTTGCGAGGGCGGCGTACTTCTCAGCAAGCGACTGATCCACTCCCTGTCGCTCCTGGACAGTTCGCTTCTCCTGCTCGATGTAGGGATCGTAGATCTCATTGAGCCTCCCTGGTGCAGCCTCTCCAAGCTCCCGCTCACGCTTGATCTGGTTGGTGATAGCCACGTTCTGCGGGTCGTACTTCTGGGCGATGATTGCCTTGGCGTAGTCGATGGGGTCAAACCCAAACCCCTTGCCGAATGGGTTGCGCCCCATCAGCGAGCCGACCGACACCATGCCGGGAACCTTGCCGCCCATGATCTGGAACGGCGAGTAGTCCACGTTAGCCACAGCGAATGGGTCAACGTCGTACGCAGCCGCACCGGCACCAGCGGAGGGAGGAGCAGGGGATGGCCCAGCGTTGGCTACAGGCCCATTGGGTGCAGCCGCCCCGCCTGGCCTCGTGCGCCTGTCCTCGTCGGGCATCGCGTTGGCAGAGTTCCACGCACGGGCGCTACCACCGCTGAGCAGGAACCTCCACGCAGAGTCGAGATCCTTGCCCTTCTTGTTGTAGATGCTGTTGGCCCGAACGATGGGGTCAAGGTTGAACCCATAGGTCGTGCGCAGTGCATCACGCAGCGGCCCCCACATACCCTGCCGAGCAAACTCCCTGAGCTGCTTGATAGTGTTGCGGGTCTGGCCGCCTTCGTTGTTCTGCATTGGCTACCTCCCCGGTGCTCGGTCTGGAGCGGGCATCTGTAGCGAGTAGTTGCCACCCTGAGACACGATGCCATTCTTCGTGCGCTCAGCGTAGCGCTTCGCAGCCCACGTCTTGTAGTACTGGTCAGCCAGCTTGCGGAGAGTCTCCGGCAGCCGCTTGTCCTTGAACAGCGCAGCCAGCGTTGCAGTGTCTCCCCGCTGGTTGGCGATCTGGATGGACTTCGCCCAGTCCTCAGCCTGGCGCTGCTGGGATGCAGCCTCCTGTGGGGAAGCCGCAGCACCCTGGGCTGGCGAGTTGGGCTGGGTGGCGGCAACAGGATCGTCCAGCTTGTGCTCCGCATCCCACGCAGCACGCTGGTACCCAATGTCACCGATGGCCGTACCGAGATCCATGTTGGCCTCAGACGCCCCAGTGATCATGCCAGTCACACTGTTCAGGATGTTGTTGCGCCAGTCGCTGTACTCAGCCTCGTGGCCGAACCTAGCCTGCCGCTCCTGCTCACCCTGGTACCCGGTGGTGCTGAACTCAGTGTCGAACGCGTCGTTGATTCCCTGCAACTGGTTACCCTGCCGGTACTTCATCATCTGGTACCCACCGAACTGGTTGTACTGGTCGATGTCGAAGTTCGGCCCGGCGGCATCCTTGTTCAGGTAGTCCTGGATGTTGCCCAGCCCCTTGATGCCAGAGCCAGCCTGGAGCTGATCCTTCTGTAGGTTGTACCGACGGATCGCCCTGTCGTATGCGTTGCGTGCTGCGTCCTCCATCCCCTGCCAGTTGGGGGCGGTGACAATAGAGCCTGTTACAGCCATTAGACTAGCGCCTCCTGGTAGTTGAGTGGATTGGTCAGCTCGGTCATGGAAAGGAAGCTAGCGTACCCAACCCCTGCCGTGCGCCCCTGGTAGGTGAAGGTAGCAGCAGCTGGACCGATCAGCCGCATGATCACACGTGACCCGCCCAGCAGTGGGATAGGGCCTGTGCTCAGAGTGGAGTTGAACGCAGTTCCGTTTGGCATGAGGTTGTCCGAGTTGTGTAGGGCAACGTAGTCCTCAGCAGCCACAGCTGTGATGGGGGTAGCCCGTAGGGTCATGTCTGCCTGCACAGCACCCCACCCTGCAGTGGTCGTAACCCAGAAGCCACCAGTGATGGTGAACCACCCACTGCGCGGTACAGTCAGCTGGGTGGGTATGTCAGGCCGCCACGCAGACAGCTCATCCACACCGATCAGGGTGTCCCATGACATGTCCTGAATCCCCGCCCCGCTGAGCGCCAGTGCAGTGGCAGTCTCGCGGTAGACACGGGTGGACCGGTTGTGCACCTCGTTGAACATGGGGGTCTGATTCTGGATTGCCTGCTCGACCACAGCATCGATGTACTGCTGAATGTCTGGGTCAATCACTACGCAACCCCCTGGTTCCTCGGTCGGGCAAACACAGAGGCTTGCCGGATGCGGGTGTCCTTGTTGAACACATGCCCCTGGTGTAGGATCAGGGTGAACCTACGACCACGCATACCAAACCTGAACCTACGGGTCTGGTCGAGTGCCTGGCCAGCAGCCTCAGCCCAGTCAAGGGTCTTGGTGCCAGACCACGCATCGTACCCAGTGGTCGTACCCCGCAGCTCCTCAGAGTCTGGGGTCGTGGGTGGGTTGTCCTCCACCACGGTGGCCGCCTCAAGAGCAGCCGACGCGTAGGCGTTGGAGCGTAGACCAGGAACCAGCGCAGCGTAGCTGACCAGCGCCTGCTTGAACCACAGCTTGTCTGGTACGTCAGCGCCCGTAACCCCGTACTCAATCAGGAGCCTTGGCCCACTGACAGGAGAGGCGAACGGGTACCACTGGAACCAGTCGATGGACGCGCCCACGTTGCCAGCGGTGTACCACCCGAAGGGCTTGGTGCCGTTGTACAGCGCAGTCTCGGGGGCGGTGAGGTCATAGTCCACGAAGGTGATCAGCACACCAGCCGAGTCGTACAGCTCCGCACTCACCCTGTCCACCAGGGCCGTGCCGTTGTTGAACTGGTACCGGTAGGCCACGATGTGGTAGGTGGTGCTAGCCACCCAGGCGAACACAGCCGAGGCCCGAAGGTTGGCAGCCTCACGGATCTGGACACCGTTGCCGTTGGAGCAGCGAACGTACAGACCACGCAGAGCCGAGGTAGCCCCGTCAGTCATGCCCTCAAGCGAGATGCTGGTGTCCCAGTTGGTCAGGTTCGAGGGGGTGGTGAACTTCATGGCGAAGTACTCGTCACGGTACAGCTCCACCGGGAACCGGTTCGACTGGTAGAGGAACCCGTTGGTCACACCGCTACCACCGACGAAGCTACCACCAGAGATGGTGTAGGTAGAGCTGTTGATGCTGTTCCAACCCTCACCATCCTCGACGTTGGTGTAGAGCCCAAGGTCGAAGGTACTTGCTGTGGTAAACTGCTCTCGTAGCTTGAGATAGCGAAGACCGTTCGGTACCTGCCCACCTGAGATATCCCCAGCCATCTCTCGGTTGGAGTCTAGCCCCACCTCGTTGACCAGAGCCTTGAGGCTGATCACGTTGGAGGAGTTGTAGGACTGCATCTGTGCGACGTAGGTGTCGTCACGGTTCTCGTTGGGTGCACCACCTGGTGCGAAGTACATACCCTGGTGGAGGGTGAGCCCCCCGGTCGGCATGTGGATGCACAGTGCGGAACCGGGGAGCATCTCAAACGCATCGAGGGAGCCGGTCAGTTCAGACAGCGACATTACGGCCTCCTAATGTAGAGCCCCATGCTAGGCGCGGTGGCCTTGAGGTTGACCCACACATGGTCTCCGTGGGTATGGACAGTTGGCTGGATCACATCGTTGCCAAGCCCATCACCGTTGGCAATGAGGTTGGAGATCATGCGGGGGTACTCAGCACCCAGACTCTCAGCCACGATGTTCTGGACAGAGGAGCCATCGAAGTACCACACGCCCTTGTACCCAGCCCAGACCACACCGTCACGGAACCTGGTGTAGGCGGATGGGTTGAGGATGCCGTCGTCGGTGACCAGAGGTACAGCCGAGAACGGCGGGTTCTTCTGGGAGATGAGGAATGTCGACCCCTTCTTCCACACCACCAGCCCACCACGGGTACCCTCGATGTTCTGGATCTCATCCTGCATCGAGGCAGAGTCACCCACCACGATGTACTGGCCAGACCCTGGCACACGGTCAGTGACCAGCATACGGTTCTTCTCCGAGTACCACACGGTGTTGAGATCCTCACGACCCCCCTGGGGGTGCACACGCACAGCATCCCACTGACGCCCGGCGTAGACCGCAGTCCATGCGCCAGGCAGCTGGTGGTAGTACGAGAACTCAGTGGAGATCGTCAGACCATTGGATAGGTACCCCCACCCACCCGAGTCTGTGCCCTTGGCGTTGGTGATGTAGTACTGCTCGTTGTCCATCTTGGCAGCCGCGTTCGCTGACAGGGTGATGGAGTTGTCGTTGTTGAAGGCAGACACCAGCCCGATGTACAGGCTGTCCCTCTGACGGTACACGTGGTAGGTACCCGCCACAAGGTTGGAAGCCTGAGCGAACTTGGTGTTGGAACCGGTAACCGTGGTGCTGGTGGTCAGCGTAGAGATCGTGCCCTGCCCAAAGATCAGCGGCTGGTGAAGGTGCAGCGGCTGGATGAGGTAGGCGTGGGTCAGAGCAGCAGCACCCGACCCGTTGTAGAACGGGGTGAGGATGCGTGCGCTGGTGGCCGTGGGTACGTCGTAGATCCAACCCACCGGAACCATGGTAGTGCTCAGAGGGCCAGACCACAAGAAGCAACCGATGTGCGCCGTGGTCAGAGCCGTACCACCAGCGAAGTTCACAGTGTCGCTGGCAGCCGAGGGAAGATTGGTCAGACGCTTGGCAGCACCGCCACCCACCCCAGCCTCAAGCCCGTAGCCGCCACGCCACTCAGCACGAGACATCTTGCGGTTGTTGTTCGGCTGCTGCACCTGGGAGATGAACACACCGCCCGCCAGGTTGGGCTTGGCGTCCAGGTACTGGAAGTCACCCACCGGCTGACCGGAGCCAGGAGAGCCGAGGAACACACCGTTGGCGTCGTACACACGGGTCATCCCGCCCTGGTACCCGATGAGGAACCGAAGGTCACCACGCGGGGTACGGGTGGAGGTGATGATGGTAGGGTTGTTGAGGTCGTACTGTGGGAAGGAGCCCGCCACCTTGATGGGGCCGCGCTGCCTGATCTCCCCTGCCCTGTCAACAAGCCCGTCCACGATGTACCGCGCAGCGCCAGGAGGAACCTGCCCCTCAGGCCCAGCAAGGATCATGCCTCCGTTGGGCGGGAGAAGTGGGAACGGCGTCAGCTCAGTGGCCACTAGAAGTTCCCCTCATCCTCGAACAGATCGTCCACCGTCTCCGGCCTATCCACCTGGGACTGGCCATCAAGGAGCATGAGGTTGGCGACGCCCTGGTCGTACAGGCTCTTGTGCAGCTGCATCTGACCAATGTCGTCGTTCATCTTGTAGAGCCGGTAGAGTAGCCCGTTGAGCAGCACCTCGTGCCCTGGGATGGGGACAGCGATGGCCGTCGCAGCATCCGAGAGTGTTAGGTCAGCTGGGTTGCGGTAGTAGACCACGTAGAGCTGGTACACCCCCGCTGGCACAGACCTGAGGTACACGTCCTTGGAGTTGGTGGTGTGAGAGTGCGAGATGTAGTACCCCAGCACCTGCCCCTGGGTGAGGTCGTACCTCCGCTTGACAACCTCCTGCTGGGTGAGTGGTTCCAGCGGAGCGTCATAGGTGAGGTTGCGGATGGCCTGGATCGCACGCAGGTCAGCGATGCCCAGGTTCTCCTGCCCCTGCACCGTGGGTACGGTGGCGCGCTTGGTCAGAAACTCCCAGAAGAAGCTGCCGCATAGATCCTGGTAGGTCAGGTTCAGGAACGTCAGCACATCGTTGTCCGAGATGTCCTCGAACCCGTGCAGCTGTGCCGTGTCTACGATCTGCTGAACGTTCATTGGCTACCTCCTAGATGGCAGTGGGGATGAACACGGGGCCACCGTGGTCGGTCATCCCCAGCTTGCGAAGGTGGAACTCAAGCATCTCGTATGCCTGGCGTCGGGTCTCAAGAAGCGGTGCGTTCTTCTCCTGCATCAGCTTCTCGTTCTCCTTGTTCATGCGGTCGAGGATCTCAGACCCTCTACGTCGGGTGTCCGCGCCGTGGAGCTTCCGCACAACCTCACGTGGGTCGGGGTACTCCTCGTCGCTGGACTTTGGTACGCCTGCCAGACCAAACACTGGCCAGGGGGCAGTACCGTGAGGCATCCTGATGAACACCGTAAGCTCACCGTTGGGCTGCCGTCCGAGGAACAGGCGCTCGTCGTACTCGTTGATGGCCTGGTTGATACGGTACAGACGAGGGTTCACCTCACCAACCTCAGGCAGAAACATGGTAGACATACAGTAAACCTCGTAATATGGGGGTGCCATTACAATGATTGCTGGGCAGTTTAGCCTCATGCCCAGGAGGTCTCCTAAGGTAGCGACCTTGTGGAGAGATCTTACGGCGGATCCTAGAACCCGGTGTCCGTCAGACCGTAGATCACGTGCTGGTAGTTGCGCCGGTCGGTGCCCATCTGCATGTAGCGCCGCAGCGTAGCACCGTAGGCGTCCTTGCCCGTCACGCGGAACAGAACGTCACCGTCGTCATCGATCCAGTGCCAGTCCTCGTTCGTGTAGATCTTGATGTTCTTCTCGGAGAGAGTGAACAGACGACCCCACGGGGCATGGCGATCAGCGATGATCGGGTAACCGTTGTGCTCAAGCGTCATAAACCCACCCTGCAGCTTCATCGGATCCACGTAGCGGACCTGGTTCTGCAGCAGGTTGTAGTACAGGCGCTGGATGCCGTACGTGGTGATCTTCGCCGACGGCTCGCCACCAGCCAGCCGGATGCGGTTGTCCGCACGCTGGAGCTGGTCGAGGGAGAGCGTGGTCGAGGAACCATCACGCAGGTTGTCCCAGTACGAGTTCGTCGCAGCGTTGATACCCCCGAAGGAGTTCGCAGCCGTCGGAACCATCGACTGCAGACCCTGCATCTCGTACGAGACGGAGGAGGCAGCCGCGTCACCGGCATGGAAGATGAAGTCGGTGCCCGCGGTCGTAACCGCAGCGCCCGAGATCACGAAGGACGGGCCAGCCTCGTTCACCGAGACAACCGTGCGCGCGGAGGCGACGGAGGTCGGGTTGGCGAGGGTGCCGATGTCAATCGGCTTGCCAGGGTACAGGTGGCCCTTGACGATAGACTCAGCAGAGCTGAGCACAACCGTGGTGGACGCACCCGTCACGCCGCACGTGGCGACACGACCAGTACCGTCCCCGTAGAACTGGCGAGCGACCTCCAGCTTGACATCGTTGAGGATGCCCTCCATCTCGCCCTCCAGACCACGGATGAAGGAGCCGACGTCGTTCTTCGACTTCTTGATCGCCGGGCCGGTGATCTCGATGGAACCGTAGTGGTAGGTCAGGTCGTACACAGCCTGCGCGTACTGCTGGTTCGCAGCCGTAGGCAGGTTGCCGTTCTCAGGGCGAGCGCCGTAGGCACCCGAGCGGCCAGTGTGCAGAGGCACAACAGCCTGGAGTCCGACCAGCTCAGCCGCGCTGTGATCCCACCGCTGGAGCGGGAGAACCTCGTTGTTGACCTGCTCCGCGAGCGGCGGCAGGTAGAGGTTCTTGAGCACGGCGTTGAGGGTCGTAAGGGTAGCACCCATCTAGGTGTCTCCTTTCGGAGGTACTAGACTACGTGCCCCACTCGCCAGCAGCCTTCATCATCTCCACCGCAGCGTTGCTTGCATCCCGCAGGTTGCCAAGCTCATTCGGCTGTGGTGCAGTCGGGAGCGAACCCACCGGATGGTTCAGGTTGGGGTTCGGGTTATCCCGCGAGGCAAGGAGGCGCTGGGCCACCCCTGCCTGGATCTCGATGTACCGATCGTTCGCCCGGTAGAGGTCGTACCCCATGGACGGGAGCAGCTCATACACAGCCGCCCAGTCGTTGGGGCCGTAGTCCGGGTGAAGCTCACCGATGTTGCGCTCAGCCTGGGCCAGGCTTGCCGCCATAGCCTCTCGCTGACGCTCAACCTCGGAAGCCTTGATCTGGTTCTCAAGGGCTTCGATGCGAGTGAGGTACTCGTCAGGTCCCTCATCAACGTCGTTGTACTCAGGTGCGAAGTTCGGCTGCGCTGGGTTGTTCACAGGGGCTGGCGCCGCTGGAGTCCCGTGTAGCTCTGTCACCCGGTTCGCCACCTGGAGAGCGAACTGAGGGTCACGTTCCATCCGGAAGGAGTACTCAGCGTACTGAGCAATCTGCTCCGGGGTCGTGAGCCCCAGGGAAGCGAGCTGCTGCTGCACGTTACGAAGCTGTGCAACCTCAGTCGTCTTCCGCCGGTAGTCCCCAAGCATCGAGTTGTAAAGAACCTTCAACTCGGGGGGCAGGGTCGCGGGGTCGATGTTCCCGAGGGTCTCCTCCGTAACCTCCTGAGGCTCCACCGGAGCCGGGGCCTGCGTCAGCGGATCAGGCTGAGCAGGGGGCGTCGGTGCCTGCTGTGGTACGGTGGGAGCGGCTGGCGCTTCGGGTGCCACAGGGGCTTGTCCGAGGTCACCACCCATCATCTGGGCCGCGTCTCCTGCCACGTTCTGGAATGCCGGATTAGGCATCTACTCTTGCTCCTTGTCGGGTGCGGGGAGTCCCTCGTAGAAGGGTTGTTCCTCCACCACATTGGATGCGTCGTCGTCAAGCCGTGCGCGCCTGTCTTGGGCTACGGCCATCATCTCACCTACGAAGGTGCCTAGACCACGTGCCAGCTGCTCCCCGTCAGGGAGGTCTCGCTGGGAGCGGGCCTCAGGCACCTTCGACATCATGTTCACCTTGTCCTGAACGATCCCGATGGCGGTTGCCACCTGGACGATCAGCTTGGGGTCATCCGCCTTGTTGATCAGCTCTAGCAGCTTGGCAAGACCGGCGTCTCGCACCAGCTCTGCCTGCTGCCTGAACCGCTGCGAGTCCTCGCGTACGAGGTCTGCGATCTCAGGTGGGAGCCCCTTGGTGTCCCACTCCTTGCGCCATTGGGTGAGGGTAGCGCGGGAGATACCAAGCTCTCGCTCGGTCTGGGATAGGTTGTTGTACGTTTGTATGTGGAGGTAGGCTCGCGCCTTCTCGTCATTGGTGTACTGGCTACGCCTTGCTGGTGGCTGGGCCACGTCGTGTTGCCTCCGCGTCTGCTAGGGCCTTGGCAGCCTGTGCACGCTTGAGTTGGATGTTGGCCTCAGCCTCGCCCGTCTTGCGTAGCTCGTCAAGCTGGTTGGCCTCGTTCGCCTTGTCCAGGTTGTCGAACACAACGGTCTCGATTGGGGTCTCCATCATCGCCTCAGGCGGAACATCCACGCCAGCGCTGGCCAGAAGCTCGCGGCCAACAGTCGGGCCAACTGCCATACGCGTCTGGAGAGACACACGCGGCGGCTCGATCTGGGGCTGCTGCTTGGCGGCCATCTGCTGCTGGGTCAGGACAATGTGCATCTTCAGCTGCTGCTGAACCTCGAACGGTAGCCGCTCGAACTCTGCCGACTTGGCGTAGGTGGTGTGCTCCTCCAGATGGATCGGCTCATTCTCGTACGGTGTCGGCGCAAGGGGGGCCATCGCCATAGCCTGCGGGTCACCGCTCATCGCAGCCTCCATCGCGGAGGTTGGGTTGATTGGCTGCCCACTCAGCAGGCGCTCGTGCTCACGCTGTGCCTGGTTGCGGTCTGCCTCCAGCTTGGCCCTCAGGCCAGTGAAGTCCGCAAGGTCGAGCCACCCCTGAGCGTCAGCTGCGGAGATGATCCCCTCAGCCTTGAGCTGCAGGATGCGGGCCTGACGACCAGCACGGGTGCGTGGCATGGAGCTACCAGCCTCGGTGCGGATGACTGCTCCATTGGCCAGGTTCTTCTTGGCGGACAGGAAGCTCTTGACCTTCATGCGGTTAGCGCTACCCACCATGGAGAGGATGCGCGCCTCGTCGTAGTGCTCACCCGCCAGGGCCAGCATCATGTTGCCAAGGTCAGCGAGCTGGTTCTCGTACTCCTTGTAGAGCGGCGAGAGAACATCCAGCGCCATCTCCTGCATCAGGTCAATGGCAATGGCTGCCTCGACGTTCGGCGGCACGGTGCCAGTGGTGACCTCGTTGAGACGGAACGCCTCGCGGATGTCAGCCATGGTCTCACGTGCTGACTGCAGGATGTAGGGTGGCAGGTTGCCAAGCTCGATGCGCTCCGGCTTGAGCCCCGCCACCGGGTGGTACTGCCACACAGCGTTGGGCTCGTTGGTGCGCCGCTCCTTGAGTGCGCCCACAGGGGCAGTCCACTGCGGTGCCACGTTCATGTTCTTGTACTCGATGATCTGGGAGACAGTCCGGTTCAGCTCACGCTGCAGCGGGATGGCCTCCTCGATCTCGGTCGCGTCGTACGGGCACCCAGGCAGCGGGACACCCGGCATCTTGATGAGGGGCAGCCGCCGGAACGGGTAGGGCCAGTCCGACTCGTAGAGGATCTTGTCCGGGTTCTTCATGAAGACGATGTACTTGCCCTTGGGGAGCATAGCAGTCGGCTTCCAGTACCCGTAGAAGATCTCCTTGACCGTCTTCTCCATGGGGGTGCCGAGCCCCTTGCTGGTGTTCAGCAGAGGGATGTCACCCAGCATGTTGGGGGATGAGTCAGCGTCAACCCTCACACCCCACCTGGCCAGCACCTCGTTGGGGGTTAGCCCGTGGACGCAGATGGCGAACTTGCACTCCTCGAAGGAGTCGGCCGATGGGTCGAGCAGCACCTGGTGCCCAGACAGAACGTCGAGGCGGATGTCACCCACCATGACGGTGTGGTCAGCCAGCGACGGGTCAACACCCATCTTCGCTAGCTCCTCCTTGAACATGGTCTGCAGGCCGGTCTCGATGATCGGCTGGCCGTCAGGGCCTAGCACGAAGGTCATCGGCTCCCCAGCCTCAGGATCCCAGGAGGGCTTGACGAACCCACCAGAGATACGGGCGTGGGTCACGGCCTTCCACATCACCTTGTCCATCCGCAGGTTCGTCCACCACCAGTCCATCAGGCTCTCACCCACCGCCGAGGCGTTGAGGGAGTCGAGGTCTGTATCGTTGGGGGACGCGTAGAAGGCAGGGTGGTTCTTGGTGAGCTTGGCTACCAGGCTGTTGACGTTCTTGGTGATCTGGTTGTTGACCAGCCTCACGCGGTGCCGTGGCTTGTCCCCCGGGTCTACACCCAGAGTCTCTAGCCTGTTGGTGGTCTTGTTCACGGAGCTGTACTGCTTGCCCTCGTAGAACGCCTGGTTCAGTGTCCACTGCCTGTGAAGCGGCCGGAAGATGCTCCGGATCTGGTCTACCTGTCGGATGTAGGGGGCGACCGCGCTGCCCGCATCGTCCTGCATGTGCGCCCTCCTAGTCTAGGTCTTCGTAGGCAACCTCAATGCCACCCATGATTTCTTCCAGCTGGTCTTTGTCGATCCACCCCTGGTCGAACGCGAACTGTGCGTCCTCAGCTTCCTCAGTGGTGTAGCTGTGCTGCATTGGTACAGCGGTGTCCGGGAAGATCAGGCTACGCAGCTGGGTCACCAGGGCCTCGTTGCTTCGCTTCATCTCCTCGATGAGCCGGATGTTGGTGTCTCGGATTTCTCGAAGCACCATCTCGTTGGCTATCCGCATGGTCTCAGCCTGGGTCAGCAACGTTGTCTCGTTGATCTGACGGGATTGGTTGAGCACGTTGACTAGCAGCCCCTCGACGGTCTCAATTGGGATCTTGGCACCCACTAGCTTGCCTTCTTCCTCACCAGCTTGTAGCCGAGTGCGTCGGCCGCCGCGCGGATCGTGTCGAGCTTGAGGTACTTGCGCCCGTCGTTCGGGTGTGGGAACCCTAGGTCGAGGTTGAAGTTCGTGTCCACCACCTCGTCGTCCGGCAGCAGCTGCTCGCTGGTGATGGCGTCAATGCCCGGCGGCTGGTAGAACCCAACGCCCTTGAAGTCGTGCTTGATCATCTAGTACCAGTCCTCATCGTCGTCCCAATCACCGTAGTCGAATCCCGATAGATCGGTGTCATTGTTCCTTCGAGCCCGCTCCAGATCAAGTCGCACAGCTCGCTCCATAGCGGATAGTCCTGGCTCTGCGTGCGCGGGTACCAACTCATGTTGTTCCGCGATGAGCGCTCCAGCCACCTGTAGTGCGATATGCGTCGAGTCGAGAGTATCGTCTCGTGGCCGCAGCTTGCTTGAGTCATACGCGATCCACTCCTCGATGAAGTCGCTGTGGTGTGGCCCCACCAGCACCCGCTCGTACTTGAACAGTGTGCTCATGCCGATGATCCGGTTGGCCTTGTCGCCTGTGTTCTTGATGGGCACCACCGGCGGCATCTGCGGGAGTCTGCCAACCTGCTGGGCTAGCGCCTCCTGGTATGCCTGGCCGTCGATGCCAATGATCTGTGGTCGGTACCGCTCCTGCCACTGGGCGATCATCATGACCTGCTCGGGGAACGGGAGGTGGCCTGCCCACTGGTCGATCATGTAGGCGGTGCCAGTGCTCTTGCTCACACCGATGGCGGTGATGACGAAGCGGTCTGCCCCCTTGCGCTGGGAGATGGACGGGTCAACCCCGATGTAGTAGTCAAGGTCAGACCGTGGGGGCAGCTCCTCCCAGTAGTGCAGCCAGGAGCCGTCAAGATCCTTACCGCGCAGCGCATCGAAGCTAGCCTTGTACTCCCGGTCGAACAGGATCGGGTGGTACTTCGCCTTGACCTCATCCCACTCCTCCTCAGAGAAGTAGGGGTTGTCAAGCGACCAGTACTCGACCGTGCCGTACTGCGGGTCGTCCTTGTTCTTGTCGCCCCACCCCTCCTCCCACACCCAGTCGTGCTCCATGGGGGTGGTAGTCCAGATTCCCATGCCGCGGGTGTCAGAGAGAGCAGGGCGCACCATGTCGAACGCGTCCTCGTTGGGGATTTTGGAAGCCTCTGCGAACATCACCCCAGAGAGACCAGCACCCACCAGCTTGTCCACGTCGAGCGCAGACTTGAACTCCACCAGCCCACCGTTCTTGAACTCGAACGCCTTGAGCTGCTTGTTCTCGGTGTAGTCCTTGTCCTTGACGAGCCCAGCCTGGGCCAGCGCCCGCTTCCAGACGATGTAGTCAGGGCGTCCCTGGATGTGGTCCTTGGCGATGATCCACCACCAGGGGTCAGAGTCCATCCAGTCAAGGTAGTCGCGCTTGTACTGCTCAGGGTGCAGGGTGTAGAACAGAACGTCGCGCACCCCAGAGTGGGACTTGCCACCACGGCGTCCTGCCACCAGGAAGCGCCACCGAGCCAGCATGTCTGTCTCAGGGTTGGTGTTCGTGTGGAACAGGAAGCCGTAGAGGTGAGGCTCGTACCCCCAGGACTGGAAGGTTGCAAGCTTCACCGCGTACCGCTCCGCAAGGCGGGTGATCAGCTTCTGGTCAACTACCTCGGGAACGGTATCACGGTGAAAGCGCATGTTCTACCTCTAGGTGTGAGTGGTGGTTACGACCCGCACAGAGCAGGCACAGGAGCTGACATGTGGGGCGTAGAAGGTTCCACACCCAGGGCACTGCCACGAACCAGTCTGAGTCGCGGGCTCGTATGGCTTTGGGTACTGAGGCCACGACTGCCGCTCAAACGGAAACATCGGGATGCATCCTTCACACATAGTCTAGTCCTTCCGGGGATCCCCAGTCACAGGGCACTTGGTGAGGTACATTGGGTGGGTTCCCCCACACTTGCACTCCCAGAACTCTGGACGGATCTTTCTGACCTTGGAGTCGGGCTTCACCCTAGTTGCCAACGATGTTGTACCGGATGATGCCACGGCCAGCGTTGGCGGTGTCAATGTTCCAGACGAAGGCCGCGTTCTCAGAGAGAAGGGCAACGAACTCATCTGCACCCTCAGAGCCAGGGAAGCTGAACTTCTCCACCCCAGAGGCAGCCAGTGTGACCAGGGGGGTGATGGTAGATCCACCGTCACGGAGGCCAATGGCAGCAGGGGTGGCGGCAGCGTTCCAGACCAGGCAGGATCGGATCAGCAGACGCTTGCCAGCACCAGGGGCAGCGATGACGGTGTTGTTCCCCAGGGTGTTGGCGTTGGAGATTGCCAGCAGTGTTGGGTTGCCGTACAGGTTGGTGAGGTCAGGCATCCTAGTACCCCAGGGCCAGAACCCGGAAGGTGATGGTAGAGACGTTGGTGGCGTTGGCAACCTCGGTGTTGATGGCGGTGTTGAGCACCATCTTGTAGGATCCGTCCGACTGGGCGATCAGCTGGAACAGACGGTTGTCAGCAACGGAGTCCGTAGACTCGGCGGTAACGAAGTCGATCTTCTGGGTAAGCCCCAGAGACGCAGCGGTGATGGTATCCCCACCAGTGGCGTACGATGCAGAGCCTGCAACGTCGGCCGTGACAAGCCTCTTGTTTCCCACTGCCATCGAGACGAGGGGGGTCGCAGTCATTGTACCCATGGGGCACCTCCTTAGATTGGTTATGGGTTCAGTACACGCCGATTAGGTTGACCACCTAACCACTAAAGAACCCTTCATAGTATATACCGTAATGAGAAGCACTTTTCCACCATGGATTCTGTAATCTTTACAAAGTCGTTACACTATATCCCTAAGTTGTACTACTTCTGGGGGACAAGAGGTTACCTTGTCTGCTGGATAGGGGTAGGGGTGCATCAACATTCCCCTAAGGTACCCACAACGGGGCACTACCCCTTCGTCTCATTGGTTGACAGGTGTGTCTGAGGATGCGACATCATTGTCTCACCATGATCCACCTCTCCCTAATGTCTGGCATCAGCATCCCTAATCATCCAGTCCTAGAGGATTGCAGGTACTTCAATGGTACACCGGCCGTACCTTATACCCCGCATCAGCCCCGCTCATGGGCAGCCCACACCTCAACCCCACTTGAACCTGAGACACCACTGTCCCACACTGGTACACCTACACCACACACTGAGACGCCACACTGACTATCGATTCCAGGCCGGTCACCCTACACCTGTCCACCCAGCGGACACCCCATGTTCACCGCTCAACCATGCGGGTTTCATACGGTTGTGTGAGCCAGCTCACTTGACAGGCCCATTATGGTGGTAGCCATGAGCACCGAACCGACCGCCCAGCCCGCACGCTCCCTGTCCGACGGATGGGGTGGCCCGTACGCCACGGCTCCCTACGCGACGACCATCCCCACCTGCCCATCCTGCTCCCAGCGCGACGGCTGGCACGACCCCTACTGCGGGCAGCCCGGCCCCACCATCCCCGCCCCCAAGCCGCTGCCGTTCTACCTCCCTGCCCTGTCCCGGTCTGGGTTCGAGGATGGCCCGTGCTACCTGCTCACCGACGCCACCCTCCGCAACGCCGACCCGACCATCGTGGACGTGTCCTACATCCCGACGCAGACCATCGGTGGGGTGACCTTCGGAGCCCGGTTGCAGGTCATCACCTCCCCCGACGATCCCGGCCCGTACCACTGGTATTGCCTGCCCGCTGACGCGGTGTACGTCACGCCCGCTGGCAACCTCGCGGTCTCGGGGCCTGCCGGGAACGCCGAGCCGATCGAGACCGAGAGCCCTCTCGCCTGACCTCCCGTCCCTACGCGCTGTGACCTGGCACACTGTCGGTTCAAGCCCGACCGCGTAGGATCGTTCTGTCCCCGACCGCGAAGGAGCCACCCGCACCATGTTCCGCGAGCCCACCATCCGCTTCGAGATCGCCCCGCGCGACGCGGAGCCCATCGACGCCATGGTCGTCCGGTGGAACCGCAAGCATCCCGACCAGCAGCTACCCCACCCGGTGAACGACCACCGCGTGCGGATGTTCCGCCAGGCGCGCTGCAAGGGCCGGTTCGTCTACGTGGTCTTCCGGGGCGTGGGTGCTCGGATCATCGGGTTCCTGCCCGACCGCGTCACCATCCTCCCGAACCGCCGGAACCCCTACGCTGCCGGTGGCGGCTTCACCCAGAACCAGCGCCGGTACTCCCCGGATCGCGTTGTCCTGGCCGAGCAGCCCCGGTCTCGCATGGGTGCCCTGCCCAACGGCCCGCTCCCCGCTCGCAACCGCCCCGTGCAGCGCGCAACCGCTTGCCGAGTCTGAAAGGACCATCGATGGCACCGTTCAAGCTCATCTTTCGTGACCCGCACTACACTCTGTGGCTTCGCTACTGGGACGCCCGGTACGATGCCAGTGAACGCGAGTACGCTGCGACCCGCTCCCCCGATCTCTGGCCGTCCGATGATCCGTGGAGCGGCCCGGATACCTACTGCGGTGACCCCTGGTGCTCGTACTGCGGGCGCTCGAACGACCAGTAACCCACAACACAGTCTCACGAGGTAGACTAGTACCATGCTTCACAGCAAGGCCAACCCCAAGAGCGCCCACCCCAAGTTCAGCCACGCATGGTGGGCTGAGGTGCTGAAGCGCAAGCCGCAGTACCCGCTCAACCGTCCCGACGGCCCCTCCCGCAAGACTCGCGAGGAATACGCGGATGGCATTCCGGAGCGGACGCTCCAGCGCGCGAAGAAGGTCGGAACCGGTGCCAGCCGTGAGACCTACGTAATCTTCGGGTTGGCGATCAAGTACGCCTACAACACCGGCAACTATGGCAACCAGTCGGAGCAGGAATACCGTGTCTGGCAAAGCTGCCCGCACGACCTGAAAGAACACCTCGCGCCGATCCTTTGGTTCAACGGGTTCAACGTAACAGTGATGCCCGCCATGCTCACCGCTGCCCAGGCCAAAGCGCGGCTCGGATACGTTGACCAGGATTGGTACTTCCTGGACGAGCACTTCCGGGACGTGCACGACGAGAATGTGATGTGGCACCCCGAGGATGGCCGACCGGTACTCGTAGACTACGGTCTCGGCACCTTTGACGGCGGCGAATACTGTTCCTGCGACGACTGCCGCATAGAACGTGAGAGGAATAAGACACCCCCCTCCGGCAAGCGTTGGTGCAGCTACAACGACGGATGGACATTCGTCACCGGTACGGATGAGGTACGCACCAAGAACAGGCATGGTTGGCCGGTGCGTAGGGATAAGCGAATCACTGAGTACACCCCTCACGATTGGGGATACTGCACTGACCCCAACCAACGGCAGTTGTTCGCGAACGACCACAAAGGATTCTTCTTCGGAAGCTTCACCAGGCGTTGGGGGGCTGATCTCTAAGAGCAATTGTACCGAACACCTGTTCCCTTGTCAAGTAGTCCAGCACACAAACTGAAAGGCTAGGCTGTACCTATGCGAACGATCCCGGTCTACCACGTAGAGGCTGGCGACACGATCCGGCTCTACGGTAGGAACATGCAGGTCACCAGCGTCGAGCAGGGTGGGGGCATCGTAGCTCTCGCAGGGCTGCACGACGGGTACGCCTACGAGGTATGCTTCTTCGTTGACGAGGAAGTTTCCCTTATCGACTCCGAGTACGACCCCGAGTAACCCAGCACACAAACCCACGAGGTAGACTACAGTCATGCCGAGCACCAAGACCAAGCAGATGTGGTTGATCGACCCGCGCGACAGGATGCTCATGCTCGCCGGACAGGGCAGGGGAGGGTTGGCAAGCGGCGCCGCAAAGACGGTGTTCATGCTAGACTCCATCGTGCTCAAGGTCGCAGGACTCCGAGGGCAGGGGAGGGATGAGCTGAACACGTGGCAGCACGCCAGCAAGCACGACCGCGACCTCGCCCATCGGCTGTGCCCTATCCTCGACCACTGGGAAGGGGTGGGTAAGAATCGGTGGGACACGAGCGGACGCGAGAAGGTCATCCTCACCGTGCAACCCCGATGCGTGACGCTCAAGGAGTACGTCGCCCAAGTAGGGTACGATGCGTACGACCTGCCGCTGCGGCGAATGCTCGAAAGCGTCATGCCTCGCCACCTGCGAGCGGACTACCGTGAGGCCAAGGCAATCTGGCGTGACCGTGGGATCGAGGATACCTTCTCCTCCAACATCGGGCTACTGGATGGCCGATGGGTCTGCCTCGACTACGGTATCACCAGCATGGGGTCGTAGGGTGTGCACCTCGTGCAAGGGAACGGGCATCTACCACACCATGTGGGACGGCCGACACCTCATGTGCTTCAAGTGCATGGGACGTGGTACCATGGCAACCAGCAAGCAAGGAGATAGGATGCACCTCAGCACCCAGCAGCAAGCGAACCTCATCGAGAACATGAAGCGGATTCGCCAGCTGGCCTACAACCAGGGCCTGATCGATGGGCACAGCGACGCCATGGAGGGTGTGTGCTCGCTGCTCACCAACCTGGCGGCCAGCACCCTCGACAACGAGGAATACGACGAGAACATGCGCACCGTGCTCAGCCGTGTGCTGGCAGGCATGGCAATCGAGCTGGACCAGGCGCGCAAGGAGATCGCAGAGAGGTGGGACGTATGAGGTACGTACTCATTCTGATTGTTGGCCTGCTACTGGCTGCATGTGGTGGGCCAGAGGTGCAGGTCAAGACACTAGACGATGGGCGTGTGGTAACCTGCCTCGCTAGTGGTGATGGGCTGTCCTGCGACTGGAACGGAGCCACCCCATGAGAGGACTACTGATCTTCACCGCTCTGGGTCTGGCGCTGCTAGCTCTGCTCGTCATCACCGGTGAGGGGCACGCAAAGCAGCCGGTCATGCAGGGCAGCGGCCAGCGTTTGGTGAGCGTGCTCACAGGTACGCTTGACGAGCACGGCGAGCAGGTGGTAGGCTGGTCGTGTGAATCCTACTGGGGTAGCAAGACGAGCAAGACCTGCACCCTGGTGGTGATGCTCAAGAGCGACGACCCCAACATCCTCAGCTTCACGTATGCTGACTGGAACCTGCGCTATCGCAGCTACAAGTGCGAGCGTGTGGTGTACGAGGATCTGTCCGGCTCCGTCCCCTTCAAGGGTGGGTGCCTCATCTTCAACCCCCTGGACTGGTGAGCATGAGCAACGTAGGCGATACGATCTACCTCGTGTGCGCAGAGCGTGGGGCGTACAGCGACCGCGAGGAATGGGTCGAGAGTGTACATGCCACCGAGACTGGCGCCCGAGAGGCCCGCGATAGGGCTGACGCGAAGTACCGTGCTGAGTGGGAAGCCGACTACGGGGCATGGGGAGGAACGTACGAGGAGGACTACATGTCCGTCTGCCTGACCATTGAACGACGAAACTTGGAGTGGTGATATGCGACCGACTCTCGTGACCAAGCGTGGACAGCGCATCGACACCAAGAATCCGAACGACGCAGCCAACAAGATCAAGCAGGCGCTCGGCTTCCCTGTCAACAAGCCAAAGGGGAAGGGCAAGTGAGCGACTACAACCGAGGCATGATGGCAGCCGTTCGGATCCTGCGTGAGCGTGCGGAGATCGCGCGTAACGAGGAATCGTATGCTCAGTCTGACCTAGCGCGTACTGCTATGCGGCAGATTAGCCGCACTCTAGACGCAGCAGCTGACCACATCGAGTGGATGGCAGAGGGATGAGTGTCATGTACAGTGTCTACCACATGCTGCCTGAGGGTGAGGTAATACAGGGGACACACCGGTATGCCACACTCAAGAGCGCAGAGACAGTGGCAGCCAACGTGAATGACACTCGCACCCATCAGGTACAGTGTGGCATCAAGTGGCCTACCGTACTAAGCTATGGTGCCGAAGCAACGGAGGACTGAACATGTACAGTGTCTATTGGTTGACTCAGCCCGGTGACTGGTGCCCCACCAATGGGATTGTGACTCACCCCACAGTGCGCGAGGCAAGCGACAGGTACGATACCCTCACCGAGGCACGCGAACGTGTGATGGTGCACCGCGTCGCTGGCTGGCACGCATGGGCCGCTGCCTCTCGTGACAACTACAAGGAGTACTCGTGAGCAACCCGCTGCTTGACCTACCCATCACCTTCGAGGAGTGGGAGATGGGGCGCACCTGGTACCAGCACATGGCCGACCGCGTGGATGTGGTGGGTACCAGGCTGGGCTACCACCCCGCTGTGTCCATCGCTGTGTTCGCTGCCATCAGCCCTGGCATGGGGCCGGACAACAACCTGGCATGGGCTACGTGGGTCATGCAGACGAGTGACAGGTTCGATGAGGCTGAGCGACCCGAAGGTCTGCCCCTCCCCTATGGGTGGCGCAACATCTACCAGGCCAGCCAGATCGCACAGCAGCACGACCCCTCCCTGCTCACCGGAGTCAAGCGCATCGCCTTCTACCGTGCCCTCATGGGTGACGAGGAGTCGGTGGTGCTCGACGTCCATGCGATCAAGCCGTTCGGTCTGACCAAAGTAGACCAGCTCACATCGGGGCTGCGCACGCATCTGACCATGTGTTACGATGAGCTGGCAGACAAGATGAACGAAGCCCCTCGCTCCGCACAGGCAGCTGTGTGGTGCCACATCCGACTCAAGGCGTGGTGACCGATGTTCCAGTACGATACGTACTACCGTGTCGATGACCAGGGACAGGGCTACTGGATCGGTGAGGTGCTGCTTGAGGACTTCCCGATCTTCGAGCGTACCTACTACTGCACTGACCCCAAGGTGGTGCTGATCCACATCAAGACAGACTTCGCTGCTCGCCTGCACCGACTGTTGGAGGACTGATGCCCCGGCTCAAGTACAAGATCACTTACCCCGACCAGTACCGTGCGGGCAAGGATGCTAGCCGCGGTATCAGCAAGGGCGTGCGTGTGTTCAACCGTGTCGTGGTCAAGTTTGACTGGGACGAGGGGAACGGTGGGCTTGAGGTCTACGACCCGAGCTACGGCACGTGGAAGCTGCACGACAATCTGCGCCAGGTACAGCAGGAGTACGACACCTGGATGGCGCACAAGGATCACCCTGAGGGACGGTGGCTTGCCCCCATCCTATGGGTGGATGACCCGCACGATGTACGGATGTTGGTCATGGAAAGGTTTGACCCGTACACCTTGGAATTGTACAATCACAAGTGGAAGCAGCTGTCCGGCAAGTGGTGGAACGCAGCGTGCGCTATGGCCAAGATGGCAGGCGACCTGCACACCTACAACATCGGGTGGACTGAGAACGGTGAGCCCAGGCTGATCGACTACGGTATGCCTGCCGCTGACAACGACCGGGAGGATAGCTACTGGGCTGACCTACAGTACGAACGTGATAAGCGAAACAACAACAAGCGCAGCGTGGCAGCACAGAACCGTGCGCGTGACAGCAAGGGACGCTTCGTCAAGGAGGCAGCGTGATCCAGCGCACACACTACATCTTCGTGGTCAGCTACGATGCAGTACCAGAGCGGGCCTTCGAGACTGAGGATGAGGCCCGCACGTACGTCAACCGTCAGCGCGAACACCTCGACACCGAGTACGCCCGGTTCCGCATCGGCATGATCCCCTTGGAGGACAACGAATGAGCAGCTTCTACCCACACAGTGACGACAACTACGAGGACCACCCTGACCTGGGGCCTGACCAATGGGATGACTACGACCTGACCCCGTACGACTACGAGGACACGGCCAGCTACTATGACCACCTTGAGTGGGATGACTACCTGAGCCTGGCCGATGCGCTCTACGAGGAGGACAACTCGTGAATGACTACACCTACATGGTTACTGTGTGCTGTGACACACAGGAGCAGGCTGACGAAGTGATGGCCGAACGTCTAGGCTATGATGAGGATTACGGGTACCCCTATATGGTGGTCTTCTATCAGGTGTTCATCTCAGAGGAAGACGACTCGTGACCTGTGTGTGGGTCGTAGTCACAGAGTGGTGGGATACCTTTGGCAACGGTGGCCTCTACATCGAGGGTGTCTACCGTTACGAGGCTGAGGCTATCACGGCAGCAGCCAATCTCAAGGGCCTGCTCACCTCCACACACGTAGAGAAGTGGGTGGTACAGTGATCTGTGTCAGGTTCAGCCGTAGCTACGGACACTCTATCGCCCTTCGATACTGCGACAGCTTCTCGATTTTCGAGGGTACGCTGCTTGACGAGAACGAGAAGGAGCTTGCCACCTACGATCCATTCCTCTGTGAGTGGAAGCCAGAGGGCAGCCTGTCCTACTTCGACCAGGTAGAGTTCACCACGATGGAAGGATGGGAACGATGAGCTACATCACTGACCTTGCTATCTTGAATCAGAGTGTGTACAATGCAGTGGTGCTAGACCAGACCAGCGCAGACTACATCGAGTTCGGAAGCAAGCGGTGGAACGACGCAGGGCACATCGCCACCACCCCTGGGTATGTGGGACTACATATGCATCACCACCCCATGGATGTGCGCGATGCCACAGTAAGCCACGTGCTGGATGCGCATAGTGCTAGGCTTCTAGGGCTGGCTCTGATCTCTGCTGCTGAGTCGGCCGAGGACAAGCTGAACAATGTCGAGTGACATGTACACACTGACCGATGAGGAGGTGGCCGCTGTGATCGAAGGGCTTGAGCGCAAGTCTCGCCTGGTCACTGGGTACTACAACGAAGGGTATGAGTGCGCTGTGCAGAACAGTGAAGACCCCACCCTCAAGATGGACGCACGGCTTGCACACGCCAAGGATATCCTCGCCACCCCTGGGATGCGGTACCCCTGGGAGGTAGGCTGGGCGGTTGGTGTGCTGTATCACCTGTACCTTGACAACTGCCTCAACAAGGAGTAGAATAGAGCTATGAACTACGACGTAATCATTCGCCGCAATACGGTTGACCCTGAGCTGGGCTATGTGGTGGAGCTGGTGAACGAGGATGATGTGGATGACGTGTGGGATAGCGTCAGCATCTACAACGTGCAGCATTCGCTCAGTCCCCGCAAGTCGGGTAAAGGATGGGTATTCGCTACCTCGCTAGATGCTGCCCGCTCGCTCACTGCCAACCAGGCGTATGCCATGCTGGAGAAGCACAATGTCTGAGGGTAAGACACTCGGCATCGAGTAGGACGACGTGTACAACCTGCGCCGAGAGCAGAGGCGTGAGGCGATGGGGGTGGATGTAGCTTGTGTGTTCACCATGACGCAGCTGCGCACCATCTTCGAGTTGTTCTACCAGGGCCAGCCTGTGATCCCGGCCAACGATGTGTACTGGTTCTGCCAGGATCCTGAGAACGCCATCAAGGTACTGGCTGACGAGTACGAATGATCTACCGGGGGTGTCGGGTTCGGGCAGCACGGGGGCCACTGGTCTAGTGTCTGTCGATGTGGGTTCAACTCCCACCACCTCCATTGTACGCTGTAAGTACCAACCAACGACAGAAGGAGAACCATGAAGGGATGCTTTGGATTCAACCCTGAGTCTGTGCTACTCATGGCCCTGGGTACAGCGCTCGGCTATCTGCTGGGTGATGCGGTGGCAGGGTTCTTCGTGACCGGCACCGTTGTACTGGCTGCCAGTCTGCTGATCCGCTGATGCCGTTCGGGTATGACTCTGCCTGGTGGGTGGTGGTCTACCTGCTGATCTTGTTCTTTGGTGGGGTGGCCTGGTGGCTACGAGACAGGTAGCATCCACCGAGCAGAAGTGTGCGACCAAGGCACTCAAGTTCCTACGTGCAGCCAAGCGAGAGATCGAAGCCTCGATGCCCGAGGAGTTTGACATTGACTACCATCAGGCGCTGTGGGGTATCAACACCGCCGTCGAGTACATGGAGTCCATCAGGCATGGGCTCAAGAATGGAGAAACGTATGCCGACTGACGACATCATTTCCCAGCTAGACAACCTCAACGTGACCCAGCTCAAGTCCCTGGTTCGTATCCTCACTGGTACGGTGGCTGAGTACAATGACTTCTGTGGTGTAGTGGAGAGCCTGCACCCTAACGATCCCACCACCCAGCTGGCCTGCATCAGCATGGGGCTGGTCGTGACTGAGGACGTCAGCGCCATGCTGACTGTGGTGTTCGGCGCCGACTCCCCCGGTGTGGCTGAGGGCAAGGCGATCTACCGTGAGCTGCTTGAGGCCGCTGCCTCTGTCATCGGCATCGACGTGCAGGCGATCGCGGCCATCGTGGACGTTGACTCGTAGAGAGAAGGATCCCTCTGAGTTCACGGTAGAGGAGTGGACTGGCCTGGCAAACATCAGCATCGACCTGGTGGCCCACGCTGCCCCGCTCCTTACCATGGTGCGTACTCTCATCGAGATGGACAAGTTCATGGATGAGAGTGGGGACTTCGGGGTCGAGCTGATTGCCAAGTACCACAATTTCGTGGCTGCCATCAACGAGGGGGCAGCGACGGCGTACCACCTGAGAACAGAGGAGATTGAAGATGACTGACCTACCGAACCCCGGCGACCTGATGGTGCCGTTCAGCCTCGCGCTGGAGACGCGCAGCCTGAACCTGCTGTCGGCAGGGCGCGCCCTCAACCGCTCCTCCGTCCCGTGGCCCGCGACGCCCACCACACCCGACACCCTACGCAACGCGCTGGAACAGATCGTCCACGCCATCGAGGTCAGCAGCACCGTCCGCAAGACGTACCAGCACGTCTACGACATCGCCCGCGCTGCTCTCGCCGCCGACACCGTCCACGTCAACCGCAACGACCTCGCCATTGTCGAGCGGGTGATGAGCCGCGAGGCGTTCCACGAGGACGAACTAGAAGCCCTCGCCCGCCTCCGCGCAGCACTGGAGAACAAGTGATCGACTTCACCCACCTGATCCGTGAGGGGCTGGCAGCCAATCGTCGTACCCCTGACCTGAAGTTGCACCCCAGCACCCACCTGGATGGCAACCTACGCCACGCCTGGCTGGACTGGAACGGCGGTGCAACCCGCAAGCTGAACGACTTCGCCAACGATGCCCGGCTCCAGTCTGGTACGTGGTGGCATGAGTACATCCAGTCCCTGCTGTATGGCCAGCCTGCTATGCATGAGGTTGACCTCACATCATGGCTGCCTGAGGGGTGGAGTGGTAGGGCTGACACCCTGCTGTTCGACCCGTCTGACCTGAGCTGGCACCTGTTCGACTACAAGACCACCGACAACGTGAAGAAGGTGGCTGACTGGGGGATCAAGGGAACCCACGCCATCCAGACTGCGAGCTATGCGTACGGCTTCACCAACATGGGGCTGAACGTACACCCCGAGGCACAGGTAGTCTACGTCCCCATCAGCGGGGAGGGTGAACCGCTGGTCTGCACGGTGGACGTGGGGCCTGAGGCTATGCGCTTCGCAGCCAGCACCATGGTGGATGTGAGGGACAGTGTGATCCTGCGCACATCCCCTCCCGACTGGCCTGAGGATCTGCTACACTACAGACGTACGATGAATGGGGTAACCCTCCACTGGCAGCACCACATGAGCCGTGGGTTCTGCCCCTTCTCCGACAACGACTGTGGCTGCAAGGTCGATGACCTCAAGTGGCATAAGATGGGCACCTTCAAGTGGCACAACAACTGGGGTGTCAAGGAGCTAGTGTACTTCGACAACATGACCGGTGAGCCTGCTGACCCACCGCTCAACGCTGACCTACTCAAGGTCGAGGAGATGCTGCGCTGATGCTGACACGCAGAGTGAGCAAGGTACTGTCTAAGCTGTGGTACATGTACAAGATGATCTTCTACATGACTGCTCTACTGTTCTGCCTTGTGGGTGGGCTGTTTGGGCCAGCTAGTATCGTAACTGCACTTGTAGTAGTGATGGTCTTTACCCTGCCTTGGTACCTGACTGTGGCCCTATGCTTGACGGTGGTGCCCCTTCTGCTGGGCTTTGCTGTTGTGGTGGGGGAGAAGGGTTTCCAAGCCGCTGACCGCTTTGCAGATAGGATGGAGCTATGAGTAAGCTGATCGTTGACTTCGACTCCACCCTGTTCCCTTTGCTCGACGCACTGGCTGACCGCCGTGGTGATGGGCTGAGCTACGAGGCGTGCCACACATGGGACACACTCACTGACTGGGAGGGTGGTGTGGACAACATGCTGCACTCCTTCGAGAAGGTGATGGGTGCGTCCATGCTCAACTACAAGCCATTCCCTTACGCTGCTGCCATGTGCCGTGCGCTGTGGTCGGAGGGTGTGAACATCTACGTGGTGACTGACAGGCCCGACCACCTGACTAACTACTGCTACGAGTGGCTGAACGCCCACGACATCCCCTTCTCCCAGTTCCTTGGCAACACGCCCTACAAAGTGTACCTCGCTGAGGAGATGGGTGCCATCGGTATGGTGGACGACAAGCCGGAGACCATCCGGGTAGCCCACCGCCATGACCTGCCCATCACCAGCCTGGCCCACCCCTACTCTAGTACCGCAGCTGCTACACTACATGTACCAGTGTACGAGGACTGGACTGGGATCTACAAGGAGGTGATGACCTGGCATGAACGTGCTCGCAATCGACACTGAGACTGATGGTGTTCACTGGAATGCCAAGCCCTTCGTGGTTAGCTTGTGTGCCGCTGAGGGTGAAGGCTTTGCCTATGACCTGACCGATGGTTACTGGTTGCCTACCATTGAACAGCACATCAAGTGGGCAGACAGGGTGATTATGCACAACTGTCGCTTCGACACCCGTGTGTTGGAGAACATCAGCATCATCGTACCCCGTGAGAAGATCTTCGACACCCACCCCATGTCCCACCTACTGAACGAGCACCGGTCGCACAAGCTGAAGGATCTAGCTAAGACCGTACTAGGTGAGGAGACGGACGAGGACGTGGTGGTCAAGGGGTGGCGCATGGCCATCAAGAAGGAGCAGGGACTACGCTCCATCGAGGACGTGGACTGGCGTGACATCCCCCGTGATGTGCTGATCCCGTACGCCATCAAGGATGCGGAGTTCACCTTCAAGCTGTACCAGAAGCTGTGGCCCTTGATCGAGGCTGACCCTGACCATCTCTCCGAGTACCACCGTGAGATGCAGGTGCTGTGGGTGGCTGATGCCATCGCACGGGAGGGGCTGCTCACTGACCAGGAGTTCGCACAGTCTGAGTACCGTAGGCTGGGTGACGAGGTGCTACGGTTGGAGCGTGAGGTTCGTGCCCTGTCTGGGCGAGAGGACTTCAAGCCCAACAGCCCCAAGCAGCTGGCCCAGGTGTACCTTGAGGCAGGCATCGAGCCACCCCGTACTGAGAAGGGCAACTACTCGGTGAACAACCTGTTCCTTCAGACTGCATTTCACCCCATCGGAGCATCGGTGCTCAAGCTGAGGTCGGCAGCCAAGATGAGGAACACGTACTTCCACGCAATCATCACCGAGGTGGATGAGGATGGGATCCTTCACACCCAGCTGAACCCCCTTGGTACCAAGACCAGTAGAATGTCCGCAGGAGGTAATGAGGATGGATGAGTTCGTAGACTCCACGTTCGGTGAGTACCGTGGCCCCACCACCCCCGACAAGATGTGGGTCGGTAGGCAGCTGGTACGCAAGAATGACACGCTGTTCATCCACCGGCATGAGGATGAGATCCTAGTCGGTGTTGACAGTGGGTGGGACGCATACGGATCCGTCATCCTTACCCTTGACCAAGCCCGTTCGCTGGCCTACGAGATCAACCAACTACTAGAGGAGAACGATGGCAACGACTGATACGACCGTGCTCGACCAGCTGAGTGAGCGCTTCCCCCCTGACCAGGTGAGGCAGCGCAAGGGCAGCGGAGGCAAGATGCTGTCCTTCATCGGCATCGACCAGGTGATCCTGCGTCTGAACAAGGTGCTCGGTCTGGACTGGGACTTCGTGATCACCAAGCAGGACGTGCAGGCTGGTGCCGTCACTGTGGTAGCTGACCTGACCATCTACCCTGAGGGGCGCAACGCACCGGGCATCACCAGGTCTGGGTCTGGTGGGTCGAACGACAAGGACGCTGACAACGCAGCCAAGATCGCACAGGCCGAAGCCCTCAAGAAGGCAGCCAACCTGTTCGGTGTTGCTCTCTACCTGTGGGATGAGGTGGAGCTGGCCATGATCGAGCTGCTTGCCAGCGGCAGTGTGGACGCACTCAAGTCCGAGCTAGCCGAGCGAGCAGTGGCGTCCGGCAAGATCACCCTCACCATTCCGCCCGACCCGGCAGAGAATGCCAAGCGCATCGCTGCTCACTTCAACGTCCCGACGCAGGATCTCGGTGACCGTGACACCCTCGTCCGTCTGCTACAGGAGATGATCTGATATGGCACGAACCAAGGTAGACCGCCTTCGCCTTCTTGAGAAGGTGGAGGAGACCGTTGCACGTGAGCAGGCTGAGTATGAGCTTGCCCTCGCTTTCTATGAGGCAGAGCTGCTGGACTGGCAGGATGATGTGTTCGATGTTCTCGACAATGCAGGCCATGATCTGCGCCTCGACCAGTTGAGTGAGCTGTACGACACTGAGTACCGACGTGACGATGGTTACATCAAGGTGCGTGTGCCTCGCCGTCCGGAGAAGCCGAGCAAGCCACGGGATGAGAGCTTCAACCTCAACGTGCTACGCCTCTCGACTGATGCCACGGTGTCGGTTGACCTCGATGACTTCCGTAGGTTCCTCACCTGATGCCCTACTACTTGACCATCCAGGAGTACGTCTCTGTGCGTGAGGTTGTGGTCAGAGCTGACAGCCCCCTCGATGCAAAGAACCTGCACGGTGAGATCGTGGATGAGCACGAGTTCGACTTCTACTGGATGGACAGCAGGCCCCAGGT
>JACCDR011669151.1_pt1 | contig 31530 bp, 30 predicted proteins | sample 7446431 | NCBI WGS metagenome assembly JACCDR01 (sample SAMN15323443, study PRJNA562643) | freshwater metagenome | isolation source: river surface water | place: USA:Blue River Watershed | collected 2017-08-17
GACCGATGGCGCAGAGAACCACGAACTGTCGCAGTTCATCTACAAGCGCCTGCGCGATGACGCAAAGCTGATCACGACCAAGACCATCGAACAGTTCTACGACCCGGTCAAGAACATGTTCCTGCCGGACCGCTACATCAAGGGCGAGTGCCCGAAGTGCGGCGCGAAGGACCAGTATGGCGATTCCTGCGAAGTCTGCTCCGCCGTCTATGCGCCGACCGAGCTGAAGAACCCGTATTCGACGCTGACCGGCGCCGCGCCGGTGATGAAGTCATCAGAGCACTACTTCTTCCAGCTGTCCGACCCGAAATGCGTGGAATTCCTGCGCAACTGGGCGCTGGACCCGTCGCGCCTGCAGCCGGAAGTGGCAAACAAGGCGCGCGAGTGGCTCGACAGCGAGACCGGCCTCGGCGACTGGGATATCTCGCGCGATGCGCCGTACTTCGGCATCGAGATTCCGGATGCGCCGGGCAAGTACTTCTATGTGTGGCTGGATGCGCCGATCGGCTATCTGGCGTCGCTGAAGAATTATTTCGGCAAGACCGGCCGCGACTTCGACGCCTTCCTCGCCGACCCGGCGACCGAGCAGTACCACTTCATCGGCAAGGACATCACCTACTTCCACACGCTGTTCTGGCCGGCGATGCTGCATTTCGCCGGCATGAAGGTGCCGAACAATATCTTCGTGCACGGTTTCATCACGGTCAGCGGTGAAAAGATGTCGAAGTCGCGCGGCACCGGCATTTCGCCGCTGCGCTACCTCGAGATCGGCATGAACCCGGAATGGCTGCGTTACTACATTGCGGCCAAGCTGAATGCGCGCGTCGAGGACGTGGACTTCAACCCGGAAGATTTCGTCGCGCGCGTCAACAGCGACCTGGTCGGCAAGTACATCAACATCGCCAGCCGCGCGGCCGGCTTCATCGCGAAGAAATTCGACGGCAAGCTGGCCATGGGCTGGGCGACCGCAGACGATGCTTTCCTGTCGGGACTGCGCGCCGCCGGCGCCGAGGTCGCCGCGCTGTACGAGGCGCGCGAGTACGGCAAGGCGCTGCGCCATGTGATGGAACAGGCCGATGTAGTGAACGCGTATGTCGATGCGAACAAGCCGTGGGAACTGGCGAAAGATCCGGCCAACAATGCGAAGCTGCAGGAAGTCTGCTCGCGGTTGCTGGAAGCCTTCCGCATCCTGACGATCTACCTGAAGCCGGTGCTGCCGGCGCTGGCAGCGCAGGTCGAGGCGCTGCTGAACGTCGCGCCGCTGCAGTGGAGCGACGTCGCGCAGGCGCTGCCGGACCAGCATGCGATGCAGCCTTACTCTCATCTGATGACGCGCGTCGAACCGAAGATGCTGGACGCGCTGTTCGAACCGCCGGCCGAGGCGGCGCCGGCTGCACCGGCCACGCCGGCTGCGGACATCGAGGCGATCGACGCCGAGATCAAGATCGACGACTTCATGAAGATCGACCTGCGCGTCGCGCAGATCGTCGACTGCGAGCACGTCGACGGCTCGGACAAGCTGCTGCGGCTGACGCTGGACGTCGGCGAAGGCCGGCTGCGCAATGTCTTTTCCGGCATCAAGTCCGCATACAAGCCGGAAGACCTGAAAGGCAAGCTGACCGTGATGGTCGCCAACCTGGCGCCGCGCAAGATGAAATTCGGCGTATCGGAGGGCATGGTGCTGGCCGCGTCCGCGAAGGATGAGAAGGCCGATCCGGGCCTGTACATCCTGGAGCCGTGGCCGGGCGCAAAGCCGGGCATGCGCATCCGCTGAAGGTAAAATACGCGTCAACCGAGACAATCCCAAACCGGAATCCAGGGTCATGAGCCTTTTCAACAAACAAACCGCTTACGTGTCCGATTTCAGCCGCTTCCTCGCCGACATGAAGCAGAAGAATCCGCAGCTCGAGGCCGAACAGCAGGCCGGCCGCGCGCGGCTGTGGGACAAGGACAAGATCGACCTCGACGAAATGCGCCGCGCGCAGGAATCGCGCGTAAAGCAGAAAGCCTACGTTTACCAGAGCTTCTGAGCCGCCCGCCGTGGAATTGTCCAACGACACCGCCATCGACAGCACGCCTGACGTCGTCGATGGCGTCGCGTTTGCGAAGCTGTACGGCGAGCCGCTGTTCAAGCTGCCGAACGACCTGTACATCCCGCCGGATGCGCTCGAGGTCTTCCTCGAGGCGTTCCAGGGACCGCTGGACCTGCTGCTGTACCTGATCCGCAAGCAGAATTTCAACATCCTCGACATTCCGATGGCGGCGGTCACGCACCAGTACCTCGAATATGTCGAGCAAATCCGCACGCGCAACCTCGAGCTGGCCGCCGACTACCTGCTGATGGCGGCGATGCTGATCGAGATCAAGTCGCGCATGCTGCTGCCGGCAAAAAAGGTCGAAGGCAGCGACGAACCAGTCGACCCGCGGGCCGAGCTGGTGCGCCGGCTGCTCGAATACGAGCAGATGAAGCTGGCCGCGTTCGAGCTCGACACGCTGCCGCAGGTCGGCCGCGATTTCGTGCGCACGCAGGTGTATGTGGACCAGACCGTGGTGACGCGTTTCCCCGACGTGAACATCGCCGACCTGCAGTCCGCATGGAATGACCTGCTGCGGCGCGCGAAGCTGACCGCCAGGCACACGATCACGCGCGAGGAACTGTCGGTGCGCGAGCACATGACGGCCATCCTGCGCCGCCTGCAGAGCGCGAAATTCGTCGAATTCCAGGACCTGTTCGACACCTCGCGCGGCGTGCCGGTGGTCGTGGTGAACTTCATCGCGATGCTCGAGCTCGCGAAAGAGACCCTGATCGAGATTACGCAGGCCGAGGCCTACGCACCGATCTACGTGCGGCTGGCCTACTCGCCGAACTGACGCCGCACAGGCATTTTCCGCCGGCGCGGCAACGGCGCCCGCCAGGCTCATTCAAAGACGAAGAATCCCATCATGAAAATCATCTCCTCGATCGCGGAACTGCGTGACCACCTGCGCGGCCAGCTGCGCACTGCGTTCGTACCCACGATGGGCAACCTGCACGAAGGCCATCTGTCGCTGATGCGGCTGGCGCGCAAGCATGGCGACCCGGTGGTCGCGTCGATCTTCGTGAACCGCCTGCAGTTCGGCCCGAACGAAGACTTCGACAAATATCCGCGCACCTTTGCCGACGACGTTGAAAAGCTGGAAAAGGAAGGCGTGTATGTGCTGTTCGCGCCGACCGAGAGGGACATCTACCCGGAGCCGCAGGAATTCCGCATTCAGCCGCCCGACGGGCTGGGCAACATGCTCGAAGGCGAGTTCCGGCCCGGTTTCTTCACCGGCGTGACCACCATCGTGATGAAGCTGTTCTCCTGCGTGCAGCCGCGCGTGGCCGTGTTCGGCAAAAAGGATTACCAGCAGCTGATGATCATCCGGAACATGGCGCGCCAGTTTGCGCTGCCCACCGAGATCATCGCCGCCGAGACGTATCGCGCCGATGACGGGCTCGCGCTGTCCTCGCGCAACGGCTACCTGTCGGCCGCCGAGCGCGCCGAAGCCCCGGCGTTGTACCGCGAACTGAACCGGGTCGCCGACGCGGTGCGCTCGGGCCAGCGCAATGCCGATCAGCTCGGCGAGGACGCGATGGCACGGCTGGCAGCCAGCGGCTGGCAGCCGGATTACGTGGCGATCCGCAAGCGCGCAGACCTGCAGGCGCCTGACGCCGCTGACCTCGAGGCCGGCGAGCCGCTGGTCGTCCTCGCCGCCGCGAAGCTGGGCAATACTCGCCTGATCGACAACCTCGAAATATGACCGCTGCGCGCCTGCTGCGCGCCGGCTTGCTGGCAGCGCTACTGCCGGCCACGGCTGCCGGCGCGACGGTCAGCGCGACCGATGACAGCGGCCGCGTGGTCACGCTGGCTGCGCCCGCCGCACGCATCATCAGCCTCGCGCCGCATGCGACCGAGCTCCTGTTTGCCGCCGGCGCCGGAGCGCGCGTGGTCGGCGTCTCTGCGTACAGCAACTTCCCTGCAGAAGCCTCCCGGCTGCCTTCCGTCGGCGACGCCATGCGCGCCGACATGGAACGCATCATTGCGCTGAAACCGGACCTGATCGTCGGCTGGAAGAGCGGCAACAACCCGGCCCAGCTGGAGCGGCTGCGCGCACTCGGGCTGCCTGTGTTCGACAGCGAGCCACGCCAATTCGATGACATTGCCAGTTCGCTGGAGCGGCTCGGCGCACTCGCCGGCACGGTTGAAGGTCGCGCCGCCGCGGCGCGTTTTCGTGCCGACCTGCGCGCATTGCGCGAACGCTATTCGGCGCGCAAGCCGGTCAGGGTGTTCTACCAGATCTGGCCGTCGCCGCTGATGACGCTCAACGACGCGCACATCGTGTCCGAGGCGATACGGCTGTGCGGCGGCGTGAACCTGTTCGGCAAGCTCGCGCCGCTGGTGCCGACGGTCAGCCGCGAATCCGTGCTGAAGGCCGATCCCGAAGCGATCTTCGTCAGCGACGAAGATGCGCAGGCCTTCGGGCGCTGGCGCGGATTCGGCAACCTGACGGCGGTGCGCAATGGCAGTCTGTTCCGGGTCGACGGCGGCGTGATGAACCGCGCCGGCCCGCGCATGCTCGGCGCCACCGCGCTGCTGTGCGAACAGATCGACGCGGCCCGCCGCAAGCAGACGACCACTTCACGGAGAACGCAATGAGCGAGAAGGACCTGGACGAATGGATGCGGCTGCAGCAGGGCACCCTGCCCGCGCACCTCGGCTTCGAGCTGCTGTCGGCCGAGCCGGGACGGCTGCGCTCGGCGCTGCAAGTGCAGCCGCATCACCTCGCGCCGAATGGCTACCTGCATGCGGCAGCAGTCGTCATGCTGGCCGACACGACCTGCGGCTTCGGCTGCATGATGCACCTGCCGGAGGGCGCGCAGAGCTTCACGACGATCGAGTTGAAGAGCAATCATCTCGGCACCGCCCGCGACGGCCGGCTCGAATGCGAAGCGACGCCGGTCCATCGCGGCCGCACGACGCAGGTCTGGGACGCGACCGTGACGGCGGCTGGCAAGACCATCGCGCTGTTCCGCTGCACGCAGATGATCCTTTGGCCGAAGGCCTGAAACGCAAACGCGGCGGGCGTCAGCGCGCCGTGAAAAGCTCGCCTTCGCGTTCGAAGCGGCAGCCGTAAGCGTTTTCCAGCGCCGCGGTCGTCAGCACCTCCGCCACCGGACCGGCAAAGTGAAAGCCCGGCCCCAGCAACAGCACATGCGTGGCAAACCGCGCGGCCAGATTGATGTCATGGCAGGTCGCCACGACCGCATGGCGCTCCGACAGCTGCTGCATCAGGCGCATCAGCAGCAATTGCTGCGCAACGTCCTGGTGCGCTGTCGGCTCGTCGAGCAGCATCAGCGCCGGATCCTGCGCCAGCAAGGCGGCAAATGCCACGCGCTGGCGCTCGCCGCCGGACAGCGCAGTGACGTCGTCATCGATGCGACCGTGCATGCCGACCTGCGCGAGCGCGGCGCGCACGACGCCTTCGTCCTGCTGCGAATCCCACGCACTGCCCAGCCGCCAGGGCGTACGCCCGATCGCAACCGCCTCGCGAACCGAAAACGAAAAGCTGTCGACAGACTGCTGCGGCATCAGCCCGCGCAGCCGCGCCAGTTCGTTTGCAGGGATGGCGTCAAGATAACGGCCGGCGATGCTCACCTCGCCGTCGTCGGGGCGGCGCAATCCGGACAGCACCTGCAGCAGCGTGCTCTTGCCGGCGCCGTTGCGGCCCAGCACGCACCAGAACTCACCACGCCCGACCTGCCAGTCGAGGCCGGCCAGCAAGATGCGCCGGCCGGCGCGCAGTCCCAGTCCGCCTGTTTGCACCAGCACCGTCATCGCGACCTCGCCAGCATCGCGAGGAACAGCGGCACGCCCAGCAACGCGGTGACCACGCCGACCGGCAGCTGCACCGGCGCCAGCAATGCGCGCGCCAGCAGGTCGGCCAGCAGCAGCGCAGCGCCGCCGCCTAGCATCGCGGCCGGCAGCAGCAGCCGCTGGTCATTGCCCAGCCACAGCCGCAGCGCGTGCGGCACGACCAGCCCGACGAAACCGATCGCGCCGGCCTGCGCGACGGCGGCAGCCGTCGCCACCGACGCAAAGAAAAGAATTGCTGTGCGCAGGCGCGCCACCGGCAGCCCGAGCAGCTGAGCGGTGGCGTCACCATGCGCGAGCACGTTGAAGTGCGGCGCCCGCCGGATCGCCCAAGAGCCGACGGCGAACAGCACGGCCCACGCGGGCAGCCCGAAGCCGTCGGCGTCGAGGTCGCCCATCAGCCAGAACATCGTGCCGCGCAGCTGCGTGTCCGGCGCCAGCGACAGCAACAGCGCCAGCAGCGCGCCGAAGCCGGTCGACACCATCACGCCAGTCAGGATCAGGCGCACGCCTGGAACAGCCGCCGGCTGCGGCGACGCGAGCAGGCTGCGCCGCGCCAGCATGAACAGCAGCATGATCGCCAGCAGCGCGCCGGCCAGTGCGCCGGCCTGCAGGCTGACCGACTGCAACGCCAGCGGCAGCAGCAGGCCCGACGCCACCGCGCCGACTGCGGCGCCGCCGGACACACCCAGCACATAAGGGTCGGCCAGCGGATTGCGCAACAGCAGTTGCAGCAGCGCGCCAGCCAGCGCCAGCAGCGCGCCGACCGCAAAGGCAAGCGACGCGCGCTGCGTGCGCAACAGCATCAGCGCGGAATCGTCCGCGCCGCCGAACCGGCAGCCGACACTGCCGCAACCGACCGCCAGCAGCGCAGCCAGCAGCGCGGCGGCCAGCAGCAGCAGGAGCGGTCGCAGCAGGCTTCGCACCGGAGGCTCCGTCAGAAGCGGTAGCGCGCCGAGAACCACAGTGAGCGCCCCGCATCCGGGAACACCGCGGTGTACTGGTAGCTGCTGGTCGGATCCCAGCTGCGCGTCGCATACGAGTAGTACGACTTGTCGAACACGTTCAGCGCCTTCACCGACAGGTCGAACTGGCCAGCCTTGAACAGGTAGTACAGGTCGGCGACCGCATAACCCGGCATGCGATTCTCGTTGTTGAAGTCCATCGCCACATACTGGCTCGACGTCCAGCGTGCCATCGCGCCCAGCTTCTGCTTTTCGTCGACCGCATATTCGGCACGGACCGACACGACCTCGCGCGCGCTCATCGGCACGCGCTTGCCGTCATATTCGCCGGAGCGGAAGCGCGCGTCGCGGAACGACAGCGACGAGGCCAGCAGCCACTGGCGCGTCAGCTGGTAAGAGAGATCGAGGTCGATGCCCTGGCGCCGGGTCGGTGCGAGGTTGACGTTCGAGCCCTGCACATAGCCCCAGCTGTCGAAGCCGACGTAGTTGTTGTAGGCGATCTCGTTCTCGAGATTGCTGCGGTAGGCGCGCACGTCCATCCGGCCGCGCGTGCCGAACAGGTGCTTCCAGCCGATTTCCTGATCCGTCGAGGTCTGCGGACGCAGCGGCACGACCGAATAGTCCGGCGTGTAGCTGGTCGTGAACTCGTCGATGTTCGCGAAACGGTAGCTGGTCGCCACGCGCGCGTACACGGTGTTGTCGACGTCGATTTCCTTCGACGCGCCCAGCTCCCACGCCGAGCGGGTGTAGGCATTGTCGATCTGGTAGCCGCTGTTGACGGCCAGCTGCGAGCGTTCGTTGCGCTCGGTGCGATAGCCTGCGGTGAGGCGCACGCCGGATTTGGCGAGGTCGAGGTCATTCTTCACGAAGACGCTGGTCGAGGTGAAGTCGAGCTGGTAAGTGCCGAGCGTCGAGCCGGGGTAACGGCGCTGCTGCGACCAGTCGGAATGCTCGACGCCGAACACCACGCGGTTGCGGCCGATCGCGACGTCATCGACACGCTGGCCGCTGAGGCCGACGAACTGGTCATCGCCGCGGTACTGCATCGGCACCGGGAAGCCGCCCATCACGGCGACAGCGTCGAGGTCACGGCGGCGCGTGCTGGCGTCGATGCGCCACTGGATGCCGGCCAGGTCCGTCTCGGCGAAGGCCGACACGCGGGTGGACTCGATATTGGCGCGCGTATTGTTCGCGACCGACGAAGGCTGCGCCATCCGGCGATCGGCTCGGTACTCGTCCAGCGTCAGCGAACCGGGCGTCTGCGCGAAATTGTCTTCGGAACTGACGCTGAAGCCGAAGCGCGCAAAGCTGGCCGCATATTTCGCGGTCAGCAGCAGGCCGCGATCATTGCTGGCCGAATGCCGGCGGAAGCCGTCGGAATCGCGATCGGTCGCCGCAATCGACAGGTCCAGCCCGTCTTTCACATAGCGGCCATTGACACGGTATTCGCGCGTGCCGAACGAGCCGACGCCCGCATACACGCTGCCCGACGTCGCTGCCCGCGCATCCTTGCCGGATGCGCGGGTGATGATGTTGATCACGCCCGCGGTGGCGCCGCCGCCGTACAGCACGCCGCCGGAGCTGCGCTGGACCTCGATGCGCTCGACGCTCTCCACCGGAATGCCCGACAGGCGGACTTCGGTCATGTCGCCTTCGCGAACGGGCATGCCGTCGATCAGGATCAGGGTGTTCGAGCCGGTCGTATCGCCAAAGCCCATCGGGTCGATGGTCAGCTCATTGCCGCCGGTGAGGCTGGTGCGTGTGGCAATGCCGCCGAGACGGCTGACCGCCTCATTGATGGTGCTGACATTCGCGGATTCCATCTGCTCGCGGGTGATCACGGTGACGTACCCGGGAATGGACTGCAGCTCCTGCTCGTAGCGGTTGGCAGTGACGACGACTTGCGGCAGCAGCGAGATGTCGTTCGACGTTTCTTTCGATTGTGCGCCGGCGAAAGCCGAGCACAGCAGCGCCGGCAATGCGGCCAGCACGGGCGCTCCGCGCCGCGGATTAAAGCGATAGGACATGGATTTGAGGGCAATGATTCTTTCGCCAGCTTCCCCGCAGGCGAAATTCGAACAGGAGCGCGAACCGATGAGGACCAGGCGCCTACGCCCGGACCGGATGACCGGCGAATCCATCCCGTTCGCCTCTCCCACCTGTTCTGGCCGGTATCCGGGCTGACAAGCGTATCCACCGCGCCTTCCCATGCGCAGGCACAGTGGCGATTGGAGGGTGGACAGCATGACGGGTGTCATGCGCTTGCTTACCGTTGCGGGGGCAGCACACGTTGGCCGGCGACCGGTAGGTCGGCGTGGTTCCGTGTTTCCCGTTTAACTGCCCGTCGAGACCGACGGGCGGGCACCAAAACACCCGCAGTGTAGGCGAACCGATGACAGGCCGTCAATGTGGCGGACCTGTGGCCACTGCCCCCGGCGCCGCTACCGCGGGGCGTGGCGAACGGCTACACTGTCGCGCACCGCAAGCCATAACAATCCACAAGCGAGGAACCCGCGCATGCGCAGCCCGAACCGCAGCCCGGCCAACGGCCGGCAATCCCTGAGCGACTACTACACCGAGCAGTACAACGCGCGCGCCGGCATCCCCGACCACCCGCAGATCTTCACTCGCTGGCAGAAAGACTCGGCGCTGGTCCGCCGCACGCACGCGGGCCTGCTCGACCTGCCGTTCGGCACGGCTGCGAAGGAAAGACTGGATTTCTATCCAGCCCGCCGCGCCGGCGCGCCGCTGCTGGTGTTCATCCACGGCGGCTGGTGGCGCTCGCTCGACAAGTCGGATTTCACGTTCATCGTCCCCGCGTACCGGCAGGCCGGCTTCAACGTCGCGCTGACCAACTACACGCTGGCGCCGGACGCATCGGTCGAGGAAATCACGCGGCAGCAGGTGCATGCCCTTGCCTGGCTTTACCGCAATGCCGACGCGCTGGAATTCGACCGCAACCGGATCGTCATCGCCGGGCATTCGGCCGGCGGCCATCTCGCCGCCATGATGCTGGCGGCCCAATGGCCGGCGCACGCGCCGGACCTGCCGGCGGCGCTGGTCAAGGGCGGCGTGCTGATGTCGGGCCTGTATGACCTCGATCCCGTCTGCCACGCCGACTTCGTGAACGTCGACCTGAAGCTCGATGCCGACAGCGCGCTGAAGCTGTCGCCGGCGCGCATGCCGCAGGCGCATCCGGCGCCGTTCATCACTGCGGTCGGCGACCTCGAATCGGAAGAGTTCAAGCGGCAGACCGCGCTGATCGCCTCCTCGTGGCAAGGCAGCTTCCGCAACGAGGTACCGCTGCAGGGCTTCAATCACCTGACCATCTGCGACGCATTCGGCGATCCGTCGCATCCGCTGTTCAAGGCCAGCTGCGAGCTGATCGCCTCGGCCTGAGCTTGCGTCGGCCGGCCGGCAGCATCATGCGCTGCCGATCGCCGGCCGCAGCCGTCACGCCGCCTCAGGCGTGCGGCTCCCGTTCCGTCCGATACCGCTGCTGCTGGCTGTTCATGAAATTAGTCGCCAGCAGCACTTCCCTGAGCAGGTAAACAAAGCTGCCCGTCAGCGCAATCATCGCCAGCACGAACATCCCTGCGATCACTGAAGCAAGTCGCAGGTCGAGCGCGTCGGTGACAAACAGCGCCGCGACGACCATGCAGATCAGCAACGCACAACTGGTTGACAGGAAGATCGCGCGGTTGATCTTGCGCGCGCGCTGGAACAGCACTTCCAGCTCGGCGCGGTACAGCACATCGCGGTCTTCCGCGAGGCCGGCGCTGTCGTCGAGGTTTTCTTCCAGCAGCCGCGTGCGGTCGATGATGCGGGCCAGCCGGTTCGTCAGCACCAGCATGTTGGTGCCGACGCCCGTCAGCAGGAACACCGGCGCGATCGCCAGCTGAATGATGTGCCCTATCTCTCCCGGCTTGATTTCCATTGTCTGCGTCGGCGCAAATGCGTTGATTGATTGCAAAGCGCACAGTCTAGCAGTCGGCCACTACGCGCGGCGAATGCCGCTTCCCTTTCCCGATTTTCCTTCGGGGAAATGATTTAGTTAATTGCAGGGAACGGATTAATTAACCCCAAGGAATAAATCGAATTCGACAAGCATGAAATTCGATTCAACCGGCGAAATTTGATCCAAATCATATAGGTCGCTTGGTGAAAAGCTGCTACATTTACCAAGAATGTTGCTATTTTGTTACTAAGAGGAAATCGTGATGCGGAAAAGATTGATCTGTTTCAAGCTGCAGCATGAGAGCGGTCGCAATGTCTGAGCGGCCGTGCGGGATGGCCCGGACCTCTGGCGTTCCGGGGCAGGACGAATGATCCGGGTGGTTCTGGCAGATGACCATGCGCTGATGCGGGAGGGATTGAAATACATCCTCAGCAAGGCGGAAGACATCGAGGTGTGCGGCGAAGCGACTGACGGGTTCGAAGTGCTGGCCCAGGTGCGCAAGGGCGGTTTCGATGTGCTGGTCATGGACCTGTCGATGCCGGGAAGGAGCGGAATGGACCTGATCAAGCAGATCAAGCAAGAGGCGCCGGACATCGCGTTGCTGGTGCTGACCATGCATGACGAAGATCAGTATGCGGCACGCGCGATCCGCCTTGGCGCCCATGGCTACATCACGAAGGAAAGCGCGGGCACCGATCTGGTCAACGCCATTCGCAAGGTGCGCTCCGGTCGTCCGTACATCAGCATGGAAGTCGCCGAGCAACTGGCGATGGACGCGATGCCGACACGCGACGATGTGCCGCACAAAACACTGACCAACCGCGAGTTTGAAGTTTTCAACATGCTCGTGACGGGCAAGTCCGTCACGGACATTGCCGAAGTGCTGCACCTGTCGGTCAAGACCGTCAGCACGCACAAGGCGCACATCCTGGAAAAGCTCGGCACGCCATCGCTCGCCGAGCTGGTGCAGTACGCGGTGGCACAGGGACTGCTGGACAAGTTCAAGCCTTGACTTGAGCGCGCGCAGTTCCCGTAGCGAGAGGAGAAAGCAATGCTAGGAAAGGCCTTAAGAAATCTCGGCTCGTGCTCCGGATGCATTCAGGGTGCCCCGATAGCTTTGGAAAACCCGAGCCGAGATACTAGCAGCGCAGTGAGAGTGACATGCAGCAAGCGCAGTAAATCGCGATGAAGCGCAACCGATCCATCGGCACGAATCCGGCAGCGCGATGTCCCGTCCCCGGCCAGGCCAGATCCTGGCAGCCGCCACTACCTGGCGCAGTGCGTGGCGCAGTGCGGCACGACGAAGGGAGCAAGACATCGCCGGTTCGATGCTGAATCGTTCCAGCCTTTAAAACAGGAGATGACCATGACATCCACCCATACTTCCGAGTTGCACAACGAATCCGCGGCCCCCGCCCTGTCGGCGGCGGCATCGGAAGCCGGCTGGCAACGGCAGGGAAAGCTATGGTCCAACCTGAAGGAATTGTGCGACCTGCTGCGCATCCCCTCCGCACCGTCGGTGAATGACGAAGAATTCCTCTTCCAGCATGTGCAGTTCAAGACGGGCCAGCGCATCCACACGATCGGCCAGCCGTTCGACACGCTGTTCATCGTCCACTCGGGTTTCCTGAAGACCGTGCTGATCGACGAATTCGGCAATGAGCAAGTGCTGAGCTTCCCGATGAAGGGCGACCTGTTCGGCGTCGACGGCATCCACACACGCCGCTATGCATCCGAAGCCGTCGCGCTGTCCAACTGCGACCTGATCCTGCTGCCCTTCAAGAAATTCACCCAGCTCGGCCGCACGTATGTCGAGCTCGAACATGCGATGTACAGCGTGATGAGCCGGGAACTGGTGCGCGAGCAGGCGATGGTGAGCATGCTCGGCGCGCTGTCGGCTGAAGCGCGCGTCGCGCGCTTCCTCGTGTCGCTGTCGGAGCGCTTTGCCGAAATGGGCTATTCGAGCAAGCTGTTCAACCTGCGCATGACGCGGCATGAAATCGGCAGTTACCTCGGGCTCACGCTCGAGACGGTCAGCCGCACGCTGTCGGCCTTCAATGAAATCGGGCTCATCAGCGTCGACCAGCGTTCGATCGGCATCAAGGATCTTGATGCGCTGCGTACATTGCGCCGACTGCCGCCGTCCAGTTCGCGTTCGAAGGCAGCCAGCCGCCGTTCTCGCGAAGCAGCCGCACAAGCGGCGCAGTCCGCGCAGGCCGACACCGACAAGGACCTTCCCAGCGTCGCTGCCTGACTCGTCCGAATCACCTGGCCGGCCCGGAGCGGCGGTCAGGTCACTGCGCGCTTTCTCAATTTACTGCCGCTCCACACGAACGGGATCGCTGAAACGATCCCGTTTGTTTTTTGCAGCGCGCGAACTGCGGTCTGTGCCTACTTGTGCCGCCCGGCGCGCCCCTTGTGGCCATGGTGGGCATGGCCATTCGACCCCAGGTCAACGCCTTCCATCGATTTGCTCACCACTTCCCGCGCTGCATTGGTGGCGCTCTCGACGCCGGAGCGCGCCAGCAGCATGTTCTGGTTCGCCATCCTGCTGGCCTCGCGAAAGGCCTGCTCCCAGACCGACATCATCCCGGTAAACGGATTCAGCATTGCATCGGACTGGCCGGTCGCGCCGGCGGCTATCTGCTCGCCCGCCTCGCCGGCCTGTTCGGCGGCGCTCTGGCTCAGGCGATCCATGTAATTTCGGACCGACTTGCCGAACTCGGCCTGCATCTCGACCAGCGCCGCCAGGATCTGCTGATGGCAATGCATGGTCTTTTCGGGACGGGCGGCGATGGCCACCTGCAGGTCGGCCAGCTTCGCCGGATCACGCATGTCGGCCACGGCGCGCACCAGCTTCAGCTGCCCGTCAACCGCGTGATGTGTCACATCCAGCATCGCGCGGTCGATCTTTTCCGTTCCCGAAAACACGGCGTCGGCAAGATGGATGGACGCATCCAGCTGGTACTGCATCATGTCCACCACCGGGTTGTGCTGCTGGGTTCTTCGCATCATCGACTCCTTGATCGTTTGAATCGGTCGCATCCCGCTCATCCAATCCAGTTTGTCATCCGATACCAGGCAAGCCTTGAGCGATCACAAACGCGCTTGCCGCGAATTCTGCCTGCGCGAACGAGTCGCCGCAAACGCGGTAGCCAGCGACAGGCCGGCGCCGCAAAAATGCGCGGGCGACACAGGCTCGGGAAGCTCAATTTGCCTGGGGGACATGGGTATAATACGGCGCCGCAAGCACTGCCTTGCCCCGGTGCCCCGGACAGGGCGCCGCGCCGTCGTCATCACCCGGGACCGTATGTCAAACAACCAAGCCAGGAAGCCCCTGGAGCTCAAGATTTCGACCGTGGTCGCTGTCGCCGCGCTGCTCGGCGACAGCGACCAGGCCAAAGTGTCCGCCGCACTCGCACAAATTACCGGCGGCACCCCGGACTATTTCGAAGACGAATTCACGCTGCTCGACCTGGCCAACCTGCCGACTGCGCCCGCGCCGGGCAGCATTGACTGGGCGAGCCTGATCGCGCTGTTCCGCAATCACCGGCTGAATCCGGTCGCGGTGCGCAATGCGCCGGCAGCGCTGGAAGACGAACTGCGCGCGCACGGGCTCGCGATCGACCGGATGGAGCAGCCGCGCCAGCCGGAGGCCGCGCCGAAGGCCGCGGCACCGGCACCTGCTCCCGCTCCGGCTCCCGTGCCAGCCCCGGCAGTCCCCGCTCCCGCCCCCGCTGCAGCGGCTACGGCAATGGTCATCGACCTGCCGGTGCGCAGCGGCCAGCGCATTTATGCGCGCGGCAGCGACCTGATCGTGACGGCCACCGTGAACCCCGGCGCGGAAGTGATCGCCGACGGCAGCATCCATGTGTATGCGCCGCTGCGCGGCCGCGCGCTCGCGGGCGCTTCCGGGAACGCCGAAGCACGCATTTTTTCGCTGGCGATGGCGGCGGAGCTGGTATCCATTGCCGGCGTGTACCGCACCTTCGACGAAGGCTGGCCGAAGGAGATGGCAGGCCAGCCGGCGCAAGTACTGCTGAAAGACGACAAGCTCGAGACCCGCGCGATCGCGGCGAAATAGCCGGTCCGACACCAACCCAACCGACAGACAAGACAGACTCAACCAAGGAGTTCCTCGTGACAAAAATCATCGTCGTGACGTCCGGCAAGGGCGGCGTAGGCAAAACCACCTCCAGCGCGAGCGTCGCGTCGGGCCTCGCGCTGCGCGGCCACAAGACCGCGGTGATCGACTTCGACGTCGGCCTGCGCAACCTTGACCTGATCATGGGCTGCGAGCGCCGCGTCGTCTTCGACATGATCAACGTGATCCATCGCGAGGCCAGCCTGACGCAGGCGCTGATCAAGGACAAGCACTGCGACAACCTGTATGTGCTGCCCGCCTCGCAGACGCGCGACAAGGACGCATTGACCGAGGACGGCGTCGAGCGCATCCTCGAAGAACTGAAGACGATGGGCTTCGAATACATCATCTGCGACTCGCCGGCCGGCATCGAGCGCGGTGCGGTGATGGCGCTGACCTTCGCCGATGAGGCAATCATCGTGACCAACCCGGAAGTCTCGTCGGTGCGCGACTCGGACCGCATCCTCGGCATCATCCAGGCCAAGTCGCGGCGCGCGCAGAACGGCAGCGAGCCGGTGAAAGAGCACCTGCTGATCACCCGCTATTCGCCCAAGCGCGTCGAGGCCGGCGAGATGCTGTCGTACGAAGACGTGCAGGAAATCCTGCGCATTCCGCTGCTGGGCATCATCCCCGAGTCGGAGTCGGTGCTGCATGCGTCGAACCAGGGATCGCCCGCGATCCACATCGCCGGCAGCGACGTGTCCGAGGCCTACAAGGACGTGGTCGGACGCTTCCTCGGCGAGGAGCGCCCGCTGCGCTTCGCCGAATACGAGAAACCCGGACTGCTGGCACGCATCTTCGGAGGCAAATGAGATGGATATCTTCTCCTTCCTGTTCAATAACAAGAAGCAGTCGGCCAGCACCGCAAAAGAACGGCTGCAGATCATCATCGCGCGCGAGCGCCACATCACCACTGGGCCGGACTTCATGCCGGCGCTGCACCGCGAGCTGATCCAGGTGATCTCGAAGTACGTGAATGTCGATCCCGAGGACATCAAGATCTCGCTCGACAAGCAGGGCAACCTCGAGGTGCTGGACGTGAACGTCGTGCTGCCGGATGGCGGCAACTGACGGCGCGTCGATCACGCTGCACGGCATCGACTTCACGTCGGCGCCGCGCCGCCGCAAAGGCATCACCATCGCCACCGGCCGCCTGGCCGGCGGCCGCTTCCGCCTCGAAGCGCTGACCACGCTGCATGACTTCGCCGCCTTTGCCGACTGGCTGCGCCAGCCCGGTCCCTGGCTCGGCGGCTTCGATTTCCCCTTTTCCTTCCCGCGCGAGCTGATCATGCTGCTCGGCTGGCCGACCGACTGGCCGGCGCTGATCCGCCACGTGGCCGGCATCGGGCGCCCGCAGTTGCGCGAGACTTTCCAGTCCGTCTGCAATGCGCGCCCGGCCGGGCGCAAGTTCATCCATCGCGCCAGCGACCTGCCGGCCGGCTCGTCATCACCGATGAAATGGGTCAACCCGCCGGTCGCCTGGATGCTGCACGCCGGCGCGCCGCTGCTGCTGGACGCGAACGTACACATACCGTTCATGCATGAAGGCGACCGCTCGCGCATTGCACTGGAAGCCTATCCGGGGATGGTCGCGCGCAGCATCACGCGCGCGTCGTACAAGAACGATGCGCCGGCCATGCAGACGCCGGAACGGCACGCGGCACGGGCCGCGATCGTCAGGGCGCTGGAAGCCGGCGACTATCCGCAGCAGGTGCCGCTGGACGCCGGCCAGTTTCGTCGGCAACTGCTCGACGACGGCAGCGGCGACCTGCTCGACGCGGTGCTGTGCGCGCTGCTGGCCGCATGGGCATGGCAGCGGCGTGAGCATGACTTCGGCCTGCCGCCGCATGACGGGCTGGAAGGCTGGATCGTCGGCGCCTGACGCACCGACGCCGGCCTGCCCGCCGCCTCAGGCGGCCTTGCGTTTCGCCGCAAACGCGGCAAACCACTGCAACGACGACGGATTGGCCATCGCGTCCGGGTTCGCGACTTTTTCAACCGGCGTGCCGAGCAGCAGCTTCTTGATCGGCAGCTCCATCTTCTTGCCGGTCAGCGTGCGCGGAATCTGCTCAACCGCTATCACGTCGTTCGGCACATGCCGCGCCGACAGTTGCGTGCGGATGCGGTCGCGGATGCGCTGCTCCAGTTCCGCATCGAGCGCCACGCCGTCGCGCAGCACGACGAACAACGGCATCCAGGATTCGCGCCCGAGGTATTCGAGGTCGACCACGAGGCTGTCGAGCACCTCGTCGAAATCCTCCACCACCCGGTAAATCTCGGCCGTGCCCATGCGTATGCCGTGCCGGTTGATGGTCGCGTCGGAGCGGCCGTAGATCACCGCGCCGCCGCGCGGCGTGATGCGTATCCAGTCGCCATGCCGCCACAGGCCCGGGTAATGGTCGAAGTAACTCTCGAGATAGCGCTGGTCGCCGGGGTCATTCCAGAAATACAGCGGCATCGACGGCATCGGCTCGGTGACGACCAGTTCGCCGACTTCGTCGATCAGGCTCTTGCCGCTGTCATCGAACGCATGCACCGCCACGCCGAGCGCACGGCACTGAATCTCGCCCGCATACAGCGGCAGGTTCGGACAGGCGCCGACAAATGCGGCGGCGATGTCGGTACCGCCGCTGATCGATGCCAGCAGCACGTCTTCCCTGACCTGCGAATAAACCCAGTCGAACGCTTCCTCGGCCAGCGGTGAGCCGGTCGAGCCTATCGTGCGCAGCGACGACAGGTCGGCAATCTGCGACGGCACGATGCCGGCTTTCATGCAGTTCGCATAGAAGGCCGCGCCGGCGCCGATGAAGGTCAGCCGATGCTCTTCCGCAAAGCGCCACAGGCGGCCGAGATCGGGATAGCCGGGGTTGCCGTCATAGATGCAGATCGTGGCGCCGACCAGCAGCCCCTTGATCTGCGAGTTCCACATGATCCAGCCGGTGGTCGAGAACCAGTGGAAGCGGTCGTCCTCGCCGATGTCGAGCTGCAGCGCATGGCCCTTCAGTCCTTCCAGCAGGCTGCCGCCGTGCCCGTGCACGATCGGCTTGGGCATGCCGGTCGTTCCTGACGAATACAAAATCCATAGCGGATGATCGAACGGCAGCTGCTCGAAGCGGATCGGGCCGGCATGCGCGGCCGGATGGGACAGCAGTTCCTCCCAGCGCAGCGCGCCCGGCAGCGATGCGTCGCGGTTCAGGTACGGGAACAGCACGGTCTGCTGCAAGGTCTTCAGCTCGGCGCGCATGGCCTGCACGACCTCGAGCCGGTCGAAGTCCTTGCCGCCGTAACGGTAGCCATCGACCGCAATCAGCACCTTCGGATCGATCTGGCGGAAGCGGTCGAGCACGCTGGCGCTGCCCATGTCGGGCGAGCACGACGACCAGATCGCGCCGATGCTCGCGCACGCATAGAAGGCAATCGCCGCTTCCGGCGTGTTCGGCAGGTAGGCGACCACGCGGTCGCCGGGGCCGACGCCGAGTGCGCGCAGCGCGTTCGCCACCGCCGTCACTTGTTCGCGCAATTCACGCCAGCTGAGCGTGACCGGCGCGCGCAGTTCCGACTCGGCGATGATGGCCGGCTTGTCCGCGCTGGCTTCGTCAAGATTGAAGCGGAACAGCTGCTCGGCCAGGTTCAGGCGGGTGCCGGTAAACCATTTTGCGCCCGGCATCGCATGCGTGGACAGCACTTCGTCAAAAGGCTGCGAGTGTTTGACGCCGAAGTATTCCCACAGCGACAGCCAGAAACCTTCGAGGTCGTCGATCGACCATTGCCAGAGCTGCTGGTAATCGAGGAAGGCATGCTGGCGCTCGCGCGCCAGCCAGTCGAGGTAATGGGTCAGTCGGCTGTTGGCGATGCGCCCGGCGCTGGGCTTCCACAGAAGCCGCGGTTCTGCCGTCATTCGTGTCTCCCGCTAATCGTGTTCCAGAGGCGGGAGATGATAAATCAAAGCAGGTGCCGGGCTGCATGTGAACCCGGCACCTGTGCGCTTGCGCGCCGTACGACTCAGTGCAGCTGGTGCTTCAGCTGGCTCAGTTCCTGGTGCGCCTGCAGGACTGCCTGCTTCACCTGCTGGTCCACGCCCTGCTGTTTTTCACAGGCCGCCTTGGCCTGGTCGCCGAGTTCTTCAAGCTGATCAACGCAATCGATGATGGACTGTTCGTCGCTGGTCTGCTGCAGTTGCTGGCGCGCCTGCGAGGATTGCGAGTCCAGTTGCTGGATGCAGTTCTTCAGGTCCATCGGCACGCCGGTGCCGGCACGCTCGCAGGCCTGGCTGGCCTGACGGATGGTCTGCTCGATCTGGCTGAAGCGCTGCCGGACTTCTTCTGCTTGCATCATGATGTCGCTCCTGTGATGGTGGGACGTCCCGGAACGGCCGGCCATGATTGGATGCAAGGCCGTCAACCAAGTTCCGGCAGCTGATTCAGTGCAGCACCGTCCCGCTGCCAGTGGCGCTGCCACCCGCGCGAGCGGGCAGTCCGCGTTCGATGAACTGTTTCATCCTTTGCAGGTCGTCATCGAGCGCCGTGACCGGATCGGCGCCGGTCAGCACCGCCAGCCCTTGTCCGACCGCACCGGCCGGCGGCTGCCATGACATGCGCACGGTCGCCCGCGTGCCGCCGGCCTGCGGCGTCAGCGTCACCGTGCCCTCGCTGCGCACACCGGCGCCGGGCTCGCTCTGCCATGCGAGCCGCTGTGGCCGCTCGGCTGCCGTCAGCACCGAATCGAACTCGACCTCGCTGCCGGCCGGCCCCTGCACCACCCAGTGCGAGCGCTGGTTGCCGAGATCGCGCACCTCGATCACGTGCGACATGAAGTGCGGGAAATTTTCGTAGCGGCTCCAGACGTCATACACGCTGTCGGGCGAGGCGGCGATATCGATCGTGCGCTCGGCCTCGAAGCCCTGTGACGCCGATGCTTCACCCATCGCTGCGGCGCGTCCGCGCGCACCGCCGCGCGCCATCAGGCCAAGGCCGGTGGCGGCGGCCACCAGTCCGAGCGGCTGTCGCCGCGTCAGGCCGTACCAGGCGAGCAGGCCGGCGCCAGCCGCACCGGCCATCCACCATGCGCTGCGTCCTGCCAGCACGGACGGCATCCAGCCGCCCTCGCTGCCCTCGTCATCGAGCTGAGCGCCAAACCGCACCGCCTCGACGCCGGGAATGCCCTCGACCAATTCGAGCAACGGCCCTTCCTCCTCGGCCGGCAGACGGCCGCTGAGCGTGACCATGCCCTCGTCGGCATCGACGCTCAAGTCGGCGAGTTGCGGCATCGCCCGGGCGACACGTGAACGCACGCGTGCCTCGAGCACATGGTTGTCGATCGGCTTGGCCTGGCGTGACGACATCATCCGCATCGCCTCGGCCTGCAAGCCGCTGAGCCGGTTGCGCGCATCGCGCACCTTGCCACCCACCATCTTCTGGGTCCGCGCCGAATAGCTGCTCATCTTGTCCTGCAACAGCGCGCGCCGTCGCCGCCCCTCGGACGGGTCAGCGATGTACATCGCCAGGGCGCCGATCGCCATGCCGGCCAGCCAGTTCATCCACGGGGCTTCACTGGTTCGCGTCTGATATTCCACGGTGCTCTCCTTTCATTGGGAAGGAAATGGCGGAGCGAACGCCGCAGCCGCGCGCAAGACAACACCGCACCTGGCCCGAACCCTCGCCGTCCTCAGCCTTTGACTGACGCGCTGAAATAAAGCTCAATTTTTCCCTGGATTAAAATTCTGTACCGTTGTTCGATTTGAGACCGGAACTTCATCTCCACCATCCATTCGAATTCGCAAGTTCCGTTCACCGCTCCACCCATGAAAAAAATTGTTGTTGTACTGCTTGGCCTGCTGCTGTCCGTCACGGCGCAGGCGCAGACCACCGGCTGCGACCGGCATTTCTTCCAGAAAACCCCGCCCGAATTCACGCGCAAGGCTTTGCAGGCCAGCACGGTCGGCCTGTGTTTCGAGGCGTTTTCGGTGATGCATTCGGGCGTGTCGAAGACGCCGCTGTGGTCGGCCGAACACCTGACGCGCGACAGCCTGCGCGCCGCGCGCGAGGTGCCGCGCGAAGACAGCTTCCATGCAGAAGCGATGCTGCCGCCGAAACACGGCGCCGAACTGGCCGACTATGCGCGTTCCGGCTTTGACCGCGGCCACATGGCGCCGGCGGCCGACATGCCGACGCGACAGGCGCAGCATGAGAGCTTCTCGCTGGCGAACGTGGTGCCGCAAAACCGGCGCAACAACCAGCAGCTGTGGGCAGCGATCGAGGGCGCGACGCGCCACCTGGTCAACCAGCGCGGCGAACTGTATGTGGTGACCGGACCGATCTTCGAGGGCGACCGGATCGAGCGCATCAATGGCCGCGTATTCGTGCCGACGCATGTGTTCAAGGCCGTGGTCGACCCGGCCACGAACGAAGGTGCCGCGTGGCTGGCACCGAATGACGACAGCGGCGACTATCAGGCAATACCGATCGCCGAGCTGGAACAGAAGACCGGCATCAACCTGTTCCCCAAACTGCCGGACGCCGCGAAGCAGAAGGCAATGACGCTGCCGCAACCGAAGCTGCGCACGCGCAGGTAAGCCTGCGCCCACCGAGGGAGGAAAGCATGAGCACACTCAAGCCGTTCGAGAACGAGACCGATTCGCTCGCCATCGACGAACTGACCATCGAGAACCGGGTCGACCAGCTGGAGCTGTACGGCTCGCTGTCGATCACCCGTGACCAGGCCGGGCTGGCGCGCGCGCTGCAGCTCAAGGCGGTGCTCGACGCGGCGGTCGCGCACCTGCAGGCCGCGCCGGACCTGCCGGCACAGCTGAGCTTCCGCCCCACCGACAGCATCGACAATCCGTTCAAATAGCTTGTCGTTCTGACAGCCCCGCTGCCGCCGGCGACCGCCGCGCGGCGGCCGGCCGCGCACGCCGAATCGTCAACACTGGCATACTGTCGCCCTGTTTCAGCCCACCGGCAGTGCCCATGTCCCCCACCCCGAAAAACCTCCGTTCCTATCCGTGCTTCCGCCCCGGGCTGAAGCCGGCGCCCTTCCTGCCCATGACGCGCAAGGAGATGGAGAAACTCGGCTGGGACAGCTGCGACATCATCCTCGTCACCGGCGACGCCTATATCGACCATCCGAGCTTCGGCATGGCGCTGATCGGGCGGCTGCTGGAATCGCAGGGCTTCCGCGTCGGCCTCATCAGCCAGCCGGACTGGCAGTCGGCCGAGCCGTTCCGCGCGCTCGGCAAACCGAATTTGTATTTCGGCGTGACCGCGGGGAACATGGATTCCATGATCAACCGCTACACCGCCGACCGCAAGCCACGCTCCGAAGATGCCTACACGCCGAACGGCGAGCCGAACAAGCGTCCCGACCGCACCGTGACCGTGTATGCGCAGCGCGCGCGCGAAGCCTTCCCCGGCGTGCCGGTGATCATCGGCAGCATCGAGGCCAGCCTGCGCCGCATCGCGCATTTCGATTACTGGTCCGACACCGTGCGCCGCTCTGTGCTGACCGACTCGAAAGCCGACATCCTGTTGTTCGGCAATGCCGAGCGCGCGCTGCTCGAGCTGTCGCATCGCCTCGCCGCCGGCGAGCCGGTGAAATCGATCCGCGACCTGCGCGGCACCGCATTCATGGCGCCGCGCGGCTGGAAGCCCGCCGACGACTGGACCGAAGTCGATTCCACCCGCGTCGATACGCCGGGCCGCATCGAGCCGCACGTGAACCCCTACGAGATGAAGGAAAAGGAGCCCACCGCCTGCGGCACCGACGGCAAGGCCGAAGCCACCGTCGCGCCGATCCGCCTGATGACCCGCGAGGAACGACTCGCGCAGCAGAAGGAGATCCGCAGCCGCAGCGTGGTGCGTCTGCCGTCCTATGAGGCGGTCAAGGAAGATCCGGTCGCGTATGCGCATGCGTCGCGCGTGTTCCATCTCGAATCCAACCCCGGCAATGCGCGCGCTCTGGTGCAGGCGCACGGCGAGCGCGACGTCTGGCTGAATCCGCCGCCGCTGCCGCTGGCGATGGAAGAGATGGACTATGTGTATGACCTGCCGTATGCGCGCGCGCCGCACCCGGCCTACGGCAACGCGAAGATCCCGGCATGGGACATGATTCGTTTTTCGGTAAACATCATGCGTGGCTGCTTCGGCGGCTGTACCTTCTGCTCCATTACGGAGCATGAAGGCCGCATCATCCAGAGCCGTTCCGAACCGTCGATCCTGCGCGAGATCGAACTGATCCGCGACAAGACCAAGGGCTTCACCGGCACCATCTCCGACCTCGGCGGACCAACCGCGAACATGTACCGGCTCGCCTGCAAGGACAAGGCGATCGAAGAGAGCTGCCGTCGGCTGTCCTGCGTGTACCCGACCATCTGCAGCAACCTGAATACCGACCACAGCAAGCTGGTGCGCCTGTACCGCAAGGCGCGCGCGATTCCCGGCGTGAAGAAGATCCTGATCGGTTCCGGCCTGCGCTACGACCTCGCGGTGCGCTCGCCCGAGTATGTGAAGGAACTGGTCACGCACCATGTCGGCGGCCTGCTGAAGATCGCGCCCGAGCATTCGGAAGACGGCCCGCTGTCGAAGATGATGAAGCCCGGCATGGGCTCGTACTACAAGTTCAAGGAATTGTTCGACAAGTACTCGAAGGAAGCCGGCAAGGAGCAGTACCTGATCCCGTACTTCATCGCCGCACACCCGGGCACGACCGATGACGACATGCTGCACCTCGCGCAGTGGCTGAAGCAGAATGACTTCCGCCTCGACCAGGTGCAGACCTTCATGCCGACGCCGATGGCGATGGCGACCACGATGTACCACTCGCGCAAGAACCCGCTGCACAAGATCTCGAAAGACTCCGAGACCGTCGAGACGCCGCGGCTGGCGAAGGTGCGCAAGTTCCACAAGGCGCTGCTGCGCTATCACGATCCGGCGAACTGGGAGATCCTGCGCGAAGGCCTCAAGCGCATGGGCCGCAGCGACCTGATCGGCAACGGTCCGCAGCACCTGGTGCCGCGTTCGGACGCGGCCGTGCCGCCGGCCCGCCGTCCGCGGCGCGACGAGACGCCGCCGCTGAAGACGATCGCGAAGAAGTTCGGGCAGAAGAAGCTGCGTCCGGGCGCAGCGATCCAGCGCAAGCGCGCCGGCTGAAGCGAAGCATTCGACGGAGACCAGGCATGCGCGCGCGACCGATGAAGATGCTGCAAGCACTGCTGCTGTTCACGCTGCTGCTGTCGGCAGGCGCGCAGGCCGGCGAGCCGCCGCCGCTGGCGTCCGTTGCCGAACTCGACGTCGCCCGTTACATGGGACGCTGGTACGAGATCGCGAAGTTCCCCAACCGTTTCCAGCGCAAATGCGTCGCCGATACCAGCGCGGACTACAAGCTGCTGCCTGACCGGCGGATTCGGGTGACCAATCGCTGCCGCCTTGGCGACGGCAGCATCGATGAGGCCGTCGGCATCGCCCGGCCGACCGGCGAGCAGGCTGCGCAACTGAAAGTGCGCTTCGCACCGGCGTGGCTCGGCTTCCTGCCCTTCGTCTGGGGCGACTACTGGGTGATCGACCTCGATCCGGACTATCAGCTGGCTGCGGTCAGCGAGCCGAAGCGCGAGTACCTGTGGATCCTGTCGCGCACGCCGCGCATCACGCCGGATGCCTATGCGGCGATGATCCGGAGACTGGAAGCCCAGGGCTTCGATACAGGCAAGCTGAAGATGAGCCTGCAGACGGAAGCCGCACGCTGAGACGCAGCGGGCACCGCCAACCGGTACAAACCGCCGACCCAAAACAAAAAGCCGACCATCGCTGGTCGGCTTTTTTCATTCGGTGGTGGGAAGTGCTGGCTTCGAACCAGCGACCTATCGCGTGTGAGGCGATCGCTCTACCCCTGAGCTAACCTCCCGAAAGAGGCGAGATTATGCCACAGTTTTTTCGAGTGTCAAACACCCATATCTTCTTTCGCATTTTCAGCCAGCTTGCGCCACAGGCACGCGCCCTTCGCCTCCTTGTCCAGCCCCTGCAGCAGGGCCTCGTGCGCGGCCAGTTCCGCTTCGGTCGGCGCCAGCACGAGGATCTCGGCCATTGCGACGGCGGCGCCACCGGCGCCGCCATGGGCCGCATCGACCTGCAGATCCATCGTCAGGCTGTCCTGTCCTCGCGTCATCGCAAGGTAGACCTCGGCCAGCAGCTCCGAGTCCAGCAGCGCGCCGTGCAGCGTGCGGTGCGCATTCGACACCCCATAGCGCTCGCACAGCGCATCGAGCGAATTGCGCTTGCCCGGATACAGCTCCTTCGCCTGCACCAGCGTGTCGATCACCTTGCGCACATGGCTGTCGAAGCGCGGCCGCCCGAGCCGGCCGAACTCGGCCTCGAGGAAGCCGAGGTCGAAAGGCGCGTTGTGGATGATGAGCTCGGCGTCGCGCACGAACTCGCACAGCTCGTCGACGATCTCGGCGAACTTCGGCTTGTCGCTCAGGAATTCGGTCGTCAGCCCGTGCACCGCCAGCGCGCCCGGATCGGAATCGCGCTCCGGGTTGATGTAGTAGTGGAAGTTGTTGCCGGTCAGCCGGCGGTTCACCATCTCCACGCAGCCGATCTCGATGATGCGGTCGCCGCTCTTCGCATTCAGGCCGGTGGTTTCGGTGTCGAGGATAATCTGTCGCATCGTTCTAGTTTCCGTCGGAGGGTCAGGCAGCGCGCGCGGCGCGCAGCGCGATTTCGACGCCGCGATTGGCCAGCTCGTCGGCCTTCTCGTTGCCTTCGTGGCCCGCATGGCCCTTCACCCAGCGCCATTCGATCTTGTGGCGCAGCCGCGCCTCGTCAAGCGCCTGCCACAGGTCGACGTTCTTCACCGGCGCCTTGCTGGCGGTCTTCCAGCCTTTCGCTTTCCAGCCGGCCAGCCACTCGCTGATGCCCTTCTGCACATACTGGCTGTCGGTATGCACGATGATTTCGCAGGGCCGCTTGAGCGCGTTCAGCGCCTCGATCACGGCCTTCAGCTCCATCCGGTTGTTGGTGGTGTTCATCTCGCCGCCGCACAGCTCCTTGCGATGCTCGCCGGCGAGCAGCCAGGCGCCCCAGCCGCCGGGGCCGGGATTGCCCTTGCAGGCGCCGTCGGTATAAATCTCAACTTTTTCCATTCGTATCCTGTGCGTTCTTCAGTCGGTTCGCGACCGGCACGCCGCCGGTCACAGTCGCCGTTTTTTTCTGCCATGCGGGACCGACCAGCCGCATGCCCTTGACGCGCTTGATCGCCTGCACGATGTACAGCGCGCCGAGGTAAGGCCACCAGCGATTGCCGGCCTTCTCGAGGAAGGCAAAGCGCTGCAGCCATTTGTCGGTCGCGCAGGGCGGCGCGTAGCAGCCGAAATGGCCGCGGTTGATTTCCATGTTCAGGAGCTTCAGCCAGTCCTTCAGGCGCGGCACGCTGATGAATTCGCCGTGCAGCGGCAGGAAATGCGCGCCGGTGACGCGGCCTGCCGCCTGTCGCATGCCCCACATGCTGACCGGATTGAAGCCGCAGATGATCACCTGTCCTTCGGGGATCAGCACGCGCTCGACCTCGCGCAAGACCTGGTGCGGCTCGGCAGCGAACTCGAGCACATGCGGCAGCACCACCAGGTCAAGGCTCTGCGTTGCAAAGGGCAGCTCGGCAAAGTCGTGCACCACCACCACTTGCCGCGCGAGGCCGTCGGCTGCCGGCAAGGCGGAATCCGTGATCCAGCGGTTCGGCATGCGGTTCGCGGCCAGCGCATCGACCTGCGGCAGGCCGACCTGCACCGCGTTATAGCCAAAAATGTCCGCGGTCAGTTCGTCCAGCCTTGCCTGCTCCCACGCGCGTGCATAGGCGCCGGCCGGCGTATCGAACCATGGTGCGAGGGATATAATCGATTTTTCAGAAACGTTTTGTTCCATGCGCATGTCAGCGAAACAGCCCCTGCAAGTCACCGCGATCCCGGCATTCGCCGACAACTACCTATGGCTGATCCATGACGGGCAGCATGCGGCGGTAGTTGATCCGGGCGATGCCGCCCCTGTCGAGGCGGCGCTGGCGTCATTGAGCCTGAAACTCGACGCTATTCTACTCACTCACCACCACGCTGACCACGCGGGCGGCGTCGCCGCACTGCTTGCGGGGCGCAACATTCCGGTCTACGGGCCGGCGACCGAGCGCATTGCCGGCGTCACCGTGCCGTTGTCGGAAGGACAGCAAGTCACGCTGCCGTCGCTGGGGCTGACGCTGTCGGTGCTGGACGTGCCGGGCCATACCGCCGGGCACATTGCCTATGTGGCCGCCGGCCAGCGCTGGCTGTTCTGCGGCGACACGCTGTTTGCGGGCGGATGCGGCCGGCTGTTCGAAGGCACGCCGCAGCAAATGACGACGTCGCTGGCCAAGTTCGCGGCGCTGCCGGACGATACGGCCGTCTACTGCGCGCACGAATACACGGTGTCCAACCTGCGTTTCGCGGTCGCTGCCGAGCCGGACAACCGCTTGCTGGCCGAACGCTTCGAACGCGAGCAGCAGCGCCGCGCTCGCGGCGAGGCGACCGTGCCGTCGACCATGGGCATCGAGAAGCAGACCAACCCTTTCCTGCGCTACCGCGAACCGGGCGTCATCAACACCCTGCAGGCCGAAGGCCGGCTGTCGCAGGATGACCCGATCGCCGCCTTTGCCGCGCTGCGCGAGTGGAAAAACGTATTTCGATAACAAAGTGCTGTCAATTTGCATTTATCCTAGGCAAACAGTTGCCAACTATCGCAGAACGCGATGTAAATCTTCTTGACGGCCTTTCCGCCTGTTACTTAAACTTCCGCGAATTCATTTTGCACGGGTGGCAATGACACCGCCTCCGTGCGTCTCCCGAGGCCAATGCAGCAATCCCGACGACTCCAGACGCTGTTCACCATCGCACTGCTCGCGGGCACGGCCCTGCCTGCGGCCCAGGCTGTCGATCTCAGCATCTCTCCCGCGGCCGGCAACGGCAACCCGGAAGAGGAAGCGAGCGGCTTTACCGGCCCGCACCTCGGGCCGGCGGAATTCGATGCGCAGTTCGAAGAATTGCCGATCGAGGATTTCGACCTGTGGGAGCGCATCCGCAAGGGCTTCGGCATTCCCGACCTGACCAATCCGCTGGTCGCCACGCACATCACCTGGTACAGCTCGCGGCCGGATTACATCCAGCGCACCACGCAGCGCGCGTCGCGCTACCTGTATCACGTGGTGCAGGAGCTCGAGAAGCGCAACATGCCGATGGAGCTGGCCCTGCTGCCCTTCATCGAATCCGCCTTCAATCCGCAGGCGTACTCGACCGCCAAGGCGGCCGGCATGTGGCAGTTCATCCCGAGCACCGGCCGCAACTACAACCTGAAGCAGAACATGTTCCGCGACGAACGGCGCGATGTCGTCGCGTCGACCAACGCGGCGCTGAACTACCTGCAAAAGCTGTACGGGATGTTCGGCGACTGGCAGCTGGCGCTGGCCGCATACAACTGGGGCGAAGGCTCGGTGTCGCGCGCGATCGCGAAAGCCACGGCCGCCGGACGCGGCACTGACTTCAACAGCCTGTCGGCCTACATGCCGACCGAGACGCGCAACTATTATCCGAAGCTGCAGGCGGTGAAAAACATCATTGCCGCGCCGATGCAGTACGGGATCAAGCTGCCGACCGTCGAGAATCAACCCTACTTCGTGTCGGTCAACAAGACGCGCGACATCGACGTGAAGCTGGCCGCGCAGCTGGCCGAGATCCCGCTGGAAGAATTCAAGGCGCTGAACCCGCAGTTCAACCGCCCGGTCATCACCGGCAGCCCGAACACGCACATCCTGCTGCCTCAGCTGAATGCAGAAAAGTTCAAGGAGAACCTGTCGAAGTGGACCAAGACGCTCTCCAGCTGGACCGCGCACAAGGTGACGGCAGCGCGCGAGCGCATCGAGGTCATTGCCGCGCGCTTCAAGACCACGCCGCAGGTGATCCGCGAAGTCAACGCGATCCCGCCGAACATGCATCCGAAGGCAGGCTCGGTGGTGCTGGTGCCCAAGCCCGCGCTCGAAGCTGACCACGACATCGGCCAGGAAATTGCCGACAACGCGGTGCTGGCGGTCGAGCCGGACGAAGTGCGCCGGAAGATCTCGGTGAAGGTCGGCAAGCGCGACACGATGGCCAGCATCGTGCAGCGCTACAACGTCAGCGCGGCCGATGTGCGCGAGTGGAACGACCTGAAGAACGACAAGCTGCGGCCGGGCCAGCAGCTGTCGCTGCAGGTGAAGGTGACGAAGAAATCGAAGGCCGTCGGCAGCAGGAAATCCGCGGCCGAGACCGGCGCGGGCCGGACCGGCAAGGCCGACAAGCGCGTCACGCGCACCCGCGCCGAAGCGTCGCCTGCCCGCGAGCACAAGAAAGTCACGCCGCGCTCTCACCGCAAGGACTGAGTTTCCCCACGGGCGAACGGCCGGCGGCCGACGCCCCGGCTATGCCGCCTTGAAGTTCGCCGCCGCCAGCAGCCTTTGCGTGTACGGCTCGGCCGGCGACGTCAGCACCGCGGCCGCCGTGCCGCCCTCGACCACTTTCCCGTCCTTCATCACGATCACGCGGTGCGCCATTGCGCGTATCACCGCAAGGTCATGGCTGATGAACAGGTAGGCAATGCCATGCTTCTGCTGCAGCGATGCGAGCAGCTCCAGCACCTGGTACTGCACCGACACGTCGAGCGACGAGGTCGGCTCGTCGAGCAGGATCAGCGCCGGCTTCAGCACCAGCGCGCGCGCGATCGCGATCCGCTGCCGCTGGCCGCCGGAGAATTCATGCGGGTAGCGCGACATCATCGCCGGCGACAGCCCCACTTCGGACAGGCCGGCGGCGACCGCCTCGCGCAGCTGCGCCTGTGACAGCTGCGGCTGGTGCAGCGCCAGTCCCTCGCCGACGATCTGCTCGACCGTGCGGCGCGGCGACAGCGACGCGAACGGATCCTGGAACACCACCTGCATCTTTGCGCGCAGCGGCCGCAGCTGCGCCGAATCCATCTCGCTGACCGGCTGGCCGTCGAAGCGTATGCTGCCGTCGGTCTGCGCGACCGACAGCCGCAGCAGCGCCATGCCCAGCGTCGATTTGCCGGAACCGGATTCGCCGACAATGCCCAGCGTCTCGCCGCGCGCCAGTGTCAGGTCGAGCCGGTCGACAGCAACGAACTCGCGCTGGCTGAACCAGCCTTGCCGGATGAAGAAACGGCAGCGCACGCCCTGCGCATCAAGCAGAGGCTGCGGATTCGCGACCTCGTCGGCCACCATCCGCTTCGCATGGCTGGCCAGCAGGCGCTTCGTGTAGTCCTGCTGCGGCGCCGAGAACAGCGTCGCGGTGTCAGCAGTCTCGATCAGCCGGCCGCGCTGCATCACGCCGACGCGGTCGGCGAAGCTCTTCACCAGGTTCAGGTCGTGCGTGATCATCAGCACTGCCATCCCGTGCTCGCGCTGCAGCTGCTTCAGCAGCTCGAGAATCTGCACCTGTATCGTCACGTCGAGCGCGGTGGTCGGCTCGTCTGCGATCAGCAGCTTCGGCTTGCAGGCGAGCGCCATCGCGATCATGGCCCGCTGCCGCTGCCCGCCCGACAGCTGGTGCGGATAGGACAGCGCGCGCCGCGCCGGTTCCGGTATGCCAGTCTGCCCGAGCAACTCGACGGCACGCAGCGCAGCCGCGCGTGCATTCAGCCCTTCATGCAGCATCAGCACTTCGGCGATCTGGTTGCCTATCGTGAAGAGCGGGTTCAGCGCCGTCATCGGCTCCTGGAAGATCATCGCGATGTCCTTGCCGCGCAGCGCGCGCAGCTGGCCGTCGCTCATTTTCAGGATCTCGCGTCCCTCGAACAGGATGCTGCCGCTGGCGCTGGCGTCCGGCGTCAGCCCCATCATCTGCAGCGCGCTGACGGTCTTGCCGGAACCGGATTCGCCGACCAGCGCGAATTTCTCGCCGGCGCGGATCTCGAAACTGACCTGATCGACCACGGTCGCATCGCCGAAGCGCACCGACAGGTCCTTTACCGACAACAGCGTCGTCATGCCTTCCTCCGCACGTCCAGCGAGTTGCGCAGCGCGTCGCCTATGTTGGTCAGCAACAGCAGCGTCACCGTCAGCACCATGAAGGTCGACAATGCGATCCACCATGCGTCCAGGTTGTTCTTGCCCTGCGCGAGCAGTTCGCCGAGGCTGGGCGTCGACGGCGGCACGCCGAGGCCGAGGAAGTCGAGGCTGGTCAGCGCAAGGATGGAAGCGCTCATGCGGAAAGGCAGGAAAGTGACCACCGGCGTCAGGCTGTTCGGCAGCACATGGCGCCAGATGATCTGCCAGTTTGACAGCCCGAGCGCGCGCGCGGCCTGCACATAGTCGAGGTTGCGGTTGCGCAGGAAGTCGGCACGCACATAGTCGGACAGCCCCATCCAGCCGAAGAGCGACAACAGCACCAGCAGCAGCAGGATGCTCGGCTCGAAGATGGACGCGAAAATGATCAGCAGGTACAGCTCCGGCATCGAGCCCCAGATCTCCATGAAGCGCTGGAACAGCAGGTCGGTGCGGCCGGCGAAATAGCCC
>JACCDR012252979.1_pt1 | contig 31452 bp, 27 predicted proteins | sample 7446431 | NCBI WGS metagenome assembly JACCDR01 (sample SAMN15323443, study PRJNA562643) | freshwater metagenome | isolation source: river surface water | place: USA:Blue River Watershed | collected 2017-08-17
CCGCTGGTTTCGATTTTGGCGCTTGCAGCGCGCAGAGCTTTTTCGTTTTCACGCCGCGCTATGCTGTCGGCTGTTTCGGCATACAAGTCTGCTGCCTGGGGGGCGCTTAAGCGTTTTTCCGTGAGTTGTAGCACTTGGATCCGCTTATTGTCATAACCTTGCGCCACATCAATGATCATGCCGCATTTTACGATTTTACCGGGTTTGGTATTCATGCCCTGTATTTTCACTTTACCTCCCTCAATGGCCTCTTTCGCGAGGGCCCGGGTTTTATAAAACCGGGCGGCCCACAGCCATTTATCTAACCGGCATTCTGGCGTCGTCTCAAGCATGTGACGACACTCCACTGCAGGCAATATAATGATTTAATGTCGGCAAGAGCACATCAAAGTCTGCGACACTCAGCAAGCCTTCTAAATCAGTGGTACGCGCCGGTTTTTGGCTATCTGGGCGCGTCACACAAACTTGATAGGCTACCCCCTGAGCTGCGGCCTGGCGCAAAATGCGGGGGGTATCATCTATAAACAATGTACGCGCCGGGTCAAATGCGTGAGCCTTTTGCAGTTGCTGCCAAAATTCAGAGGATTCTTTTGGCGCTTGGTAATCATGGCTTGAAATAATGGCCGAAAAATACGGGGCAATTTGCGTAACCGCTAATTTAATATCTAAACCCGCACGGTGCGCATTGGTCACTAACAGACAGCGTTTTTTCGCTGCGGCCAGACCGTTTAAAAAGGCTAGGCTGTGTGGCCTGGGTGCAATTTTATGGCGCAGCTCGGCTTTTAAAGCCCCGACATCCATTTGCAGTAAGCGCGACCAATGATCGAGACAATACCATTGCAGTGTCCCTTCGTAAGCCTGAATATCCGCATGCAATTTTTGCCGTGCAACCGCTTCCGTAATGCGGTGATGGGTGGCATAACGCGCAGGCAAATACTCTAACCAAAAAAAATTGTCGAAATGCAAGTCGAGCAGGGTACCATCCAAGTCCAACAGTACCGTATCAATTGCCGCCCAAGGCAGCTCAGTAACCGCACCCTCACTCAGTGTTAAAGCGGGCCCTATTGAACAGATTGATTCTTGATGTGTCACGCAGTCTCCTCTTGACGCTTACCCCATCCCCACGAGGCCACAGTATGCCCACTCCACCTAAAATTTTGAAGCGCGAAGCCGCCATTCCCAGCCAGCTATTTAAAGCCGAAGCGCTGGAGCTGGAGTTCAGCAACGGACAAAGGCGTCGCTATGAGCGGCTGCTCGGCAACTCGGGCGCCGTACTGATAGTCCCTATCATCGATGGACAGGTGATTTTGGTGCGCGAATACGGCGCCGGCGTCGAACGGTATGAGCTGGCGCTGCCCAAGGGAAAAATAGACCCGGGTGAAACCCCTTTTGAGGCCGCCAACCGTGAACTGCAAGAAGAGGTCGGCTATAAAGCTGCCGACTTGATACTCCTCAAAACCCTCTCCCAATCCCCCAACTATATGCAGCACCGCACGCACATAGTGCTGGCTCGAAACCTGTCACCAAGCCAACTACCGGGCGACGAACCGGAACCGCTCATTGTTGAGCGTTTTGCGCTGTCTGCTATCGACCAACTGGTTTTACTCGACGACTTTACCGAAGCGCGCTCTGTCGCAGCGCTTTATCTGGCGCGGGCATTCTTATTATCCAATCAAAAAGAATGATTTATTGATCATCAAAAACAATCCTTTGGTATTAAATTTGTTGGCGCAGCGATGAGATTGTGAGATGCTCAACCACCGCCGACGCCGTCACACTCTGCGCATCGGGGGCGCAGGTGTCACGCCGCTGTCATACCGATAGCCTACAAGACAATAACTGAGCAGGCTGTGCTATAAAAAAATAACAGGCCTAGTTTTAGGGGCTCCGCGAGCGGAGCATACTTATACCGGAGAAGAAGACGATGCGTTATGTGGCGCAGAACACAGAGACCCACCCACCCACGTTAGGCATGGACTTATCCGATCAACGTTTGCTAAAACAACAGCTGGCCCGCGAAATCACCTCCTTGGAAGGGCAGCTATACCGGCTCAAAACCCGCCAGGATGCGATTGATTATCAAACACTGCAAACCTATGAAGACATGATCCTCAGCCGCAAGCGCTTGCTCGATCAATTATTGTGGGATTAATGCCGCAGTCGGTGGATTGGAATAGCCTGCTTGCCCACAAGCGGCAAGCAGGATTTGCTGATCGCCGTCTACTTATTGGGTGGCGGAATTTAAGGAATTGACGATGTAGCTCGCCACATCCGAGGCACACTGCCCCTGACAGGCTGCCGGGTTACCAATCGGCATATTGGGGCCGATGTAGTTGGCTAAAGCCGTGATACTCGTGTAGCGCGCCGTGCGGGCATCCCCCTCGGGCCTGTGGCAGCTTTGGCAGAGCTGTTCATATTCCGCCTTACCCAACACCACAGGCTCGGGCGCCGCACGACATCCCAAACGCGCCTGGCCGATGGAGACATCATCAATTAAAAAGGTGTAGTGATGACCTTGATAATTTTGAATACCGATTTTTAACTGATTAAATTCAGCCGGCACCGGGACAAAATCAAAGATGGCATTATCCCAACGCTTAGCCTGTTTTAAATCCGTTTTGTTAGTGACCATGCCGCCATTCTTTAAAGGCAACTCGTTACTGTTAAAAAACACCTTGTAAATTTGCTGTTCAGCATTCACCTGCCACTCCAGGCAGACCCATTCATTGCCATAACTGTGCTGGTAAGGCCCCTCCAAAGAAATATCAATCCTGCTGGAATTATCGATATTGTATAAATGCTGATACTTGCCCTTATTACTGTCGTAATCCGGCGCGGCGACCATATCTACCAAACGGTACTGGGTTGAGCCACCAACGGCCTCCACCAAGGTGGTATGCGACCAATTAGTAATAGGGTTGGGTTTGCTTAGGTTTTTATAAAACAACCGCCCCCAATGGCAGCCGGTAAAGCCGCTTTGCGCGGGGCTCATCCAACTGGGGCCTTTGCTGCTATCGAGGAGGAGCGCGTGAGTGCCACTTTTGGCGCCTTTATCGTTCGCCACGGCGATACCTGAACCGGTCAGGTTAAAACCCGTAGGGATCATACCCGGCGTTACCGATTCAAAATCGAGTGAAATGGCATCTTCTTCCCCCGCGTTACAGACCACTGCCGGTGCGCTACTACTGGACGCCACACTGGACTGGCTGACAGATACCGAACTGGTGACGGAACTCGACGCTAGGCTAGAAGCTACCGAGGCGGCACGACTTGAACTGGCTAAAGCCGGTGGCGCGTCGTTTTTATCGTCCCCGCCTCCGCTGCCGCAAGCCACCAGCGAACTCGCCGATGCCAAGATCATCAAGCCAAGCGGCAGGCGACGTAAATCATTCAACAACATAAAAACTCCTTTCAATGAGTGAGAGATCAGGATGCATGCAATACCGTATCAAGGCGCCCTGAACCAAGGCAGTAAAAGCGCGCCGATTAGAGCAACCTTCCGCTCAAAAGGCAAACGCACCTAGCTGTTGTGCGCGCCTTTACCCTAAAATGCGTAAAACTCGCAGGGCATCTGCCCACTTTTGTCACCTTACTGAGGAACTCACCATGGACATCATGGCCACCATCAAAAACCAAATTGAAAGCAACCCGGTTATTCTCTACATGAAAGGCTCACCCGATGCGCCGCAATGCGGTTTCTCAATGCGAGCGTCTCAAGCGGTGATGGCCTGTGGCAAACGTTTTGCGTTTGTGGATGTGTTGAGCAACCCAGATATTCGCAGCAACCTGCCGACTTATGCCAACTGGCCTACTTTCCCGCAACTGTGGATACAAGGCGAGCTGATCGGTGGTTGCGACATCATCACGGAATTGCACGAAAAAGGTGAGCTGAAACCCTTAATTGATGCCGCCATGCCCGATACCGCCGCCTAACCAGCGCGGCAAGCAAGGCTCAGCAGCCGCCTGTAACGGGTGGCTGCTTCTCATTATCATCCGACTTTAGCGCGGGCGTTTATTCAGCACTCAATCAGTAGTCACTATTAAGTAGCAGCGACTCCGTAATCGCTATCATGACTCAGGCGAAAACGAAAATACCAAACGGTTGTTTTGGCTGGCAGCCTGATTCCATTGGCCAGCGCTGGTTGCACTGGTTGCGCCGGGGTAACTCACGCGGGGCGAGTCAAATCCGACGTAAGAAAGCTCTACCTGAATAGCACCGGCCGCTAAAGCCGGCGCGCTGTGAAGATAATTTAAAAAGCCCACCGACACTTGATCATTGAGCGTCGTACTGCCAGTTTGATCAGCCATGAACACACAGGCCTCTAAATTGTCATCTGGCTCCGGCAGTACCCAACTACCCGAGGCTGTGCGCACCGCACAAAAATTGCCGGCGTGTACATCGATAAACACTGTGCCTTTAAAATTGGCGGCCTTTAACAGATTCAATAACTCGCCAAGTGTGTAAATCCGCTGATCATTTAAGGCCTTTTCACCAAAAGGAACTAGCGGATTAACGTTGGTTGCCCAACTCAGCGCATCCAATAATACCCGCGCATCCGTGCCCTGAGCCTCAGCAGGGTGGGCAGCCGCTAGCTGCTCCAAGACACGCGTCACTAAAGCGCCTTGTTTATCCGTTGCTGTCACGAGGTGTTGAAATTGCGCCTGACTGCGCTTTTGTCCTTCATGAAACGCAAACAACTGGTAAGCCATAAAGGCCAAGGCAACAAACACCAAAACCGGGAAGAGCACACCGTAGGTCGGCGCTTTGCTCGCGTCGGCAGCCTGTGCTGGCGACGGCGCTACGGCATCGCCAAGCGGCTCGCCACCCGTTGGAAGGCGCATTTCAGCCTTCACCTCCGGGCCAGGCTTTGGTGCACGCTCTTGAATTTCCTTGCTCAAGCGACGCAGTAAAAACTTAGTGTTATCGGCCATCTCCTGGCGGACTTTTGCAATGTGCAGCTCAAACAACTTACCCACTTGCGCCTGAATTTTATTGAGATCCGTCGCGGCAACATAGGGTGATGCCGCCCGACGATCGGGACCTTGGTAAGGCAAAGAGGCAGGAGGCAGTGCGGTGGCAGGCCTTTGCAGCACCGGAGGCTCGGCGGCTAAGGGACGGTCATTGACGGCTTCGGGTTTTGGCGCCGAATCGGCTTGCGGTTTGGGCTCTTTGACAACCAGTGGAATCCCAAGGCCCGTCAGGAGTTTTTCAATATTGGCCGGTTGCACCACCTCTTTGGACAAAATATCCAAGGCGCCGAGGGCCCTGGCCTGCCCCACGTAGACGTCGCCCTGCTCTGAGGTGTACATCACGACAGGAATCAGAGCCGTAGCCGGGTTGGATTTAATAATTTTTAACGCCGATAGACCACTCATCCCCTCCATGTGATGATCCATAAAAATCACCGCTGGTTGGCGGTAAGACAGATACCCTAAGGCCTCTTCGGCCGAATTGGCGGTGTCTATCTCGATATCAAACCGATCCAGCATTTTGCGCAAGCGCAGCTGTGCCGTTTTGGAGTCATCAACAATCAATGCGCGCTTAGCCATAATCAGCCCTTGTCCGGGGGCTTGCGCATCAAGCCCACTCAATACGCCTATAAAGCCGCGAGCTTATAGCAGCTAGCTTGCGGTGTTAACGCCCAAACTCGTTACGCGAGAGAGCAAGGTCCAAAGGGGTGCGCTGTTTGGCATTTCGCGCCCGAAACGGCAGCCAATCAGCGCTCGAGGACAGGCGGTGGCGGCTGACGGACATGGTCCTAGCCGCATCCCGTTCCCTTCAAAGCTCAATAATAGGCCATAGCGCGGCTAAGATTCTGTCCCCGTCACACGGTATTGTGCTGAACGCGCATGGGCGTCCAAGGATTCGGCCCGCGCCAGATGGGCGGCTAAACGCCCAAGATGCGTGGCGCCCGCTTGCGAGCAGTAGATAATCGAGCTGCGCTTTTGAAAATCGTAGACACCCAGTGGCGATGAAAACCGCGCCGTTCCGGCAGTCGGCAACACATGATTGGGGCCTGCACAATAGTCGCCTAATGCCTCGCAACTGTAGGCGCCCATAAAGATCGCGCCAGCATGCACAATGGCAGGCAATAAGGCTTCAGGATCTGCCACCGCCAATTCAAGATGCTCAGGCGCTATGCGATTACTGATGCGCGCTGCGTCGGCAAGATCGAGGGCCTGAATGAATGCCCCGCGTTCTTTGAGCGATTGACGGGCTATGGCTTCACGGGCCAATGTTGGCAACAATCGTTCGATGCTGGCCGCAACTGCATCCAGATGGGCGGCATCGGGGCTGATCAAAATCGCTTGGGCATTTTCGTCGTGTTCAGCCTGGCTGAACAAATCCATCGCGATCCAATCCGGGTCGATAGATCCATCAGATATCACCAAAATTTCACTGGGGCCCGCAATCATGTCGATATCCACTACACCGAACACCGCCCGCTTGGCCTCCGCCACATAAACATTGCCCGGGCCGACGATTTTGTCGACCTTTGGAATGCTTTCGGTGCCATAGGCCAAGGCAGCAATGGCTTGGGCCCCGCCAATGGTAAAGAGGCTATCGACACCGGCTATGGCTGCAGCGGCAAGAACCCAATTATTGACCTGGCCACCCGGTGAGGGCGTCACCAACACCAGCTCCTTAACACCCGCCACTTTGGCGGTCACAGCGGCCATCAATACCGATGAGGGATAGGCGGCTTTGCCACCCGGCGCATAAACCCCGACCCGATCAAGCGGCGTTACCTGTTGGCCGAGTTGATTGCCGAAAGCATCCGTAAAGCGCCAAGAAGCTTGCAACTGATGCCGGTGATAGTCCGCAATGCGGTCAGCCGCTTCCTGTAAGGCCGCCACGTCGGCGGGATGCAAGGCAGACAGCGCTTGCCGCAGACGATAGGGGCCATATTGTAAGTCACTGACACGCTTCGCCAAAACACCGTCAAACCGCTGGGTATAGCCGAGCAAGGCCTCATCCCCTTGGCTACGCACAGCCTGAATAATCTCGCTCACAGACGCCACGACCTGCGCAGCTGTGGCATCGTCAAATCGCAGTAGCGCGGCTAAGTCTTGGTTAAAGCTGGGGTTTTGGCTGTGCAATCGACGCATGTAATAACTTGCTCCCGTCTGGGCAAAAAGTGGCCCCATTCACATCAACTGACACCCGCTGACTGCGCGGATGCCACACCAATACAAGCGACGGCCAATACAAGCGACGGATTGTAACAATTGACCTCTCATTACAGAAGAAAAGAAAAAACATTTGACCTAATGCGCCAGATGATTAAAATGCGCGCCTCTCTTGGGGTGGTTAGCTCAGTTGGTAGAGCGGCGCCCTTACAAGGCGTAGGTCACAGGTTCGACCCCTGTACCACCCACCAAGCGCCTGACACGCCTTGGTCACTCAAGAGGTCAGCGGTGACACCGTCTTTCACAGACAGCGCCCTGAATCTAAAGCGCTTAGCGCTTATGCGGACTGGTAGTTCAGTTGGTTAGAATACCGGCCTGTCACGCCGGGGGTCGCGGGTTCGAGCCCCGTCCAGTCCGCCATTTTCTCAGGCTCTCACGCCACAAGTTTCCGCTGTAAGCCGCTCCGTCTTACGTCGTTTCAATAGTCCTCGGATACCACCTCAGCCTTCGGAGGCTAGGTGTTTGTTTGATGGCGAGCTTACTCAAACCGGGACTTGCTCGAGAATCTCCCTTGGCAGGCCTGAAAGTCTGCCTACGCCACCCTACCGTTTTTCACCGTAAGCCTGCTAGAATGCTGCGCTTTTTAGCTACCCTGAAAGAGGTAAACGCTATGACATTTGTGGTGGGCGAGAACTGCATTAAATGCAAACACACCGACTGCGTCGAAGTCTGCCCCGTGGATTGTTTCTACGAAGGCCCCAATACACTGGTCATTAACCCTGACGAATGCATTGACTGTGCCCTGTGTGAGCCAGAATGCCCTGTGGATGCGATCTTCTCAGAAGATGAGCTCCCCGAGGATCAGGCCGTATTTTTAGAGCTAAACGCAGAGCTATCGCAAGTTTGGCCCAATATCACCGAGAAAAAAGCCGCCTTGAGTGACGCGGCTGAATGGGACGGCGTACCGGGCAAGCTCAAGCACCTGGAGCGCTAACCCGGCATCACTACCGCCTGCCACTCCACATAGTCAATCACCCTGCCAATCCAGCCAAGCCCACAGCAGGCGCATAAGCCCCTCGTCTGCTGTGGCGATTTGGCAAACCCGCGATCTGCCAAGCCTTTTTAAGCGCCCCATCGCGTATACTCGGCATTTTCACTTTTTGGAGTTCAGTCCATGCTGTTTTTATGGTTAAAAGCCTTTCATATTATTGCCGTCGTGTGCTGGTTCGCGGTTTTATTTTATTTGCCACGACTTTTTATTTATCACGTCAATAGCGACGACCTGCCAGGTCGTGAACGCTTTAAAATCATGGAGCGGCGCCTATATCGCGGCATCGGCACCCCATCCCTGATTGCTGTCTGGGCGCTTGGCAGCTGGATGCTTGCGTTGAATTGGGACTTTTATAAAACACAAGGCTGGGTCCACGCCAAATTGATGCTGGTCTTCCTGTTAACCGGCTACCACCATATGTGCGGCGCCTACCTCAAAAAACTCGCCAATGACCTGCCCGTACCCAGCGCCAAATTTTTTCGATTTTTTAACGAAGTACCCGTTTTATTTTTGATCGCGATCGTCATTTTGGTTGTGGTGCGCCCGTTTTAAATCGATTGAGTGCGGCATCTAAACTGCCGTTCAATAAAGCTCATCCACATAAAAAAACCCACCATTGGTGGGTTTTTTTATGTGTGCCTTTTAAGGGGCACCTATTTAGCGGGGAAGATGGCTTTAATCCGTCAGCTCTGAGTTTTCGATTTCAGTTTTTTGCTCAGGTGCAGGCAAGGTTTCTTTAATCGACAACTTAATACGGCCACGGTTATCCACGTCCATACATTTTACGGAAACCATTTGGCCTTCCTGTAAATAGTCGGACACCGCATTAACGCGTTCATGGGCAATTTGCGAAATGTGTACCAAGCCATCTTTACCCGGCAGGAAGTTCACAAAGGCACCGAAATCGACGATGCGCACGACTTTACCTTCGTAAATTTGACCGATTTCAGCTTCAGCCGTGATAGCCAAAATACGCTCGGTAGCGCCACGCAAGGCATCGCCATCACTGGCGTAGATTTTCACGGTGCCATCATCATCAATATCAATGCTGGCACCGGTTTCTTCGGTGATGCTGCGAATCGTTGCGCCGCCTTTACCGATAATATCGCGAATTTTATCGGGATCGACTTTCAAGGTGTTGTACTGAGGTGCTGAATCGGCAAGCGTATTGCGCGGCTTGGCAATCACTTTATTCATCTCGGCCAAAATATGCAGACGTGCCTGCAGTGCTTGAGCCAAGGCAATTTCCATGATTTCCTCAGTAATGCCTTCGATTTTGATATCCATTTGTAAAGCGGTGACGCCATTGGCGGTTCCGGCCACTTTAAAGTCCATATCACCCAAATGGTCTTCATCGCCCAAAATGTCGGTCAAGACGGCGAACTGCTCGCCTTCTTTAACCAGGCCCATGGCGATACCAGCAACCGGTGCACGCAGAGGAACACCCGCATCCATTAATGCCAAGCTGGCGCCACACACAGACGCCATAGAGCTTGAGCCATTGGACTCGGTAATTTCACTGACCACACGAATGCTATAAGGAAAATCCGCATCCTTTGGCAACATGGCGGCGACGCCGCGACGGGCCAAACGACCATGACCAATTTCACGGCGACCCGTCGACCCCATGCGACCACACTCCCCCACCGAATAGGGTGGAAAATTGTAATGCAGCATAAAGCTGTCTTTTTTCTCGCCTTCGAGCGCATCGATCAACTGCGCATCGCGGGGTGAGCCCAGGGTGGTCACAACCAAGGCCTGAGTTTCGCCACGGGTAAACAAGGCGGAGCCGTGGGTTTTGGGTAAAACACCGACTTCTATTTGCAAGGGTCGAACAGTTTTGTTGTCGCGCCCATCAATACGGGGCTTACCCGCCACAACGCTGCTGCGCACGGTGTTGCTTTCCAAGCGACCAAACAAGTCACCGACGTCAGCACCACTGACACCATTGGCTTCGGTTGCAAGCGCGGCTATGGCCTGGGTGCGCAGCTCGCCCAAACGGGTATAGCGAGCGGCTTTATCGGTGATGCGATAAGCCTCGGCCACAGAGGCGCCTGAGTGAGCTACCAGAGCATCATACAAGGCGGTATTGATAGAAGGTGGCTGCCAGTCCCAGCGCGGTTTGCCTGCATCACGAGCCAGCTCATTCACGGCTTGAATAATCACTTGCATTTCTTGGTGAGCGTAGAGTACCGCGCCCAGCATGATATCTTCCGGTAGCTCATTGGCCTCGGATTCCACCATTAATACGGCGTCGCGGGTACCCGCAACCACCATGTCAAGCTCTGAATTGGCCAATTGTTTGTAACTGGGGTTGAGCAGATAGCCCTGGGCTGGGGTATAGCCGACACGGGCGGCGCCCACTGGACCATTAAATGGAATGCCCGAAATAGCCAAAGCAGCTGAGGTGCCAATCATGGCGCAAATATCCGGGTCTTCGTTTTTTTCAGCCGAGAGAACGGTACAAATCACTTGAACTTCGTTCAAAAAACCTTCCGGAAATAAAGGACGGATAGGTCTATCGATCAGGCGTGATGTCAAGGTTTCTTTTTCACTGGGGCGACCTTCGCGCTTGAAGAAGCCGCCAGGAATACGGCCAGCCGCATAGGCCTTTTCTTGGTAGTGCACAGACAAGGGGAAAAAATCTTGGCCAGGCGATGCCGTTTTTGCACCGACCACAGTACACAACACACGGGTTTCACCCATTATGGCTAAAACAGCACCCGTGGCTTGACGGGCAATACGCCCGGTTTCGAGGATGACGGTAGTACCGCCATATTGAAATTGTTTAATAACAGGATTCACGTTTTTATCCTTTGGTTTTTTTAACAGTTAGGGAGCAAATTGATCGTGCGGATCGTTTTGGCCACAGGCGCGGCAGCAGTAGTCGACCCGTAAAAACGCAACGGGCCCATCAAAAACCCCTGCCCAACAAACATCCGACTGAAACCGAAACAGGAATAAACCAAAAAAAGACACTCAAAAAAGTGCCCGCGAAGCGGGCACAGCGGGAAGCGCTTATCGACGCAGACCCAATTTTTGGATCAGTGCTGCATAACGCGACCTGTCTTTGCTCTTTAAATAATCAAGCAATTTACGGCGCTGGTTAACCATGCGAATCAAACCACGACGGGAATGGTGATCTTGTTTGTTTGATTCAAAATGGGGTTGCAACTTGTTGATATTGGCTGTTAAAAGCGCAACCTGCACTTCGGGAGACCCAGTGTCGCCCTCTGCTTGCTGGTGAGTTTTAACAATTTCTGCTTTTTCGTGTGCACTCAGTGCCATTGGAATGTCCTCTTTTTACAATTTTGCTGTGAACATGCACCCCACATCTCACACCGCTAGGCGCTGTTAGGTTGCGGGGAAATACTCGGCCTCACCGCGCATGTTGACAGTGAGGCTGACGCCCTCAGATCAATGACCCGAGGGAACAACGCAGGCGGAACCGCGCGCGACGGCATCGGGCATGACCATCACCCGCTCAGGCTGCAAGAGCGCAGGCCCTTGCCCGATAACCCGGTGAGCGATCCCCAAAAATTCGCCTTCCGCCGAAAAAACGCGCACTTTACCACCTTGCGCGCCTGCCGAACAGTCAGGTTCGACAGGCTGTGAGCTGTCTAGCGGTATTGCGGCCGGCTCAACAAAGGGGACAACGCGGCCATGACGGAATAACAGAACGTCATCAGCGGCCAAGTAGCAGGCAGGCCAATGCTGCACAGCAGCATCCACCGGCGCCAAATAGGTGGGCCACTGAGGATCATTCTGTGCAATCCACTGCATCACTTGCTCAACGGTGACCGCATCATCCTCGCAAAAAGGCCCGGCTTGTGTTCTGTGCAAACGACTAACGATAGCCCCCACACCCAACCGCCGCCCCAAATCATGCGCAAGACTGCGAATATAGGTACCTTTACTGCAACGGACGTCGAGGTCAACTTCCGTTATTGGGCACTCCTGATCGCCAAACCGGCGACAGAGTCCCGAGCGGATCGCTTTCACGTCAATGCGGTAAAGGTTGACGGCGCGGGCTGACCGCTCAATTTCAACACCCTCGCGCGCCAACTCGTAAAGTGGGCGCCCCTTGTGCTTGAGCGCTGATACCATGGGGGGCACCTGCGAAATAGCACCTTGAAACTCAGCGAGTGCCGCCATGATTTGCGCGTTTGTGAGGTGGCCCGGCGATAACTGCGACACCAAGGCCCCATCACTGTCATAACTATCGGTTTCAACACCCAAACAAAAAGTCGCGCTATAGGCCTTGTCCGCCTCTAACAGCAATTGCGAAAATTTTGTGGCCTCGCCAAAGCACAGCGGCAAGACGCCTGTTGCCAAAGGATCCAATGCGCCGGTATGGCCAGCGCGCTTGGCATCAAATAGGCGCCGAACCTGTTGCAACGCTTGATTGGAGCTTAAACCAGCGGGTTTATTCAATACGAGTATGCCGTGCAGCTCACGGCCTTTTTTGCGACGCCCCACGCTTAACTCTCGTCAGCAGGGGTATCGGGTGTGGCGGGGTGTTTGTTTTTATCGGCGGCTATTGCCTTGTCAATCAAACCACTTAATGTCTGTGCCCTATGGGTCGTGACATCGTAAAAAAACTGCAGTCGGGGAGTGCTGCGCATGGTCAGGGCGCGGCTCACATGGCTGCGTAAAAAGCCCGCTGCATTGTTCAACACCTCAGCAGCCTGCTCACAGGCCGTTTCATCGCCTCCAACTACCGTGATGTACACCTTGGCGACAGATAAATCCCGCACGACATCCACGGCATTCACATTGACCATAGAAGCGCGCGGATCGCGAATTTCATCGCGGATCACTTCGGATAACAAGCGCTGCAAAGCATCGCCAACCCGGTCAGATCGAAAAAACTCTCTTGCCATAACTGATTACTACCGCCAAGGCGCTCGCACTAGAGTGCGCGAGCGACTTCCTTGACTTCAAAGACCTCGATTTGATCGCCGACTTTCACATCGTAATTTTTAACGCCAATACCGCACTCCATGCCATGACGCACTTCCGCCACATCATCTTTAAAGCGGCGTAAGGACTCAAGCTCACCTTCAAAAATCACCACATTATCGCGCAGAACGCGAATGGGTTTATTGCGGTACACAATGCCCTCAGTGACCATACAGCCGGCCACCTGGCCAAACTTGGGCGAACGGAAGACCTCGCGCACATCGGCAATACCCAAAATTTTCTCGACACGCTCTGGCGCCAACATGCCGCTCAAGGCCGATTTCACTTCATCGATCAGCTGATAAATGATGCTGTAATAACGCAGTTCAACGCTTTCTTTTTCGGCCAATCGGCGTGCGCCAGCGTCGGCACGAACATTAAAGCCGATCACAATAGCGCCCGAGGTCAAGGCCAAGTTGATGTCGTTTTCAGTAATACCGCCCACGCCATCGCCCAGAATATTGACTTGAACCTCGTCATTGCCCATGTCGTTGAGCGCCGCGCTAATGGCTTCCAAGGAACCACGGACATCGGTCTTCAACACCACCGGCAGAATTTTGCGCTCGGCCGACCCCATAGACGCAAACATGGTTTCGAGCGTGTTGGATTGTTGGCGTGACTGGCGGGTTTTACGTTCTTTTTCAGCACGGAACTCGGCAATTTCACGGGCTTTGCGTTCATCGGGTACCACGCCAAATTCGTCGCCCGCTTCCGGAACGGAATCCAGACCTAAAATCTCGACTGGCGTTGAAGGGCCTGACTCAGTGACCGACTCCCCCTTCTCGTTTGCCATGGCTCTGACACGACCAAAACTTTGGCCCGCAAGAATAATATCGCCGTTTTTCAAGGTGCCATTTTGTACCAGCAGCGTCGCGACCACACCGCGGCCTTTGTCCATGCGCGATTCAATCACCACACCCCGAGCAGGCACACCCACTTCTGCCGTCAGTTCCAGCAATTCGGCCTGAATAGCAACCGCTTCAAGCAGGTGGTCAACACCCTGGCCGGTATGGGCCGACACTTCAATAAACTGTGTATCGCCACCCCAATCGTCGGGCACCACTTCTTTCACAACCAGCTCGTTTTTAACCCGCTCAGGATCTGCGGTGGGCTTATCGCATTTATTAATCGCGACCACCATGGGCACGCCAGCCGCTTTGGCATGCTGAATGGCTTCAACCGTTTGCGGCATGACGCCGTCATCGGCAGCCACCACCAAAATCACCACGTCGGTACAGCGAGCGCCACGGGCGCGCATGGCAGTAAAAGCTGCGTGACCTGGAGTATCGAGGAAGGTCAGTTCCCCATGGCTGGTACCGACACGGTAGGCGCCGATATGCTGAGTGATACCACCGGCTTCACCGGCCGCCACCTTGGCTTTACGAATGTAATCCAGCAACGAGGTTTTACCGTGATCCACGTGCCCCATCACCGTCACAATGGCCGAGCGCGTCAGCTGCTCACCGGTGGTTGCACGCATGATTTCGGCCTGGAAGGCTTCCTCAACCGCATCAGAGCTGACCAAAATGGGATTGTGCCCTAACTCTTCAACCAATAACTGCGCGACTTCCTGCTCAATAACTTGATTGAGAGTGGCCATGACACCCATTTTCATGAGCTGCTTCACCAGCTCGCCGCCCTTGACGTTCATGCGCTGAGCCAAGTCGGTGACCGTAATGGTCTCGGGAATTTTAACGTCGTGCACCATTTTACCTGCTGGCCGTTTAAAGCCGTGTTTATTGGTCACCTTAACGACCTTGCGCTCAGCCCGGCGCGGTTGCCCGCGGTTGCTGCTGGGACGGTCATCGTCTTCGCGCAATTCATCCAGATAACTGAGTGCAGCGGAACCTTTTTTCGGTACCGGAATATCGGCGCGTTTTACCGCTTTACCCGCTTTTTTGTTGTGTTTTTTCGCTTCTTCTTCGGCTTCGGCTTCTTCTTCCGCTTTGGTTTTTTTGCGGCCTAACTTGTGTTTTTCGGCTTCGACCTTGGCGGCCAGCTCTTCCGGCGTCATCACCGGGTCAACCGGTTTGCGCACCGGCGCAGCTGCAGATGGCTTAGGCTTGGGTGTTTTGTCGGCATCTTTTTGACGTTTTTCGGCTTCCTGCTGCTCGCGTCGCCGCTCGGCTTCCAAGCGGGTTTCTTCTTCTTGCGCTTTGCGCCGCGCCAAAGCGCGCTGGCGGAGAATTTCAGCATCATCCACAAAGGTGGTACGACGCACAACAGGCACAGGTGCTGCTTCCACCACGGGCGGGAGGGCTGACGGCGCCTCCAACTCTTCAATCTCCGGCGTGGCAACAGCCAGTTCCGGCACAGCGGCTTCGGGCTCGGCGACCGGCAGCGGCTCCTGCTCAGGCGCAGGCTCTAGGGGTGCCGGCTCACTGACGGGTTCACTGAAGGTGTCCATGACAGCCTCTTCAGCCAGTCGGTCCTCGTAGGACTCATCCAGCAGCTCAACCGAGGTCTCATCCTGCTCGGCCAGATCCTGGTCATCGCGCTTGACATAGGTTCGCTTTTTACGCACTTCAACACTCACGGTTTTACGGCTGGCGCCGGATCCCGTTTTAATCGTGGTGGTCGTTTTGCGCTTTAAGGTAATTTTTTTGGGAGCATCGGTATTTTCACCGTGCGAGGTTTTGAGATAGGCCAAGAGGCGCTGTTTCTCATCGTCGCTGACGGGGTCTTGCGCTTTTTTTGTCGGCAAACCGGCTTGCTGCATTTGTTCAATCAAACGCTCCACCGAGGTACCCACGGATTTGGCTAGTTCACTAACGATTACATCGGCCATGTTATTTCCTCAGGGACTCTATTACTCGGCGGCTTGGGCAAACCAAGGTTCGCGCGCTTTCATGATCAGGGCTGCGGCACGCGCTTCGCTCATGCCATCAATTTCCATTAATTCATCTATCGACTGCTCGGCAAGATCTTCCATGCTCACCACACCGCGCGAGGCCAACACAAACGCCAAAGCCCGATCCATACCGTCCATTTCCAACAAATCAGCAGCTGGCTCTGATTTATCCAGTTTTTCTTCTTCCGCCAAGGCGCGCGTTAAGAGCGCATCTTTAGCGCGGCGGCGCAGCTCTTCGGCCACATCCTCATCAAAGCCATCAATCGCCAAAAATTCCTCCAAGGGAACATAAGCCACTTCTTCTAAGGTGGTAAATCCCTCTTCAACCAAGACTTCGGCCACTTCAGGGTCTATATCCAAGGCTGCCACAAAAATATCGATCACGCCGCCTGTCTCTGACTGCTGTTTGGCATTCCAGGCATCGACACTCATGACGTTAATTTCCCAGCCCGTCAGCTGAGAAGCCAATCGCACATTCTGGCCACCGCGGCCGATTGCCTGCGCAAGGTTTTCCTCCGCCACCGCAACATCCATGCAATTGGTGTCCTCATCAATCACGATGGATTCAATTTCCGCAGGCGCCATCGCATTAATTACAAATTGGGCCGGGTTTTCATTCCACAAAATAATATCGACACGCTCGCCGGCCAGCTCATTGGACACCGCCTGGACACGCGAGCCACGCATGCCCACACAAGCGCCAACCGGGTCTAAGCGACCGTCATTGGTATAGACGGCAATCTTGGCGCGCGAGCCGGTATCGCGTGCAGCGCCTCGCAGCTCAATCACCTCTTCGGCAATTTCGGGCACTTCAATTTTAAAGAGTTCCAGCAACATTTGCGGGCAGGCACGGCTCAAGTACAGCTGAGGCCCGCGATTTTCAGTGCGAATTTCTAACAAAATTGCGCGAACACGATCATTCATACGGAATATTTCGCGCCCGACTAATTGATCGCGCGGCAACAAGCCCTCGGCATTATTGCCAAGGTCCACAATAATATTGTCGCGTGTGACTTTTTTAACCGTACCGGAAATCAGCTCACCCACGCGGGAGCGGTATTGATCAACGATTTGCGCTCGCTCGGCCTCGCGCACTTTTTGCACAATGACCTGCTTGGCCGTTTGCGCTGCGATGCGGCCAAACTCGGCATTTTCAATCACCTCGACATAGACATCCCCGATCTTTAAATTCGGGTCTTTTTCAAGCGCCTCTTCGGTGGTGAATTCGGTGCCGAGAGTGGCAACCACATCATCGGCGACAACTTGCCAGCGGCGCTCAGTAACATAATCACCCGTTTTGCGGTTAATGGTGACGGTAATATCCGACTCCTCTTCAAACCGCTTTTTAGCCGCAGACGCCAAGGCCAACTCAATGGCTTGAAAAATAACTTCGCGATCCACACCTTTTTCGTGCGATACCGCATCAGCAACCAATAATATTTCTTTATTTCGCATGAATAGCCTCGACAATTCCGCCCCTAAAAACGGGGAATAATATTTGCTTTGTCAATCAACTCATAAGGCAGCAGGTAGTCTTCGCCATCAATTTCAAGCACCACCTCATCTGCCTCAACCCCCTTTAACAGCCCTTTAAAATTGCGGCGCCCTTCAAAGGCTACGCGCAACTTGATAAAGGCTATTTCGCCCTGACTTTGGGCATAGTGGGCCAACTTATACAAGGGTCTATCCATGCCGGGCGACGAGACCTCCAGCGTATATTCGCCGCTGATAGGGTCTTCAACATCCAACAGACTGCTGATTTGCCGACTGACTTTCTCGCAATCTTCCAGCAAAATGCCGTCAGGCTTATCGATATAGACCCGCAAAAGCGCACCATCTTGTGCACGCGTTTTGTATTCAATCCCCCAAAGCTCACAGCCCAGGGCTTGCACTGCTGGCGCAAATAACGCCTCCAGCTGCTCAGAAATTGCCACCGCAATCACCCATCAGTCATTCACTCCCGCTCACACCCGCATCCACAGCCACTCACTGGATGCAGACCAGAAAACACGGGGAGCGCAGAAATAAAAAATGGGCTCAAGGCCCACCACATTTGCCGCACAACCTCTCAAGGCGCAGCGATTTACCTGTCTAACCCTTCACTCTTTAACGTATACCAGCAAGCCCGCACACAGACCGGGCAAACAACCGTTAAAGCAGTATCTTCAACCGGGGCCGATTATAGAGACGAGCCTTCCCGGTCGCAACGAAAGCCAAAAAAAAACCCAGAATAATCGTCAAGAAACGCTTATTCTGGGTTTTCTTGCGCTTTCACTGATTATTCAGTGAAGTGGTAGCGGGGGCTGGATTTGAACCAACGACCTTCGGGTTATGAGCCCGACGAGCTACCAAGCTGCTCCACCCCGCACCGGTTCTGGCACCACAACCTGCACCAGAGGCGCGCATTCTAGGGATGCACCCTGAGTGCGTCAAGCTTTTTCCGGCTTTATTTTTAAAGGCTCCCAGAGCCCAAAACTTCCCACGCTTTCACGGAAGTGGCTTCTCAGCGAGCGACTGCGCAGTCGCAGCCACCACAATTTGCACTCGCTGCATGCTGGCCTCCAAGACAGCCAAAATGGCCTCAAACGCGATGGGCTCCGCAAGACCTGCCCCCCAGTTAGCCACGACCGCCACAGCGGCGTACTGCATTCCAAGCTCCCGCGCCAAAGCGGCCTCAGGCATAGCGGTCATCCCCACCAGCGTATTGCCATCGCGAATTAACCGCTGAATTTCAGCGGCCGTCTCAAGCCTCGGCCCTTGGGTACAGCCATAACAGCCGCCATCCACTAAGGCGATGCCCTGCTGGTGCGCCACCTGCAACAGACGCCCGCGAAGCTTCGCACTGTAGGGCTCCGCAAACTCCACGTGATTAAACCGCTCGGAAATGGGGTCGGCATAGGTGTGCTCGCGACCAGCGGTATAGTCGATGAGCTGATCAGGAATCACCAAGGCGCCGGGTGGTGTGGCCGCCACCAAGCCACCTACGGCATTGACGGCAATAATCTGACGCACGCCCTGCTCATAGAGCGCCCAGAGGTTCGCCCGGTAGTTAATGCGATGCGGCGGCACCTTATGGCCGGCACCGTGGCGGCACATAAAAAAACAGGGCGCTGACGACAAGCCCGGCAGACGTCCGCGCTGCAAACCCGTCACCTCACCAAAAGGGGTCTGAAGAGCCAAGACCGCATCGACAGCCAAGCCATCCAGCTGATAAAAACCAGACCCCCCTATCACCGCAACCGCTGGTGCACTCATACCCATTCCACCTCACGATCCGTTGCAATGACGACAGGCGCAGAGACATTATCGGCGGCAAAGTCATCCATCATAATCCCCGGTGCGCGAAAAACAGGGTCCTGCAAGCTGGCCATAAACGCGGCGTTATCCGGGTGAGAGCGCAGATGAACAGCCACTTTACGAAAGGCCTCGTCCGTGTAGGTACCCCAGTTAACGATCTTGGATAACTTCACAATATCGGCACCCCACTGCTCAGACTGCTGCAAGAGCGCGCGCAAACTGCGCCAGTTATTGGCTTGCACCACACAGTTAATTTTTAAACACAAGGCGGGATAGTCTTGGCGGACCGACGCAATAAACGCCATGGCTTCTTGCAACTGCTCCCAGCGGGCCGGTGGGCGATTAAGCTCGTAAGAGGTCGCATCGCCGCCATCAATGGAGACTTCAATCAAGTTAATTTTCCCATGCCAATGCGCCATTTTTTTCCAGCGCACCGGGTTGAGTAAAATGCCATTGGTATGCAGGCGCAGGCGCAAGGCCGGATAACGCTCGGGCAGGTCGCGCTGTAACAGCTCCCAATAATGTCGCGAGGCAAAGGGGTCACCGCCACCTGTAACATAGAGAGTGGTCGCTTTGTCGGCAAAGGACTCGAGCACACCGTGGATCAGGGCGTCGTATTCGGTGCGCTCTTCGCGGCTGGCCTGCAATATCTCTGAGCGGCAAGAGGGGCAAGCCAAATTACACGAGCGATCATAAGCGCAATTGATGATCTCAGGCGCTGGCAGCTGCCCTACGGGATCTGCCACTGCCTGCTGGTAGCGCGCAAGCTCGGCATCGTCGACGGTTTTGATCGGGCTTTCAGGCGCATCGGGCGAATGTTTATACGGGCACACATCGGTGCAGTGGCGAAAACTACCGTCTATGACTGAAGCCCGAATGGCCGAAGCTTCGGCGCTGTGCCACAGCGCTTTTGCATCCGCATCAAACACATTGCCAATTGAACGCGGTAACCACCAAGGACAGCACAAATAGGCCTCACCCGAGCGCGGATGATTATTTAATTCCAACCACTCAAAGGGCTTGGTGCAGATGGTGTGTTTCATGGCGTCACCTTGGCAGACCGCTACAGACTGGCAGCAAAGAAAACTTTGCACCGCAAGTGTTACAGAGGTATTGATGATGACGTTAGTTTTTTGACGTGGCTAGCCTGCAAAGCCGTCATTCGTCATTTTATCGTCGCAGCAGAGCAAGACGCCGCCGCAAAACCCTGAGACCCAGAGCCCCGCACAAGTGGCCTAACAGCCGCCAAGGCCTTAGAATCGCTCTTTTTTTGCGACTGACTGCCATGATGACTGACACCCTCGCCCTGCTTCATCGCCGACGCTCGGTTAAAGCAGCTGACCTGACCGAACCTGGCCCCAATCCCGAGCAGCTCGACGCCATTTTGCGCGCCGCTCACCGCGTGCCGGACCACGGCAAAATTGGCCCTTGGCGCTTTATTATTTTTGCAGGCGCCGCGCGCGCGCAATTTGGCGCCCTGCTGCGCCAGCGCTATGCCGAGCAAAACCCCGATGCCGGCGACAAATTACTCGATTTTCAAGCGGGGCTATTGCTGCGCGCACCGCTCGTCATCGCGGTGATCGCAAGCCCCGTGTCCGACCACAAGGTGCCGGTTTGGGAACAAACTCTGGCAGTGGGCGCTGTCTGCCAGAACTTGCTGATAGCGACTCATGCGCAGGGACTCGCCGGCAACTGGCTGACAGAATGGTATAGCTATGACAGCGGCATAGCGCAGCAGCTTGGACTTCAAGCCTCCGAGCAGGTCGCGGGGTTTATGTATCTCGGCAGCCCTCGCCAAACACCGGACGAGCGCGAAAGGCCAGACCTCGCCAGCCGCATTCACTACTGGCAATCTCAGCCATAACGGGCAATCCCAGCCATAACGGGCAGCCCCATCGTAAGGAGTCCTCATGCATCAGGCGGAATTTCACCCACTCGCCATTGCGATCTTGACCATCAGCGATACCCGTACCGCCGCAAACGATACCAGCGGCGATGCCCTGGCGAGACTCGCCAGCGCCGCCGGCCATCGCCTGGTGCAGCGCGCCCTAATAAAAGATGACATCTACGCGCTGCGTGCCCAGGTTAGCCTCTGGATTGCCGATCCGAGTGTGCAGGTCATTCTCTGCACCGGCGGCACAGGTTTTACCGGCCGCGACAGCACGCCTGAAGCCTTGATGCCACTTTTGGATAAAACGATTCCAGGGTTCGGCGAGTTATTTCGCGCCCGCTCAGAGGCGGATATTGGGACATCAACCATGCAATCGCGCGCCTTTGCAGGCATGAGCAATCGCACGCTTCTGTTTGCACTACCCGGCTCCACTCGCGCCTGCGAACTGGGTTTCGGCTTGATTGCCCCCCAGCTCGACAGCCGTACCCAACCCTGTAACTTTTACGCGCAGGTGGCAAGCTTGGCCAATGGTCTCACCGCCGAGTGCCCCACCCGTGGCTGAGCTGCTCAGCGTTGAAGACTTTCAATCATTAATCGCAGCTCTGCCTGCGCGCAGCCTGGCCGAGCGACAGATAGGGCTTGACGCGGCACTCGGTGCGAGACTGGCTCGCCCAGTGTTCAACGAACGGGATGTCCCCCCTTGCACCAACAGCGCCATGGATGGTTATGCAGTGAATGCCGCCGAGCTGGTGGCGCAGGGCTATCGCCTGCCGGTGAGTATGCGCATTGCAGCAGGCCATGCCCCCAGCAGGCTGCCCCCCAATACCGCTGCTCGCATTTTTACCGGCGCGCCGATTCCCGAAGGTGCCGATGCCGTGATTTTGCAAGAGGATGTAACGCTCGAAGCCGGCCAGATTCACTATCCCGCGCAAACGCCCTTAAGACCACAACAACACCTACGCCCACAGGGGCAGGACATGGCCGCCGGGCAACTGCTCGCGCCAGCGGGCAGTAAAATCACACCGGCACTGCTCGGCTTGCTGGCCGCACAAGGCCTACACCAGCTTGCGGTGCAGGCGCCACTGCGGGTCGCGCTCGTCAGCACCGGCAACGAGCTGATTGAACCAGGCGAACCCCTGCCACCCGGCTGCCTCTACAATAGCAATCGCTACAGCCTGATGGCCCTGCTGCACGCCTGGGGACAGGTTCAGCTCGACTGCCGCTGGGTGCCGGACAGCCTTTCCGCGACCCAACAACTGTTACACGCATTAACCACCAGCGCCGATGTAATTCTGTGCACAGGCGGTGTTTCAGCCGGCGAGGAAGACCACCTCAAAAACGCCCTGCTTCAGCTGGGCCAGCTCACCCACTGGAAGGTACGCCTAAAACCCGGCAAACCGATTTTGCTCGGCAACCTTCCCGGCAAGCAGGGCCCAGTCGCGATTTTGGGGCTGCCGGGTAATCCGGTATCCGCTTGGGTGTGCTTTCTTTTATTTGGGCAACCCCTGCTGAATGCGCTCTGCGGGACCCCTGACAAGGGGCACAAACCCTACCTGCTGCCAGCCGGTTTTGAGTTGACCCGCCCACAAAGCCGCGCCGAATTTGCACGCGCCATATACCAAGATGGCCTCATCCACCGCCTCGCCGAACAAAGTAGCGGTGTGCTATCGAGCCTCCATCAGGCCACAGGCCTTGTGCGCCTACCGGAAAATCGCTGTGTCGCCCGAGGTGAACTCTTGCCGTTTTATTCCCTGAACGATTTACTCTACGGCAGCACGCCAGTCGCCACCCCTGCCGTAGGCAAGTGAAAACCGCCCACACCCGATGTAGCACCCCGCAGAGAATCGCTTAGCGGGTGCCATCCTTACTCCAAAGCTGAGGTGCGGGGCAATTCAATCACAAATTCAGCGCCTTCACCCGGCTCGCTGAATACCGATAGATAACCTCCGTGCTGTTTGACAATCGATGCCGAAATCGACAAGCCTAAGCCCGTACCCTGCTTAGCGCCTTTTGTCGTAAAAAATGGCTCAAAAATTTTACCCAAAATATCCTGAGGAATACCCGACCCATTGTCTTTAAAGCGTAACTCGATTTTATCGCTTCTCACCCGTCCTTTAATAATCAACACGCCATTTTCAGTCACCGCATGGGATGCATTGATGATGATATTTAAAAAAACCTGCGACAAGCTGCCTTGCTGCCCCAACACAAACAAATTGGGTTCGAGTTCAAGATCGATTTTAAGCCGGTATTTAATCTGATTCTGCACGAGTTTTATGGTTGTTTTCAAGCAGGCTTCAATATCGATCAACTGCGCCTCACCGGATTCTGGGCGCGAAAAATCTTTAAGCCCTTTTACGATGCCCTCAATGCGCTGAATGCCATCCACGCACTCATCCACTATTTCCACCATATCACTCATAACATAGCCGATATCGTGATCGGTTTTAAGCTGACGAAGTTTGGCCAGCAAACCCTCGTCCACTACAGCCTGAGCCCCAGCGTCTCTATCGGTGGCATCCACACGAGCATCAAGCGCTTGAATAAAATCGACAAGGCTTTTTACATGCACTTTTAGCGCATTCATATTGCTTTTGACATAGGCGGCGGGGTTATTAATTTCATGCGCAACGCCGGCCGCCAACTGGCCGATAGAGGCCAGCTTTTCCTGATGGATAATTTTTTGTTTTTGATCGCGCAACTTATGCAATGCAATCATCAAGGATTGGTTGGATTCAAACAGCTCGCGCGAACGCGACTCCAATAAATCCTCAGCCAGGATTCGCGCCTGCTTTTGTCGCTCATAGGCCACTTGATAATCGTGCTGAGGAGCAGTCTGCAAGGGAGGGTTCTGTAGGGCAGGGTTCTGTAGGGCAGAGCCCTGTAAGGAAGAGTTCTGAAGGGGATAGCCCTGCTGGTAATCGTCCTGCTGAGTCACGGCTGTTGGCCCTCGACAGCGCTCACGTCAATCCAACAGGAGGCGGCACCTTTATGGCAGCATCGCGATTGGGTAATCGATACGGTTTCACCATAAAATTGGGCCGCACCCTGAATCAACCCCTCAGCTAAAAAACACATATTGCGCCGAGACTGGTACTCCAGCACCATCTGGTTTGAGGTGCGCCTGATCACCTTGAGCGATGGCAAATACGCCTCGGGAAATAGTTTTTTCACCTCCACATGCACCACCCCTTCGACCGCCGCCAAAAAATCCATAAGGCCTGCTTGAATATCGGTAAAAATAGGGTATTTACGATTCAACACATCAAACAAAAAGATACCAAAATCGCGCAAAAAATACTCACTGGACACAGACACTCTCACGCAGAGCGCGCGTAATAAATCGCAAAACTCCTTGTCGTCATAATTGAGCAAGGAGGTATAAATGCCGTTTGATGCGGGCGCCACCTCGGCTAACAATCCATTCCACTCAGCAATGCCATACTGACGTTCAACATAGTCATTTAAGGCCACAAAAACCGTCCCCTTCATGGCTTGGCCACTCCTTTCTCGCTCACACTCTCAACATCGCGCACCATGATTTCAAACTGCATATTCATTTTGCGCTCATAATTAGCCAAGCGTTCAATAATAGGCTGCGTGATGACAGCGCCCCGAGTTAACAAGGTCATCTCATTGATTTTCAGATTATCCTCCAGACACATACCCGGCACCAACTCCGATACACGCGCTTTAAAGCGCTCGATTTTATGGGCACGCTGATCGCCTAAAATCTTAAAAAATAAATCCACCATATCCGGATCATAGGCAAAACCGCGTTGCTTCAGCACATAGCGCTTGGCCGCGTCATGACCTAAACAGTTTGGGATCAAAAACCCATGGTGCAGATCGTGATAATCCGCCACCAAGCCGACAATGCGACTGATGCGATCAATGCTTTTCGCGTAGAGCCCTTCGGGAAACCCCGTACCATCCAGTCGCTCATGGTGCAATCTCACGACTTTAGCGACCCGCTCCAAGCCCTGCGCCGCCGACAAGGTCATTTCACCGAGCAAAGGGTGCTGTTGGTAATGGGACAGTTCAGCGTCCGTTAAATCGCAAACCGGCTTGCGCCGAATCGCCTCTGGCAGGGCCATAAGCCCAATGTCGTGCAGCAAGCCGGCCATTTTGGCCAGGTCGATATCGTCCTCTGGCATACCGAGTGCTTGCGCCAAACGCTGTGCGTAATCAGCGACAAATCGGCTGTGATTGCTGGCGCGGCACTCGTTCCATTCAAGCAGATGTGCCACTACACCTAAGGCGCCTTGCAGACTGCTTTTGGATTTTTCATGCGTCATCTGCAAGAGGGTTAGCGCTTGCTCGGTTTCGATGGTGCGCTCTTTAACGGTTTTATCGAGACTCAGGGCGAGACGCCCCAGCTGGCGATTTTGTTTTTTGGTCAGCGCCTCAAGCCGCACCCGCTCGCGCTCGGCAAATTGCAAACGCAGGCCACCCCGGATCACTTCGTGAAGCAAATGATCGTCCCAGGGCTTTTGGATGTAGTTATAAATGCCGGCTTCATTGATCGCATTTTCAAGACACTGGATATCCGCCTGCCCCGTCAACAAAATGCGTAGCGTCTGCGGGTAAAGTGCCTTGACCTTGGCTAGAAAAACGTCGCCTGCAAGGCCCGGCATACGCATATCGGACACCACTAAATCCACCGGGTGCTGCGCCATCACAGCCAAGCCTTCTTCACCCGATTGCGCCACCAGCACATGCCAGGCTTTACCACGGGAGAACCGCGTCATCGCTTTTAAAATCGGCACTTCATCGTCCACAAACAACACGGTTGGCAAGCCGGCCGCTTCAGGACTCTGATCGGGCGTCAGATCCATTTCTGCTGTCATCTAGGCTACCCCCAGCAAGTGTGTAACCCGGCATAAGGCGGGCACTCTGCTCTTTAAGCATAGAAGCGCCAAGGGCATTTGCCAGAGCGCAGGGCGCGTGCGAGGCTGGCCAATCCGTTGCAATTCTTTATACTGACGCCCTTTTTAGCGCGCCTCTCGGAACCCTCCTTATGCACAGCTCCGCTATTCGCACCGCTTTTTTGGATTTCTTCGCCAGCAAAGGCCACCAAGTGGTCGACAGCAGCTCGCTGGTCCCACACGATGACCCGACCTTATTATTTACCAACGCGGGCATGAACCAATTTAAAGACGTTTTTTTAGGTGGCGAAAAGCGCAGTTATGTCCGTGCAGCCAGTAGCCAACGCTGCGTCCGCGCCGGCGGCAAACACAATGACCTGGAGAATGTTGGCTACACCGCGAGGCACCACACCTTTTTTGAGATGCTGGGTAACTTCAGTTTTGGGGACTACTTCAAGCGTGACGCCATCTTTTTTGCGTGGGAGTTCCTGACTCGGGTACTCGGATTACCCCCCGAAAAACTCTGGGTCACGGTTCATATCAGCGACGACGAAGCCGCCGATATCTGGATAAAAGAAGTGGGCATAGATCCCACACGATTTTCGCGCCTGGATGAAGACAACTTCTGGCAAATGGGCGACACAGGCCCCTGCGGGCCCAGCTCCGAAATTTTCTTTGACCATGGTGCCGACATCCCAGGCGGCCCCCCTGGCAGCGAAGGCGACCATCTGGATCGCTATATTGAAATCTGGAATCTGGTGTTCATGCAGTTCGAGCGCCAAACATCGGGTGAGCTGGTGCCGCTACCCAAACCCTCAGTCGATACCGGCATGGGACTCGAGCGCATTTCAGCGGTGATGCAATCGGTTCACACCAATTACGAAATTGATCTTTTTGCCGCCTTAATTAAGAGTGCCGCCCGCCTCACGGGCTGCAATGACTTGCACAACAAATCCTTGCGCGTCATTGCCGACCACATTCGCTCCTGTGCGTTTTTGGTGAGTGATGGGGTTATTCCGTCGAACGAAGGGCGCGGTTATGTTCTGCGGCGCATTATTCGGCGCGCGATTCGTCACGGGCATAAACTCGGGCAAAAAGGCTTGTTTTTTGCCGACTTGGTTCCAAGCCTGGTCGAGCAAATGGGCGAGGCCTATCCGGCTTTGGCAGAGCAGGCACCCCGCGTGCAAAAAGTCCTGCGCGCCGAGGAAGAGCAATTTGCCAAAACCCTGGATAAGGGCATGAAAATTCTGGAAGAGGCGCTGCAGCATCTGCAATCGTCCACCCTGCCGGGTGATCTGGTGTTCAAACTGCACGACACCTACGGCTTCCCCGTTGACCTGACTAACGACATAGCGCGCGAAAAACAACTCGACATCGATATGGCAGGCTATGAAAGCCTCATGGCCGCACAGCGCGCCGGTGCGGGGGGCGATCAATTTGTGGTCGACTATACCCAAACGCTCAACCTGGATGGCAAGACCGACTTCACAGGCTATACCCAGCTGTCTGGCCAGGGCACTTTGCTGGCCATTTTGATCGATAGTCAAAAAGTCCCGTCACTGAGTGCCGATACCGAGGCCCTGCTGGTGTTAGACAGCACCCCTTTTTACGCCAACTCCGGCGGCCAAGTGGGTGATAGCGGTTTTATCCGCACCGAGTCTGCGCTCTTTGAGGTACGCGACTGTCGCAAGAGCGGCGATCTGTTTTTACACAGCGGGCGCCTATTAAAAGGCCAGCTGACTACAGGTGAGAGCCTTATCGCCGAGGTGGATGCCACTTTGCGCCAGGACATAGCCCGCAATCACTCGGCAACCCACTTGCTACACGCCGCCCTGCGCCAATGTTTGGGGGCGCACGTTGCGCAAAAGGGCTCCTTGGTCGACAGTCAGCGGTTGCGCTTTGACTTCTCGCATTTCGAAGCCCTCACCGCCGAACAATGTCAGCAGATAGAGCAAATGGTTAACGCCGAGATTCGTACCAACACCCCGGTGACTACCGAGATTTGCAGCATGGACGACGCCAAACGCAAAGGTGCCATGGCACTTTTTGGCGAAAAATATGGCGACTCGGTGCGCGTTCTCAGCATGGGTACCGACGACTTTTCTATCGAACTCTGCGGCGGCACCCACGTGAGCCGCACCGGCGACATCGGCTTATTCAAAATTCTGGCCGAAGGCGGCACCGCTGCGGGCATTCGCCGCATTGAAGCGGCGACAGGCAGTAAAGCCCTGAGCTGGGTGCAGCAGCAAGATACTGCGCTCACCCGCCTTGGCGAGCAGCTCAAAACCACGCCCGACCTGCTCTCCGATAAGTTGGGGCAACTGATCCAACAACTCAAAGAACACGACCGGCAGCTGGCCGAAGCCAATGCCAAGCTCGCGGCTCACACAGCGTCAAGTTGGATTGATCAAGCTATAGACCTGGGCCCGCTGCGATTGTTAGCAGTTGCGACACGCGCACTCGACGGCGACACCCAGCTCCAGCTGGTCGATCAACTGAAAAACAAATTAGGCCAAGCGGTAGTGGTGCTGGCCACTGATGAAGGCGACAAAATCAGCCTCGTTGCTGGAGTCACCAAAGCCGAGTCGGCGCGCATCAAAGCGGGCGACATCATCAAGTACCTCGCTGAGCCCTTGGGCGGCAAAGGCGGCGGCCGGCCCGACATGGCACGCGGCGCCTGCCCTGCCGGTAACGACATGGCAGCTCCGCTTAGCAGCCTCGCAGACTGGATCAAAACACGTCTGTAAACGGCTATCAGCCGGCGAGCGCGATGCTACACATCGGCCAATAGCCTCGCCGGCTGAAAATTCCAGTTAACAAGCTGGCTTGACTGGTGTTTAATTGGCGCGTTTTTTTGCTTGAATTTGGGCGCTATCGTTTGCAGGCGGCCCTGAACCATGGCGTTTTTATTGATATATATAGATGTAGGCAGTCCTTTTTATGAGCTTGATCGTTCAAAAATACGGTGGCACCTCTGTCGGCAGCCCGGAGCGCATCCAGGCTGTGGCCGACAAGGTTATCGCCTTTCGCAAAGCGGGGCACGACCTGGTGGTGGTAGTCTCCGCCATGAGCGGCGAAACCAATCGCTTGATTGCCCTCGCCAAATCCATTCAGACGCAACCCGACGCACGCGAACTTGACGTGCTGGTCTCAACCGGCGAGCAAGTTACCATTGCCTTGCTGTGCATGGCGCTCAAAGAGCGCGGTCAAGACGCGCGATCTTACACCGGCGGACAAGTCAAAATTTTGACAGACGATGCTTTTACCAAGGCGCGCATCCAAGATATCGACGACAAAAATATCCGCGCCGACTTGGCGTTAGGTCGTGTTGTGGTTGTCGCCGGTTTTCAGGGCGTTGACGAGCAAGGCAACATTACAACACTGGGCCGCGGCGGCTCCGACACCACCGGCGTCGCTTTGGCGGCTGCACTCAAAGCCGATGAATGCCAAATTTACACCGATGTGGATGGCGTCTACACCACTGACCCGCGTGTGGTTGAAAAAGCCCGCCGCCTTGATCGCATCACCTTTGAAGAAATGCTCGAAATGGCGAGCCAAGGCTCCAAGGTCTTGCAAATTCGCTCTGTTGAATTTGCCGGTAAATATCAAGTCCCTTTGCGGGTGCTGTCCAGCTTCCAAGACGGCCCCGGCACGCTCATCACTATCGACGAGGATCTTTCATCTATGGAGCAACCGGTTGTATCTGGCATTGCGTTTAACCGTGACGAAGCCAAGCTCTCCATCCGTGGCATTCCCGACGTTCCCGGCATGGCATCACGCGTTTTGGCGCCCATTGGCGAGGCCAATATCGAAGTGGACGTCATAGTGCAAAATATGGCGGCCGACAACACCAATGACATCACCTTTACCGTGCACCGTAACGACATGGCCAAAGCCAAGGCGCTGCTTGATGGCCTAGCCACTGAACTGGGTGCGCGCCAAGTGGTTGCCGATGATTCCGTCGTGAAGGTGTCTGTTGTGGGGGTGGGTATGCGTTCGCACGCGGGCGTCGCCTCCACCATGTTCAAGGCACTGGCTAAAGAAAACATCAACATTCAACTGATCACCACCTCCGAGATCAAAATTTCGGTTGTGATCGAAGAGAAATACCTGGAGCTGGCTGTTCGCAGCCTGCACACCGCATTTGGCCTCGATGCCAAATGATGTGATTTTCCGCGACCAGATCGCGGGAATAACCTGCCGAAGTAGACTGTGTGCCTCGGCAGGAGGGTGGCGCCGACCAACAACATTGATCATTTTTTGATCTTCAATACACTTAAAACAGGTCGGCACTAAGCCAGGTTAGCTACCATGCCGTAAACGCTAACACGTCTCACAGGATGAACCGAAGGAGAAATACCATGTTAATACTCACCCGCAGAATTGGCGAAACACTCATGGTGGGCGACGACGTCACCGTTACTGTACTTGGCGTCAAAGGCAACCAAGTACGCATTGGCGTCAACGCCCCCAAAGAAATCGCTGTTCATCGCGAAGAAATTTATCAGCGCATTCAGCGCGAAAAAGCCATGCAAACTCAGCCGGCTGACCCTAGCAGCTTCTAAGGCAACGGCTTTCTGAAACCCTGCCCTTGCAGGGTTTTTTTATATTGGGCCAACCCTCGCACCTTTGTTGATTCGATAGGTTTTATCGCTGAGAAAGAGGCTTGTTTTATTCGCGTAAGTTGTTATTATGCGCGCCTCTTTGCCGGGGCATACCGGTATAAGCCCGTAAAACAAGCACTTAGCGACTGTTTTACCCTGAAGTACCCCGCGTAACGCAGGTGGCTTTCTTGAAACGGATTTTCTTGAAACGGATTTTCTTGAAACGGATTTTACTGAAACGGAGAGGTGGCCGAGTGGCCGAAGGCGCTCCCCTGCTAAGGGAGTATACCCTAACCCGGTATCGGGGGTTCGAATCCCCCCCTCTCCGCCATCACGCGTCCATACCAATACATAAGTTATTGATATAATTGATTTTTAACGTAGCGCCTTCCAGCGTTACACGAAGCACCTCGCAACAAACAAGTTCGCAGACTGCATTAACTTAAAATCAATTAAACACCGCCTTGCCTGCTCACAACCGGCCGAGCTACAAAAGTTCCGCAGTTTTAGCCCTCGGATGGATTGCCGAGCACACTCGCAGTCCAGAAAGCCCTCGCAGGCGCTTCGTAAGAGCTAGACCTCAATACTCTGATAGCCTCCGTGCAGCTATGGGCAGGACCATAGCAATGGATAATCACCCTTCAATAGCGTAAAGCTATCAAACAGATTCAAATAATCGTTTAGATTTTTTTCATAGAAATCATTAACAATTAACCCGACAGCCTGAATCTACACATCTTCACTCAAAGCCTAGGTGAATGCCGATTTGCGATGAGGGCTTCACAGGAGCCAGAGAC
>JACCDR012030799.1_pt1 | contig 31451 bp, 47 predicted proteins | sample 7446431 | NCBI WGS metagenome assembly JACCDR01 (sample SAMN15323443, study PRJNA562643) | freshwater metagenome | isolation source: river surface water | place: USA:Blue River Watershed | collected 2017-08-17
CCGGTAGGCGTCCTCCCAGTAGAGATCGATGTAGTTTCCCCCGTGCCATACGAAGGTGATCCCCTCGGCCGTGTGCTCGAACTTCATCGTGCGCTGCCTCTCCCCACGGCGGGCGCTCGCCCGCCAGCACCCCATCATGCGCCACCTGCCGTTTAGTCTGCAAACGCCGAACGGCTCCCCACGGTTGCAAGTGGGGAGCCGTTGCGGTGCGGGGGTTGGTCTGTCAGTGGCCCTCGATCCCCAAAAATCCGGGCTCCGATCCTTGGGCAATGAGAAGTCCAGCCATGACATCGGAGGTAACCGGCTTGGCCTCGGATGCCAGGACGGCGCCCGAGAACTCTCCGTCCGTAACCGCGTGCGACAGGTCGGCAAGATCCCCGGAGAACGGGGAGGTGCCGAGAACTTCGACCACTAAGACTGTCCGGTACATGTAGGTTTTTCCTTCCACATTCGGTTCAGGCTGAAATCGCGAGAACGCTACCACCGGTTGACGCGCAGGCGGTTGATCAGCAGCCGGTAGGTGAGCGCCCGTTCGCGGGTGCGGCGGGCGCGGCGCCGGGCTGCCGCCGTGCGGCTCACTGTCCGACCACCGGCAGGGAGCGCAGCCACGTGTCGACCAGGCGCCACGTGTCCGCGTCGATGGTCCATGCCGGCTCGCCCCCGTGAAGGTTGAGCCCGCCCCGTACCGGGTCGTCCAGCAGCGGGCGCAGGCGGTATCCGCCGCCGGTGAACTGTCCGTGAACGGTGTGCGGGTAGCGCCGGTCGTAGAACTCGACGTGGGTGTGGTTGGGCTCCGCACGAGCCGGGTTGGGCCGGTCCGTTGCTCCGGGCAGGAAGACAACCGCGCGGATCGGGGTTCCGAGCGCGGTTACCACGTCCAGCACGAACGTGTGCTGCACCTGCGGCGTGGCGCTCATCGGTTGGCCTGCTCGTAGCGCTGCGCGGCGTCCTTGGCTGCCTGCTCGGTCGGGAAGTCGTTGCCCATGGTCTTGCCGGCGTCGGAGATCTCTACGTCGTCTCCGTCCTGCGCTCGCAGGGTGACCACCCACGCGTCGGGCGCCAGCGCGGACAGGTGCCAGAACGCGGAACGGATGCCGAAGGTGGGCGCCGTGAGGGCGCTGTCGGCGTACTGGTCGGCGTAGCGGTCCGGTCCGTTGGACTCGTCGTGAGTCCAGGTGAGCGTGGCGGGCTCGTCCGGGTCGACCGGGCGGTTGCCGCCCCCGGGGCGCTCCCCGTCGTAGCGGAACTGAATGTCGACGGTGGGGTCGAGGCGGTACAGCGAGATCACCAGGCGCTTGTCGTCGGCGGGCAGGAGGCTGATCAGCCCGCCCCCGAACTCGTGCGAGAACTCGATGATGCGCTCCCCGTCGCTGGCGTAGGTGTCAGCCACCGATCGGGTGTTGACGCGAGGCTGCTTCATGGTGTGGTGCCTTCCTGTGCTCGGGCAGGGTCGCCCGCACCCACGAGCGTACGACGTTGAGTCCCTAAACGCCAGGGTGCCCGCACTCGATCGAGTGCGGGCTACCCGGGGTGGGACGCGGCTAGCGCTTGACCAGCGAGACAGGAACCGCGCCACCCTGCCGGCGAAGCATGTTCAGCCACTCCCGGTAGTCCGTAGCGGCGCGGCGGATGTACCAGGCGCGGTCGGCCCATGCCCGCTCGGTCGCCGGGTCCTTGGTGAGGTCGACGCTCATGCCGACCCCTTGACCAGGGACACGGTGGGGGTGAATGCCCGGTGCAGGTCTGCCACGGCGCCCATGGTGTCCGCGATCGTCGTGGGGATGGCCTCCCGCGCGGAGTGGATGGCCTCCGCGATCACTTCCTCGGCCACGTCGCGCAGGTAGCGGGCCGGGTCGTAGCTCGGCGTCTCATCGATGCCCCACAGCGACGCCTGCCCGACCTCGATGCCCCCGACGGAAACGGTGGCGACGACGCCCCACCAGGTGCGCTCCCGGTCCTCGGCCATCTCCTCCTGCACCTGCCGGTCGTAGGCGTGGCGTGCCTCCTGCTTGCTCATCCCGCGGCGACGGAGGTCGTCGTAGGCGTGCTCAAGGGTGTAGTTGCTCGGCCGGTACCACTTGTAATCGTTGCCGGTGCGCCCGCCCGTGGGGATGCAGCCTTCCGACCAGGTGTCGGTGAACACGCCGGTCGCGTCGTCCTCGCCCAGACGGCTTTCGTCGTCGCGCTCGCACCACACGCGGACCTCGAACGGGCCGATGATGCCGTGGGCCGGGGCGCTCTTGCAGTCCATCGGGCCGAAGCCAGCCAGCCACGGGTAGGCGGGCGGAGCGAGGTGGAACCGGGCCGACGACAAGGCCACGGTGGCAGGCTGGCCCTCTTTGCGGTACTGGCGGTACTGGCGGATCAGGTCGGTGTTCATGTCGTGCCTCCGTTGTGCGTGCGGGCATGGGTGCGCCCTGACCCGACACGGTACGACGTTGAGGCGCTAAACGCCAAGTGGCCCGCGTCCGGTTGTCGCCGGAGCGGGCCACTTCTGGGAGATGTGATCAGCGCTTGGTCAACGACACCCGCTTGACCATGGACACGGTGGGCGTGGGCGCCGGGGCGACCTCGGGCACGTACGGCGCCTTGAGGTAGGACGCGGGGTCCAGCGGGATGCCGGTGGCGTAGAAGACCGGGACGGATTCGGGGTAGCGGCGCCGGTGCGCCCGCTCGGCGCGGTCCCGGGCGGTTCGATCGGCGTCGTCGGCCGTCGCGTGTGCTCCGACCAGCGCCAGGGGGAACGCCACGGTGAACGTGGCGATGATGACCACGATGGCGAGGGTCATCCGTACACCACCTGGCCGAAGACGGCGCACTCCACGATGGCGAGGGCGTCAACCACGTCCAGTTCGCCCGCGTCGTCCTCGCGGCTGGCCTCCAGGATGCGCTTGCGGTTGTACTCGGACACGCCGATGCGGGTGCCGGTGGTCGGGTTGCACAGAACGCGCTCCATGACCGGGGGAACCCACGTCTGGCCGCGCACGAGCGACACGGGCCGGTCGTGGCTGGGTACGTCCATGGGCACGGCCCGCGTGATGATGCCGATGCCGTGGGCGATGGCGTCGATGTCGATGCGCCGCTCGGAGGCGAGGTAGGCGTCCGGGTCCTGCTCGTTGTCCTGCTCGTACCGGTCGCGGATGACCGCGAAGGCGGTGTCGGCCGGGTCGGGCTCGTAGTCCACGATCTCGATGAAGCCGTATCCCTGGTGCTCGACCGCGGTCACGAGCACGTCGGCGAGGAACTGTGCCCGCTCCAGGGAGCGGGTGCGCTTGGGCGCGATGGGTGCAGTCATGCCACCGAGGCTACGGCGTTGAGCCCCTAAACGTCCATAGGAAGCTGGTGAAACTGCGAGATCAGCGAGCGCCCCCGGTCGCTGAGAACCGGGGGCGCGTGATGGGTTGCTGGGCTGTGGCGTCAGGGCTTCCACACGGGGTTGCCGCAGGGGCGAGGCTTCTTCACGTCGTGGAAGTCGGTGGCGTGGAGCGTCATCACCGGAGCGGTGCTGGTGTCGGCGTCGCGGCCCGCCCACACGTTGACCCGCCAGTTGTTGCCCTCGGCAACGTTCTGGTTGGTGGCGGCGTTCAAGGCCGCGATCGACTGGCTGTCCGCGACGACAGTTTCAGCGGGCGCCATCGCCTGCCATTGGGTGCCGGCGTTGTCGCTGGCCTCGATCTCCACGGTGTACTCGCTCATGGCGCGGCACGTTACACCGTGCAGGGTGCAGCGGCCCAGGGGTTGGCCTAGAAGTACCCGTAGACGCTGAACTCCGAGCCCGCCTGGAGGTTGCCGTTGACCGAGGAGAACTGGAGCGAGGAGTACGGCGGAGCGACGTTGTAGAACATGCCGCCGTTCTCGTACCAGGAGATGGTGCCGTTCTCGTAGGCGTGCGACTGGTAGGTGTAGTGCAGGCGTCCCATGGTGCCGGCGCCCTGCGCCCAGCAGTGAATGTCGACCGAGCCGCCGCCGGTCTGTCCGGCGGTGGTGCTGGTGGCGGTACCGATGATGACGCCGATGCGCCCGTAGGTGTTGGAACTAATTCCACCGTTGGTGGTGGTGGTGCCCTGCAACGTGATGATGTTGCCGTGGTAGTTCGCCGATGTGTCGCCGTTGACGCGCATGCACAACGCATATCCGACGCCGGTGCCGACATCGTGGCGGGCCGTCCACTCAACCCGGACCTGGCGGTATGCCGTCGACAGTCCGGTGACATTGACCGTTGCCGTGGGAGCCGACACGTAGACCCGGGCGGCCAGTTCGAACGCGACCGGCTTGGGTTGGCTGAACGTAGCTACTCGGGGCATGTCAGTTCACCCACATGTAGGTCAGGTAGTCGGTGGGGTTGGTACCCAAGACGTACACGTTGCCGGTGAATCCAATGTCGAGTGAGACGGACTCACCCGCATACAGTTCCATCCCTGCCGCCGCGGTTGCAGCAGTGCCGATGGCGACGTACAGCACACCGGCGTTTGTCCGTCCGGCTTTCAGCGACAACGACCGGCAACTTGTGTTGGACAGGACCGCGGTGCTCGACGTGCCCGGGGTGACCTTGCCGGTGCCGCCTGCTCCTGAACCCAGTTCGGCGACAGCGCCTGAGGGGGAAAGGATGATGGTGCCGGCGACGGTGCCTGTTCCGGCGCTGTAGTTCAGATGGAAATAGCGTCCGATCAGCGGTCCCGACCACAACCCGGCCGAGGTCGCCGCCGTGTCGACGCTGGAGCCCATCGAGTAGGTGTTCGCAGCACCGGCGGTGCGGGTCAGCGGGTTCAACTGGTAGCTGGAAGTCACGTTGGCGCTCAGGAACTCGATGCGCGGCCCGCCGGTGCCGACGTTGGTCACATGCACCGTGATCCACTTGTAGATGCCCATCGAATCGATTGCGGTCGTGGCAGGGATGTAGCCGGCGGTGGACGTGCTGAACGTGCGAATCAGGGACCCGGTTCCGGCGGAGGATGCGCTTGGCATTGCTTAGGCCCCCAGGTAGACGAAGTACACCATGTCGAAGTTGTTCGCTGCGTCGACATAGATGAGGTTGGTGTTGGAGACTTCGAGGCTGAACATGTCGCCCGGCCACAGTTCGATGCCGCTGGTCGATGAGACCAAAGCACCACCGATGTAGATCGGTCCGGCGTTGCCCAGCGGTGCTTTCAGTTGCACCGAGATGCAGGCGTTGTTGCTGAACTGCACGCGGGTTCCGGCGGTGTTCACCTGGACTCGGCCCGACCCGAGACTCGTCGCCGTCGTCTGCGACTTGGTGAGCAGGTAGCCGTTGGCGTCGCACTGGAGCCGGCGGTAAACACCGGACCCGGGGTCGTAACCGACAAGGCCGGCGGCGAGCAGCCCGGTTCCGCTGGTTCCGTTGACCGAGGTTGCCGTGCGAAGCCGGTCGTAGGCACTGCCGTTGAACGCAGATGGCATGCTGCCGACGTTGGGCACCGCGGGCGGGGTGAGGTTGTCGGCCGGCACCGCCGCGGTCGGCAGCTCGGTGTCGACCTTCAACTCCGCGGTCGAGGTTGCGTTGACGGTTAGCCGGCGCCAGGCGCTGCCGTCCCAGGCGAACATCGCCTGCGCCGCCATGCCGGTGCCGGAGGTGGCGCCGCCGTGGGCGTTGGCGGTTCGTGCCCGCTCCCAAATACTGCTGTTGCTGTTCCAGACCAGGCTCGCCGTACCGACGGTGGGGGTAGTCGGGTTGGCGATGCTGTCCGACAACGCTGCCGCGGCCGGTAGTTCGGTGTCGACGGTGCCGCCCGCTCCGCCACCGGAGCCGGTGGGGAATTGCGCGTAGTTCTGCACGACGACGAGTTGGGCATCGCCGTCGCCGGTGGTGACTTTCGCGCCGGGGCCTACCGCGTTCACCGTCGGGGTGTTGGCGACGTTGACGTTCGGGGTTCCCGACACGGTGACAGCCGGAGTACCGGAGATCCCCACGTTGCCCGACACCGGGACCGTTCCCTGTACGGCGACGGTCGGGGTGTTGGCGACGTTGACGTTCGGCGTGCCGGACAGGCCCACGTTGCCTGAGACGGGCACCGTTCCCTGCACGGCGACCGGCATCGGGTTCGAGGTCGACACCGCGGAGCCGGCGACGACAAGCCCGACGCTGGTGCCTGAGGCGAGGGCGACGGTGGCACCGGCGGCGAGGGTGACCGAAGTTCCGGCGGCCAGGGCTACGGTGCCGTCGACCGCAACCGGTAGGGCGGTGTCGGCGGTGACCTTCACCGACGTTCCCGCGGCCAGGGCGACGGTGGCTCCGGCGGCCAGGGTGACCGGACCGTCGACTGTGACATCGAGGGTCTGCCCGGTCACGTTGTCGACCGCGACAGTGGTCCCTGCGGCGAGGGCGACGGTGGAGCCGGCGGCGAGGGTGACCGTGGACCCGTCGGCCAGGGTGATCTCGGTGTCGGCGGCGAGGCTGACGTTCAGCGGCGTGTCGGCGATGGTGACAAGCTGGGCGTCGCCGTCGCCGGTGGTGATGATGTCTCCGGCGGCGGCTGTGCCCCCACCCCCGCCGCCGGAGACGATGTTCACGTCGATCGGCTCATCGAGGGAGACCGGGACGCGGGAGCTGGTCGTGTTGGCGATGGACACCGAGCCGGACACCGCGACGGTGCCGTGAACGTCGACCGGCAGCGGGTTGGCGTCGTCCACGTCGGTGCCGTCGACCGTCAACCCGACGGAAGAGGCTACGCCGCTGCCACCGGAGACGATGTTCACGTCCAGCGCGGTGCCAGTGGCCGTCTCGACCTCGATGGGGCCGGTGATTGTGCCGCCCCCGCCGCTGCCACCGGAGACGATGTTCACGTCCAGCGGAGCGGTGCCTTTCTCCACCTTGACGGTGGAGCCGGCGGCGAGGCTGACCGAGCCGTCGAGGTGCACGTCGAGGACTTCACCGTCGGGGTTGACGACCTCGACCGCGCCGGTGATGCCTCCGGCGACGACGTTGACCTCGATCGGGGTGGAGTCGTTGAGGGTGACCTCGCCGTTGACCGAGACGCCGCCGGTGATCCCGACGGTTGTGCCGGCGGCCAGGTGGACTTCGGAGCCGGGGGCGAGGGCGACCTCGCTGCCGTCGGCCAGGCCGATCTCGGCACCGTCGGCGATGTCGACGGTGCCAGAGATGGTGCCGCTGCCTCCGCCGGACACGATGTTGACCCGCAGCGGGGTCGAGTCATCGATGGTGACCGCATCGGTCACGTTCACGTCGATGGGCGTGGAGTCATCGATCTCGACGGTGCCGGTGACCGCAACCGAGGTTCCGGCGGCGAGGGTGACCTCTGCCCCGTCGGCCAGCTCCACCGTGGAGCCGGCGGCGAACGCGACGGTGGCCGTACCGGTGACATGCACGTCGACCGGCGTCGCATCGTTGATCGTGACTTCACCGGTGACGCCGACGCTGGTGTTCGGGGCCAGGGCGACGGTGGCTCCGGCGGCCAGGACAACTTCGGACCCGTCGGCGAGAACGACTTCGGTTCCGTCGGCCAGGGCGACCTCGGTGCCCGGCGTGAGGGACACGGTGGTCGGGGCGCCGGAGACGATGTTGACGTCCAGCGGGGTGGCGTCGTCGATGGTGACCGGGCCGGTGATGCCGACGGTGGTCCCGCCGGCGAGAGCCACAGACCCGTCGATGCCGACCTTAGTGCCCGAGGCGAGGGCGACGGTCGCACCGGGGGCCAGGGCCACGGTGGTGCCCGGTTCCAGGGCGACGGTGGTGCCGTCTGCCAGAGCGACGGTGGTGCCGTCGACCAGGGCGACCTCGGTCCCGTCGGCCAGGGCGACCTCGGAGCCGGCCGAGGACACGACGTTGACCTTGACCGGGGTCGTGTCGTTGACCTTGACCGTGGCGTCGGAGGCCAGGTGCACGGTGGGGTTGTTGGCGACGGTGACCTCGGCTCCGGTGAGCAGGTCCACCGTGCCGGTGATTTCGAGGGCTTCCCCGTCGGGCAGGGCGATCTCGACCGGGGCGGCGCTGCCGGCGATGTTGACATCGACCGGTACCGCGTCGTTGATCGTGACGGGGCCGGAGATGGACACCGACGGGGTGCCGGAGAAGGCGACCGGCAACGGCGAGTCCGCGGTCACCTTGACGCTGGTGTTCGCAGCCAGGGCCACCGTGGCACCTGCGGCGAGACCGACGGAGGTGTTCGCGGCCAACGCGACGGTGGCGCCGGAGGCCAGGCCGACGGAGGTCCCGGCGGCGAGCTGCACCGTGGACGAACCGGCGAGGGTGACCGTTCCGGTCACCTCGATCGGGTCTGATCCGATGTCGACGGCCAGGGGAAGCTGGGTGTTGTCGAGTTTGACGACTGCACCGGGAGCCAGGCCGACGACGGTCCCGGCGGCGAGGGTGACCTCGGTGCCGGCTTCCAGCTTGATGACCGACCCGTCGATGTTCAGGTCGATGTCGTCGGGGAACTCGACGGTGAAGTCCTGCCCGAACGTGACCGGGAGCGGGTTGGACTCCGACACCTGCACGGTGTTGCCGTCTTGGTCCTGGTAGGTGGCCGTGGACCGACCGCCGCTGCCGCCGCCGTAGAAGCCGATTTCAGACACGGTGGCTGCTCCTAGGTGAGGAACTGGACGGCGAACTCGGGCGTGCCGGGTGAACGCAGGCGCACCTCGCTGTCGCCGTCCTTGTCGGCGCGCAGCTTGACGGTGACGTAGCCCATCGCGGCGGGGATGATTTCGCAGTCGTCCCACGGCGGGGCCGGGTCGATGCCGTCGCCGCGGATGTAGATGCGCTCGGCGCCGTCGATGTTCAGGACGCGGGCCTGTTGCCGCAGCGTCCCCGGGGACACGACCTCCACCTGGTTGGCCGTGAGCTTGCCGTGGATGATCCGTCGAACCGGCATCTCGCCTCCCCTCCGCAGCCGCTCGAAGGATCAATCGGCTGGAGCGAAGGCGGGCTCGTGCCCGAAGATGTGCAAGACGAGGGTGAACACACAGAACGGCCCGCCCCGGGCTAAGAACCGGGGCGGGCCGTTTGGCACTCCGAGCTACGGCCGGCTTCCCGCAGAAGTAAGCCGGCCCAGCTATGTCGGGCAGACAGGTGCGTGCAACCGCTAACGGTCTCCCCTCGGACGAGTGTCCCGCGTACCCAGGGTGCGGGTGTGTCGAGTCCCCGTCCGATTCGAGGCTACCGAATTGCATCGATGGATGCAGTCACCGCTGGGGTGACATGGGTGAGGGGCTGACCCTGAGTCAGGCAGGCCCGGTCAGCCCCTCGATGCGGCCGTCACACCGCTGCCGACATCCGCGCACGGCGGAGCAACAGAGGCCAGCGTAAGCCGGCGCTACTCGTAGCCGGCGGGTCCGGTCACGTCGTTCACCTGAATGGATGACCCGTAGTTGATGTGCAGCAGCACCGCCCGCAGCACCGCCACGGCCAGGTCGGTCACCCACTCCTGCCGGTCGGGCTCCTGCAACGTCTCGTCCACGTCGTGGAAGCTGTAGTCGTGCCACGGGAAGGCGCGGATGGCGTCTTCGGCGACGCGTTGCGCGGTGGCCATCAGTGCGCCATGAGCCGGCGGCACGAGCCGCAGCGGCCGGGGGCGGTGTGGGCGAGGTCGCCGCCCATGCGCAGCAGGTTGTCGACGTGGGCGGGGTCGAGGTCGCCTGCGTTGGCGGCCTGGGTGACCGCGGCCATCACCGAGTACATGGTGAGGTTGCCGCCCTGCTCGACCATGTTCTCGATGATGCGGGTCCGTTCCGGGACGGGGACGCGGTAGTGCGTGAACACGTCGCGGAGCACGTCGTTGACCTCACCCTCGACTGGGATCTTCGTCAGGCCCTGCACGGCGTCCAGGGCGGGCTCCAGGCCGCCGAGTACCTCGTCCACGGTGGCGCGTGCCCAGTCGTACACGTCCTCGGTGTGGGAGCTGCCGCGCCGCGACCAGGCTCCGGTGGAGTGGGCGGTGTCGATGGCGCCGTTGGTGCACGTCCAGCGGAACAGGTAGCCCTCGACGCTGGTGCGTTCCTCCCCGGTGAGGCTGTTCTTGAGCTGGATGCCGACCGACCAGGTGTCGTCGGCGGTGCCGGTGTCGACCATGGTGCGGTTCTGTGCGGGCAGGATCAGCCGCAGGTGGGTGCGGCGCAGGGAGTGGACGAACTTGTAGTCGACCAGGACCTCGCTGTCGCCGTAGCGGCGGACCACGCCGTCGATCAGCTCCTCGGTCAGCCGCAGGTTGGAGAACGGGTTGATGGAGGCGCGGGTGATCGCCGCGCCGCAGGCTTCACCGTCGGCGCCGGTGACGAGGAGTTGGTAGTCGCGGATGCCGCGCTGCTTCTCGGCCAGTCCCGTGCGGAACCAGTAGTTCAGCGCCGGTTCCAGGAGATCGGCCGGGCAGCGGGCGGCGTAGCCCTTACCCATGCCGCACAAGCTGGTCGCTTCCAGCAGTGCGTCCTTGGTCAGCGGGAACTCGCGCAAATTCCCGGGTTCACCGATAGCCAGCCGGGCGCCGACGGTTTCGGCGCCGGACTTGGCGTCGATGCCGTGCTGCCAGCCCTGGTCGACCTCGAAGGAGATCCGGCCGCCGACGGAGAACTCGTGCGTGGACAGCGGTTCGGTGGCGGCGAGCGTGTCGAGGACGGACGGCAACGGCAGCAGCCGGGGGCGCATCTGCTCGATGCTGATCGAGTTGGTCACGCCGTTTCTACCGCAAACAGCGTGCGGCTGTTTCTCCTACAGGGCTGCGCTGCCCCCGTCTCCCCGCTCATCGAACCGGTTGCGGGTGTCGTCGGTGAAGGGCTTACGGCCGAGGGCGGCCAGACGCAGCCGGAGCAGGGCGTACCAGTACGGCGGCCCGGCCATCAGGATGATGCTCAGACACACCTCGAACGGCACGCCGTATTGGCCGATGAGGACCGCGGTGACGATGACCGCCATGGAGGCCATCACCGTGTAGGTGCACAGGTCGGCCTTGTCCTGTGGATTCAGGCGGATCTGCCGGGCGTTGCTCATGCCGCCTCCTGCACGGGGACGCTGGCGTAGCGGCGGCGAAGGCGCAGGTTGCGCTTCTGCCGGTTGCGGGTGGTGTTGCAGCGCCACCCGTTGCCGCACTTGGTGATGCGCACCGGGCCGCAGCGGGAACACGCGGCGGTGCGGGCGTCGGCGTTGACGCCGGACAGGCGGTGCTGCTCGGCCGACAGCTCGATGACCGGGGTGAAGTGCGGGCTGAGATAGAACCGGCCGTAGCAGGTACAGCAGCGCTCCCTTGCGCGGATGGGCTTGACCTTGTGGCAGTCTGTGCACCTGCCCAGTCGTTGCGCCATCGGGACCTCCTCCTGTCGGAAGGGCCGGGAGGTCCAGAATCAGCGGTTGAGCGAGATCGAATCCACTATTCATGCAGGTGGATCACTCTTTCGGTGACGGGTTGTCACCTTTTCCTGCGTTACTGCAACCTGCCATGTGGCTGAGTGGATGCGGGCTGGTCGGGTGGTCGCATGTGGTCGCGGAATGAGATCTCCGAGGCGATCGCAGCGGCCAGGGCGGTGATGAGTACCGCGCACGTCTTCGCGGCGCCGGATGCCCGGTTGAGCTGGTAGTCGTGGGTCAGTTCCTGGCGCAGCTTTAGCGGCTGGTCGGGGTAGAGCGCCTCCAACTCGGCCTCGCGACGCAGGTACGCCTGGTTGCGTTCGAGCATCACGTCCATGAGCCGGCCCATCTCCACCCGCATCTGCTGGAGGTTGAACGGCGGGCTCATGAATGCAGCTCACGAACGGCGCGGGGATCGCGGTGGGCGATGACCGACCAGCGGTCGCGGACGGCCTGGTCGAGGTCGATGCCGTTGAACAGGGCCAACGCCTGGAGGGCGATGAACACGTCGCCGATCTCCTCGTAGAGGTGCCCGTGCCATTCGGCGGCGGTGCCGCGGGTACCGGTCTGCATCTTCAGGATGCAGCGCATCACCTCGCCGGTCTCCTCGGCCAGGACCAGGGCGCGGCGCTCGATCGTCTCGTCCGGAAAGTGCAGATGTACCCATGCTGCGATTCGACCGGCGTACTCGTTGAGCGCCACTGTTCCTACACTCCGTTGATGGACTTGTATGCGTGGTGTTACCGCGATCCGCGGGGGTGTCTGCGGGTGCTGGAAGTGTCCGAGGAGATGTACCCGCCGCGGCCGGTCGCGTACGTGTCCCTGGAGGAAGCTACCCGGTACCGGCCGCTGGCCGAATCGTTCGCCGAGGTCAAGGGCTGGGCGCTGGAGCTTCGCCACTTCACCGCGTCGGAGTTTGACGACGACGTGCTCGACACGATCGACCCGAGGCCCGCCGGCAACGACGGGCCTCGCACTCGCTCGGCCTAGACCTCGAACCGGAACCGGCGCCGCCGGGTAACCACGAACACCGCCCCGCCCGCGGCGAGCAGGCCGGCGCCGACAGCGGCGGCCACAGTCGCGTCGACCCCGGTCTTAGGCAGGGTGGCCCCGCCCTCCCCGGCGGCCGCCGGTGGCGCGCTGCTACTGCTGGTGCTCGGCTTGGCGCTCGCGCTGCCGCTGGTGCTCGGCTGGCCAGCGGGGATCGGTGGGTTGTCTTCGCAGCCGATCCCGTCGTTGTCGCTGTCGAGGCGGTACACGTCGGGTCCGATGACCTTCACCTGCGTCGCCAGGTCGGGACAGTTGACGGCACTGGCGTTGCTGCCCTTGTCCGGCACGCACGGGGTGTAGCTCGGGTGGCAGTCGACGGCGGCAGCCGAGGACGGTGCGAACAAGGTCACGACCGCCCCGGCGAAGCCGGCGGCGACGGTGAGCAGGATTCGGCGCATGGTGCCCTTTCAGGTAAGCAGGTTGGGCTGGTCGCCCCACACGTCTACCGGTTCGCCCGCAGGTAGCTCCTGATCGCCGGCTGTCTCGACCACGGCGATGGCGGCCTTGATCAGGTGCTCACGCCAGTCGGGGTGCTCGTCGGCGAAGCGCAGCACGTTCACTTCGCCCTGGATCTGCGGGCGCCCGGTCCCCGAACGGGTCATGTCCTCATGGGCCAGGTCGACAGTGGCCTTCTTCGAGTCAAAGTAGTGGTAGCCGGCGGAGCCGACGACGATGTGCTTGTAGGCGGTCAGGACCTGGAGCGCGGACCAGGTGTTGTCGAAGCCCTTGCCGAAGCGCACCCGGACAGTGGCCTCCCGGAACGGGTTGCCGAGCTTGTTCTTGGTGACCTTGACCCGGGTGTCGACGGCGGTGACCTGGTTGGTGACCTCGCCGGTGAGGGCATCGTGGTGGGCGGCCTTGATCTGCTTGATCTGCTTGTAGGACATGCGCAGGGAAGCGTAGAACTTCAGGCTCTTGCCGCCGGGGGTGGTCTCCGGGGGTGGCATGCCGGGACGCCCACCCATCTCCAGGGATTCCATCAGGTGGTTGAGGAACACCATGGCGCAGCGGTTCTCGTGGATCAGCGGCGTCATGCGGGCCAACAGCTCTTTGATCTGGCGGGCGCGTTCCATCGCCCCGGTGCGCCGGTCGAACTCCGCGTCGAGGGTCGACTTGGGGGTCATCTCGGCCACCGAGTCCCACACGCACAACCGCACCTTGCCCGAGGCGATGATGCGCCGGGCCGCTTCGGCGCCGGCTTCCAGCCAGTAGGGCTGGGCGAGCAGGAACGTGGGGTGCTCCACGTCCAGGCCGAGGGAGCCGGCGTACTCGTCATCAAGGGCGTGCTCGAAGTCGAAGTACAGGATGCGGTCGTCGGAACCGGTGGCGATCAGGCGGCGTTGCAGCTCGGCCGCCGCCTGCAAGGCGGTGGTGGTCTTGCCCGACGACGGCTGGCCGTACAGCTCGGTGACCCGCCCGACCGGCAGCCCGCCGACGCCGGTCAGGTAGTCGATGGCGAGGTTGCCGGTGGTCAGCGCCTCGGTCGGGGTGACCACGGTGGACAGCGACCCGACCTGCACGTCGAACTTCTTGCCGACCTCCTTGAGGATGGCGTCGAAGTCCTCACCCTTCTCAGTCTTGGGTGGCAACAGCCTTCACCTTCCGTGTGCTCGGGCCTTGCGGGCGGCGGGACCGGCGCGGCGCAACGACCTCGAACGGACTGCTGGACCCGGGGAAGTCCAGGCTCTTGTCGGCGTTGTAGGCGTCGAGGAACCAGGTGCCGAGCAGGAACGCCGCGCTGTAGTCGGTGGCGACCTTGCGGGCGATGGTCCTGTCGCCGGCTCGGGCGATGCGCTCGGACAGGTCCGGTGCGGTGTAGCCGGCGGCCTCGGCGGCGCGTACCACGGCGTCGACACCGGAGCCGTTCTTGAGGGTGAAGTGCCGACGCCAGAACGCGGGTGCGACGAAGCGCAGGTGGTCGATGCGGCGCAGGCAGGCCAGCCGGTCGATAATGCGCCCCTGCAACCGGCACACCTGCTTGGTGTTGGTCATGAACGGCACACCGTGCGGGAGGTCTTCGACCACGAGCACGTCGGGCGGCTCGTCGCCGATCCAGGGATGGGTGACCGCGGCGATCCACTCATCCTCGGTGCGGCCCCACGAGTCGAACCCGCCGAGAACGGTGTAGGCGCCCGTCCCCCGGTCGGTGAGAGTGACGGCGGCGCTGTACTTGGCGGCCAGGTCGACGGCGACGATCTTCATTTCTCGTCCCGGTCCTGTTGCCAATACCAGCATTCGGCGATGTCACGCTGGCGGCGGCAGGTGGAGCACGGCACCAGTCCGCACAGGGCGTGGTCCTGGCGGCGGGCGCGCAGCAGCGGCGGTTCGATGCAGGCGGACACGGCCATGGCGAGCTGGACATGGGCCAAACCGTTGCAGGCGTCGGTGTGGCCGCGGATGAACGGGATGTAGGGGCAGTCGGGGTCGATCCTGGTGCGCACGATCATCTAGTCGGCTGACCCGTGCGCGGTACGGGTGCCGGGACGGGTGCTGCCCTCGACCAGCGACACGATCTCGACTGCGGCGGCCCGCCACGCGTTCTGGATGCCATCGCCCAGGGCGTCCCAGGCGGGCATGTCCAGTCCCTGGTAGTTCTTCCACCCGGTGGAGCGGCCGTAGGCGTGGTAGCCGGCCTGGGCCAGGACATCGGTGCTGAGCTTCATCGGCTTCATCGGTTCCACGTGGGGTTCTACCGATGAGTGACCGGCGGGTGCGCCGCTCCGTTTTAGACGCACCCGCCGGTCGGTAACCCGGGGGAGCCCCGATACCACGCCAGCGGTAGGCCCCTCGGGTGTCCGGGAAGAGGGGTGGGTCCGTCGCCGGTCGTGTAGCGAACGCGACGAACCGAGGATCGCCTCGGCGACGGACCCGAACGGCTTCCGGTGGCACTCGGTTGCCGTTGTTGTGTCCAACTCCCCCCTCAGAGAGTTGGCCTGGCGGGACGGCGCCGCATCCGTATTGTGAGCACAGATGCGCGGGATGATGTGTGAGGTCTTCCCGGTTCGGCGCCGTCCCACTTGGGTCAACGGCACCCGGCGCGAAGGGGATACGGCCGGCGTGGGGATTTTTCCCGCGCCCCACTTTCAGGTGACCGGCAGGCCCCAGGCGGCGTTCCAGGTGATGTTCCCGATGAGGCCGTCGACGCCGAGGCTCTTCTCGGCCTGGAACTTCTTGACCACGCCGAGGGTCTGCTGGCCGAAGAAGCCGTCGGCTCCGATGGTCCAGCCGCGGGCCTGCATCTGCCCCTGCCACGTCTGCACGTTGGCGTCGAACTTGCTGGGGGCGTAGCCCAGGACGTAGCCGGGGTAGGCGGGTCCGGTCTTGTTCACCGCCGGTGTAGGGGTCGGGGTGACCGCACCACCTCCGCCACCACCGGCGGACCACAGGTAGGCGCGCTGGTCGGCGCGCGAGCGGTACCAGGAAATGTGGCTCCAGGTGTCGTGGCCGGAACCGGTGTACTTCTTCAGCCCGTCACCGCGGAACCAGTAGTAGACGGGCTTACCGGCCCAGGGCTGGCCGATGAACTCGCAGATCATCGACAGCTTCGGATCGTTCGCCTGGAGCCGGGCGAGTACCTCGGCGTGCTTGGCGCGCAGGTGTGGCTTGCCGGAGTGACCGAAGTCCCCGGCGCAGGCCCAGTTGTTGTTCTTCGCCGCGTTGGGGCCGGCGGGGTCGCGCCGTCGCGAGTAGTCGCTGGACGGCACCTTGTTGGCGGGGCAGTGGAACCCGTAGGTGTGCGCGGCGTTGCCGCAGCAGCCTGAGTTGCCTCCGCCGAGGCGAACCCATTCCACCATCTCGGCACTGATGGCCGGGGAGCACGAACATGCCATGCAGGTACAAGCGGCATGATCGCCGCCCGGCCCTGAATAGCAGCGGCCCATCCCAGTCGCGCTGTCTTGGGATGGGCCGCCGGTGCCCCGCCGGATGCGATTCGGAGGAGGCGGGGCTGACGCTACTACTTGAGGCCGCCGAGGATGGAGTCGAAGTCGAACTCTTCACCCGTCTTGGTGACCTTCGGCTCCTGCGGCGCGGTGGTGTCGTTGCCGAGGAGGCCGGCGACGTCGACCGGTTCCTTGTTGGTGTCCTGCCGGTCACCGAGCAGGTCGTTGAGGCCGTCGGTGAGGTTGGAGCCGGCGGCTTCGGTGCCGTCGTGGTCGCCGCGGGCGATGCGCCACCGTTCGGCGATCGAGTCGATGTCCTTGAGCATCCACCGGGCTTCGGCCTTGCGTCCGCAGGCGCGTTCGAGGTCGGCGACGCGGTTCTGGTCGAAAGTGTCCTGCACGAGCTTCTTGAGCTGTTCGGACTGCTGCCACAGGGCCTGGGCACCGATCTGGATCTCGTACTTCTGGAAGCCCTCGTCGGTGCAGGGGCCGAGGAGGAAGTCGCGGTTGACCAGCGACCCGTTCTCCTGGGCGATGTCGACCAGGCGGTTGTAGATGCCTTCGGTGAACGACCACACCACGCACGAGCAGGCGAACGGCTGGACGAGCTGGCCGTTGGCGCGCATGGCGTAGCGGATGACGTTCATGGCGAAGCGGCGGTCCGGCGGGGTGATCTCGTCGGAGGCGGTCGACCGCTTGCAGGCCGGGCAGTTGTCGGGGTCGACACCCTTGTCCGACAGGATGCCGAAGTCGCCCAGGCACAGCGGGCGGCCTACGAAGTCCATGTCGTAGTCGACGTAGGTGTCACCGCGGCGGGTCTTCTTCTCCACCTTCACCGCGCGTCCGTTGGAGATCTTCGGGGCGCGCAGGGTGTGGACGTAGGCGAAGGTGGCCGGTTCGAGCAGTGCGATGCGGGCCTTCTCGTCTTTCTTCAGCTTGAGGCGGTCGAACTCCAGGGCTTCGCTGCTGGTCTTCTTGAACTTCGGATCGAAATCGATCGTCGGCATTGTGCTGTGTTCCCTTGCTGCTGGGGTCTTTGCGTGTGCGGGCGGGACTCGACCGCTGCACTGATTGCTACCGATCCACCGGTGTTTCGTGCGCCGCTAGCTGAGGGTCAGGATCAGGCCGGGGATGATCAGGCCCAGGACGATGGAGCCCACCCCGAGGGTGTGCTGGTTGGCGGCGAACCAGCAGCCGGCGAAGAACACGTGCGCGCCGCCGAGGAACACCGAGGCGTATTGCAACGTCTCGGAGATGGTGCCGCTGCGGTGCGCGATCGGCCGCGGGGCGGGTCGGCGGTGGCTTCTCGGTAGCGCTCTAGCTGACACTGGATGTGCCGGTGGCTTCGAGCTGGTCGGCGATGGCGCGTAGTTCGGCCACCATGTCCGAAGGGATTCGGGTGGCGTCGGCGTCCTTGGGGATGGCGACCAGGCGGTAGCCGAAGAAGTCGAAGATGGCGTCCAGCTTGTTCAGTGGTGGCTGCCGGTCGCCGCGTTCGTAGGCGCCGCAGACGACGGCGGGGATGTCGGAGCGGTCCTCGAACGCGGTGAGGGTCAGGCCGGCGGCGCGGCGGAGGGCGCGGATCTGCTGGCACAGCGGGTGCGCCTTCTGGTCCTCGGCGGTGTGTCCCATGAGTCGGGCGACGGCCTCTCCGATGTACGGACGTTCGGTGGTGTACTCGCTGATCTGCGCGACCCGGGTGCTCACGCCGCCTCCTCGGTCTGTCCCACTTCCACCTGGCGTTCCACCTCGGGTTCGGCTGCGGGCTGCACGGCGGGCTGCACGGCGGGAACCGGGTCGAACGGGTTGTCGGGGTCGATGGTGTAGATCTCGACGCGGCCCAGTCCCTTGCGGGAGCGGAGCATGTTCAGGACCCGCTCGGTGAGCAGGAGGAGGTTCTGCTCCTCGTCGCCGGGTGTGCACTGGAGCTTGTCGGTGACGTAGAGATCGAGGCTGGTGCGGACACTCAGTTCGATGTTCGCCATCAGCGGCAGCGGCTTGACCGGCGTGTCGCCGTCGGGCCTGGTGTACCACTTGCCTTTGAACAGCGGCAGCGGAATCTGGGATTCGTCGTCGAGCAAAGACATCAGCGCTCCAGGTGTGATTCGAACTGGACGAGGCGGAGGGTTGTGAGAGTGTCCTGGCGAACGCCGTCGAGGCCCTTGTGGAGCAGGCGCAGCACGTCGACAAGCTCGTCGGCGTGCGACAGCGATTCGGTGGCCCGGCGGGCTGCTCTTCTGGCCAACAGGCATTCGAGGTTGGCTTCGGCGGCGCGTTCGCGGGCGCTGGAGTACTCGTCACCGCGACGTACCGGCCTGTTGCGGATGGTCAGGACCGCGCTGTCCCAGTCCTCGTCGGCCTTCGCGGTGGCCAGGGTTGCCTTGCGTTTGGCGACAGCTCTGGCCCGGGTGGCGAGGGCGAGGATCTCTTCGAGGCGGTCCAGCCGGCGCCGCACGTCCAACAGGTAGGCGTGTACCTCGTGGGGTGGGGCCTGGGTGTCGGGCAGCGGGTCGACGGCGCGGAGCTGGTTGGCCTCAGCGAGGAAGGTGTCGACCGCGTGTCCCTCGGCGGGTTCGCTCACAGGCCGTCCACGAGCGCGTCGATCTGCTTACGCAGGCTGGTGAGGATCTCCCGGCCGTCGGTCGGGTTGTAGCCGTAGCGGGAGACGAGCTTGGCCATCACCAGCCGTTCGGCTTCCAGTTCCAGCAGCCGGTAGGCCAGCGTGGTGTCGATGGAGCGGCGCTTCTCCTCGCCGACGAGCCGGCGCAGATCCTCCTCTTCCAGAGTGATGTCGAACTTTGCCCACCTGTTGTGGTCCACTTCGCCGGACCAGCCTTGTCGTACCTGCACGGTGGTTCTACCGCTGTGCAGCGGTGTTCCTACGCCGCGGTGATCCCTAAAGGGTGAGGTCGTCGGCGAGCGGGGCCATGTCGGTGTCGTCCCATGACATGCGGGCGGGGCCGAGGAACAGGCTGACCTGCGCGGTGTGCACTGTGGACAGTCCGGTGGCCGAGTACATGTCTTTGCCTTCCCCGAGATCCAGGTCGCCTTCGGGTGTGCGGACGACGACGACGTTGGCGCCGGGGGTGGAGGCGACGAGGTTGAGGAACCCGTCCCAGGCGTCTTCGCTGGGCAGCGCGTCGACCTCGATGAGCAACCGGCGCCCGGTCGGGGCGAGGTGGGCGCCGAGCTGGTCGACGGAGGGCAGGTGCATCACGTCACGGATGTCGGCCGCGTCGAGGTCGGGCAGGATCTCGATCTCCTCGCCGTCCTCGTTGAACTCGGTGCCGGGCTTGACCTCCGGGGCGGGGGCGTCGCCGAAGTACATGCTCCCGTCGGCTGCGATGCCGACTTCCTTGGGGCTGCCCCAGCGTCGCCCGATGTGCCAGTCCGCTTTCATGGCGGGCCACCCGGCGACCGGGTAGATGACGGCATCCTGGAGTACGGCGATGACCTGTTCGGGGTGCAGCGAGCGGTGGACGTAGAACTCCAGCGCGTCGTGGACGTTCATCACCATCTTCACCCGGTCGGACAGGCCGTGTTCTTTGAGCGCCCGGACCGCGCGGACCATGGCGATCTTCATGTAGTCGCCGGTGGCGCTGCCCTGGATGGGGTAGTTGACGCAGGCGCGGTCGCCCTTCTGCTGAATCCAGCGCTTGTCCGAGGTGTACTCCCAGATCGGCAGGCGCCGGCCGAACCTGGACACGACGTAGCCGTGATGGCGGCCGAAGTCGACCTGCTTGTCGACCCAGGTCTTGATGCGGTTGAAGACATTGAAGTAGGAGGCGAACAGCTCCTCGGCCTCGTCCAGGGGGATGCCGAGCCGGTCGGCCAGGCCCTTCGGGGACATGCCGTACAGAAGCGCGAACCCGAGGGTCTTGCCGATGTCGCGCTGCTTCGGGGTCACCTGTTCGATGGGGACGCCGAGCATGAGGGATGCGGTGAGGGTGTGCACGTCGCGGCCTTCGGCGAACGCGCGCAGCAGCTCGGTCTCCTTGGCTTCGCCTGCGATCGCACGCAGCTCGGCCTGGGACAGGTCGAACCCGACGATGTACCAGTCGTCGGGGGCGGTGATCATGTCGCGGAAGTTGATGCGGAAGCAGGTGCCCGGTTCGGGCTCGCGACCCTCGTCGTGGGCGAGGACAGCTTCGGCCAGGTCGTAGTGGTAGGTCTTGGGTGACTGCTGGTAGGGCGGGTCCGCGACGGCGAAGCGGCCGGTGACGACGACGGCGGACAGGTGGTTGGGGTGGGCGCGGCCGTCGTCGGCCCAGGAGTACTTGCGTTCGTAGACCTCCAGGTAGGTGCCGAGCAGCCTGGTCTGTTCCTTCCAGTTGCGGATCTTCTGCACGACCGGGTGTTGTTTGACCAGGCCGGCGAGGGCGACCTTGCCGGTGGACATCTTGCGTTCGGAGGCGTCCTTGTCGCGGGTGGTCGCGGTGTAGACGGTGGTGCGTAGGCCGAGGTCTTCGAACAGCAGCTTGGACACCTGCGGCGGGGATGCGAGGTTGACGGCGACGGGCTGGTCGAGGATGTCGGACAGCTCGGCCATGATCTCCGCGTTGTAGCGGTCGCGGAACTCTTTCAGCTCCGCGGCCTTGCGGCGCATGGCGATCCAGTCGTAGACGACGCCGTGGTCTTCCATGGCGGGGATGCATTCCTGCACCACGGCCATCTCCACCTTGAACAGCAGCGTGTCGGCGACCTGGTGGTAGTTGCGTTCGTGCAGGGCCAGGGTCCAGGCGGAGTCTTCGCAGGCGTAGTTGCGTACCCGCAGGTCGGTGGGGTCGAGGATGTTGAACCGCAGGAACTTGTGCCGGTTCTTCGGCAGGTCCTCGAACAGCTCGTGCAGATCGGTCATGGAGTAGCCGTCGAAGTCGGCCTCCATGCGTTTGCGGGCGACCCGGACGGCTTCGGTGCGCTGCTTCTTCGAGTCCTTGTCGTCTTCGGGGTGAAGCGCCTTGGCTTCCTCGCGGGCGCGTTCGGCGATCTTGTCCAGTTCCAACGCGCGGGCGGGGAGGTCCTTGGCCTCGACCGGGCGGCCGTCGCGGTGGAACATGATGCGGGTCAGGTACTTCAGGCCGAACGACTGGGTTTCGCCGAGCAGGTACGCCTCGATCTGGGTGTCGGAGCGGACCGGGAAGTAGCCGTCGCCGACGACTTCTTCGCCGAGGTGTTGGCGGAACCAGCGGGCGAGGTGGCGCAGTTCGAAGCTGGCGTTGTGGGGTACGCCCCGGCCGCTGTGCAGGATCGGCCACAGCAGCTCGGCGACGGTGCGGTTGTCGAGGTTGTCGTAGTCGTCGTGGCCGAGGGGGACGTAGCTGGCCCAGTGCGGGGAGTCGGTGAAGGAGATCCCGACGACGAACGCGGTCTCCGGGTGGATGGAGAACTTCTCCCGGTCGGGTCCGTGGTAGCCAGTTTCGATGTCGAAGGCGATCGGTGCGGTGCCGGTGGAAAGCCGCTGGCAGAACTCGGCCAGCTCGTCGGTGCTGGTGATCAGCAGATAGTTCTTGTCGTATCCGGTATCGCCCACGTCGGGTTCTACCGGCGGTCAGTCCTCGGCCTTCGTCTCCAGGAAGGCGCGTACCTGCGCGTCGGTGACCGCGGCGCCCAGGTCATGCAGACGGGTGACGACATCCATCACCCGTTCGTGTGCCTTGGTCCGGCGACCCCTGCGGTGGGCGGCGATGTCGGCGGCGACGAAGGCGCGGGCGCGGCGATCGAGGGTGTCGATGGCGGCCATGAGGCTGGCGAAGGACGGGGGGATGACAGGCAGCTCGCTGGCCGGCGGGTCCGGTTGAGGCTCGGCTGCAAGGGCGGCCAGCTCATCGAGGACCTTCCTCTTGTTCTCCTCGAACTTGGCCGGGCCGCATTCGCGGAACCGGTCATCGATAGTGGCCAGGAACTTGTTTCGGACGAACACGGCTGCCTCATTCCACGTGCCGGTGAAGGTGGTGAAGTGCTCGTCGGAAAGCTCGAACCGGGAGATGGCCAACTTGTTGACCGCCTGGACCCGGCGCCGCCCGTCGAGGATCAGTCCCTGGTAGAGGACGATGGGTTCGAGCAGGCCGTGGTCACGGATGCTTTCGACCATCTCTTTGAGGTGCTTGCCGGTGGGGATCGGCACGGCCCCTGACAGCACGTGCGTCTTGCCGATGTTCATTCTCACCGTTTGTTCGCCGTTCTGCGCAACGGGGCGCCCCGACGGCGAGGACGGTGGCAGCTCGCGCGCCGGGGCAACCCTCTACATCGGTCGGGTCGCGGGGCGGGCCAGGTCCCGCGTTCCTGTCAGACCAGCCGCGCCACGGGGAGAGGCAAATGCAGCGGATCGAACAACGGGACCTGGCCCTGTCGGGGTGGCAGGAATCGAACCTGCCTCACCGATGCGTGCACATTGTGCGGCGCCGACATCGGGCTCAACCACCGAGCACCCCGGACAGCTTCCCCCGTCGGCCTTCCCGGCTGCCGTGATTGTGGTTCTCCAGCCACGCGCACGGCGGCACCGACAGAGGAAGCGTCACCATGTTCTACCGGGTGTTCTACCGGCGCAGGCTCCAGTCGTCGCTGATCTGGTCTGCGGCCTGGCGCAGCACCCGCACCGCCTCGTCCGGCGCGATCACGTTGGGTCGGTACGTGACGTTGGGCCACCAGTTGCCATTGCGCAGAAGGACGGCGTTGAGGGTCAGGCCGGCTTCGTCACCGGACAGCCACGGCGCGACCGGCTCAGCAGCGCGACGGGCGTTGAGGAATGCGACGACCGCAGTGATGAAGCCGAGGCTCGCCGCCCACGCACCCGGCAGGAAGTGGCCGGCGGACACCGCGCCGATGGCACCGAGCACGAAGAAGCTGACGCGCGGGTCGAGAAGATTGCGCAACAGGCGCACCGGACCTCCTGGCCTTGTCGGCAACGAGCGGGGGATGTCCGGCTTAACGATCGAGGTGCGGAAAGGGTAATGGCCCGGCGCGCCCCTGGGGGGACAGTTGACGCGCGCCGGGCCAGGACTCCTTCCCGGGATGTGGAGATCCCTGCTGCACCAGGGGTGTGGACCGCACCCCGTTCTTCGCCGCTAACCCTTTCGAGCCGTCGGAAGGCCGTGACTCGACGCTAACAAGATCGACGGGTGTCGGTGAAGTAAGGAGAGACGGCTTCGACCACGCCTTAGGCCCAGATGGAACGTGACCGGTCCCCGGCGATCGGGTACCGCTCCTCGCACCGGCAGTCGAACGGATGTTGGAAGCGGATGACGAGCACCCAGCAGTTCGGGCGGCCGGCGACCCGGGGCAGGCAGACCGGCACGCCGTGGATGGCGCCCCAGCCTGCCTGCCTGGTGCCTACGTCGTCGCGTCCGCAGTGCCCGCACGTGGACGGGACGGTACGGGACAGGTCGACGGTCACCGCAGGATCTTCCCGCACTGGCAGCAGTACCACTGGAGACCGTGGTCGACATCGCGTTGCGGGCGGCGTTCACCGTCGTGCTGGCAGTTGCGGGTGCGCCAGTAGGTCCGCATCCGCTCCCACAGGCTCACTGGTACAGCCACGGCCGCTTGCGGCGGTCCCACGACTCGAAGTCCCACACACCCTTGGGTTTGAACGCCTGCTCCACGATGCGCCCCCACGCCTGGCCGGCGTCCTGCTTGTCCTGCACCCACTGGAGCAGCCGCTTGGCGTCACCGTCGATCTTCTTCAACGCCGGGTGCCGGGACTCGGCCACGCGCACGCCGGGGGCCGACAGGTCACCGACGGGGTGCTCGTGGTCGAGGGCCTTGAGCACGCCCAGGCTGTAGCCGAGCTTCTCCAGGACGCGGGCGACGAAGCAGTTCGCGATACCTCCGGCGACGTAGCGGGCGGGCAGGTCGTCGGCGGCGCGGCGGTCGACGTGGGTCGGCTGGGCGGCGGCGATCTGCTCCATTGCAGCGCGCACGGCGTGGACGGTGATCTTCACCCTCCGCGTCCGGGCCTGCTTGCCGGGGCGGGTCATCGTGGCAGTGCTCATGAGGAACCTTTCGACGTAGGGAACCCGGACTTCGCGCGGGTCAGGTGATGCTCGGTTGTGCTGTGTCCTCTCGCGCAGTGCTGTTCGGGTCAGGGCCAGGTGGTACATCGGTTGCGGTGTGAGGCATGACCGCTTTCATGGAGGCGATCACGTCAGTGAGCTGCTCCTGGAACCGCGTGATCGCGAACTCCATCAGCTCGAACCGTTTCGCCAGGATGGCGAGCAGTTCCACCTGCGACGCGCCGCCGGGAACGGGGCGGTGCGTCACGTGCTGGACGAACGCGGCGAGGTCGTCGTCGTTCATTCCGGAGAACCAAACGAGGATGCCGGTGTCGGGGTCACGCAGGTTCTACGATCCGGGGATGCAGGTCGAACTTGAACCGGAGCTGGAGCGGACGGTCCGACAACTGGCGGCGGCTCAGAAGATCACCGTCGAGGAGCTGATCGCGCGGGCGGTCCGCGACTTCTGCGCCCGACGCAACATCCGCTTAGCGCACGAGCCGGGAACCTAGACGCGGCAGGAACAGTAGAGCCGTCCGTGCAGCCCAAGCTTGAGGTCGCAGCCGAGGCGGCACCACTGACGCAAGTTGCCTTCGGCGTCTTTGAGGTGGGGAAGCTCGGCGCTGCCGGGGATCGCGGCCAGGACCATGGCCTGCCACAGGTCGTTGGCGAAGGTGTGCGCGTCGGTGTCCGCCGAGTCGATGGACACCCGTCGCCAGTCGTTGCTCCACACCATCAGCCGCAGGTACCGGCCGTACAGGTTGACCCGGATGCCTGAGCGCAGCGGCTTGGACCAGGTGGCGCCCAGCCGCAGGTGCGCCGGCAGGTTCCCGGCGGCGCGGACGAACGACGGACCGAACCGGTGCTCGGGTTCGCCGAGGTCGGCGGCGACGACGGCGCCGTTGACCACCGCGATCAACGGCGCCTGCCGGTCCACCCACGCCTCGATGTCGGCGGCCGAGGCGTACGGTCCGCTGGGCGGCATGTCAGCGGGCACTTACCACTCCAATCCGGTGACGGCGGTGATCTCTTCCTTGAGCTGGGACACGCTGTTCGGGTGGCCGTGCCACATGAACAGCCGGTCGGCCTGGGCCGGGGACAGGCCGAGCAGCCGGCGTCCGGCCGAGAAGAGCTGGTCGGAGCTGAGCACGTCGACCCGCATCCCGGCCAGGTGGCAGGCGATCCCGGCGATGCACATGCGGCCGTGGCGGGAGACGAACCGCTGATCCCAGGTTTCCGGCTGGCTTTCGATGTACTGCACCACCGACCGCAGCGCCGGCACGTTGGCCATCAGTCCTCCAACGCCACGACGACGATGCTGAACACGCGCGGGTCGTGCCCGTCCACGGTGGTGACCTCGTACCGGTCGATGTGCTCGTAGTTGCGGCGCGGGCCGAGGTAGCGGATGCGGAACTGGGCGGCCAGGTCGGGGTCGGTGCCGGTGATGCCGGGAAGCCAGTTGCGGATGGCGTCGATGACCCAGGAGGTGACGACCCGTCGGGTGACCCCGAGGGTGCCGGCGTCGGCCTCCGGCGAAGTCACGTGGTTGCCCCTTCCCCGGGCTGGTAGCGGATGCCGGTGACGTGTTCGATGCGGGCGCACAGCTCCTCGAACGTGGGGTGGCGCAACGCCGGGAGGGTGGGGTCATCGACGGTCACGAAGTCGTAGATGGCGTCGAACTGCTCGGGCAGCAGGCCGAGGGTGCCGACGAGGTTGACCCGTGAGGTGGTGTACCGCACCTCGCGCATGACATGGGCGGGGTCCTCGGCCAGGGCGGCGTCGAGGCGGTCGCCGAACGTCGAGATCATCAGCGCCCAGCCGGCGAAGCAGCCGACCATGCCGCACTCGCCGATGTCGAGGTACTTGTCCTGGTCCCACCGGTCCCGGTTGGCGTCGATGTAGGCGAGTACCTGACGGATGAGCGGCTCGTTGGGCTTGATGTCGAAGCCCCACAGGAAGTAGTCGCGGGGCGAGTTGAGCGGAGGCTGGACCGGCGAGGTGAGCAGTCGCGTCATGCGGCGTGTCCTTGCGGTTCGTAGCGGACGTTGGTCACTTCGAAGATTCGGTGGCACAGCTCGGTGAAGGTCGGGTGGCGGGTGATGCCGCGGTCGACCACGTGGGTGAACCCGAAGATGGCGCCGGCCTGGAACTCGGTGAAGCCGAGGACTTCCCGTCCCATCCGGTGCAGCTCGATGCCGTCCTTGGAGGACAGGATGAAGTCCGGGTTGGTCGGGTCGATGCCGCCCATGACGACCGCCCAGCCGGCGACGCAGCCGACGAGCACGCCCGGGTCGACCTCGGACAGGTACCGGTGCTGCGTCCAGTGCCGGATATTGCGGTCCAGGAAGGCGAGCACGTCCAGCAGCAGAGACGTATTCACATCCGTCGCCGCCGGCGCAGGGTCGGGTGTGTAAACCGCCTCGGCCAGCCGCAGGTACGCCCGCCCGGTCGACGGGACCTGCCGGGAGATCACGTCGACCTCGGTGATCTCCACCGGTGCCGGCTGGCACCGGGCGATCGGGTGCAGGTGTCCCGGGCAGGTCAGCGGCGCGGCCGAACAGATGTGGCGCGGCCGGGTCATTCGCCGCCGGCCCCGGCGCTCACCCGCTTCGCCTCCTGCGCGGCCAGCTCCACCTCGCGCGGGGTCCACGTGCGCCCGCACAGGCCGCAGTGGTCCGGTCCGCCGGTGCTGTGCGGCGCGCACGGGTGCGGCGGCGGTTCGACGTGCCCGCCGAGGGTCAGGGCGGGCCAGCCGTCGCCGGCCGTGAGGACCTGGCCGTCGACCTTGAGGTCGGCGGTCGGTCCCTCGTCGCGGCTCTCGTCACGGCCCTCGCCGACGTTCTTGCTGAGGTCGGTGTCGACGAACGGCTCACCCGTGTCGACGCCCGGCCCGGCCGGGGCGTGGATGCCGTTGCCGGTGGTCGAGGACACGATGAACCGGTCGGCGGGGAACACGAACGTGCGCGTCGTCGGCGCCGTGCCCGGGGTGGCGCCGGGGATGTGCGCGGTGACCGTGGCCTGGTGCCGGCCGGCGGGCTCCGGCGGCAGGATCGGGGCGACGATGGACTCGAACAGCGGGTGCAGCCGCACGTCGGTCGGGTAGCCGACGTTGCAGGGGCGTCGGCCGCGCACGCGGCAGGCGTACAGCGACGGGCCGAATGTGAAGTCTCCTCCGGTCGCCTCGCTCACGTCCCGCAGCGCCTTCTCGAAGGCGTCCACGTCCTCCGGGGTGACCGGGACCGTCTCGTACTCGCGCTCCAGGAACAGCTCGGCGCACTCGACCACGAAGATGATCTCGTCACCGCCGAGGTTGAGCGTCCAATCGAGCTGCTCGCGCACATCGCACTGGTGTGCCAATCGGAGCATCCGCTCCAGGTATCCGGGGACACTCATTCCCCCGCCGCCTTTCTGCAAAGTTGAGATGAGGGGACGCCGGATAGCCGGTGACTAAGCCGGCCTCGGCGCACGGGGCAAGTGGGGAAAGCCCGAGCGCCCACGGCGCCCCCTCAGTGGACCTAACGATAGAGCCGCCGCCACGTTGCGCGACCAGCCCAACGTGGCGGAACTGTGGAGATCATCCGATCGGGCGACGGAGCCGTAACCCCGCCGCCGGACCGGCGTTGCAGCCGGGTGACCTCGGCGAATGCTGTGAGAACTCCGAGCTTTCGGTCAAGCGGGAGTACTCGATCCGTCGATGTCGAAGCAGTTGCGCACCATGCACCGGCGGTCTGTACCTGCCCGCCGCAATCACACAGAGCTACGAAGTCGGAGGTGCGCCGCCGGTCACCTTCGCCACCAGCGACCCGGAAAACCGCGTCATCGCCTTCTGCGTGCGGAAGATCCCCTGATGCGCATCGGCGGAGATGTCGCAGAAGTGCCGCAACCACGGGTCCTGCGCGTGCCTGGCGCCCCACTCAAGCTGGTCGACCAGGTTGATGACCTGACCGTTGATCGCCGCCCCACGCCGCTCCAGAGAGGCCGCAAGCTGCGCGTCGGTCGGGTCCAGCGCCACCACCAGGTCCCCGTCGTCGTTGATGAAGCAGAACCCGATGCAGTGGTCCTGACCCTTCGCCAGCCGGCGCGCCTCGGCCATGGCGTTGTTGAACATCTGCCCCGGCGGCAGCGCCAGCGAGTCCTGGATCGACCGGTAGGACCACTCCTGCCGAGGCCGCTCGACCAGGAAGTCGAAGATGAGCCGGCCCCACGACCGGAACTGCGCCTCCCGGACCATCAGCGGTTCTCCTCACCGTTGAGCAGGTTGGCCAGGCCCTCGTCGGTCACCCCGGTCGCCTCGCCGGAGAACAACGTCTGCACCCACTCCCCGTGCGTGACGAGCTGCCGGCCGAAGTCACGGCCAAGCTCCCGCTGATCCGCGGTGAACTCCAGGTTGTCCTCGGCCAGCGCCCCGACGAACGACTTGACCGTCATCATCAGCTTCGCCATCTCGTTGAACAGGTTGTTCGCCCGGACCCCGGCCCGGATCTTCTTCTCCCCCTCGGTCAGCTCACGCGCCGGCTTCTTCGGCGGAGCAGCCTTCGCCTTGGCCAGGGCCTCCTTCACCGCCGGCTCCCCGCCCTCGACCGCGGCCCGCTGCTCCTCCTTGTCCAACCGGAGCAGCTTCTGCGCCTGGTACACCGGGACCTGGCCGGCGTCGACCGCATCCAGCAGCTCCGGCGCGCCCTCCTCGCGGACCTGGCGGCGACGCACCACCTGCGCCCGCGACACCCCGAGCTTCTCCGCAGCCTCAGCCAACGTCGGCCCCGCCGCCGGACGCCCCGGCCCAGAAAAAGGCTCGTGCGATCCTTTTTTCCGCGGGCGACCGCGGGCCAACGACGCGAGCGTGTCGACCGCCTTCAACTTCTGCGGGTAGGACAAGTCCCGCCGCCGCAGGTTCAGGTCGGTCACCAGCACCACGGCGTCATCGAAGTCGCCGTCGAACAACTCGTAGTCCCGGTCGCGGTCCAGCTCGATCCCGAGCAGCTCCGCCGCCTTGTGCCGGTTCCGGCCGTCGAGGATCTGCCCCTCGAAGATCTTGATCGGGATGCGAAGACCGTTGCGCGCGATCGACTCCGCGAGCTTGCGCAGCTCGTCGTCCGGCAGTGGAGGGAAAGCATCGGCGAGCGGGTGCACCTTCAACGGCACCGACCACGCCTCGTTCTTGTTCGTCACACCAGGTATTACCGGCTCGCGAGCCTTCCACTACACCGCTCACTCGACCGGGCGTCGAGGGTTCAACGAGACTGAACACCAGGCGGACTCCTGCTTAAGCCCCAAGAATCACGGGATGTTCGATCATCCGTGCCGCGCAGCGGCCAATCGATCGTTTGGCTATAGCGGGCGCAGCCCTCCTCCTGGTTCGGAGTTAACCCCCCTAAGGCAGTTCGGTTGCGACGCGAACTGCCTTAGGGGAGCCGATGAACCGGGGAGCTGATGCCTCCATAGGCCCATCGCCAACGGGACCACAGCATTGCCTGTCAGTCCCCGCGACCGGGACGTGTTCACGGGTCAAGTCTTGGACCGGTTCGAGGCATGGCTTCGCCAACCTCTCCCCGCCGCTCCGGGTGCGCCTTCAAACGGCTGCCCGTGAACTCGGAACCGGGTGCGTCACGCCGCTCGTACTCGGCGATGCCGCTGCATTTCCCTTTTGAGGGCTCGGACCCTTGGCCGAAGGACTGGTTACCGGCTTTCCTTCCGGACCGGGTTCAGTTGAATGGAGCTGGCTCCCGGTGAATCCTCCGCTGCTTCAGGACGGGCAGTCTGCCACACGGTCGACCGCGGCCTTGAGGGCGGTCGTTCGAAGGAGAAGCTCGTACGTACAAGTCACGCAGACCCACCCGATCCGGTGGCTCTTGCCCATCTTGTGGAGCACGGCAAGGCCAATCTGCTCGCCGCGGTTGATGGCATGGCGCCGATCGAGCCGACACACCAGCGAGCTGGTCGTTGCGGTCCGGCGTTCGTGGAGCCACACCTTGCCGCCGTCCTGTTCCCGAGCGCGGAGGCCGGGCGAGCGGCTCGATGACGCACGCTTAGGGCGAGTGACCTTCAGGTCTTGCATGAGGCCACGGATCTGTCTGGTGTGTCTGTCGGTCATGCCACGTACTACCGATCACTCACCCGTGACCAACACCCGCCCCCACGCGTTGCGCCGTGTCGTGAGCACGATCAACCGCACCATCCACGCGCCCGTCGTCCTGCTCGTCTTCATGGGCTCGTTCTTCACCGCCGCGGCCGGCGCGTTCGGCGTCGCGGCGTGGGGTTCGCTCGGCCCGGACCCCGAGGACTACCTGACGGAGTACGAAGCAGCCTCGCTTACCGCGCTCGTTGGCATCCAGAAGCTCGCCATCGCCGCCGGGGTGCTCACGCTCCTGCTCATCGCCACGGTGTTCTACGCGACGGCGATCGTCGTCACCCAGTTGAGCGACTCTCAACGATGAGCGGGCTAATCCCTGCGAGGTAGATCTCAGCGTCGAAGCCCTCCGCCGAACGGCTGGACTCGTCACCGCATCTGCAAGTTGCTCGTTGAGTGGCTGTAGAACTGTCGTGCCGGACCCGTGGAAGTCCGGCGCACCCGGTGAAAGGTCTTTGCGTCAGCATGCCCAGGCGGTCCGCTTCCAGCGAAACGACGGTGATCTACCCCGAGACTCACGGGGAGACCCGCGTCATCCCGCGGGTTCGCACGGTCGGTCCGCTGCCGGACGTGCCGCGCGGTAAGCACCGCGACCCACACCCGCTCATCGCGGCGTTGATCCCCACGTGCAACGAGCCGGAGATCGAGAAGACGATCCGCTCCATCACGAGCCAGACCCTCGTTCCCGACTACATCGTGGTGGTCGTCAACAACTGCACGGACGACACCGGCGAGCGGGCGCGGGCGGCCGGCGCTACGCACGTCATCGTCATGAAGGAGAACAAGTACAAGAAGGCTGGCGCGCTCAACTACGGCTACGACTTCATCCGGGTGCGTTTGCCCGACGTGGAGTACGTCGTGCAGATGGATGCAGACTCCGAACTGGAGTGCCACTTCATCCAGCGCACGTACCGGGTGATGAGCCATCCCGCGAACTGGAACGTCGGGGCGCTTTCAAGCGCCTTCATCGCCAAGCGCGGGCTGGCAAAGAACCGGTGGCAGGCCATGTTCATGTGGCCGCAGGCCGCGGAGTACATGCGCTACCAGGATTCCCAGATCGCCAAGAGCGTGCACTGCATCTCCGGCACCGG
>JACCDR011077826.1_pt1 | contig 31439 bp, 47 predicted proteins | sample 7446431 | NCBI WGS metagenome assembly JACCDR01 (sample SAMN15323443, study PRJNA562643) | freshwater metagenome | isolation source: river surface water | place: USA:Blue River Watershed | collected 2017-08-17
CCTTGGATAACCGCCCGCCTCGTTCCGCCCGCCACCTTCAAACCTGACTTTTCAAAATACGGGGTAAGCTAATGAGCATCCGCCAAGCCGAAATTGCCAAGGCCTTGACCGAATGGCGGGAAAGCTACAGCCCGCCCCGCAGCATGGCCGGGAACAAGGAAGCGATGCAGCGCGAAAGCGAAAGGCTGCTTGCTGTTCTGACCAAGTTCGCCCCGCCGGATGGGTATAACGGGTGGGTTTCTTCGGTTCTGGAGCAATGCTCCTACCAGATGAAAACCCGCGCATGGCCGACGGTCGGAGAACTCGGCGCGGCCTGTTCCAACGCCCGCAAGGCCCGTCAAGCAGATGCCGCTCCGACCGTGTTTGCTTTCGACATTTACGAACTCAACGCCAACCGCATGAAGGCCGGGGAGCCTGTGGGCGAGGGGTATCTGTATGGCCGCGAAGCCGTGGAGATGATTGCGCGCGGTCTGATCGACCGGGAAACCATGACCAAATATCGCAGCGCCGCATTCTTCCGCCGCAAGGAAATTCACGGCGAGGACGCTGCATTGGCTTGGGAAGCCGACGCCAAAGAGCGCCACGAAAGCGCGAAGAAAACCCGCAAGGAAAGGATTGCTGCATGAGGCCCCGCGTCAGAACCACCGCCCAAGGCCAAGCCATCAAGGCGCGCATTGTCGCCGCCGTCGAAGCCAAACCGATGACCAGCAGGGAAATCGCAGACGAGGTTGGGATCAACGGTTGCAGCTTGGGCAATTACTTCAAAGACCTTCTCCGCGCTGGCACCATTTCCCGCCACGAATACCGCAAGGGCATGTATCGGTATTATCCCGGCCAAACCGCGCCCGATAAGCCATACACGCCCGCCACGCAAAAGGCCCCAGTGCCGAAGCGGTCCTATCCGTTCCCCGTCCGTTTTATCGACGTATCGCGGGAATACTTTGGAGAGGCCAAGCCCATCAGGATCACCATGCCAGCAGCACCGTGGGAGGTTCGCACATGAACATCCTCAAGGCATTTTACCACAACGGACGCCGCCAATTCGTCCCCTTGCTGGCATCCGAAGTCGCCAACAAAACGCGGCGCGAGGAAAAATACATCGTCGCAGAACTGAAGAAGCTGGCACAGGCCGGAATGGTTGCAGCCCTTCGCGTTCCCCACGCAAGCAAGCTGCACTCGTGGCACCTCACCCCCGCAGGCCAAGCCAAGGCGCGGGAAATCATCCACGCCGAAGCCATGATGCGGAGCGTGTGATGCAGGACGCGCTAGAGGCCCTAACAAACGCCGCCATAGGCCTTTGCGTGTCTTGGGCGGTCACGTTCTACCTGTTGCCGTTGTGGGGCCTTACGCCCTCTGCCACGGCCTCTGCTGGCATAACCGCGATGTATTTCACCATTAGCTTCGCCCGTTCTTGGGCAATCCGCGCTGCGTTTCGGAGGTTCGGCAAATGAAAGAAGAACGCATTGGCGATTGCCGCCTCATTCTGGGGGACTGTCTTGAGGCAATGGCTGCTATTGAGGCTGGTTCTGTGGACATGATCTGGACTGACCCTCCTTATGGGCACTCCAACCATGATGGCGACCTTAACTCGCGGCTAAATGACCATCGCGGCATTGAAAGCAAGCCCATCGCAAACGACGACGCCGAAGGGATGCGCAGGGTCGTGGACGGAATGCTTCTAGAAGCCGCGCGGGTTCTTAACGACGACTGCTGCTGCTGCTGCTGCTGCTGCGGCGGCGGCGGGCCACGTCCAACATTTGCGTGGGTCGCGGATCGTATGGACCGTGATGGGCTTTCCTTCTTCCATTCGGTGATATGGGATAAGAAGAACCCCGGCATCGGGTGGCGTTATCGGCGGCAACACGAGATGGTGATGGTTTCGCACAAAGCAGGCGGCAAGCTGCTTTGGGCAAACGATGACATTGCCGCGCGCAACATCTTTTCAATGATGCCGCCACGTGAGCGCGTCCATCCAAACGAAAAGCCTGTTGGGCTAGTGGAACATTTCATCAGCTTACACACGTTGCCGGGGCAATTGGTCCTTGATCCATTCATGGGGTCAGGGACGACGGGTGTAGCCTGTGCGCAGATGGGGCGGGCATTCATCGGCATTGAGTTGGACGCGGAACACTTTGAAACGGCCTGCAAGCGCATTGACGAGGCTTACCGCCAGCCGTCGCTTTTCATCCCCAAACCCACCCCGCCGAAACAGGAGGCCATGGACCTATGACCAAACGCAACGACATCAACGGCAAATTCGAAACCGTCAACAAGCGTTACGGCGCAACCACAGGAGCCAGCAAGGGGACAAAGCCCGCGCCCCCGGCAAAGGTCAAGGTCAAGCCGGGAAAGACCAAGGCAAGCATCACGTGGCGAAAGGAGTTCTGAATGAACATGCAGGCACCTATCAAGCACAAGCGCCGCAAAAAGGGCGTCACACTCTCCACTATGCCAACATCATGGGACGGCGGCGCAACAGGCCCCGCCAACCGCGACAGGCTGCGCGAGGAACCCGCAACGGAATTCGACCCCCACACGGGCAAGGAAACACCCAACCCCAACGGCATCCGCCGTAACCGCCGGGAAACGTGGGTTGACCGATACGCCCGCAAAGGCAAGCTGACCAAGGAACAGCAAGCCGCCGCCGCAAACCTCTACGCCGCATGGGCTGGCCTGCCAAACCGCGATCCTCTCGCCGCGCTATCCGACAAGGTGGACGGCAAAGGCGACGTTGACCCTCTGGTCAGCACAATCGACAAGCGCCGCGCCTTCTATCGCATGTGGCGCATGATCCCGCTCGGCTCACGGCCATATGTGCGGCATGTGGTTCTAGATGATCTTTCCATCCGAAGCATGAACGGATGCGCCAACGGGATTGCCGAGGCGCGCTACATGGAGCGGTTGCAGGAGGGCTTGAACGCGATCTGTTGACAAGTCCAGAAAACAGCGTATCATCGCCATAATCCAGAATAGCGCCCAAGGTATAGCCTTCGGGCGTTTTTCTTTTCCCCACACATCGCGAGGCCGTCATGGCTAAGAAGTCTTGCAAAGGCAAGGGCCGCAAAGGCTCTGGATACGGCAAGTAACGCCGTCAATCCCCTTCGCCGTGTAACAACGCCGAAAGGATGAACCACGTGGATAAAATACAGGCAGACAATCTGACGCGCAAAGGGGCTGGTAGGCCCAAGGGCAGCGTCAACAAGACAACCGCAGCCGCAAAGGCCGTGATCGAGGAAGCCGCCGAAAAGCTAGGCGGTGCATCGCGCTTGCTGGCATGGGCGCAAGAGGCCCCAGAAAACGAGCGCGCCTTCTGGGCCACGATCTATCCCAAGCTGTTGCCGTTGCAGGTGCATGGCGCAGGTGAACAGGGCGAACACATCGTTACGTTCAAAACGGTTTACGAGTGACGGAATACACCTTTCGGGTTCGGCGCTATCAGCGCACGTTCCACGAAACATGGGTTAACCGGAAAAAGCTGCGGCTGATCGAGATTGCCCACCGCAGATGGGGCAAGGACGAAATCGCCTTAGCGGCCACGCGGCAACTGGCGATGGAGCGCCAAGCGTCTTACTGGCACTGCCTTCCGCTCTACGAGCAAGGCCGCAAGGCGCTGTGGACGGCGGTTAACCCGCACACGGGCAAGCGCAGGATTGACGAGGCATTCCCGCCTGAGATTGTCGCCAGCCGTGACGAACAGGCCATGTTTATCCGGCTCAAGAACGGGTCAACGTGGCAGATCGTCGGCAGCGACCGATACGACAGCCTCGTCGGCGCGGGTGTTGCCGGGGTGGTGTTCAGCGAATGGGCATTGGCTAACCCTAGTGCATGGGGATACGTCCGCCCGATGATCGAAGAAAACGGCGGGTGGGCTTCGTTCATCACCACGCCACGCGGCAACAACCATGCCAAGGCCATGTTTGACATGGCGAAGACAAACCCGCTCTGGTTTGCCGAAGTGTCGTCAGTCTTGGAAACCGGGGCGCTGTCGCAAGAGCAGATGAACGAGGCGCTAAAAGAATACCAAGCGATCTATGGGATCGACTTTGGCCGCGCGCTTTGGGAACAAGAATACCTTTGCAGCTTCTCCGGCGCGATGATCGGCGCATATTGGGGCGCAGAGGTTAACAAGGCGGAACGTGAAGGCCGGATCGGCCAATATGAGATTGACCCAGAGCATCCTGTCCACACGGCATGGGACTTGGGCAAGGCGGTCAACAACCCAATCTGGTGCTTCCAAGTCATCGCGGGCCGTCCTGTCATTGTGGACTTCTACCAGCCCGAAAGCGACGACCTAGCCGATTGGGTCAAGTGGCTGGACGACAAGGGATACAACGGCACAGACTATGTGCCTCACGACATCATCGCCACGGAGTGGGGCAGCAAGCGGACGCGGCTGGAGACGCTGCAAGGCCTTGGCAGGCGTCCTAAGCGGCTCCCGATGGTATCTGTGGCCGATGGCTTGCAGGCGGGCCGTGTGACGATCAACGCGGCGCTGTTCGCGGATACGCCACGGGTGCAGGCGGGGATTGACGGGCTAAAGAACTACCGCCGCGATTGGGACGATGACAGGAAGACCTTCCGCGAAACGCCTGTGAAGGATTGGGCCGAGCATATCGGTTCCGCGTTTCGCTATCTCAGCTTGGCGTGGAAGGAAGTTGTCCCGCCACGGGCCAAAGAGGCCAAGCCGACAGAATTGCAATACGAGGTCCGGCCTGATGGTCGGGTGGTCGGGAATATGGACGTCCGCGCCGCTGTTGACGCGATGGTGCGACGGAGAAGGAAACGCTGATGGCAACGCTTGGCGAATTCCTCAGCCCCGAAGCGGGGCAAAAGCGCCGTGCGTGGCTGAACGAAACGCTGGGCTACTATCTGCCGCCGGAACTGCGTGGATGGGTCGGCGCCGCGGGCGAAATGAACCCCGTTACCAACATGGAGCGGGCCAGCGTAAGCGCAAAGCGCGTGGCTGATCCGAACCTATCGGGTTGGGACCGCATGGCCGCTGTGGGCGATGTGGCGACCAACATGGGCGCGGTTCTGGCCCCTGTCGCGGGCGCGAAGCTGGCAGGTCCGGCGGGCGTTGACGGGGCTAACGCGATTGTGGAGGCCCTGACGGCGGCAAGCCCGATGAAGGGCGCGGTGGATGACTTCTTGGTGGACGAGTTCGGCGGCGTTGGCTTTGGCGATGATGTGGCATCGCGCGGCGCGCAGATCATGGACATGCTGCGGTCGGGCCGTGGCGCTGACGTAACCGACGACATGCTAGACATGGGCGATGCGGTGCAGAACGCCCGCCTGAATGACTGGCTGTTCAATAACTACGACCTCCCGATGGATGCGGCTTCGCGGGCGGCGCGCAAAGCTGAAATGGGCTTTGAAGCTGACCTTATGCACGGCACAGACGCCACTTTCCCAGCGTTTAGATTGGGCGATGGTTCAAATACTGGCGTATCTGCCCCGGCAGTTTTCTTAACTGACAATCGCAATGTGGCGCAGTCATATGGCGATAACGTAATGGACGTTTCCGCCCGCATTGAACAGCCGCTTACCTTTGACTTTGGCGGGAAATCGACAGCTTATTTTGACGGTGCAACTAGAACCCCAAGTGACCTTGCAAAAAGGGTAAGCGAAATAGCGGGCGACGTGCGCGGTAACGCCTTAGACCCTGAAAGCGATCTTGCATATGATTTGCAGGATGTTGGATTTGACTACTTGTGGAATACCGATATTGACGCCGCAGAAATGCAAAATGTGGTGGACAGCGCAGGTTCTATGTTCGGCGGGGACGTAGCAAATAACGTGGCCGTTTTTGACCCGCGAAACATCCGCCTGCGTTCTGCCCGCTTTGACCCGCGCCTAGCGCATCTTCGCAACTTGTCGGCGGGCCTTGGCCTGCCCTTGGCCGCTTACCTTGGGATGCCCCAAGACCCGATGGCTTCCTATCTAGAGGCGCAATGATGGACGAAATGGATCAGGCGGAATACACCGCCGACGACCTCGCCCGTCTCGGCGCGAAGTGGATGGAGCGCATTCGTCACGCTGAAAAGCGGGAAGACGCTTGGCTTAAGTCCGCAGAGGCGGCAGAGCGCGCTTTCCTTGCGGGCTGCGATGATGGCGAGGGCGAAGCGCCTGAGTTCAATATCGTTCACAGCAACGTCGAAACCATCGTTCCGTCGATCTACAATAGCGCAGGCAAGCCCGACATTCGGCCCCGGCACAACAACCCGGACAAGCTGGCGAAGTTCGTAGCCGACCTGTACGAGCGCGCCATCCTGACGATGGTTGACGACAGCCGCATGGATGCGGAAGTGGAGCAATCTGCGCAGGACGTGTTTGTGGCAGGCCGTGGGATTGTCCGCGTCAAGTTCGATGCTGACGTGTCCGAGCAGCCTGTCATGATGGCGGACCCGATGACGGGCCAGCCGATGCCTGCGATTGATCCGATGGGCCAGCCGATCATGCAGCCTGTCGTGACAAATGAACGGGTTGAGTATGAGGTGGTTTCGTGGCGCGATTTCCGCATGGGTCCGGCCAAGCGCTGGAAGGATGTGGGGTGGGTGGCTTTCCGGCATTGCCTGACGCATGAGGCGCTTGAGCGGCTGGAAGATGAACAGCTTCGCAAGTTGCAGCCCGATCCTGAAAACACCGTTGAGAACGACGACGATGTGACGGTCTGGGAAATTTGGTGCAAGGACACGGGCCGCGTTTACTTCATCGTGGCGGATAACAACAAGGTTCTGAGCGTCAAGGACGATCCCTTGGGGCTGTCTGGGTTCTTCCCCTGCGCCGCGCCTGTGCAGCCGATCACGGCCACGGGCAAGATGACGCCTGTCTGCCCGTATGAGGTTTACAAGACCTTGGCGGAAGAATTGGACATCATCACCCGCCGCATTCGCGGGTTGACGGAGACGCTCAAGGCAAAGGGCGCATTTGCAGGATCGACGGAGGCTTTGGACGATCTAGCCGACGCCGATGATGGCGAAATCGTTAGCATGGCTGACATGGAAAACGTGTTGGCGATGGGCGGCTTGGATAAGGCCATCACGTGGTGGCCGATTGACCGGATTATTCAGGTCATCCGAGAATTGACCATGCAGCGGGAACAGACCAAGGCAGCGATCTATGAAATCACGGGCATTTCGGACATCATCCGGGGCCAAGGCGCGGCGTCTGAAACTGCGACGGCTCAACAGATCAAGACGCAATGGGGTAGCCTGCGCATCAAGAAAATGCAGCGCATGATCGAGAGGCAGGTTCGGGAGTTGTTCGTCCTGACCACCGAAATCATCGCACAGCACTTTTCTCCGCAAACCCTGCAAAAGCTGGCCGGGGTGCAAATTCCTGACGAGGCCAAGCCGTTGCTGCAAAGGCCGCTGGACCATTATCGGATTGACGTGGAAAGCGACAGCACGGTTAGGGCCGATCTGGTGAAGGGCCGTCAGGAAATGTCTGAATTCCTCGTTGGCACGGGGACTTTCTTCAACACAATGGCCCCGGTTGTGGCGCAGGCCCCGCAGGCGGCTGGCCCGATTGTGGAAATGTATGCCTCCTTTGCGCGGCAATTCAACTTGGGCAAACAAGCGGAGGATGCGCTTGACCAGTTTGCCGAAATGGCAAAGCAGGCGGCGGCTAACCCCCCGCCCAATCCTGAGGCCGAAGCGAAAAAGGCCGAGATTGAGGCCAAAGCGCAGTCAGAGCAAAGCAAAATGCAGCTTGAGATGCAGAAACTTGGCCTTGATGTGCAGTTGAAGCAGGCGGACTTGCAACTGAAAGAGCGCGAACTTGGCCTGAAAGAAAAGGTTGAGGAAGTCAACGCAGCCGCGCGCCTTGTGGAAATCGAAATGGAAGACGACCAGCAGCGCGCCGTCGCAATCGGCCCGAACTGAGGAATTGAGACATGCCCGCAGCGATTGAAAGCCAAATCCCATCCCGTTGGGTGGCCTGCACCCCGTCCGACAGCACCGATATTGCGGGGTCGGTCGGGCTTTACATCGGCGGCACGGGGAACGTTGCCGTGCGGTGCCTGAACGATCAGTTGACGACCGTGACATTCAACGCGGTCCCTGTCGGAACGTTCATTCCCGGCAACTTCACCCGCGTCATGGCCGCAACCACGGCCACGCTGATCCTCGCTGCCTATGCCTAAGTATGTCCTGCGGGATGGGCGGCTGGTGGACAAGGACACTGGCCTGCCGATGCTGAACCAAGAGGAGCGGGCGCGGCCTTTGCAGACGCCTGCCAGCTACAGCGATTTGCCGGGGTATCGCAGCCCAATTGACGGGTCTTGGATCGAAGGCCGCAGGGCGCGCAAATACGATCTGGAAAAGAACGGCTGCATTGACGCCAACGATCTGCCGAGCAAGACGAGCGGCAAGCTGAAAAACGCCAAGTTCGCCGCCAAGCACGGCGTTACGCATTTGCTGGAGCGGTAATGGCCCGCCCGCCGATCACAGCGAAAGGCGAGCAGCTTTTCCGCAAGCAACTGGACGCGGCGCTTGACTACGTTGAGGGGCTAGGCGGTGGCGGCGGTGGCGGTTCTTCGTCTTGGGGCTCGATCACTGGCACCCTCTCTAGCCAAACCGACCTACAGACGGCGTTAAACGGCAAGGCGAACACGTCGCACACCCACGCGCAAAGCGAAATCACGGGGCTAACGACTGCGCTTGCAGGCATTCCGGCGAAGGGCGTTGCAACGGTCACTGTCCCGAACAATCGGTTGGAATGGGTGGAGACAGTCACGGCAACGGGCGTTGTCCCGGCTGATGTGGTTGTCCCGACCATCGGCGCGCATGTGGATGCTGACGAGAACGACGCGGAAATGCTGGACGTCATGGCGCTATCTGCCACGGCTGGCACCGATCAAATCACGGTAACGATGGCCTTTGCCACCCCCACGGCTGGACCGATCAAGATTAGCTGGATGGCTGCGTAATGGCGAAACTCTCAACCGATCTTCGCAGCGCCACGCTGCACCCGCGCGAGGCGATCTTTTCGACGGCCAACCTTGGCTCGTTGAACGCGGAAACCATCATTGTAGCCGATGGCTGCGGGACTGTCACGCTGGACCTTCGCGGCACGTTTTCCTTGACCATCGAAGTTGCCGGAACCGTTGACGGGGCCAACTGGCAGCTTATCCCCATGCGGCCAATCAACCAATCGTCAACGCTTTACGTCGCTGCGGTGACGGGAACTGGTGTAGGTTCTTGGATCGGCTCTTGCGCGGGCTATCGGCAAGTGCGCGCAAGGGTTACGGCTTACACGTCAGGTTCGGCAACAACGACGCTTGTCGCCAATGCTGGCATCTATGATAACCTGATCTTCGGCCCGCAGACAAACACCACTAACACGACCGTTGGCACCGCTGGCGCGGCAACGACACTCACCCTTGCGTCTCCCGGCGCTGGCTTGCGGCACTATCTGACATACCTCGCCATCAACCGCTTTGCCACAGCTTTGCTGACGGCTGGGACTGCGCCTGTCACTGTGACGACCACCAATATCCCCGGCGCACTCGCCTTTAGCTTTGCGGCAGAAGCGGCGGCGCAAGGCACCTTGGACCGTTGGCGCGAGGACTTCGCCTTTCCTTTGGCCGCTAACGCGCAAAACACCGCCACCACCATCGTTTGCCCCGCAACGACCAACGTCATTTGGCGCGTCACGGCGGGCTTTTACGTCGCCCCCTAACACAAAAGGACAGTGAATGGACCTTGAAGCCACAGCGCAAGCTCTGGTGACTGAACCCGTGCAAACGGAACAGGTCGCAGCCACCGAAACCGTTGAAACGACCGACGCCGAACCGGATTATGGCGCGGTATACGACAAACTCACGTCAGAAGCCCCCGTAGAGGCCGAAAGCGAGGCCGTGGAGGCCGTTGAATCCCCCGCAGAGGTGGAGACAGCCCCGGAGCCCGTAGAGGCCCCTACGGACGTTCCTGTGGCCCTGCGCAAGCATTGGGGCGCATTGCCGGAAGACGCGCGTGAAGCCGTCCTGTCGTCACAGCGGGAAATGTCGCGAAAGCTGTCCGACATGGGCCGTCAGGTTCAGGGCATTTCGCCCATTCGCGACGTGCTGGTGGATGCGGTTAAGCAAAACCCCGCCATTGCGAACATGCGGCCTGAGGAATTGGCCCGAGACGTGATGGAACTCGCGCAATTCTCGGCGGCGTTCAAGTCCAAGCCGCTGGAAACCTTCATCAGCCTCGCGCAAAAACACGGCATGGTTGACGCGCTTCGCCAAGCGATGGGCGGGCAACCGCAAGAGGCGCAGCAAACCGCCTCGCTACAGAACGAAATCCGCGCCCTCAAGCAGCAGCTTGCCCGCGCGGCTGACCCTGAGTTTATCAGGGAACAAGTTTCCGCAGTCACCATGCAGGAGCGGGTGCTGTCGGATGTTCAGGCCTTCGCGGCGACGCAGGAACATTGGTCGGAAGTCGAAAGCTTCATGCCCAAGGTTATCCCGCTGATCCGCGAAGCAATGCCAGATGCCTCCGGTAAGGACGTGCTGGCTCGTGCCTATGAACTCGCCCTGCAAACGTATCGACCTGAACTTAAGGCCAAGGCCCAAGCCGCTGTTGAAGCCGCTGCACAGCCGGACCCTGAACGCACACAGGCCGCACTCAAAGCCAAATCCATCAATGTTTCGGGCCGGACATCAGGCAAAGCAAGAGAGATGACCGAAGAGGAACTCTACTCAGCCGCCTATGACCGCGCCGTGAAGAAATAAGGAACGCAAGGATGCCTACTCCTTCCTCCGTGTTCACGGAAATGGTGACGACGACCGACCGCACTTGGGGCCGGAAAGTCACCGATAACGTGAGCGCTCACAACGCCCTTCTCAACGTGATGAAGCGTAAGGGCAACATCAAAACCGTGTCCGGCGGCTATGAAATCGCCGAACCCATCGACTACGCCGCGAATGAAACCTACCAGCGCTATGTGGGCTATGAAGCCCTCAACACCGCTGCGTCGGACGTCATCACCTCGGTTCGCTTCCCCTACCAGCAAGTGGCGCTTCACGTCACCGCTTCGGGCCGCGAACTGCGGATGAACAGCGGCAAAGAGCAGATGATTAACCTCGTCAAAGCCCGCAAGGAAAACGCCCTGCGGACGGCGGCGAACAACTTCTCGGTTGACATCTACTCGGACGGCTCGTTGACCAACCAGATCAACGGCCTCGCGAACCTGATCCAGACCAACGGTCAAGGCACGGTCGGCGGCATCAACGCCACCACTTGGACGTTCTGGCGCAACAAGTTCCGCGAAATGACTGGCACCAACCTTGCCGCCTCGCCTTCGGCTGCAAACGCCATTTCGATGCAGGCTGACATGAATGCGCTTTGGCTCACGCTGAACCGTGGCGCTGACAAGCCCGACCTGATCGTGATGACGCACGACTTCTACTCGCTCTATGAACTGGGCCAGCAGCAGTTGCAGCGTTATGCGGATGGCGAACTGGCACAGGCTGGCTTCCAGACCATCAAGTATAAGTCGGCCAATGTCGTCTTTGACGATAACGCCAACTTTGCGACGACTGGCGAGCGGGCTTACTTCCTCAACACCGATTACCTGTATCTGGTCCAGCACCGCGAGGCGCAATGGACGATGGACTCCGAGAAGACCCCGGTGAACCAAGATGCGGTGGTCATCCCCATGTATTGGATGGGCAACCTTGTGACGACCCAGCGGTCGCTGCAAGGCATCCTGTTCGACGCCGCGTAAGGAGAACAGATCATGCTTATGATTGGTGCAAACCTTGATGAAGTGTATGCCGCTGGCGACAGCAAGGCCTTTGGGCTTGGCGACCGCTATGTGGACGATACGGGCCGCGAATACGTCTATGTGCAAGCCTCGGCTGCGATCACGGCGGGTTTCGTGTGCTTCATTGACTCGGCCTACAGCGCAACGATGCTTTCCACGGCAAACGACGCGCGCGGCAACCTCTGCGGCGTTCCGCTGGCGACCTTCGCCACGGGCGAACAGGGCTGGCTGCAAGTCAAGGGGCCGACCACGTTCCGCGTCCTTGCTTCGGCTGCTGCCAACGTCCGTCTCAACACCACGGCCACCGCCGGGGCGCTGGACGATGACGGCACGGCGGGCGCAATGCAGGTTCAGGGCATTTACCTGACCACGGCAAACGGCGGCGCTGCTGCCAACGTCGCGGGCATCCTGAACTATCCCTACGTGGATGTGACGCTCTAACCCAACGGGCGGGGCTGTCGTGGCCCCGCCTTTCCCCATCCCTCTGTAGAAAGACGGAAACAATGTCTCAATTTGTCGTTCTTGGCTTCAAGGCCGAATATCGCGGCGAAACATGCGTTGATTGGGTGGAAATCGCCCCATCCGGCGAAGCGTTTGAGCGCACCCACACGTGGCACCGCGTCAAAGACTTGATGCCGCCTTCGCGTGTGGATGATACGCGCGCCGATAGCGCGGCTTACAAGATGATGCTTGCCCGCTGGGACGCAATCGGCCCGAAATATGAGGCTTGGAAGCGGAACGAGGATATTCCGGTGAACGGAACGCCGCTTGCCGCATGGGCTGGCGTGTCGCCGGAACAGGCCGCGCATTTGAAATCCATCGGGATTACCACGGTGGAGGATGTGCGGGACATGAGTGAAAGCGCGTTCTCGCGCCTGCCGTTCCCAAATGCCCGCCAACTGCCGAAGCTGGCAGGGGCTTTCCTGTCGTCGCGTGGTGAAGCTGCCAAGGATGCAGAATTGGCCGAAATGCGTGAGCGCATGGCGATCATGGAAGAAATGCTTGCGGCTTCGCAGCCCGAAAAGCGCGGGCCGGGGCGTCCGCGTAAGCAAGAGGAAGCCGCCTGATGGCAACGGTCGTTGACGTTCTCAACCGCATTGCGCGGCATTGCTCTATTCAGACGCCTTCGTCGTGGATTACGGCGACGGCTGATGAATATGTGGAAATCCGCGATGATTTCTTGCGGGAGACCGTTGACGACCTGCTAGACCGTGTGGATTGGCCGCAGCCTGTTGGCGGGCAAGTCACCATCACAGGAACGGGCGTTGCATCTTACGCCCTTCCCTCCGATTTTCGCCGCCTGCAACGGAACAAATATTCCGTCTATGACGTGCAACTAGACAGCCCCGGAATACCTGTCACGACCGATGGCGATTGGGTAGAACTCTTGGACAGCGGCATTGCCGGGGCTGACCGCTTCTTCCGCTTGTCGGGTTACGATGGCAATTGGTCCATAGAATTCGAGGCCGCGCCTTCGTCTGACATCATCATTTCCTATGTGTCCAGCAATTGGATGGCATCGGCGGGCGGCACGGTCGGCAAGATGTTCACCGCTGCGGACGATGTGCTAATCTTGCCTGATCGGCTGGTGGAATGTGGCATTATCTGGCGCTGGCGTGAGCGGAAGGGCCTGCCGTTTGACGACAAATACACCGAATTCAACGTGCTGCTTGCCCGTTATCTCAACGATGTGCGCGGGCGGCGCGTGACCTCATTCAAGCGCGGGAAGCCTGTCCGCTGGCAGGATCGTGTCCCGGCTTTTATCCCCCCGGCTCCGTAAATGCGCGCACAAAACGCCCGTGTCCCCGTCACTCGTGACGTAATGTTCCCTGCGCCCACGAAAGGTTGGGTGCAGTCTGGCAATATCACGACTGCGGGGCCGGATCAGGCCGAGGTGCTGGATAACTTCTTCCCCACGGCGCAAGGCGCAAGGCTTCGCGGCGGTTCGACGGGATATGCCGATATTGGGGCTGCGATTGTGCGCCTAATGGTGTTTTCCGGCACGTCTGACAGCCTCTTGGCATCCACGGCATCGGGCATTTACGACGCGGATAGGGTGGCAGGCGGTGGGGCGGCTTTTGCCGATCTGGCGGGCATGACGTCTGGCGATTGGTCCGCAACGCAAATCTCCACTGCGGGCGGGTCTTTCCTCGTCATGGCAAACGGGGCCGATCCTGTCCACTATTACGGGGCAGGGGTGTTTAACCCGATCAACGGGGCCAACGTTAACCGCATCAGCTACACGACCAGAACAGGCGTATTGACTGCGGGCCTGACAGTAACAGGCGGGACAAGTGGCGCAACGGCCACGATCTTGGGTTTTGCACAGACTTCGGCCACGGCTGGCACCTTGCGGCTTGGCGCCATCACGGGCGCTTTCGTAAGCGGCGAAAACCTGACTTGGACAGGCGGCAGCGCGGTTTCGTCCAGCCTTGCAACGGTTTCCTCGTCCATCACCATTACCGGGGTCACGACCAGCACCCTGACGCAAGTTTGGCTGCACAAAACGCGGCTTTTCTTTGTGGAACGCAACAGCCTTTCGGCGTGGTATCTGCCTGCTGCATCCATCGGCGGCGCGGCGTCCGAACTTGATCTGGGCGCGATATTCAAGAAGGGCGGTTATCTGTCCTTTGGCGCGTCTTGGTCGTTGGATAGCGGTGCTGGCCTTGATGATGTTTGCGTGTTCGTCACCACAAACGGTGAAATTGCGGTTTACGAAGGCGACGACCCGTCAGACGCGAACAACTGGCGCTTGGCCGGGGTTTATGAAATCTCCCGTCCGCTCAACAAGCACAGCTTTTTCAAGGCTGGCGGCGATCTGGCGATCCTGACGGAAGACGGCATTATTCCCGTGTCGGAGGCTCTGCGGAAAGACCGCGCGGCTTTGCAGGCGGTGGCGATCAGCTTCCCAATCGAAGACGCTTGGAAAGACGCCGTTGCCAACGCGACAAGCGACTTCCCGATTACCCCAACGCTCTGGCAATCGCAGGCTTTGCTGTTGATCGGTGTGGCCGGGGCTGGTGGCGTGGCTTACGTCGCCAATGCCAGGACAGGGGCATGGGCGCGCTATACGGGGTGGGACGTCCGGTGCAGCGCGGTTGCCAATGACGGGCTATACTTTGGCCGGAATGACGGAAAGGTTATGCGCGGGCAGAACGGCGGCGCGGATGACGGCCTAGCCTACACAGGTCGGTATGTGCCGAAATTCACCGAGGCCGGAACGCAACAGGTGAAAATGGCAAACCATGCCGGGGTGACGGTAAAGGCCTCGTCCAGCCCGAATTTCCGCATGGCCTGTTTCTCCAATTACCAGATCGGGGATTACCCCGTATCAACGCCACTTGCATCGGAAAGCGGTGATGTGTGGGGGACGGGCGTCTGGGGGACGTTCATTTGGGGAACGGGCGCGGCTGAATATGCCTATACGCTGTGGAAGGCTGTTCGCGCGTCTGGCTATTCCTTGGCCCCGGCAATCGTGGTGACGAGCAACCAATCATCGGTCCCGGCCTTTGAAATCCTTGCAACGCGGCTGCGGTTTGAAATCGCCCGTTCTCTATGAGTTTTTCCGCGCGGCTGACAGCCAGCCGATGGCCCGATGGGTGGCGGACAGGATCAAGGGATGTGAACGCGGTTGGGATGCCTGCGTGGCAATGCGGGTGTTTCGAGGCGCGGAAACGATAGGCGGGGTGGTGTTCCACGATTGGAACCCGGAAGCCGGAACAATGTGCATGTCTTCTGCGGGCGAACCGGGGTGGCTGAATAGGTCAGTCCTCCACGCCATGCACTCTTACATATTCGACATTGCGGGCTGTCAGTTGGCGGTTTTGCAAGTGTCGGAACGCAACGAGCGGATGCTTCGGATAGGTCTGGCCTATGGCTACACCGCAACCCGCATTCCGCGCCTGAGAGGCCGCGACGAGGCCGAGATTATCTTGACCCTGACCGACGATGATTGGCGGGCGTCACGCTTCCACCACAAGGTAAGGCCGTAAGGCCGGGACGGTGTATTATCGGAAAGCCCAAAGCACCAGCGCCGCCTGATCCGATGCAAACCGCTGCGGCGCAGACGGGAACCAACATCGGCACGGCCATTGCCAACAACGCCATGGGCATGGTCAACCAGATCACGCCTGACGGGTCTTTGTCGTATCAGCAGACCGGGACGAAGGTTTATACGGACCCCTACACGGGCAAGACCTACGACATCCCGACATATACAGCCACCACTGCCTTGTCCGAAATGGGGCAGCAGATCAAAGGCCAGAACGATCAGACGCAACTGAACCTTGCACAGACGGGGGCGCAACAATCCGGCTTCCTCAAGGACTATCTGGGGAACGTCTGGAACCCCGACACATCGGCCATTGAGGGCCGTTTGATGGAGTTGGGTTCGCAGCGCCTTGACCCCCGCTTTGCGCAAGAGGAAGACCGCTTGCGGACGCGCCTTGCCAATCAGGGCGTGACGGCTGGCTCTGAGGCGTGGAACCGGGAAATGTCCGCACTTGGGCAGTCCAAAAACGACGCCTTCAACCAGTTGATGCTGCAAGGCCGTGGGCAGGCGTTTGGCGAATTGCAGGCCATGCGGAACCAGCCGATTAACGAAATCAGCGCGCTTCTGTCCGGTTCTCAGGTCAACAACCCGCAAGTGCAGATGGCGCAGCCGCAAGGGGCCGCGACGACTGACGTTGCTGGGCTGATTAACCAGAACTACCAGCAACGACAGGCCAATTATCAGTCACAGCTTGCCAACCGCCAATCGCTTCTGGGCGGGCTGTTCGGGCTTGGCGCGGCAGGCATCACCGGGGGGCTGTTTGGATGAACTCGTTTATCTTCGGCGGCCAAACAGGTCTTACCTACGACCAAATCCAGAAGCAACGCGACATCGCAAACGAGTTGCTGCGGGCGAACATGTATACCCCGCAGAACGTGGGCGAGGGTCTTTCGGCCATCGGTCGCGCGCTTGCGGCTAAGGCTATCGACAAGCGCACGTCGCGGGCGGACGAGCAGAACCGTCAGGCATCGGAAGCGCGCCGTGCAAGCGCGATGGGGGCGATCTTTGGCGGTGGCATGGGTTCTGTGCCGTATAGCCCCGCACCGTCTTCGCAGCCTCCTGTCGTGTTTGACCCGAACAGCCCTCAGGGTGTCGCGTCTGATGCTATGGCGGAATTGGGGAAAACGGTATTCACGCCGGGGGACCGCGATAGCTTTGTTTCGGCCATGATGCCCCATGCTCTGCGCGTTTCGGAAATGACGGGGCTTGACCCTCGTTTGGTCATTGCGCAATCGGCGCAAGAAACGGGATGGGGCAAGTCCGCGCCGAATAACAACTTCTTCGGCATCAAGTCGCACGGCAAGGGCGGCGCGAACCTTGGAACTTTTGAATATGTGGACGGCCAGCGCGTCAACATCAATGACAGCTTCCGCACATATGACAGCATGGGCCAGAGCGCAGAGGATTATGCGCGCTTCCTGATGGAAAACCCGCGATACAAGGAAATGCTTTCGGCGGGCGATCTGGAAGGCCAGTTGGCGGCGCTTGGTCGGTCTGGATACGCAACCGATCCGAATTATTCGGCGTCTGTTGGGTCGATTGCAAACAGCATTCAAATTCCCGGAATGTCGTCATCGCAACCGCCCGCCCCACCCATGCAACCCGCTCCGTCCATGTCCATGGGCAACCCCGCCATTGTGCAGGAGATTGCCACGCTCTTGGCCGATCCCTACACGCCCCCCGGCGAAAAGGCGATGTTGGAACAAGCCATGGCGATGCAGTTGCAGAACATGGACCCGATGCGCCAGATGGAGATAGAGCGGACGCGGCTGGAATTGGAAGCCATGCGCAACCCGCAGGCGCAGACGCCGGAACAGCTTCGCGAGAGACAAGCCCTTGCTGCGGCTGGTGGCCTGCAACCCGGAACCCCGGAATATCAAAGCTACATGCTAACGGGCGAACTCCCGCAGGGCGCGGCGCGGCCTCTGTCGGCGGAAGAACGTAAATTCTGGGGCATCCCTGCGGATGATAACCGCCCATACGTCATGGGCGACAAGGGCATCCCGCAGCCTATTGGCGGCGGTGGCGTGACGGTCAACAACAACATGCCAGCAAGCGCCGAACCTCTCGGAACGGAGGGGCAAATCCTTGTGCCAGATCCTAATGCGGCTTCCGGCTTCCGCGTGGAAGTGGCCGAAGGTAGCAAGTTGGATCAAGATATGGAAAGCGCGGCAACAAAGTCCGAGCGCGTTTCTGACATTGCCATAACGGCATCAAGAAACGTTACAGACGCCGCCAACCGCGCACTGGAAGCCGCGCGCAATCGTGACTTTGGTTCTGGCGGCACGTCGCTGGTCGCGAGCCTCCCAGTTATCGGTTCGATGACTGATAGCGGCGAAGTAATTCGGCAGACGGGTGTCCTCGGCGCGCAGGCAATCACAGGCAACTTGCAGGCCATGCGGGACGCATCCCCGACAGGCGGCGCACTTGGTGCCGTCACGGCCCCTGAACTGAAACTGCTTGCGGATAAGTCGGGTGCGCTTGACCCGGATAGCCCGAACTACGAGCGCGATTTGGCGGATTACACCTTGACCCTTCTCGAAACCATTCATGGCGTAGACGCTGGGCGGCAAGTCTTCCGTGAAACGTGGAAAGGCGAAATGCCAGAGGCGCTTCGATCTGAGGCCCCAAATGCAGAAGGCGGGCTACAAGTCGGCACAGTTGAAGACGGCTGGGAATACATCGGCGGCGACCCTGCGCAACCTGAAAGCTGGCGGAAGGTGCAACAATGAACCCTTGGGAAAAGTATGCCGCAGCAAAGCCCGCTACTGGGCCTTGGGAAAAGCGCAAAGACAACACCCCGCCTGTCATCGCCACCACGAAAGACGGCGGCAGCGTTTACCGCATGGAAGACGGGTCGCTGTCTTTCAGCAGCCCCGGCATGTCCACGACCAATCAAGAAACGATTGCCAAAATCATGGAAGGGGCAACCCCTGCCGAGGCGTCGGTTTATGGCAACGTTGACCAAGGCGGCGCTGTCGGCGCTGGTGTTCGATCTTTGCTGCAAGGCATGACATTTGGCGGCGGTGACGAGGTTGTGGCGCGCGGCGCGTCATTGCTTCCGGGTGGTGGTTCTTATGATGCCGAGTTGCAGCGTGAACGGGCGCGGCTGGAAAAGGGCCGTGACCAAAACACAGGCACCTCGGTCCTGTCTGAAATCGCAGGCGCGCTTGCCGTTCCTGTAGGGGCGGTCAACCTGACGGGCAACCTTCCAACCCGCATGGCGCAAAGCGCAGCGGCAACGGGCGGGCTGTCTGGGGTTTACGGCTTCTTGTCGGGAGAAGGCGGCGCGGCCAATCGCGCGCAAAGCGCAGTAGATAGCGCGGTTCTTGGCGCTGGCGTTGGGGCGGCGATCCCGGTTGCTGGCGCGGCAATCCAAAAGGGCGCGGAAAGTCTCATGGCAAACCGCGCCATTTCCCAAGCCGCGAAGAACGCACCAACGACAGAAGAGCTTAGGGCAGCAGGGAACGCGGCTTACAAGGCCGTTGATGATGCCGGGGTGGTCATCGCCCCCGATGCGTTCCAAGGGGCCGCAGACGACGCTATTTCGCGCATGACAGGCCAAGGCATGGACACTGGCCCCATGAGCCTAACGCCCCAATCTGCCCGCGTTGCCGACATCATCGGGGACACGGCAGCATCCGGCAATCCTGTGCCGTTCCGCGATCTGGACCTCATGCGCCGCAAGGCTGGCATCCCGGCGTCCAACATGGCGAACCGTGGCGAAAGCGCAGTGGGTTCGGAAGCAATCGCCGCGCTTGATGACTTTGTGAACAACATCACGCCCGCGCAAGTCACCCAAGGCAATGCTGACAATCTGCCCGAACTGATCGGGACTGCTCGCGACGTGTGGTCAAAGATGCGCCGCAGCCAGATGATTGATGACGCGATTGAAAATTCCCAGAATTACCTGTCTGGCGAGGCATCCGGCATCCGCAATCAGTTCGCCCGTATCCTGAAAAACGACAAGCTGTCGCGCGGCTTCTCCGATGCGGAAAAGGCATTGATGCGGCGCGTGGTCAACGGCTCCATTCCCGAACAGCTTTTGAACCTCGCAAGCGGCGGAATTGGTCAGATTGCAACCATTCTGGGCGGCGCTGGCCTTGGGTCATCGGCGGGCGCGATGGGCGCAATGATCGGCGGCGGCGTTGGCGCTTTGGGTGCAGGCGCGGCACGTAAGGGCGCGGAAATGCTGGCAGGCCGTAACGCCGAAGTAGTTCGCGCCATTATCGCAAATGGTGGCTTGCCGCAACTTCCGCAAATCGCTCCGCAGACGCGGGCGGTTATTGAAGCCCTAATGCAACGAGGATCGGCTGCGGCTGTCCAGTAGCCAGCACGGCCAAGACGAGAAACGCAGGCGGCAATCCTAGACCAGCCAAGACAAGCCACGGAATGTCTTTGTCCGCTTTGTAATTCTTGGCGCGGCTCATCGACCAAATAAACGCCGCTGTCAGGACGTTACCGAAGAACACGCCAGCCGCGATTGTCGCAATGCTCAAACCCGCCTCCATCCAAGGGGGCGAATAATAGCCCACATCTAGAAGGAAGTCCACATGGCCCGCAACGGATCAGGCGTTTATAGCTTGCCAGCAGGCAGCACGGTTTCAAACGGGGATACGTCCGACGCTTCCGACCTGAACACCCCGCTTGCCGATATTGAGGCGGACCTGAACACCCCGCGCCCTGTCGTTGCGGGTGGCACAGGCGCAAGCACGGCGGCGGACGCGCGGACTAACCTCGGCGTGACGCTTGCCAACCTTGGCGCGCAAGCGGCTGATGCGACCCTTACGGCTCTGGCGGCTTACAACACCAACGGGCTGTTGACGCAGACAGCGGCGGATACCTTCACGGGCCGCACAATCACGGCGGGAACGGGTATCAGCGTAACAAACGGCAACGGGGTTTCGGGAAACCCAACCGTAGCGGTTTCGGGCAACCTGTCTAGCTTGGCGGGGCTGTCGCTTTCGGCTGGTGATTTGCTGGTGGCGACAGGGGCAAACACGGTTGCGCGCCTAGCTATCGGGACTGCTAACCAGCTATTGCGGGTCAACGCGGGCGGCACGTCTTCCGAATGGTTTACGCCTTCCACAAGCGGCCTGACCTTCGCAACCGCCGTTGCCGCTTCTGGATCATCGGTGGACTTCACAAGCATCCCGTCCACGGTTCGCCGCATCACGGTTTCTTGGTTCGATCTGTCGCACAACTCAGGCGCGGCAACCATTTCCGTCCAAATCGGGGATAGCGGCGGGGTGGAGACAACGGGATATGTTGGGACGTTTGCCAACGTCTTCGCTGGAACCCCCGCAATGACGGCTCTTAGCAGCGCGTTCCAAGTGACCCTTTCCGGCGATGCAACGACGTCCGCAAGCGGTTCGCTTGTTTTGGTCAAAACCAGCGCCTCGGCAAATACATGGGTCGCAACGGGGCAGGGGGTTTCCAATACTGCCGGATCTTCCATTCAAAGCGTGGCCGGAACCAAGACCCTTTCCGATGTTTTGGACCGTGTCCGCATCCTGACCAGCGCAGGCACGTTTGACGCGGGAACCGTCAATGTGGCGTGGGAATAACCATGTGGGATGCTGATGACTTCGACGGCGAACCATACGCCGCTGTCACTTCGCAGGCAGGCCATGCGGCTATCATCGGTATGCCGCTTTGCGCCTTGGTGCTGTGGGTGTTTGTCCCGCTGCTTGGCCCGCATGGGGAGATATTCATTGCCGCGCCGATCATCGTTGCGGCGGCGTATTTCATCTTGTGGGAGGGTGTTTATCAAGGCTTTGCGCTCTTTGCCGATAGCCTGATGGACACGGCAAGCGTGATGGCCGGGGCTTCGATCTTCTCCGTCGCCGCAATGGCCGATTTGCTTACGGCTTCGGTCTGCCTCTTTGCGTGGCTGGTGGTGATGGCGATTGAATGGTGGCGACGTGCTTGATCTGCCCCCCGCGTCTTTGAACCTTCGCCGCCACGGCGACAGCCAGACCGTGCTGCAATGGTTCTTCCTCGTCCTAGCCGTGCTTTGCTACGTCGCAGCCAAGGCCAAGGATACGCCCGTCATGCCTGCCGAAGTCTATGGCAAGTGGGTGACGTCATTCCCCGCCGAAAGCTGGGCCGTGTCGCTGATGCTGGCCTCTGCGGTGTATCTGGCTGGCATCCTGATTAACGGCTCTTGGAAGTGGTCGCCCGCGCTTCGGCTGATCGGCGCGGCGTGGCATACAATCACGCTGGGGCTGTTTTCTGTCGGGGCATCGCAAGCGCAATTCGGGGACGTGTTCTCGCTGGCGACTTTCCTCTTGGGCGGCATTAATGGCTGGTTCTGCTGGCTGAACATCATGGACCTTCGGCGGGCAGTTGGGAATGGACGCTAATGCAATCGCTGTCTTGCTCGAGAAGGGCGGACTTCCCGGCCTTGTTGTCGCTGCAATCATCCTGATTTGGCGGTTTGCGCCTGATCGGAAAACGCCTGAGCCTGCCCAACAAGTCGTGGATGCGCTGAACGATCTTCGCAACGAATTGTCCGAACTGCGGGAGCAGACGATTGACCGTCTGGCGCGGGTGGAAACCGAGGTTAAGAACATCAAGGAGCGGAAATGAACCGTGAAGCTTTCTACGCGGCGCTTAGGCGGCGCGATAGCGGGGTGTTCGGCACTTCGCTAAGGCAGACACAGGTGGAAGGCATGGAGGCCATTCTAGCGGTTTCTGCGGGCCTCCCGCTGCCATGCGTGGCCTACATCCTAGCGACCGCTTACCACGAGACTGCATACACCATGCAGCCCGTGCGCGAGACTTTGGCCGATACCGATGCCAAGGCAGTTTCACGTCTGGAAAACGCTTGGAAGGCTGGTCGGCTGAAATGGGTCAAAACCCCGTATTGGCGCTTTGACGCGGACGGGAAAACATGGCTTGGCCGTGGATACGTCCAGTTGACCCACAAGACCAACTACGCCCGCGCGGGTCGGGAGTTGGGGCTTGATCTGGTCGGCAATCCAAACCTTGCAATGCAGCCGACCGTGGCGGCGCTGATCCTTGTGCGCGGGTCAATGGAAGGCTGGTTCACAGGCCGCAAGCTGTCCTCCTACATGGCAGGCGACGGTTTCGACTATGTGAACGCGCGGGCAGTCATCAACGGCGACGTGAAGGGCAACGGCGCGAAGATTGCCGCAGAGGCGAAGGCGTTTGAGGCGGCTCTGCGCGCGGCTGGCTGGTCGGCTCGTGTTAACGAAAAGCCCGAAACGGTAACACGTCCCGCGCCTCGGTTTAACGAAAGGCCTGTCAAGGGGGGAACCTCAACTACCCCTCCCAAGCCCCGCCTTGGCATCGGCGGCATTGTAGCGGCGCTTATCGCGGCCCTCACGCTGGCGCTGTCGCAGTGGTGGGAACAGATCACCCAAATCTTCGGAGGCTAAATTGTCGGCAATCGTTGCAAGAATTATCGCCCGCTATCTGGCGGGTGCGCTGGTCGCTTATGGCCTGATCCCGCATGAGGTCGGGCAGGAGTTGGCAATGGACCCTGACGTTGCGCTGATCCTCGGCGCGGCCATCAGCGCGGTCACAGAGGCCGTGTATGCCATCGCCAAGCGCAAAGGGTGGACCACATGATTGCCGCGCTTCTCGCGATCCTGTCGCCGTTTCGCAAGGCTCTTGCATGGGCTGCGGCTGCTGCGGCGGTGATCGGCGGCGCGTTCTTGGCCGGACGTCGGGACGCCAAGCAGGGCCAGAAAATCGAAACGCTGGAAGCGGAGGCGGAAGCCCATGACACTCGGAACGAAGTGGAAAATCGCATTGCTGCTGATCGTGACAGTCGTGAGCGGTTGCGCCGTGACTGGGCCGAGTAGCTGCGCAGGCTGGAAGCCGATCCGGCTGGCCCCGCAGTCGATTGACGCCCTGACAGACCAAGACGCGGCGGAAATACTGGCCCATAACGAGTTTGGTCGTGAAATGCGGTGCTGGTGAACTGCGTTCTTACAGAGGCCGCCGCCGCATCGCCCGCCTAACCGTCCCATAAACGGCTTGACGTGCCCCCTCAGCCGTTTTTAGACCCACGATTGTCCCTGCATCTAGCAGCGTTGCCCCATTCAAAACGGCGCGCACAAGGCTTTTGTTTCTGTCAGATGCTCTGGATTCCATCACAATTGGGATAATCTCGTCAGCCCTTAGCCTCATTTCGTCAAGGGTTAGCCATTCTTCGCCTATCATGTGTCGTTCCAAGTATTAACGCGACGGTGTTGATAGGGCGCGGATTAGGTCAACGGGGCCGTTAGGCTGCGCGGTCCTTCACCGCGCATTCAGTTATCCCGCCTAGCCCTCTTACAGTTTCCAGTCTGCCGAGGGTTCTTCCTTACGGGCGGAAATACCCGCCGCGCCCACGGGGGAAGCACGCTTGCCCCATCCGCACATCCTACCACACAAACGAGGGTTACGCTATGCCCATGAACATCGGCCTCGGCATGGGGCTGTCTAGACGTTCCGCCGCAAGCGGCGCACCAGCCTTCACGCCTGCAAGCCTGTTTACCGGGACGGATGAAGGCTTTTGGGCACCCGTCACCACGTCGCGGCTTTGGCAGGACGTGGCACGGTCAACGCCTGTCACGGCATCGGGGCAGCTTATCGGATCGTGGGAACTGACCACGCGGACGGGCGTGATCTACGCCACGCAATCAAACAACACCTTGCGGCCAACTTACAACGTGGATGCGAATGGCCGGGGCCGCATTCAATTTGGCTCTGGGTCTTTTCTCCAAACCTCTACAATCACACCGCCAAACGATAAAGTCCAAGTCCTCCTGACCCATTCGATTGTCACAAATGACACTCGTTGCTTGGTGGAGATGTCGAATACAAGCGACACCAACAATGGTTCGTTTTTCCTGTTCCAACTATTCGGCGGTATTCGATTTAGAAGCAAGGGAACGGCGTCTAGCGATGCCATCGGCTTGACGCCAACGCCGCCAGTCACAGAGGTTCTAACTGGTCTAGGCGATATTGCCGGGGACAGTTCAATCCTGCGCCGCAATGGCACTCAAATCGCGAGTGATACAACCGATCAAGGGACCGGGAATTTCCTAGCCTATCCGGTTTTTATCGGCGCGCGTGGAAACGGCTCTCTCGGAACTGACGGCGCGTTTTACGGCCTGATTGTCCGTTTCGGTCCTGCTCTGACGGCTGGGCAACTCACAGACGCCGAAACTTGGATGGATGCCCTCCGAAACCCTTAGCAGCCCCGCCATCTTTCGGGGTGAGCGGGGCTTGGAGCGACAGCGGAACTTGGGACGACAGCCTAACTTGGAGTTAAACTAGATGCCTACTTTTAACGATGGTGAAGACCTTGACGTTGTGCGAGGCAAACTGAATAACGCGATCCTCCGCGCCGAGCGGACGATGATCGTCGATGACGTGACGCAGCTTGCGAACCTTGTCTACACTGCGGATAGCCAATGGACTGTATCGGCGGGTATGCAGGTTCTGACGGCCAAGGAGGGCTTCCTGTATGAAGTCTTGGCGTCTGGGGCCTCGACGTTTGATATTCAGCCGGGGGCCGTGAAGCTGGACGCTCTGCCGTCTTCGGATGGTTCTTACAACTTCCGGCAAATGTTGCCAGTGGCCAACGGGTCAACCGATGACTACCCGCTCTTGGCGAAGCTGCTTGCCAAGCCTGCGGGCGGCATATTGTCGGTGTATTTCCCAACCGGGAATTACCGCATGAATACCAGCATCGAATTGAAGCGGACGGTGCGCTTTTGGGGCGATGCTGGATTTCCGGGGGCTGAAACAGGGCGATTGACGTTTGCGCAAAACACGATGGGCATCACCGTCAACCGATTTAATACGCTCAACGGAGGGACTGAAACTGTCCCGACTACTGCGGCAGATGGTTCGGTCATTGAAGGGCTGGCGATCTATTCAGCAGGCGGCACGGACAGAACAAAGCACGGGGTCTTCCTGCGCGCACGGGCCACTCTCCGCAATCTTTTTGTGTGGGGTTTTCCGGGGAACGGCATTCAAGTCATCGCCACAGCAGGAGTTGGGGGCACGGCTGAAGGAAACGCTAACGGCTTCTATATTGAAAGCTGCACTTGCGTCCAGAACAAGACGCACGGGTTTTATGCAGATGGTGCTGATGCCAATGCAGGGACGGTCATTCTTCTTGACTGCAACTCCAATGGTCGCTTCGGAATTTATGACAGCAGCTTCCTCGGCAATACCTATGTCGGCTGCCACACCGCTTCCAACGGGCTGCAAAGCGTTGGCGGCAACACTTCCACTCAATCTTGCGTGGTCAACTATGCGGGCAAGTCTTGGGGCGCGCACTGGAACGCTACCGAGGCGCAGCTTGTCGCCACAGAACCGGGGACAAATGCAAACGTTTGGATCGACCGGGGCGCAACCGCAGTCTATCCTACTTGGGTAGCGGGCCAGCCTGAGGGGACATATTTTGTAGCCTTCGGCTATTACAACGAAGCCCCCACAGCAGAAAGCGTTTTCATTGGCTGTTACAATGAAATGGACGCAGACGTGGTATTCTTCGGACCGTGTGTCGTGGTCGGAGGCACAATGTCAAACCTTAGGTTTGGAGATCGTATCCGCGCGGCATCTAACGGCGTTCTAAGCGCAAACCAGTTTGCCACGACGCAAAACGGAATGCAGACATGGTTGACGGATGGCAATGCTTATGAGACTTGGACTGGAACGGCAGACACATTCAATGAAACTTGGCGTTGGAAGCGGACCACCAACGGCGGCATCCGGTTGGATAACGCAAACTCAGGCTTCCGCGTCCCTCTTGAAATCACTGGCAACGGCGACACTGTGCCTTGGCGGTTGTCTGTTCCGTCTGAAATCCAGATTGCCGGAAGATTGCAAGGCGCAGCAGCCGCAGCCCCAACGACAGGGACTTGGCGGCGCGGCGACTATGTGCGGAATAACAACCCCGCCGTGGGTCAGCCGAAGGGCTGGTATTGCACGGTTGCAGGGACGCCGGGAACGTGGGTCAGCGAGGGGAACTTGTGAGGGTGGACGCGACGGAGGTTTAGCGGGCGAAAACGCCATAAACTTGGCCGCGTTCAAACGTGACGAAAAAACGTCCGTGCTGGTCTTGGCCTAGTTTTGGCTGCGGCCTTACTGGCGGATAGACGCTTGTGCTGTTGGCGTCTAAAAGCCAATCGGGCTTAACCCATTCGGCAACTGCCACGGTGTCCCCGACATGCGCGGGTATTGTGCATTCTAGGTCTTGCCAGAACTTCGGCTCCATCCTCATTCCTTTCCTGCAAGGGCGGCGCGGGCGATTTCAGCGATTTGATAGACGCTGTGGATCAGCCTGCCTTCGTCCGCTGGATAGGTTTTTGCGATTTTCCCCAACGCCCCCCGCAGCCGTGCCAATTCCGCGTCCTTGGCGTCGAGCGCGGCGGCGGCTTCGGTGATAGTCGCCTTCACCACGTCAATTGACGCGGGGTTTCTCCCGCTTGCCAGATAGCGCAGCCGTTGTGTCAGGTCGTCCATCACTCCTCCTCCGGCCCCTGCGGCCTGTTCAACACTGCGGCGATAGCGGCCCGCACGGCGGCAACGGCGGCGGCGGGAACCCAGACCCGCACAAGCACCTTGCCCTCGTTCTTGCGCCGCTCACGGGTGCGCTTCTGGCGTTCGGCGTCACTCATGGGCGGAAGCAGCAAGTTCAGGGCGCTTGCTCCAGAAGTTCGCCGCGATGGCTTTCGCCTCATCGAGCGTGGCGGCAGTCAGTTTCAACTTGCGCCATTTGAAGCTTTTACCCGCTGAATAGTCGGCAATATAGACAGAAAGCGGGGCGTGGTTGCCTTCGCGCGCGGCAGCCGGAACATAGCTATCGTCACACTGGATCATGGCCGCGCAACGCCCGTCTGCAAAATCAGCGCAAGGCCAGCCGCGTTTCTCAAAAGAGCGATAGCGGCCTGTAGGGGCTTCGCCAACCTTCCATTTCAGTTTCATGTAAAGCCCCCTTTCGTGCGCCTTGCCCCCAATATAAACCGTGACGCGGCACACTTCAAGCCCACTCACTGAATCACCCTTCGTTTACGATATGTCCGGTTTGCAGAAACCGCGTAACCAGTTGAAATCCCTACACCGCCACATGACTTAAAATCACCTGTGGAGTGGTCGGGGCGACGGGACTTGAACCCGTAAGCCATTGAAGGCGCAAGATTTTAAGTCTCGTGTGTCTACCGTTTCACCACGCCCCGAAAGCCATTCACTCGTGTGATTCACTCTTTCCCCGTTTGTGCTTCGTTCGTTCCCATGGCGTCAAGAACAGTTTGGATGGCCTCTTTAACGCCATCATCGAACCAACCGTCCTTTACGCGGTGGCGCAGCGCATCCACGCTTGTCGCCTCCGGCTCCCACTGGCCCTCTAAGCCAAAGCAAGAGCAATGCCCGCCGTTCACCTCGTAAAGAAGGCCGTCGCGCGTGTCGCGGAACAGAACAAAAGCGTTCCCGCTGTAGTCTTCGTAGGTGTAGCTTGCGACAAGAATTTCAACGTGATCAAACTTCGCTTTCTTGTCCGTGCCGTCATCGTGATAGAAGCAAGAAAAGTCAGCAAACACAGATTCCCGTGGTGTGTAATCAGTTCGGTAAAGTTCGCTTTGCGCCCAATCGTGTAGGTAAATCCCGCTCATTCCTTCTCTCTCCTATTCTGCGCCTGCCGCGACAACTGCCGCTTGTTGGCCTGTGATCTGTAATATGCGATAATAACCGGGCTTTGCCCCGTCACCGCCTGAATTTCAGCATCGCTTGCGCCCGCCTCGGCAAGCTGCACGATTGCCAGCTTCCGCAGCCCGTGCAGGCTGTAGGGCTTGGCCTTCTCCCCCAACGTCGCGCGCCAGTTCTGGAACGCATCGGCAATGGCATAATATCCTTGCGGCTGCGTTAGGTTCTTCGCCAGCACATGCGCCCCGGTAACGGGCAAGGCTTCGACGTATTGGCGCAGTGACGCGGGGCAATACACCACCATATCCTTGTCGCCCTTTTCATCCCGCACGGTCATCCATTCGCCATCGAATTGATCCCGCCGCATGTTGATTGCCGCCGATGGGCGCTGTCCAGTGCCAAGGATCAGCTTTGCCGCCGTTCTAACGCGCTCAGGGGCGGTGTCTAGCGCCTTGACCATCCATTCGGGCCACGGCTCAAACGGCCTCTCCGGCTTGTATTTGGCCAGCCCTGACGCGGGGTTGTCGCCGATCGGCCAATCCAGTTCCTTGCGGGCGTAATTCCATAGCAGGCTGATCGTCTGCGCGTATTGGCTGGCCTTCTTTGGCGTGTCGGCCAGTTTGCCCAAAGCCGCCCTGACATGCTCACGCTTGGTGGTCCGCATGTCCTTGCTGCCGTTCTTCTCCATGATGGCATCCATCGGGCGGCGATAGTTCGCTTTGGTGCCAGCGGCGAGGCTGCGCTGGATCGTGGCATCCTTGCGCCATGCGATGATGCACTCCTGCCATGTGTATTTTGGCGGGGCCTCCTGCCGCTTGTGCTGGCCTGCCTGCGCCAGCCAATAGAGCCTGTCAAGTTCGCGCGGGTCGCCCTTCCAATCCAGCTTGATTTCCCGCGCCTTGCGTTTGGTGCCTTCTGTCCACGTCACGCGGTGGAACGGCGTCCAGTTGCCGCCGATCAGTCGCCACACAAGGCGCGGCTTTACGATGCGCGGACGGGGCGGTTTCATTCCGGCGTCTCTGGCAGGGGTTGCCACAAGGTAGGCTTGTATTCAGGCGTTGCATAACAACCCGTAAAAGTGTCCCAACCTTCGTCGGGAAATCTATCCCCGCGCCCGGTTGAGTAACCCCAGCACGGCCCCGATGGGCTTGTGACAAGGCCGTCTTTCCAGCCATCAAACCAAGCGATCATTTCAACGAAACCGCCGCAATACGCCAATATTGGCGTTCCATCCTTCGGCGCGGTTTCAATCGGTTGCCATTCGCTCACAGTTCAAACTCCTGATTTGGCTTCGCAGCATCGCCGCGAATGATCGCGGTTAGTTGATCCACGTTCCAGCGGTCATGCTGGCCGATCCTGACGGGCGGCGGCAAGGCTCCACGCTCCACCAGCCGCATGAACTCAGCCGGCGGCATGTCCAGCATCGCGGCGGCGGTCTGCGCGCGAACGGCGAGGGGGGTTAGCTTACCCATCAGCCCCACCCCCTTCCAGCGCGCGGAGGATGGCGGCATCGCCAGCGCAGAGCGTGTCAAGGTATTCCGCACCTTTGTCGGTGATGCCGTATCCAGCGCCGCGGGGATAGCCTTCATCCGACCAAAGTCCGCGCATGTAGAACGCATAGCCGCGATCCGTCAGGCTACGGCAGATGGCCCTCGCCATTTCCTTCGTCACCCAATCATTGACAAAGCAGCGCAGGTGAAAAGCATACTCATGGCGCGCATATCCCCATTCCCGGCATTCTTCCATGTGCTGCAACACATGGCGGTCGAGAGTGCGCTGCGCCTGTTCCATGGGGCGGACCTCCACCGCCTCCCGCAGCTTCCGCACGTCACCCATTGCGGGCCTCCTTTAGAATGATTGCCCACACCAAACCCGAGGCAGCGACGCCAAAGAAAAAGCCACTCAGCCATGTCATGAGAAAAATCACGGCTTCTTTCCCTCCCTGATGGCGGCGATAGCGTTACGACAAGCAACAGCGCCGAGGTGGTAGCTCGTTTGGCCGTTCTTGGTTCCTTTGTCCGCCTCAATCTGGCAAAGCACCATCGCACGCTCTAGCGTGTCCAAGACCAGCGCCCGCACTTCCGGCAACTCGGCCAGCACGGCGGGGGGCAGGGGTGCGGTGGTTAACACGTTGCCCGCGTCATGTTCAATTTTCGGCGTTTCGTTAACATAAGGTTCAAGGTCAATAAGCGGAGCGTCTGCCTGCGCGAGTTCGGTCAAAGCCTTGGCCCGTTCCTGCGCCTCCACCCCGCCCGCCTCGGCGGGGGCGAGGGCGGCGAGGATGCGGGCCGCATGGTCTTTGTCTGCATCTGCCTTGGCCCGCTCGTCGGCGTCGTTCCCGAGATACCGTTTCGGCATTTCAATGCCGTTGATCCGCAGTTTGTAGCCTGTGGCTGTATAGCGCACGAAATACCGCCCGCTGACCCACTGCGGCACGCCGTCATCTTCGTCAGCGCGCGTCCACACCAGCGGCTTCACCCTCACCCCCTGCGCGGGCAGGGTGGCGATGGCTTCTTGGTCATCCTCGTTTTGCAAAATCACTTCCTGCATCATGTTACCAAATTCATCGTTGCCACCGGATTTTCCCAAGGCAGCAGCTACAGCATCAAGCGCATCCCCGCGCCGGATAAGATCATCGTCAGCCATTGGTCTGGTTCTCCTGATGATGGGTGTAACGCAACTTGCGCTGCCAGATTTGTCTGGAGGTATTGTTCATGTTCGCGTCGATAAGCTCCGCGCGACCCATCGCTTGCAGGACCGCGTTTACCTCGCTGAGTTCTTTGATCAGCAAATGGCGGTTTGTAGTTGTCGGATCATCAGGGTGGTGGCTGTCGTATCCATGCCGCAGAATTTTCCCGACGATCTGGATAACCTCGGCACATTCCTCAGCCAGCATCGCGAGGCGTTCGGCTTGCGCGGGCGTCAGCCCGTTGAAATGGTCAGCCATTCTGGTTCTCCGTGGTGA
>JACCDR010420067.1_pt1 | contig 31438 bp, 52 predicted proteins | sample 7446431 | NCBI WGS metagenome assembly JACCDR01 (sample SAMN15323443, study PRJNA562643) | freshwater metagenome | isolation source: river surface water | place: USA:Blue River Watershed | collected 2017-08-17
CCGACCTACCATGCCGAGGTGAAGAAGGCGATCCAGGCGGGGTGCACATGTCCGCGATGAACCTCCTTGCCGACCGCCGGCGGCGAGCCGCGGAACGGCAAGGAGGGGGACGCTGATGCTGGTTCGGATGCTGATGGAGCTGATCGACTTGTCTGTTCCGCCGGCGATGCGGGGCATCCGTAAGGCCTATGTGGCCACGCCGGATGGCGTTCTGCATGAGGTGGTCGGTACGGAGAAGACGTTCGGCGGTGACCTGGTGATCGTGGTCGAGCCGGCCGGGAGCATCAAGTCCAACTAGACAATGCCGCGCGGAGGGCATAGGATTCCCCTCGACTCATGGCGGCATCCCGGCCGTCCGCCCGTCGGAGACTGCGACGGGCGGACGGCCGGGCCCGTCACCCCCCGATCCTGCCGAAGAAGGTGAACCCATGCTCGATGTCTACGACCTGAAGGGCTTCGTCGACAAGCTCGGCGACCTGACCCGCGCCGCGGAGCCGATGGAAATCGTGGTCGAGGCCTGCGAGCTGCTGGACGACAACCCGGTCCGCCGGTTCCTCATGCAGCGCCGGGCCGCCGCCGCCGCCGATGCGCACTACCTGCACGGCATTCCCATGCGCCGGATCGCCAAGACCTGCGGTGTCACGTCGCAGGCCGTACGGAACTGGATCGACGACTATGGCCCGATGCACTACCTGAGCATCGAACGGGTGCCGACCGAGGCCGGCGCCGGCTACGACTACGTGCTGCGGCTGGTCGCCATGGATCGCGATGACCAGGTGATGAAACGCCGGCTGGCCGGGCACCGCTTCGCCGGCCAGCGGATCGTGCCGGCCGGCTTCAACCTGGTCGACCCGCACCAGCCGGACGGCATCACCAGCCTCGACCAGTGGTCCGGCGAACCCTCCCAGCTCTGGGAGCAGCTCGGCGACTGACCGACACCAGCGACAACCCCACTTACGAGAACGGCAACCCCATGAACCAGCTGGAAGCGATGGCCCGCGGCCTGCTCGCCATTGAGAAGATCTACGAACATACCGACTGGACCGGTTGGCCCGTGCTGGCCTCGGACGCATGCTTTGACTGCATGCGCGCCGGCGCGGCTATTTTCCACGGCCGGCCGCGGGCGGAAGTTGCCCCGCTTCACTGCCCGTCGATGCGGCAGTTGATGGCGGACCTGGCCGCCGCCCAGGAAATCGCCCGGGAGGTGCTGCGATGAACCTGGAATTGATCCTGCATGACGATCTCGTCGAGGCGATGGTTGCCGGCGACACCTTCGATCTGCTGGTCGATCGGATCGCCCGGATGGTGCGGTCCGGCCGGCCGATGGCCGTGGCGGTGCGCGATCTCACCAACTTGCAGAGGCCGCCCGAGGTGTATGGCGGGCTGTACCTGGACGGTATGGCCGGCGGTGGTGGTGTCCAGGTGGATCGCGACGCGGGCAGCCCTCGATGCGATATCGCCCTGGCCGGCGACTTCGGCTTCACCGTCAACGTGGGGTTCGGTGCTGATGTCCATCCCGGCAGTGGCAACGCCACCAGCGCGCAGGCCTGGAAGCGGTATCGGGAGCACGAGGCGGATCATCCGGACTTCTTCCGTCGGCGGCGCGACATGACCCACATTCAGATCTGCGGTGGCGCCCCCGGCACGCGCTACCAGATCGCCGACTTCATCGTGGTGAATAGCTGGAACGGTGATGGGGTCCGCACCGAGAAGGTCCTCGCCTTCGCGGCCGCGAAGGGCTCCTGGTGAACCTTGACCACAAGGACGACATCCGTGCCGGCGGTGATGGGGTTGTCTGGATGGACCTCAAGCCATGATCGCCTATCGCTGTCCCGGCATCAACGAGGGCGAACCCGGGACGGCCATGCGGACCGTGCACGCCGACGGCTGCTGCGCGCAGTTCGCGTTGATGAGCCCCCAGCACCGGGCCCAGATCGGCCTGCGGCTGCATCTGCCGGGGCATGAGGTACGCGAGGAGCTGCCGCGGCCGCCGGCGGTGACAACGCTGAGCGTGCCGCAGGCGGCCCGCCTGGTCGCCGACCTGCAGCGGCGCGCGGCGGAGCATCCTGATGAGGAACCGCCCGGGGCGACCGCCTGGGTGGAATACGGGCCCAGCCACACCGAAGCCGATCTGCAGGCCCTGAAGGACCTGGGTCAGCCCTACAACCTGGTGCTCGGCTATCGCCGGGTGCCTCATGACCCGGAAGGAGCGGTGACATGAGGGGAGCCTTTTGCGTTCCTCGGCTGTATGGCTGCGATCTGCGGTCGCTGGCGCGCCGGCTCAATGACCCGGCCCTCGCGATATGGCTGGCCTGGATGTTGACCGATGGCGAGGAAGTGGTCGGGGGCCGGGCCCTGGATGTCGACGAACGAGACAGCGTGATCAGGCTGCTGGAACGGGCTCATCTGCATGAGCCGGAGACGGGGGTCCAGATCGCCCAGGGTGCCGATACGGGGCTGGTGCCGCCGCGCTGGGTGCAGCTGTCGGATGTCGCCGAGCTGCTGATCACCATCCGATCCTGATCGATCCCGGAAGGAGCAGAGGCATGAGGGAGTTCCTCCACATTCCCCACCCGTACGGGCGCAGCCAGCGGCCGGCGGTACAGCGGCTCGACGAATGCGCCGACCCGGTGTGGCTGGTCTGGGCGTTGGCCGATGGCGAGGAGGTGCCCGGACATCGGGCCCTGGATGCCGGGGAGCGATCCAGCCTGGTGGCGATGCTGGAGCGGGCCCACCTGTATGACGCGGAGACGGAGGTTCAGATCGTCCAGGGCGCTGGTATCGGCGCCGCGCCGCCGGAGCGCTGGGTGCGCCTGGCCGACATCGCCGAACTGCGGATTATCATCCGCCCCCGATCCACCCGTTGAGTACTACCGATTGCAAGGAGAGCACATGATTCCGATCAACCCGAACCGTAAACGCCGACCGACGCTGGTCGTCACCCGCGGCCTGCCGGCCTGCGGGAAAACCCCCGCCGCCCTGGCCTGGGTCAGGGCCGACCCGGACTGGCGTACCCGGGTTAGCCGCGGACCCCTGCGCGAGATGGGTCACGGCCAGCGCCTCGGGACCGGCGCGCAGGAGGCGATCGTTTCCGGGATGGAGTACTACGCGGCCCGGTCCCCGCTGGCCAACGGCACCAGCGTAGTCATCGACGACACCAACCTGGCCAACAGTGACATCAACAAGTGGGCGGAGATCGCCGCGGAGATGGGCGCCGACTTCGAGGTCTGGGACTTCCGCGATGTCGATGTCGAGGTGTGCGTCGCCCGTGATGCCCAGCGCGACCCGCAGGACCAGGTCGGCGCCGAACGGATCCGGCAGATGCATGCCGACCACATCGTGAACTCCGCCGGCCGGCACACCGTTCCGGCCGGCACCCGTGTCATGGCGAAAGGCTGACCGACATGCCCGACAGGACCCGCGACATCCAGGACGCCATCACCACGGTCGTCGCCCCCGGCGAGGAGCTGACCCTCGCCGAGCTGAACGAGCGGCTGTTCCGCTCCTATCCGACGCTCCAGGAGGACCCCCGCTGGATCGGCGTGGCCCTGTCCACGATGCTCAGCGACGGGCGCCTGCTCGGCAACATGGCGCGGGGCTTCACCGCCGGCTACGCGATCCGGCGGCCCGCCGATGCCTAGCACGGACACCGTCACGATCGTTCCGCAGCGGCCCGATGTGCAGCTGCATCTGGCCGAGGGCTCGCAACACGGCCTCGACCTGATCGATCGGGTCACCAAGGCCCTGGAGCGGGCCGGGCATCACGCCACCGCCACCGCATTCGTTTCGCTCGCCGAGGAATGCGACACCGATGACGACCTGCAGCTGCTGATCCGCTGCACCGTCACCGTGCTGTGAAGGAGAGACCATGACCATGACCATCCAGACTCAGCAGGTTCGCCTCGAGCGCGCCTTCGAGACACTGAAGAACCAGGGCATCACCGCCGTTCTCGTGCTGAGCGGCGCCGTCGGCCTGCTCGATGACGAGGTGGACGGCTATCGGCAGGCGGCCAAGGAAGCCGGCACCCCCGGTTTCTGGGTGGGCGCGCATGTCGGTGTCGCCAGGGCGGGCGGCGCCTACTGGGATGCCGACACCGGACAGCTCCGGCTCCGTGGTGGCGATGCGCCGGTGTCGCGGATCTGGTTCAGCTACCCGGCCGAGCGTGCGGACATCGCCGATGCGCTGGAGGCGGCGCTGGAAGCCAACGCCTTCTACACCAGCCGGTTCTGCTACAACCCGACGGCCGACATCCGCTTCGTGCGGCTGCACCTGCGTGAGGAGAACGGATCGTGAACGACGTGGAACTCGAACCGCAAGTGATGATCTCCGCCCTGTGCGGCGAGAGCCTCGACGAGCAGCGCGCCGTTCTCGATCGGGTGCTGAACGTGATGCGGGCCCGCAGTGTCGTCCTGGCCGAGTCCGGCCAGGGCCTCTGGGCCGGCGAACCCACCGCAGTGATCGTCGCTCCCAGTTCCGAGGTGCTGTGGGACGGGAAGATCCGCGATGGGGTGCTGGTGCTGGCCCGAATGGGGCGAGTCTGCGGCATCCATCTGCGCCTGCTGGATGTCGCGGAGCCGCTGAACGAGCCCGCAAAGTCCCAGCTGGCGGTCTACTCGCTAGACTGCTTCGGCGGCCGTCCTGTTCTGCGCGACTACGCGGCCAGCGAAGGGATGCCCACGGTGACGTTCCACTCGCTCAGCCCGGTGGAGATGACGGAGCTGGCCGAGTGGAGAATGCGCGAGGCCGGCTGACATGAAGGCCTGGTGGATCAACACGATCACCTTGGATGAGGATGGCTATGTCACCGGCATCACCGCGGTGGTTGACGTGTCGTATCTGCCGATCCTGGAGAAGGCCGTCTACCCCGACGGCCACGGCGCCATCCGGGTCATCCGGAGCGAGCGCGGCGATACCGAGCTGTGGGTGGAGCTGGATGCGGTCGAGCTGATGGCTCTGTTCCGGCACCAGAAGAAAAAGGCCGATCAGGCCATGACGATTCCGGGCTGCTATGACGGGCTGACGATGGTCGTGTATGGGCTGATGGAACGCGACTGATCGTCCGCGCCATCGAACCGCCCCGGCTCATCCAGAGCCGGGGCGGTTTTGTCTACCCGGAGTTATCAGCGTGTCGCATCTACCTGCTACGCTGCCCGCAGACAATCCCTCGCCGCCGAAAGGACCCGACCATGCCCGACTCCCCGCCCATCATGATGTATGCCGCCCTGCTCACCATCAGCGGCGGGATCCTGTTGGTCGGCGCCGCCATAGCGCTCGCCCGCAAGCGGTTGCGGGCCGCCTGGTGGCTGCTGGGCGCCACCATCCTCAACACCATCCTGACCGTCGCCGTCGCCGCCTGGCACGTCCTGCGGTGAACCGCGACTGGCTGCCCCTTGTGGTCATCACCCTGACCACATTCGGCAGCATCGCCACCGGCCGCTCCCCCCGCAGCCCCGGTGCGGCCCTGCTGCTCGGCGGCGCCACCATCCTGCTGGTCGCCGAGATCGGAATCTTCGCCGGCCGGCTGGCCCGCTGGCTCATCCCCTAGCCGCCGGGCACGTGTTATTCCCGGGATGCGGACGCATCCCGGATCGAGACAAGGAAGAAACCATGGGAACCCTTTTCGCCTATGTGGCGGTGCTGATCCATGTGGTACTGCATGAGTTCGGGCATGTGGCCGCGATGCGCGAGACCGGCATCAGGGTCGTCGAAGCCGGTATCGGCTGGGACCTGCCACCCACCAAGGTCTTCACCACCCGCAGCGGGTTCCGATGGAGAATCAGTCCCTGGCTGGTCGGCGCATATGTGCGCCCGCATCCCGATGACTGGGCGAAGATGAGCGCCGGGCCGTATTCGCAGGCGGCCTGGCAGTTCAATTCCGGCATCGTCATCAACCTGGCCTGGGCCCTGGGTGCCCTGGGTGCGGCGAGCATGCTCCGTGGCCACCTGACCGCGGCCTGTGCGGTGGCCACGGTCAGCGCCCTGGTGGTGTGGGCGCGCCGGCAGGTGGCCGCCTATCTCATTCCCGCTGTCGGCCCCCTGGCGCTGCTCTTCTGCGCCTGGGGGCTCATCCGATCGATCGGGCGCGGTGACACCCTCGGCATCACCGGGGTGGCCGCGGCCGGTATCGCTCCGTCCGATCTGAGTTTCATCTCGGCCCTGGAGGTATTCGCGGCGATCGGCTTCGTGATGGCGATCATCAATGCGGCTCCACTCATGCCCCTGGACAACGGGCATGTCACCCATCGACTGCTGCGACGCTGGGCGGGCGACCGGTTCGCCGACCGCTACATGAAGGTCGGGGTGATCACCATTATCGTCCTGGCCGGCTTCGCGTTGCTCACTGACGTGATCAACATGGTGTCCTGAACCTGCGTTCACCCCATAGAAACGACCCCTGCCGGATCCGGCAGGGGTCGTTTCTATGGGGTTGTCGTGCACGGCCGCGCGAAGCGCGGAGTCTTTGGGCCCCGGTCGGAGCGGAGGAGGCGCTGTCCGTCCACCCCGACCGGGAGGTCCTGTCGTTGAGTCTGCGCGACCGCCGGCGCGGCGTCAAGTGTTTGCTAGCAATTTTTGCTAGAGTGATCGTCGTCAACCTGTAGTCCGCAGTGCACCCCGCCCGGAACCGTCCAGGCGGGGTGCACTGTGCAAACGCCTCGGCAAGTGACACCATCAAGGCAGTTGCTAGAAACCGGAGAGGTTTCCGGTTCCCTTCCGAAAGGCGCGAATCATGGACGAGTTCCACCTCCAGGTGCTGGTCTCCAGTGCCGGCTGCAGCGGCTCCGGCTGCCCCACGGTCTACGACACCGGCCGCGACACCCGGATCATCCAGGGTGACACCGTGGCCCGCGGCGCGATCGCCGGCCTGCCGGACCACGAATCCGCCGTCGAGGTGCCCGTCGCGTTCTACGACAGCATCGGCGAGGCCTGGGCGCAGGAGCGCGGCTTGCTTCCCTGACGCCTTCATCCTGGGCTCCCCCCCGCTGTCGGGAGCCCAGGATGGGACGCCTTCGCCCGGAACAACGACCCCTTCCCTCGGGCTACAGGTCCTGACAATCCCGCCCATCCCGAGGAGCCACGACCCGCATGAGCAACAGCACCCCACACATCCAGGAACAGCTGACCCGCCCCGGCGGACTGGCCGGCCTGCTGCGCGGCGCCCGCGGCCCGATGATGGCCAAGGACCTGGCCGAGCGGGCCGGCTGGCCCATCTCCAAGATCAGCAAGATCGAGCACGGCAAGCAGGTCCCCACCGACAAAGACCTCCAGACCTGGGCGGAACACACCGGGACCGGCGCCGACGACCTGCGGCACTGGCAGGAACTGGCCGCCGCCGCCGCGGCGGCCCGCCTCGACTATGCCGCCCAGTTCCGCGCCGGCCAGCGCCGACTGCAGCAGCAGTACAACGAGATCATCGCCGGCGCCACCCGGCTGCGGCTGTTCGAAACCACCTTCATCCCCCGCTTCCTGCAAACCCCCGACTACATGCGCGCCGTGCTGACCGAATCCCACGAGCGCCATGGCGGTATCGACGACATCGATGCGACCGTCGCCGAACGCCAGGCCAGCCTGGCGGTCCTCGACGACCCCACACGCCACTTCGAGCTGATCATCACCGAGCCGGTGCTCGGCTGGCGGTTCAGCGCACTGGATCGCCAGGCGCACCTGACCCAGCTGTGCTGGCTCGCCGAGCTGATCGACCACCCCGGCCCGGGCAACGTCCGGTTCGGGATCATCCCGCTGTTCCAGCCCATCGACTGGGTGCCGCAGAACGGCTTCCAGCTGCTCGGCGACCTCGGCTTCATGGAGCACTGGCTCGGCGAGCAGCAGTACGTGATCGCCAAGGACCTGGACCCGCTCAACAAGATCTTCGACCGGCTGTGGGCATCGGCCCGCGAAGGCCAGGCCGCGCGCGACATCATTCAGCAGGCGATCGACCGCCTCGAGCGCGCCGACCCCTGAGAGGAGACCACCCATGCGCACCTCCCTGACCGATGCGGAGTTCGAGGCCGCCATCTTCGCCGCCCAGCACTATGCCTGGCGCTGGGAGCAGCAGCCCTGCTACTGGATCGGCCATGAGCAGGCCAAGCTCGATGCGTTCCTGGCCGGCACCCCGGAAAGCCCCGACGACAACCCCGACATGACGGCCTGGCTCGGCCAGGTCCGCCGGCTGACCGCGGCCGGCGTGTGCGTCGGCCGGGTGCGCGTGATCGAACAGCCGCCGACCGACTACCAGCGCTGGCTGCGCTGGATGGACCGCTGGAGCATCGCCGCCGGCGAGGAGATCCACTACCTGCCTCGGTGGGTGCTGCGCCAGATGGGGCAGCCGCCGTTCGCGCCGGCCGCCGACTGGTGGCTGATCGACGACGACCAGCTGCTGATCATGAACTACCTGCCGGACGGCTCCGGCCGCACCGCGCCACCCGGCACCAGAACCAGCGTCGAGCTACTCGTCGACGAACCGGAGCTGCGCCTCGCCCGGCTCTGGCGCCTGGCCGCCATTTCCTGGGCGCGCGAGGAGGAGACCACGATGCCGGCTGCGGCATAAGATCAGACCTGGACGCACGAAAACACCCTCGGTTGCTAGCAACCGGGGGTGTTTTCGTGCGATCCTCGCGTTTGTGACTCAGCGGCTAGCGGATCAGCAGCACCGCCCGGATGATCCGGCGGCGCTACTTTGCCAGGTCGAGTCTGCCCTTCGCGGCCAGGTAGGCCGTGCACCGATCCCGCGCCTCGGGGGTGTCGTTGTGCTGCCGGTTGAAGACGGGCAGGTCTCGCAGGATCAGGCGACGTTCCTCGTCCAGCGCCAGGCGCCGAGTGCTGGCCCGGGTCACCTCACAGTAGGCCGCGAATACCGACCAGCGGGAGGCGTGCGCGTGCTGGTCGGTGCGCGCGGCAAGGTCACCGGCGATGCCGTAGTAGATCGGCCGTCGGTCGGCGTCGTACCAGCGGTAGATTGCCGTGCCTTCTTCGACCTGCGCGCGCATCTTCGCGTTCAACCTGCTCAGCGAGACGCCTCGGGGATCGACACCGGAGTCCAGGTCAACCGCGGCGGCGATCGCCAGGCGGCGCAGGGCCGACGGGGCCCAGACCTCGAAGTGGTAAGTCGTCATCGACCCATCGCACAGGTAGGGGTCGTCCATCTCGATGTCCGCCAGCATGAGTTGCGCCAGCCGGCGGTTCTCCAGCAGCAGGCGCCGCTGAGCATCGGTCGGCTGAACGCAAAGGCTGCTCGCCCCCCACGCCGCGGCCAGCGGCGGGTGGGTCCCCCAGTGCGCATCTCTACCCTGGGGGCAGATGAGTGCGGTGACGTAGTGGCGGTAGACGCAGACGAAGATCTCCGTGTTGTTGTCCAGCCGCAACAACTCGTATTCCAGGTCCTCGCCGTCGTTGTAGGCCTCCCAGAGGTCACGCAGGTCGGCGTCGTCGCTCGGCAGCCCCAGCTGCGCCGCGTACCCGGCCCGGGACTCGGGTTCGAAAACGAAGCCGGCGGCTGTGGCGATGCGCCGGGACAAGTCGTCAGTGTGCGCCAGCACGAAATCTTGGAAGCTTGGATAGTGACGCGTCCGGGTAGCGCTTACGCGGCTTCGGCGAGTTTCGCGGCTGAGGATCATCGCCATTCAGGCCACCTGCTCGCGGCTGTAGGTCATCACGACGCCCTGAGGCTGGCCGTCGCGGTAGAGGATCTGCCGCCGCCGAGTCACCAGCGCCCCGGGCATCAGGTGCAGAAGGCCGGCGATCTCCCGGGTCGCCTCGACCCGCTCGGTGATGTCCGGGTCTGGCGGTGTGCGCCGAGCGATCTTCGAGCCCTGCCCGGTGATCGTCTCGATCAGACCATCCTCGCGCAGGAGCGCCAGGCCCTGACGGATCGTCGGCCGGCTGACGCCGTACTGCTGCGCCAGCCGGTTCTCCGGGGGCAGCAGGACGCCGGGCAGCAGGCCGTCCTCGGCTTGCAGGATCTTCTGCCGCAGGTCATCGGCGATCCGCTGATGGGCGGACCGGCGCTCGCGTGGCGTCAAGGTGACCATGGGCCTTCCGGTTCGTGGGGCATGCGCGCGCGGGCGCTTCTCGGTAGCCAAGGATCGCACATCTGTCATGTTGATGTAAAGGCGGCTGTAGCCGTTTTCTTGACCGGGCTGCCTAGTACCTGTAAGGTCTGGTCTTGGCACCAGAACAGCAACCCCGCTCCCCTTCTGAAAGTAGGCCCATCCGTGACCTCCCGCGCCGAGCAGGCCGCCTCGACGGCCCCGACGCCGCCGCGCCGCGGCATTCTCATCGCAGTCGCGATTGGCGTGACGGTGATCTTCGCTGCCCCGCTGGTCTTGTCCGCGACCGACCTGCATGCCTGGGCCACCGCCGAGCGAGGCCTGGACCAGAACGAGCTTGTCGCCTGGGCGGTACCCGTCGGCCTGGACCTGGCCGCGGTCGTCTGCTTGGCGATGAAGCTGCTGCGCAGCCTGTCCGGTCAGAAGGGTGGCATCTTCGGCCTGCTCGCCTGGGCCTTCATCGCCGGTTCTGCATTCGCTCAGTTCAGCCACGGCCGCGAGCTGATCGCCTCCGGTGCCGCACGCGACGTCTGGTGGGCCATGCCGGCCTTCGCCGCTCTCGGCCCGGTCCTGCTCGACGCGGTGCTGCACCAGTGGCGCCAGTGGCGCAAGCAGGATCACGGCCTGGTGCGCACCGGCGCGTCCGGCTTCGGTCAGGCCTGGCTCGTTGCGCCGCGCGAGACTGCGCGCGCCTGGATCTGGTCGCGCAGAGCTAACATCCTGTCGCCGAACGAGGCCGTCGACTTCGTGCGCAACTACGATGCGCTGCGCGCCATGAGCGCGCAGGATGCCCTGCGCTACGCGCTGTCGGAACTGCGCACGGGAGATCTCCACGAGGCGCGCAAGCTCCTCCAGCGGATGCGCCTGCGCATCACGCAGGCCGACGTCGACGCGGTCGATGCGCACCTGCGCGACCGGCTCGCTGAGCAGATTGCGCAGAGCAAATCTGCGCGGGCGGCCGCGCAGGAGGAGCGGGCCGCGCAGGCCGCGCACGTCGTGGAGATCGCGCAGCCGCGCCGCGCGCGCAGCGCAAAACCGCAGGTTGCGCGGCCTGCGCAGGACGTTGCGCAGGAAGATCAGCGCAACGCGGCGCTGCGCAACGCGGCAGAGCTGGTGCGCAGCGCGCAGTACTCCAGGCGCGCAGCCGCGCAGGAACTGAACGTCCCCGAATCGACCCTGCGCGCCTGGATGCGCGACAACCCGGACCCCGCGCAGACCACCGCGCACCTCAAGATCGCGCAGTGACCACCGCGCGCTGCGCGCCACAGCTGACTTGCGGCGCGCAGCCGCGCAAGAGCAACAACCCCACGAGCAACAACCCCACGCAAGGAGAACGACCCATGAAGTCCACCGTCCGTCGTCTGGCCCGAGTTCGACACGCTGTGTGCGCAGTCATCCTGCAAGGTGCCGCCGCGATCATCATCGGCCTGGTCCAGAGCAACACGGCCCTGATGCTCGGCGGGATCGTCACGGTCCTGCTGGCAACCGCGCTCCTGGCCGCCACGCATGTGGTCACGCCGGTGCTCGAGGGCGAGATCGTCGTGTCGCAGCAACCCCAGCTGCCCGATGCGCATGCGCATATGCATGCGCTTCCCGAATTGCCTCAGGCCGCCTGACCTGGGGATACGTCAAGGAGAGTCTGCGGATGTCCCGGGAGATCAACCTGTACGGAGAAGAGCGGCCGCTGCCTTACTGGGTGCGGTTGGCTTGCGTCGATGAGGCGCAGGTGTATGGCGCGGCGCGGGACACGATGCAGACGTTGTTGCATCTGGATCTGCGTGGTGGGGAGTTCACCCGGGCTTCCTCGGCTCGGTTGGCCAGGGTTTTCGACTGGTTGACCAAGGCTTACCGGGTTCGTCTGGATAACGTGGCGGACCACTGCTTGATCATCACCCCGATGGACCCTGACCTGGACTTTCAGCTGGTGGATGCGGCCACGGGGCGCCGCCCGGAGAACTGGCCGATGCGCCGCGGGGAGGCGTTCCGCTGGGTGCCGATCCCCTATGACGATGAGGAGCAGAGGTACGCATGGCAGAGGTAAGCCGCAGGTCGGGCCGGCTGCGTAACCGTCGCCGGCTGTATGAGGCCCGGGTCGCCGAAGCGCGCGGCCCGGGGGACCTACTGAAGGCGGCTGTGGACTACTTCCGGGGCACCTTCAGCGGGGCGTCCTGGGACCAGGCGCAGGGTGTCGCGGATCGCCTGGTGGAACACGCGGATGACGAAAGGAGGAGGCTCGATGGCACTCAGTGAACCGGTACCGGTTGATGCGCATGTGCATACGCATCACGCTGATCGGGCCCAGAAAACGGGAAAACGACCCCCTGAGGGGCCGAAAACCGCGCGGGCGGGCGCGACGCGGGCGCGCGTGATACCGCTTCGTCCGGATCTTCGTCAAGAGGTTCGGCCGGATCATGTTCCGCCGGCCCGCCGACCCGCCGGCGGGGGCCTGGAGGGGGAGGCGCAGGCCGCCCTGGGCGCGGTCACCGAGGCGATGGAGGGTTCGGATTGGGCGCAGCCGCCGGTGACGGTGCTGTCGGCGGCCCGGGCGGTTTTCCCTGCACGGAAGGAGGCGCCCGGGGCGGTGGCGTGGGTGGCGATGTCCGCGGCGGGGGCGTTCGGTCTGTTCCTGGTCGCCCTGGGCCACCTGATCGCGCAGGCCGGCCACGGCCGGGTCCGTCCGGCCGTCACCGCGCTGGTGGCAGCCCTGGCTTTGATCATCAGTTTCGTCGCCGCGCATGCGGCGTAGGTAGCGCCGCGTGCGCGACTCCAACCCCTGAAAGTGAGACAAGAACATGTCCTGGTTGTCCGCTCACGCCGTGCAGATCACGGTGATCATCTCGGCGATCCTGCTCAACGGGCTCGCCGAGAAGGGCGTGCCGAAGATCGGCCGCTCGGGCAAGGAGCACGGTAAGAAGTTCGCCCGCTGGGCGACGTTCATGATCAAGATCATCGCTGGTCTGTGCCTGGCGGTCGGCCTGGTCCCGGTGGTCACCTGGCTGACCGGCCTCGGCGGCGGCGGCGGGTTCGCCGCGATCGTCGGCAACCTGGGCGCGGTCATCACGCTGGCCCTGGGCTGGCAGGGAGTGGCGATGCTGATCTCGGTCGCGCGCGACCTGGCCGACGGCGTTCCCGACGAGGAGGCCCGCAAGGGCGCGTTGTGGATTCCGACGATCCTGCCGGCCGGCGGGGCCGCGGTGGTCGCGCTGGTGCAGAACCCGCAGGGTCTGGGCCAGGGCATCACCGCGGCGGTAATGGCCTTGATCACCATCATGTACGTCATCATGATCGCGAAGCGGGCGCTGAGCGCGCAGAAGCACCAGACGTTCTGGCTCTGGTTCGCCTTCGTGATCTCGATCATCGGCGGCCTGGTCATGGTCCCGCTGATCGCATACGCCGACACCGTCATCGTGCAGGGTTTCCTGCCCGCCGCGTTCCACACACCGGTCCGGGTCATCACCGGGGTGGTCGGGCTGTGCAGCCTGGGCGCCGGCGCCTGGGACATCATCTGCGACGGCATCCCGAACAAGTACGCCCGCAACGCGGCCGTGTTCGGCATCGGCCTGACGTTCGTGTTCGGCGGCGTCGCCGTCGCCACGATCAGCGGCAACGCCACCCACGGTGCGGCATTCCTGAGCGCGGTGTTCTGAGCCGATGACCAGAGTGCAGACGGACCCCGCGGCGGACACTGGTTCGCCGCGGGGCGCCCCGCCGGCCGGCGGGGGTGCCGACGAGAAGAAGCTCGGCCTGCTCGCCACGGCCCTGGGGTTCCTGATGGGCGGGACGGCCATCGGCATCATCATGGCGATGGCCGTCGGCCTGGAGCGCGGGTTCAGCAAGGCTGGCTGGCGGCAGCCGGGCTGGCTCGGCGGGGACCGGCCGGGCCGCCCCAGCCGTGAGGAGCTGGAGGAGCGCCGCGCGGCCGCGGTCGCCGACGCGCGGTACTGGGCGGGGCAGGCCCGGCAGCGGGCACGGGAGCGCCGGGTGGCCCGGGCCGAGCACCGGCGTCGGATGCGCGAGCACGTCAACAACGGTCGCCAGGGCGACAAGCCGGTACGGCCGTCACGGCGGGGCCTGGGGGAGTTTCTCGGCGACGGCCTGCGGACGTCCAAGGCGTGGTATACGCTGTTGGACGACAAGCTCGCCAGGGGCAATGAGAAGGTCAACAACGCCTACGGCGCCATCGGCAGGTTCGGTCGCAGCCTCTGGGGGTTCGGTACCGGCCTGGTCGAAGGAGTTCCCGAAGGGTGGCAGCACTGGAAGGACCAGAAGGCCGCCGGCGACCCGTCGATCTGTCAGGACTGCGCCGGGCCGAACGACAGCACGGGCAAGATCTGCTTCGGCTGCCTGGATGCCCGCTATGCCACCGACGAACAGGCCGACGAACCGCCGCCATGCGCGCGGTGCGGCGGCCCGAACAACAGCTTCGACGACACCTGCTTCGACTGCCGGCGCGCGCGACCCGACGATGAGACCGGCGAGGCCGCCCCGCCCGACCCGCAGCATGTCGAGCCCGACCAGATGAACGAGGAGGAGAACCCCCTCCTCGAGGAGGAGAACCCCTTCCTCGTTCCGCCGATCACCGACGAGGAGATCTCGGACTGGAAGCACGGGATGCTCGGCGAGTGCGACTGTCCCGGCAACTGCCGGTTCCAGCAGCCGGCGCCGGCCGGCGCCGAGTCCGACCCGGGCCCGATCAAGGCCCAGGCCTGGCTGGGGACCCCCGGCGAACTGACGTCCGGACCGGCAGGTCCGGCAGGAGAAGGAGACACCATGGAAACAGGGTCGGGTGCGCTTGCCGTGCCGACAACCGATGGGGCGCTCGCGTCCGTCGGCCCGCAGGGTCAGACGAACCTGGATCAGCTGCTGGAGCGGTTCCGGCCGCTGGGCCCGATGCTGACCAAGGTTGAGGGCAGCATCGACGAACTGTCGATCGAGAAGCAGGAGATCCTGACCCGGGTCGGCCTGATCGCGTCGCTGGCCAGTCGCAAGGGCGCCCCGATGATCGTCCAGGAGGTCATGGAGGAGGCCCGCAGGGTGGCATCCGCTCTGGGGGCCGGCATCGCCGAGATCTCGCTGGAGAACACCCAGGCACAGGAGCTGGTCATCAAGGCCTTGATCGGCCTGGAGCCGGCCCGCGGCGGCCAGGACACCCTGCATGGGGTGGGCGCCCGCGGCGACATCAACGACCGAGTCGACAGCTGAGGAGAGGGAAGACCATGACGGATGTCGCTGTGCCCCAGAACGGCACCCTCCCGGCCGCTGCCAGCGGCGCGGACGAGACCAACACCGACAGGATCATGCGGGAACTGGCGCTGCTGCAGCTCTGCCTGGCTCGGGTCACCGAGCAGGTGGTTGCGCTGGTGGAGCTGGCCAACGACCTCGACGGGCAGATCACCTTCGTCGACGAGGAGGCCACCCGGGTGGAGGCGCCCACCGACACGCGGGTGGCGATGGATGCCTCCGCCGATGTCGGCGCCGCCATCAGCCGGCATGCCCGGCTAATCCAGCAGCGGGTCGACACCGCCACCCATCTGACCGAGCTGGGTCGTGACGGGATGCGCCCGGCGCTGGCCGTGCAGGACGAGATGCGCGCGGTCGGCGCCGGACCGAAGATCCACGCCACGGCGCGCAGCAACTGACACCGCCGCCTACGGTGCGCCCGGACCTCGCGCGAGGTCCGGGCATGCCGCAGCCGCCGGTTTCATCCCGACGCTGAGCCACACCCCTCAAGGAGCAGACGACCATGGCTACCGCGACGATGCCGCCCACGCAGCGGCCCCTGCCGAACATCCCGGCGAGCGTGCACACCTCCGATGTGTGGCGTGACGCCAGCGGGGTGTTGACCGAGCATGCCGTGGAGCTGCCCGTCGACAAGACCACCAAGAAGGTCAACGGAAAGTTGTTCGCCTGCATCATGCCGGACTGCTCCACCGCCGAGTGGGTGATCGAACCGAAGGAGCACCCGAAGAGCAAGCACTGCCCCGCCGACGGCCAGCAGCTGGCCTTCGTCCCGCTGGATGACACCCAGCGCGACCCTGTCGCGGTGGGCCGGCAGAAGCAGCTGGCCTGGCTCAGCGGCATGCTGTCGGACAAGCGGGAGCGGGCGGCCGCGGCGATCCGCAAGCAGGTCGATGCCGAGCTGGCGAAGCTGCGCACCGCGACCACGCTCACTGTCGGTGAGCTGGCCAAGGACATGCGCGGGCATGTGCCGAGCCTGGCCGCGACCGCGGCGGTCGAGATTGGCGTGCTGTATGTGGTGGACCTGACCGGTCCGCTGGAAGCGGCCGCCCTGGCGACCGCCATCGGCACCTGGGGGGCGGTGGTCGGTTATGTGATCGCGGTCCGCGTCGTGGAGAAGGCCCGGCTCTGGCGCCGCGGGGAACGCCTCGAGGGGCGGGCGGCGAAGAAGGCCCGCCAGCGGGGCCTGTATGCCGCGCGGGCGCTGGTCGGTACCGGGCTGTATTTCGGTATGGCTGGCGCGATCGATGCGAGTGTGGGTCTGGACCTGACCAGCGGATGGCAGGCCAGCCTGGCCGCGGTGGTCGGGCTGGCTTTGGCCTGGGTCGTCAACAAGGCCCACTGGGATGATCTGTGGGCGGAGAGGCGGCGGATCCGGGAGCTGGCGGAGCAGGCCCGCATCGCCGCGGCGCAGCGCGAGGCGCAGCGGCTGGAGCAGGAGTCGATGCGGCTGGCGGAGGAGTCCAGGCTGCGTGAGCAGCTGGCCGATGTGGGCGCATATGACGAGGATGATCCGGTTCATCAGGGTGAGCGGATGAAGATCGAGTGGGAGCGGATCGGCCGGCTGGACACCGCACCGATGGGCTTCCCGGAGATCGGCCGGACCTGGATCATTCCGGAGCAGACCCGGGAGATCACCGCACCGGACCCGATCACGGGGGAGAAGACCCGGATCGGCTGGGAGTTCATGGGCGCCTGCAAGCCCGGCGCCCTGATCAGCCGCGGGTCGCCGACCCCGCCGCTGATGGTCGCCAAGGAGTGGCTGGTCAGCGTGCTGCATGATGGCCGGTACACCGCCGGCATGATCTCGCTGGTGGACCGGCCGGGCGAGCGGGCCAACACCTTCCTGGTGATGATCACCGAACAGGCGCCGCTCGGCGATGCGGTCAACTGGAAGGGCGCGGCCGGGATCCGGATCGAGAAGAGCGGTGCCCGTTACGGCCACCTCGGTCGAGCCCTGACCGGCGATGACCTGGAGGAGCTGCTGTATCCACCGGGCCAGCCGTTCGGTGGCCTGGTCACCGGCACCACCGGCGGCGGCAAGGGCGGGCATGCCATGCGCTACATCCTGAACTGCCTGCTCGCGGGGATCCTGCCGGTGCTGTTCGATCCGAAGGGCCTGGTCGACTATGTGGACTTCGCCGGGATCTTCCCGATCGGGTTCACCGACAAGCATCGCGAGATCATCCTGAAATCGCTGCATGCCGAACGCGCGCGCCGGCAGGCGGTCGCGGCCGCAGCGCCGAAGAAGAACCGCTACGGTCAGCGGGTCGCCGGCGAGAGCAAGTGGGACACCCGGGCCCCCAACGGCGAGATCGGAGTGTTCGGGGAGCCGATCGCCAGCATCTGGGACGAGTTCCACGACCTGGCCAAGGATGAGAAGTTCATCAAGGACCTGACCAAACATGTCCGCCTCCAGCGGGCCGCGGGGATGGGAGCGCTGCTACTGACCCAGGGCGGCGGCCTGGATGACCTGGGCAGCTCGGTGCTGCGCGACCTGGTCAACCAGACATCACTGACCAGCTACCGCTCCGGTGAGCTGCAGTCGCGTCTGGGTGGGCAGCGCAACGCGACCTACTCCACGGCGGATCTGCCGATGCTGCCCGGCATGTGCCTGCGGCAGGCGCCCGGCTCGCTGAATGTGCCGCTGCGGGCGGCGTTCATCCCTCGCGATCCTGATGCCGCGGACACGGTCTTCACGACCTTGTGGGGCAAGGGCACGACCAAGGTCCTGCAGATCGAGGACCCGATGAACTGGATCTCTGCAGAGACCACGGCGCTGTGGGAGACCACCGGACTGATGGAGCTGTGGCGCAAGGCCCGCGGCGGGCGCAACGCTGACGGCACCTGGAACTGGGACGGCTGGGACAACTCGGATGCGTTGCTGGCTGAAATCGCCGCCGAGGAAGGCGCCGAGCCCGCGCCGAGCCTGCCGGCGGCGCCGGCGGCGGCCGCGGTGAGCGCCACCGCGGCCGGTGCCGGCCGGATGGCGGCCCGGGATGTGCTGCTGGCGATCCTGCATGAGGAGCCGGGTATCAACCTGGAGGGGATCTACAGCCACAGTGCATGGCTGCGGGCGCCGGGCAGCACCGGCAAGTTCCCGCCGCCGGCGACGGTGATGCGCGCCGCCGGCCGGCTGGATCCGACCATCGGCGGGGTGCATGAGCTGGAGGGCGGCAAGGAGAAACTGATCGATCGGGGTCCGCGCAGTAAGAGCTGGACGTTGACTGAGGCTGGCCGCGAAATCGGGGCGGAGGCCGCGGCGCGGCTGGCGCCGGCCGTCATCGATCCCGGGCCGGCCCAGCCGATGCAGGAGACGGCCGAGGGCGAGACGGTTTCGGACATGGAGCGGCATGCGCAGCGGCAGGAGGAATTGAGGTACATCGCCAGACAGGAGACTGACGCTGCCGCCGGCCACGACTGAGTTGTCGCAGGTATGTTGTATGCTGATTCCCCCGGGTCTTCCGAGAACCCGGGGGGATCAGCGCGTCGCGCGTCGGCACCCTATCGCATCCCCCATGCTGAACCGGCAGCACCTGGCTGCCCGCACACCACCACCAAGGAGCCACCGTTGGACAGCAACCCCACCCCCAGCTGGCGCAAGTCGTCGAAGTGCGCCAACGGCACCTGCGTCGAAGTCGCCGCCACCGATGGCGGGATCCTGATGCGCGACAACAAGCAGACCGCCGGCCCTGTCCTTTCCTTCGATCGTGGCACCTGGGTGGGCTTCCTCGATGGGCTGCGCGCCGGCGGCTTCGACCGGCCATAGCTCACGCACCGCACCCGACCAGGCCGCCGCCGCGGCGAACCTTCCCGAAAGGAACCTCATGATCCATCAGGACAGCGACCCCATCCATGGCTGGTTCGGCCTCAGCTACAACGACCATCTGGTGCTGGACCCGGTCCGCACCGCCCTGCTGCCGGCGCCCTGGCATCTCGAGATGGCGGCCATGTTGGACCGGCTCACCCGATCCTTCCCCGACATCAACCCCGACGGTGTCGAGACGGTGGCCCTGGCCGCCGAGGCCAGCGAGTATGGCGAGCTGAGCGACAACCAGCTGCAGCAGCTCGGCATCACCGCCGAGGACTCCTGCGACCACGACTCCTGCAACCACGACCCCGATGACGAGGACGACTGCGACGACCCGGACCCGACCTTCTATGACTGGCGCGGGGACTCCCATGCCGGGTGGGAGGAGGTGCGGGTGCCGACCGAGACACTGCAGCAGGCCCGGGCCGCGGATCGGATCGTCGTGTCCCGGACCCTGCTGCAGTCGATGCCGGTTGACTGGCAGACCCGGTTCGTGCAGCTGCTCGGGCAGATACTCGGGCAGGCCGGCAGCATGGACGCGCCCGGCCCTGAGTGCTACGACATCCGGTTCTATGCCGCCGCCGGATACCGCACCACCGACCCGGTCCCGCACTACCGTCGCGGCCGGACCCGGCTGACCCCGACGGTGATCGCGCCATGATCGCCCGCCGTGCCGTCGTGACGGTGCTGGCGGCCGCCCTCGAGGACGAGCCGGGATGGCGGCGCATCACGGCGGACCACTTCCGGCACGACGAAGCCGAGGTCGACATCCTCATCTATGCCCATGATGCGGTGGTGACGTTCGGCGCGACCGGCCCGAGCCGGCTGAAGACCCAGACCGTCGGCTGCAAGACCGTGTTCTTCCCCCAGGTCGCCGCGGCCGCCGTGCTGGAAGTGGCGCGGGCGCTGGTGGCCTTCCGCACCCCCGCCGGCCAATAACGGAATGGACCGGCGGAGAACGACCCGCAGCCCGAGCCCTGGCCGGTCCGGGCTGTGGGTCGTTCCGGATCAGCGTCGCCGGCCCAGCCCCGGCCCGCCGCGCGGGCGGATCTGCGACGACCCGGACATCCGGCTCCACAGCATCATCTATGCCTGCCTGCTCTACGATGTCGATCCGCGGACCGGCCGGCTGCTACCGCCGGATCCGGTCACCGGTCAACGCCGGACCCGGCTGGACTATGTCGGGCAGACCATCCGCGGCCTCGACATCCGTTTCGGCGAGCATCTCGACGACAAGCCCTGGGCGGACCTCGCGGTCAGCTCGCAGCCGGTGATCGTCGAGCAGGGCATGTGGACCAAGGCGGAGCGCGACGCCAGGGAGAAGGCCGCGATCGAGCGGATCCGGCCCCGCTACAACTACGAGCACAACCTGGGCAACCCCGAACGGATCCCGATCTATGACCCGGCGACCCGGCGATATGTGCAGTTGGAGCACCGGCATCTGCGGGACCGGGCCGCCGGCCTGGAACCCTGGCTGCCGCTGGAACAGCGCGGCCCGGTCGTCCAGCTGGCCGCCCAGCGTGCGGTGGTCGGGGCCGGCCTGGATGGCCACGAACCGCGCTATCCACTGACGGTGGCCGCCGACGTCCTGGCTCGGCTGGGGCGGTTCCTGGCCCGACTGCCGCGCCGGGTCAAACTGGCCGGGCTCGCCGCGACCTGCTGGGTGGCGGGGATCTGGGCCGGCGCGGCCTGGCTGACCACCCAGGGCTGGCCGCCCGTGGCGGCCTGGGGCCTCACCGCGGTCCTGGGGACCGTCCTGGTGGTGGGGGCGTTGCGGGTCCGGGCGGTACGGCGATGGGGACGACGCAGACCACGCCGGCGTCGGAGGTGATCGATCTGAGCACATGAGCAGAGCCCTGACGGAATCCGTCAGGGCTCTGCTCATGTGCTCAGATCGGCCAGCGCCTGCCGCTGATCGAGGCCTTCCCGCCATGCTCCGCGCGGGCACCGCAGCGGATGCCAGGCATCGACCAGCCGCAGCAGCCCTGCCGGGCCCACCCGCGGATCGGCCCGCAGCGCCTCGACGGTGCCGGCGACCAGCGCGGTGAAAGCCTCCCGGTCCCGCATCGGGCTGCCGTTGTGCCACTGCCAACACAGCGGACAGCGGTAGGCGGTTCCGCCGCCGGCCCCCTCGATCATCGCCGCGGTGGGCTCGCCGAGCGGTTTCTTGCCCCGGCAGGCGCTGGCCAGGGCATAGAAGTCCACCGCGCAGACGACATCGCGCGGGTTGGTCAGCGGATTCCGGCAGCCCGCCCGCGGGCAGGGGGCCGGACGTGGCAGGTTCACGCCGGCGGCCGCCGGCGCCGCACCCAGGCGGCGGCATAGTAGTAGAGCCCGCCGAGCAGCGAGACGCCGAACGTGGTGGCCAGCACCGCGACAAGGAACCGGAGCGCCAGGAAATCGGGCAGGCCGGTGAATGCCAGGATCGCTACGGTGATGGCGAACAGGATCCCGTCGATGATGACGACGCCGGGACTCTCCGGGCGGGTGGTGTCCTCGACCAGGTCGACGACCCAGTGCCAGAACCAGAGCAGGTGCTCGCCCATCGTCGCGGGCGGTTCCTCGTGGGGGTACGGCATGGCGGATCCCTTCGGGGGTTGTTGCGACTTTCGAACAGCGTACACTACGCTCGGGACATGAACTCATCACCCACCACACCCCGGAACCGGGACCGACGTATCGCCGCCATCCATCCCAACATCCTGGCCGTCCTGGAGGACGGCTACTCTCACCTGCTGACCAACCCCGACGAAGGCTGGTCGCTGGGCCTGATCTCCGCCGCCAGCGACCGCACCGAGGATCTCCTCCTGGTGCACCAGATCGCCATGCGCGCCGGTGCCGACATTCTGTATCTGGAGCCCTGCCACCTGCTGACCCTGCACCGCTCCCGGGACCTGGGCACCGCGCAGCGCCGGATCGGTGCGGATGTCCGCTGCATCAGCGGCAGCCGCTACTTCCTAACTACTCTGCCCGTTGGGCAGGGCGAGGACCTCGACGACTAGGAACCGGCGCACCATGCGGACATGGCAGACCAGAACACCAAAAGGCCGCCATCGTCTGCGGAAACGGGTTACCGTCCCCCCAGCGGCACGACAAGCGCTGCTGGGGGCCCTGTTCGGAGCGGCGACCGTACTGGCTGGCCTGGGCTACTACGTCGCATTCCGGGGCTAGCTTCGGCCGGCTCCATCATGAGCGACGGCGCGGATGGCGGGGCCAGCCAGACCACCCATCCGCGCCGCCGGCGAGCCACAGGAGTCGCCGTATGAACCTGGCCGCAGTCGCCACTGCCGCCGGCGTCGCCTTCGTCCTCGGTCGGCTCATGAGCCGGGCCGAGGTCGTCGCAGCCCGCCGCGAGGCTAGCACCGATGCGTTGACCGGGCTGACCAACCGCGCGGGCCTGATGCGCCAGCTGCGCATCCGGACAACCAGGCGCCTTCCGTACGCCATCGCCCTGATAGACCTGAATGGCTTCAAGCCCGTCAACGATACCTACGGTCACCGGGTCGGCGATGCCCTGCTGGTGGCGCTCGCCCGGCGGCTGCAGGCCGCATTTCCCGATCAGGTGCTGGCGCGGCTCGGCGGGGATGAGTTCGTGCTGATACTCGATGGGCTCTACCCCTGCGAAGTCGTTGAGGTTTTCGTCGAGTCGGTGGCGAGGGTCGTGCGGCGACCGGCATGCGTGCGGGGTGCTGGGGCGCCGGTGGTGGTCACCGCCGCGGTCGGGGTCAGCAGATCCCGACCGCACGAGGATCCGCGGGTCACTCTGCATGCCGCCGATCAGGCGATGTACCGCAGCAAGGTGACGGGTCGTCCGTGCATGCAGCAGGGGCGACCCGCAGTTGAGGTTGATGAGGCGCCGCGGGCGCGCTGGCGCGACAAGCGGTATGTACGTGTCGCGTGATTGTTGTACGGTCTTCCTGACCCCTTATTCCCTTGCCGGGAGGCACCCCATGGCGGCGGAGGACAATCCCACCAAGAAACAGCTGCAGGAGGCCTTCGATCGACTACAGCGCCCTATGCCCCCCCGATGCTGGCTTTGTCAGCGCCAGAACCCCGGCTCCACCAGCACACTCGGCAAGGACGGCTGCCGGGTCCCCGTCTGTGCCGTAGGTGTCGGATGCCGGGATGGCCGGATTTTCCACGGCCCGCAGGGCGCAGCGCACTATCCCGGCCAGGACTGCCCGATCTGCTGCCGCGACAGCCGGCCGGTTGTCGTGCCGCCACGACGAAACCGTCGACTCCGCGACTGACCGCTTCCGCGATGCCCGGCATTCCGGCCGCCGGAGTGGCCGCCACCGCGGCGACCAGAACAGGAGAACGAGATGAGCAAGCAGCTCGACCAGCTCCGGGCCGCGATCGACGGCATCCTCGCCGCCGACGAGGTCGAAGAACGCGACGGCGAATACCGGGTCACCACAGCCCGGGGGACTCAGATCCGAGTCCGCCGGGACGCCGACGGGGACTGGAGCTGGTACTTCAACAGTGGACTGGCCATACCCTATGCCCCGCGCGATGCCGACCCGCGACGCATCGTCGCGCTCGCCCTGCTCTGATCGCCGCCTCACGCAGCTGACCGCTTCCGTCCCGCCCGGATCGCCCCGGGCGGTGGCGGTGGCCGCCAGGCCCTGCAAGAGGAGAGGAACATTAAGTGCGCTACCACGTCACACTCACCACCGCAGACGGCAAAACCTTCACCGCGGGCTTGCCCGACACCGAAACCCTGGAGTCCGTCCTTCGTTGGATCGAAAGGCTGCGCGCGCAGCGCTGTGCGGACCCGGTGCTGTACTGGGTCACGCTCGAGGGCTACCACTGGTGCCTGACGCCAACGGACCTGGTCGGTGAGATCCAGGTTGAGGATCTGCAGGCACTGGAAGTGGCCGCGAGCTGACCACCACGGTGCGGGCCGGGCGAGGGAGAGCGTCCGGCCCGCAGCCGCGGTAGCCAGAGGGGCTCCCGAGGAAGGCGCCACTCGATGGACTTTTCCGACCTGCGCCCCGGCGCGGACCACAGTGTGTGGCTGGAACGCCCCGAAGGGGTGATTCTGGAGGGGGTGGTCGGCAGCCGCGCCTACGGCCTGGCTGGCGAGGACTCCGACGAGGATCGGCTCGGGGTGTTCCTGGCCCCCAGCACCGACTTCTTCGGCCTCGACGATGTCGCCGAGACCGCGAAGAACCCCGGGCCGGATGAGGTGCTGCATGAGGTCGGCAAATTCTGCCGGCTAGCGCTGAAGGTCAATCCCACGGTGACGGAGCTGCTGTGGCTGGACCGCTCCGGCTATCTGACCTGCACAGGTTTCGGTGCCGAGCTGATCGAAATGCGCGAGGCGTTCCTCAGCGCGCCCTACTGCCGCAATGCCTATCTGGGGTATGCGACCAGCCAGTTCGCCAAGCTCAAGGGTCGCGAGGACGGGTCCTTCTCCGCCGATCTGCGGCATCGGACCGCCAAGCATGCCCGGCATCTGGCCCGGCTGCTGGTCAGCGGATACGGGCTGTGGGCGACGGGGCTGCTGCGGGTGCGCCTGGATGCGCCGCAGTGGTGCACGGACTTCGGCGAGCAGGTGGCCGCCGGCGATCTGCGGGCTGCGGAGGAGCTGCTGGCCACCTATGAGCGGATGTTCGACGACACCACGACGATGTTGCCGGCCCAGCCGGACCGCGACCTGGTGGATGACTGGCTGCGCAGTACCCGGATCCGGGCGTTGCAGAGCCCGCCTTCACTCGTCAGAGAGTATGTCAAGCGCGGATAGACATAGTGTCGCATGGTCGTGCTATGCTGCCCGGACAACAACCCCACCCGCAAGGGAGCGTTATGAGCAAGATTCTCACGGACAGGCAGCGCCAGGCACCGATCGAACTCGCCATCGAGCGCCGTGCGGAGATCCTCAGGGGGAATGTCTCCTACGGCCGCGCCGGCGACAACCAGGACGCCGTAGACGAACTGACCGAAGCCATCGAGGTCCTCAAGATCATCGTGACGGTGGACTGATGTCCAACCCCGAACAGGAATCGGCGGCGCTGGACGAGGTCACCGCGCGCCAGCTGGAAGCCGTGCGCGACTGGACCCGCCGATACGGCACAGCCCGGGTGCCGGTGCTGGTCGGCGCCCCGCCGGACCCCGCCGACTTCGACGAAGGCGAGGAGGTCATCGACGAACGCGACGTCGAATTCACCTGGGACAGCCCGCACCTGGCCGGCAAGCCCGGCGACATCGGACGGATCGCGAAGATCCGCCTGGGCGTGCACTGGCGGACCGTCGACCTCGACTCCGTCCAGGTGCATCCCGAAGCCGCCACGGTGGCGACCTTCAACCCGGTCCCGCACACCGACCTGGAGTTCCCGCCGCCGGACTGCACCTACTGCGAGATCGGCCTATCGCACGACGGGGACGGCTGGTACTGCGAGCAGTGCGGGGCCAGTTGGAGTAACAACGGCATGGACCACCACCGCCGCCGGTGTGTCGAATCGGAATGCGGCGGTGCCGAGGCCGAGATGATCGGCGACGACGGTCAGCCGCGGTGCCGGCCCTGCGGCTTCCTGGTGAGCATCGGCCGGATCGAGGCGACGGCACCGTACCGATGCCGCGAAATCTGCTACGGCGACAGCCCGGTGACGGGGATGCCGGCCGACTCCGCAGCCGCCCGTTACGGCCGGTGCGGGCGGCATCAGCAGCAGGCCGATTCCGAGGCCTGGATGAAGGACTGTCTGAGCAAGAGCCGGGCGTCCGGTACGGCGGCGACCTCGTGAGCCGCGACCAGCCGCGCAGCGACATGTGGGCCGAGTGGTACCTGCTGCACCCGAACACCTTGGCCACCTACGGCGAGGCCATGGGCTTGGCGCCGCCGCATGAGTGGCTCTGCCCGGAGAACTCCTCGAGGCCCACCAGTCCGGAGCAGTCGTTGTTCCCCGACGAGTCGCTGCCGGTCGCGGATCCGAACGCGCCATGCTGGTGCACCGCCTTCTGCGGGTTCTGCGACCATCACGAACGGCACCACACCTACAGCGACCCGGAGCACGTGCCCTGCAAGCGGTGCCCGGAGGGTCGCTGCCGGCGGTGATCAATTGATGTCGCAGTGGCATCGTTGGCTGCTTGTGAGATGATGATGGGGTTGTCCGCGAATCGCTGGCGACCCCATCATCATTCCGGCCCGGGGAGACGACGATGCAAACCCGATGGAGCCCGTCGCCGCAAGAAGTCCCCCATGACTTCTGCGTGCTGCTGCGCCGGGCGCGCGATGCCGACCGCGGCATCATGTTCAATGCGCTGCTGGCCGCCGCGGCCGCGCGCCGCTGGCGCGCGCGGAGCCTGGCCTCGGCACTGGACAGGCCCGAGGCTCCGGTCAGCGCCGCCGCGGTCAGCAAGCGCATCGAGCGGGGGCGCCGGGCCATGCGCGATCGCGACCCCGGCTGGCTCGAGGTCGCGGATGAGGTCGCTCGCATCGACATCCCGGAGGCGCCGCCGGCGCGGGTGGTGGTCAAGGAGAACACGCTGCCACCGGCGAAGATCGCCGAGTTGCTGGAGATGCAGGAGGTGTCCTCCAAGGTCACCGGGGCGATGCCGGCCGACCATCCGAGCCGGCGGGTCAGCGAGCGCTTCAGCGCCGAACTCAACCGGCTGGTCAACGAGGAGAACATCCGGCCGTCCTACCTGGCCCGGGAGCTGGGCCGCAGCCACCGCGCCATCATCAGCAGACTGGAACGCCACCACTACCGCAGGCCCTGCCCGTCAGTGGCCGGCACCCCATCAGGCGAGTACCGCAACCGCAAGATCGGCGACCCGATGCAGGCCTCGCCTGAGCCGTGACCGGGACGCCACCGCAGAAACGTTCGCGCCATCCATATCTAGGAGCCCCCGTGCCCGCACCCGCCCACCCTGTTCGGCGCCATGTCTTCGTCGACACCGAATACGACCAGCTCGACACCGCCACCGCCAACCTGGTGGAGGTGGCCTTCGCCGTTGAGGACGGACCGGTGCGCCATGGCGTGCCGCCGCACACCCTGGACGGTGCCGAGCCGCGCGCACTGGAAGTCAACCGATATGCCGAGCGGGGCCTGGGCGACCAGACCCGCTGGGACCACCACATCCTCGACCGCGCCGCTGAGGCCACCACCGGGCAGACTCTGGTCGGCGCCAACCCGCGCGTCGATGCGCACCTCCTGTGCCGGAACCTGGGCCACGAGCCCTGGCATTACCGGCTCTGCGATGTGGAGAGCGTCGCCTATCTGCTGCTCGGCTTCGAGCAGATGCCCGGCCTGCGCGAGATCAGGGAGAAGCTGGCCGGGCTGGGCTATGACCTGCCCGAGCCGGACCATTCCGCTGCTGGCGATGTGGAGACCCTGCGGGCGGTGTTCCGGATCCTGCAGCGCATCGCCGGCCACCTGCTGCGGCGCGGCATTCCCGGGCCGCAGGAGCTGGCCGAGGACGACGACGAGGTCCAGCCTTGCCTCGAGCGGCTTGGGCCGGCCCCGAGACGGTGACGCCGCGCCGCGGCCGGGAGATCGACGGGTAAGGATCCTAGTATAGGATCGCGACACCGACCGGACGGAGGACGCTATGCAAGCCATGCTGCGCGTCTGCGCGAACTGCCGGGTCCTTGTCCAGCCGGCCGGCGCCGTCGGTCCGGATGATCCGTTCGCGGTCTGGGAGCATGTTCCTGAGTTCGCCGCCAAGTTCACCCGAGCTGTCTGTTTCGATCCCGACCCGGGCCGCGAACCGTCGGGGTCCGAGGCCCGGTTCGGCCTGGCCCGGGCCAAGACCGCCAGCACCGACAAGCTGAAGATCAACGAGGCGTTGCCCGAGATGTCCCGGCCGGATGCCGACCAGGTCACCGTCGCGGTGGACGGCTCCTACAAGCTGCATGTCGGCGACCGAGTGGTCAAGCCAATGAGCTGGGGATACGTCACCGATACCGGGCTGTATGGGCTGGGCACATCGTTGGTGCGCGGCAGCATCGTCGGGGGGCGGCCGATGGAGGACGGCTCCGGGCGCGACCCGGAACGTTCGCTGCAGGCTGAACTGCGGGCGATGGCCAACGCGCTGAAGAAGGTGGGCCGCGAGAGCACCGTGACCCTGCTGACCGACAGCCGCGATGCGATGGACTTCATGTTGCTGTGGCGCGCCGGACACGAGGTCATGCCGGGCGGCTACAACCTGACGCGGGCCGGCGGCCGAGAATCCACCCTGGGCCGGTTGGCGCGGCGCGCCCTGGAGAGCGGTGACCGGATCACCGTGCAGTGGGTGCCGGGCCATGCCGGGCATCCGCTGAACGAGTGCGCTGATGCGCTGGCCAAGATGGCCCGGGCCTGGGCGACCGGCCGGATCGACAAGGACACCGCTGCCGGTGACGCGGCGCGGGTCGTCCGGGCCGCGCTGGCGCTCTATGGCGCCGGCTGCGCCGCATAGCCGACGGCCCTTCTCGCCAACCCGCACTTGCTATATGTCGCGGCGCCGTCGTAAGCTGTTCGCATCACAGTACTGAGGGCGCGCCGGGGACGGATCCGAGTGCTGCTGCCGGTGACACCGCATCTGATCATCGGGCAGTGGCGCTATTCCACCCATCACCAGTTGGATCTCCTGCGCGTTCTACTGACCGAGGACTGCCGGGAGAAGACCCGGTAGCCCGTATCGGGCGGTTCACAGCCGCTTCGCTGTCGTTTCCGCCGCCCGGTACGGGTCCACCCGCACGGCGACAACCCCACCATAAGGACACTCGAACATGATCGGATCTGAGTATCCGGCCCAGCCGATGCCGGCACCCCGCTGGCGGGCCACCAGCGTCCCGCCGGTCGAGCCGGGCCGTTTCGGCCGCGACCACTGGTCGACCCTGGCCTACCTGGAAACCCGCATCGCCGACCATCGGGGGACCATCAACCACAACTACATGCGCTGCCACAGCCTGCGCCATCCGATGATGGCGCAGGCCAAGACCCAGGGCCTCGGCGGATTCGATGCCAGCCAGTTCCCGACCTGGCTGGCCGGCGGCGAAGAGCTGCCAGACCATGACGACTACGACTGTGTCGATGACCTGATCGCCGCCGGCCTGCTCAAAGTGCACATGCCTGAGCCGACAGCCGGGTTCCATGACAAGTTGTACTTCGTCGATGCCTACGACCGGCCCATCACCACCGTCACCGGCGAGCTGATCCGGCCGGCCTCAGTCACCGACATGCACGAGCTGCGGCTGTGCGCGTTCGCCACATTCACGCTGACCGGCAAGGGCCGGCGGGTGGCTGCCGCGCTGCGCGCACACAAGGCCCACGGCGGCTCCTGGTCCACGTTCTGGTCCACTTTCCGGATGGAGTGAGGATTATGGATCAGCCGTCCCTGTTCGGCGGCCCGCCGGTCCCCGCCGGCCCGGTGCGGGTTCCCCCGGTCACTTTCTATCTGCGCATGTCGCGGCGCAATTGCGAGGGGCAGGCGATCCCCTGCGGGCATTGCCAGATGAACGTGCACCGGTTTCGAGCCGGTGCGGCGGTTCCCGACTGGCGCAGCCGCGATGACGAGGTGATCCTGCGGGCGACCGTCATCATCACCCACCGCGACGGATCTACGTTGAGCCTGTGCGCGCAACACGATCGGGAATATCAGGAACGGGGAGATCGAAATGGCTGAGGACGCGTTCGTCCAGATGCTGCTGAAGGCCGCGGGCGGCCATGTCGATGACGAGCGCGACATGGACCTGGCCCAGGCCGCCGCGCTGTGGGCCAGCCAACCCCAGCACGGCTGGCGACCGTACCTGCAAGGCTTCATCCGCGGCCACAACGGTCTCGAGTTCTGGGTCGATGGGATGGTCGCGCCGGAGGCGCTGCTGATCCTGGTCCGGCTCCAGCCCGGGACCGGCTGGAAGGTCCACGGCCGCTATCCGGTCGCGCATCTGGGCCATGCCCTGGATGTGCTGGCCGCCGAAGGGCTGATCCCGGCACAGTTCTGCACCATCGGCCGGCGTGCGCTCGGCAACTATGCCGAGGCGCTGGATCGGGCCGCCGGTGTCCTGTCGGCGATCGGCCGGGCGGCCACGTCGCAGGAGATCGCTGACTATGGCGAGTTCTATCCGCGGGAGATGGAGATCAGGGCCGCCGCGATGAACCGGGCCGCCGACCAGGCGCGGGCGTTTCCCCGTGCGGAACTGGCGGTGCTGCCGTGACCGGTCGCGCCCGGGTCGGGATCTATGACCGATACAACGAGGTCGAGTCCGCGCGGCGGGCCGCGATGACCCCGGAGCAGCGCGCCGCGGCCCGTGCGGCGGAGAAGGCGCGGCTGCTGCTGCCGGTGTCCTGTGCGCCGGTCAAGGGCGATCCGCTCGCCATCGACTGGGAGTACCACGAATGCGGCTACGTGCCCCAGACCAGGCCCGACGGTAAGTCGCTGCCGAAGTCCGGGCCGAACGCGGAGCCGGCCTGGCGCTGGACCGAGGAGAAGGGCACCGGCGGCAAGGCTCATCTGCGCGGGCATGTGAAGGATCTGGCGCTGAAGGTCTACAAGGTCGGCCATCGGCACAACCTGGTCGAACTGCATCAGGAGCCGGGCTTCCCCGACGACCTGTACTGGGGGCCCGGGGGCTTGATCATCCGGGAGCTGAAGGCGATGAAGCCGGACTGGAGACGCGGGCAGAAGCAGCACCTGCTGAGCCTGCATGAGGCAGGCCTGAACGTGGCCGTCTGGTTTCCCTGCTGCCTGCTGTCAGGCCTGATCGATGAGGAGCTGGCCGCGGTGGCTCAGACCACCCCGAAGGGCACCTATGCCCGGCGCGTGCCGGGTGTGGCCACCCAGCCCTGGACATGGAAGGAGATCGCCGATGGAGCCCTCGGCTGATGACTGGCGCCGCCGCGCCGCATGCCGAAACGCGAAGGTCGAGATGGTGCCGGCTGATGGCGACAGTGCCGGGCTGCGGCGGGCGAAGAAGCTCTGCGCCGGCTGCCCGGTCCGGGATCGGTGCCGGCAGCAGGCCATACAGGAAGCGACCGCCGGCGGGATGGAGGCTGTCTGGGGCGTCTGGGGTGGCCTGACCGAGAAGGAGCGGGCCACGATGATCGGTCTCGGTCGCCAGCCGGCCCCATGCACCCGATGCGGACTGGACTGCGTCCCGATCAAACTGAAGATGACCAAGTGCGCCGTCTGCCAGCCGCGTGCGCAGATCCGCTATGACGACTATCGGTTGAAGATCGAACGGATGGTCCGTGACGGGTGTTCGACCAAGGAGGTCGCCGAGCGGCTGCATCTGCGCAGGGAGGCGGTGGTCTCCGCATGCGCCCGATGGAAGTTGGGCGTCGCGAAGAGGTCGTCAGCGCGTCAGATCGATGTGATGCCGTGTGGCACTCTGGCAGCGAAGTACCGGCATCATCGCCGGGA
>JACCDR011117551.1_pt1 | contig 31431 bp, 45 predicted proteins | sample 7446431 | NCBI WGS metagenome assembly JACCDR01 (sample SAMN15323443, study PRJNA562643) | freshwater metagenome | isolation source: river surface water | place: USA:Blue River Watershed | collected 2017-08-17
CTCGCAACCCCGACGATAAATCCACCGCGCGTATCGGAGCCGGTTGGATTAACAGCAAGGGCGGCATCGGTATCAAGTTGAATATCGGTGTCGCAGTCAGCCATCGTGATCAGGAAGATTTCATCTTCACGATGTGGCCGAACAACAACCTTGCTGAGGCGATGCTGGATTCGCTGACCGATGATGAGGAAGAGGATGCGTAATGACTATCTCCAGAACTCCGCCTCCAGAGGCTACAAAAGAGCACCACCGATTGAGCGCTGCTTGGTCGGTGGTTCGTCGACGTAAGACCGATCCCAAGTCGAGAGGGTGGCCGAGGCTGTCCTTGAAGAGCACGCAAGAGTTTGAGATTGCGTTTGGAGAAGACCTCCACTCGCATGCTTATGTCGCTGAATACGATCTCGAGCGCAAGGGGATCTGGATCTGCCTTGTGCCCGTCGAGGCTGCTGATAGGCGAGCTGCCAATCGCTTCTATCAGTGGAAGTTGCAGACCCGGTTGAACTTCATGAAGATGACCGGAGACTACAAGACTATGGGTACTGACTTTCACAACGTCTTCGTTGAAGTCTGGACCCTGGATAAGCAGTATTGGTTGTTCGCGGATATGACAGCCCATACCGAAATGATACAGAGGTTCCGCGGCCCGGGGCTTCGATCCTAGCTGCCTCTGCGCCTAGCGAAATACCGCGAGCTCGCGGCATTCGCTGGGCTTAGCTGCTCGCCGCACTGATAGAGCTCCGAGCTCTTCTCCCGGACTCGTTCAACCGCATTCGCAGGAATTCACATGGTTAAAGGGAAGGGATCAGCATTCGAACGCGAGATCTGCGTGAAGCTGTCCCAATGGGTTTCAAAGGGCACACGCAATGACATCTTCTGGCGCACGGCGATGTCCGGGGGCCGCGCGACAGTGTTCAAGAAGAAGGGCGCTCTGATGCGCCAGGCGGGTGATGTCACAGCCGTGTCATTCGAGGGACACGACCTGACAGACAACTTCTACCTCGAGCTTAAGTTCTACAAGGACTTAGGCTTCACTGCCTTCTTCGCGAAGAACGGAGGACTGCTCGCGCAGTTCTGGAGCAAGGCCCAAGACGAGGCTCAGGACTTCGGCTTGAAACCAATCCTCATCGTGAAGCAGAACTTCGTACCGATCTTGTTTATCATGAGACCGCACCACATTCCCAAGCATTGGCTTGAGCACACGAAGGCATTCTGCGTGGAAGTTCGTCATCGTGGATGCGCTATATACAGATTTGACGACGTAATGCGATCCAGCTATGTAAAGCCTTCCCTAGAAAGAATAAGGTAACAGAAGAATGACTATGGTATTTGAAAGCTTGTCTGCTCGAATGATAGCTGAACAGCGTCTGTACAAGATGGCTGTTATCTTTGACATCGATGGTGTGATGTCTGATCCTAACCATCGCCTCAACCTGCTCGATCAGACTCCCCCGGACTGGGAAGGTTTCTTCAGCCTCTGCGGCGATGATCCCGTCCATCATCACAACGTTGTACTGGTCCGAACCTTGCTGCAGACCGGCATGCGGATCTTCTTCGTTACGGGCCGGCCGGAGCGCACGCGTCAGACGACCCTGAAGTGGTTCCGGCAGATGGCCGCGCTGGGGTTCGAGGACTTTACTCTCTACATGCGTGCAAACGGCGATTACCGTCCCGATTACGTTATCAAGCGCGAAGTTGTGCAGGAAATCCGCAAGGCCGGCCTGACCATTATCATGGCATTCGACGACCGCAAACAGGTCGCGGATATGTATAAAGAGGAAGGCATACCGTGCCACCTCGTGGACGCGGGTGCTCCTAACATGGAACAGGTCGCGAAGTATGAGAAAGCCAACAAAGAAGAAGGAGATACCGCTGCGGCTCCGGCGGCGGCGGAAGCACACGGTTAAGGTTGAGATAACCTTCGAAGAGCAGCGGCTAGATAAAGGGGCGGTCATCTGGGTCCAGAAGATGCTGGACGAGTGGGTGGCCGCTCATCCTATGCAGCACGTGATTACTCGGGTCATAGCCAAGAGCACGGTTAGGCGCGGCCTTGATCCGATTTGCAACACCTGCGGTCGCGATACCAAGGCACCGCTTTTTGCTGGGTGTATGAATCAACACTGCCCGCGAGGCTATGAATCATGTATGTGAATGAAAAGCGATTCAGTAAGCTGATGACTGCTCTGACCGCGTTGATGGCCGAATACCTTGTGCGGAGGATTGCTGATGTGTCGGCTGGTCGCATGCTGTGTGATGGCGCGAATGGGCCGCGCCGCGCAGATCTCGCGGTCAACGCCATCGATGCTGCTTCCCTCCTTCCGAACAATATGTTGACTGAGACTCCGATCACCTTTGCCATCGGCCTTGGTATCGAGGTGATTGGCCGGATCATGTACGAGGAGGACGGCGGTAACATTGGGATCCTGCACGAGGCGAGGGACGATCTTTACGATAGGTTCAAGCACACCGCGATTCCAAATGCTGAGATCGGCGAGGCATTGGAACGCTGCTGGAGTAAGATCGTGCCCGGAGGTGCGCTGCGATGAGTATCCTCGTTACCGCCGACCTGCACTTCAGCGACAACCCACGCGATTACTATCGCTTCAAGTTCTTCGACTACGCTCGCGAGTTCATCGAGAAGCACAAGGTCAGGCGCCTTCTGATTCTCGGTGATCTCACTGAGGTGAAGGACCGGCACGGGTCCTGGTTAGTGAACCGCATCGCTGATGAAATGCATATGTTGGCCTCGTGGTGTCCGATCACGATCCTGCGCGGCAACCATGACGGCATTGATCCCGACCTGCCGTTCTACACCTTCCTGCGGCACATCAAGGATGTGGACTGGATCCGCATGCCGAACGAGCGGACCATCGACGGCCTTGGTCGATGCTTGCTGCTGCCGCACACGTCCAATTACAAGGAAGCCTGGCAGAACATCGATTTGAAGAAGCCTGGCTTCGATTACATCTTCGCGCACAATACCTTCAAGGGTGCGACGGGTCAGCACGTTGAGCTCGATGGTATCCCGACGTCAGTCTTCCGGAAGGATTCAATTGTGATCGCGGGTGACGTGCACGTGCCGCATACGGTTGGGCCTGTAACGTACGTTGGCGCACCATACTTGATCGACTTCGGTGATGATTATCGTCCTCGCATGCTGCTGATCAAGAAGGATGGCACGCAGAAGAGCATCGCGGTTCCCGGGCCGCAGAAACGAGTCTACGAGATTCGTGACATCGACGATTTCGGTGCTGGTAAGACGACTGGCACGGGGAAGATCATCGAGGGTGATATCCTGAAGGTGAAAGTCACAGTGACTGCACAGCAGTACACGCGTTGGGCAGAGTTGAAGAGAGCAATCCTACTATGGGGGAAAGAATGTCGGTACGTGATCGATCAGGTGGTGCCAGTGACGGAACGGACCGCACCTCTGAAGAAAAAGAAGTCCGCGGTTCGGAAGTCGTCGAAGTCGGACGACCAGATCATGCAGGAGTACGCGACCGCGCGTGGAGTCGACTCTTCAACCCTAAAGACTGGAACACGCTTCCTTTGAGGCGATACTTCGCCCGCATACCAGTCGACAGACACGTCAAGGACACGTGGTTTGATGCGTATATGCTCACGGTGCGTCTAATCGTGCGCCGGATGTTCCGAGTGTACTTTACTGAGACCGAAATGATTCGGGATCAGCTGGCCTGGTTCTGGCAATCTCCTGAGGTTGTTGGTCGTATGGTTGATACTTCCGATTCGTTTATGTATGGCCAGCGATACATCCTTCTCGGCCGTCTGATCCGTAATGAATACGGGTTGTGGGAATCGCAGAATCCGTACACCAAGATCGTGGATTGCGAGACTACCGATGGGATCATTACTGATCCTTTACACCCCGATGCTGTTTCGAGTCGGGTTACTACTGAGGTTATGACTAGCTTACGCACTGTCTGGAATCATCAGCAGGAAGCAAAGCGGAACAAGGTTACGGCGCATGCCGTAGGTGAGGCCCTCGATGGCATCAATTAAATTCATGTCGATTGAGATCGAGAACTTCAAGAGCTTCGGTGAGGCTCAGGTTCTCGATTTCGCGCGACTGCCTACCGGCCTGTGTTTCCTGCGTGGCGAGAACGATGCCGAGCCCGCCCTGGAGTCGAATGGGTCGGGTAAGAGCTCAATCTGGGATGCGCTGTCCTGGGTTATCTATGGGAAGACTCCTGATGGCCTTCGCAACCCCGACCTGGCCCCGTGGGGAGTGAAGAGCAAGACAAGCGTCACACTTACCTTGGAGGTAGACGATGCGCAAACGGTCCTCAAAAGAACGGCGGGTCCGAACAGCCTTCGAGCCGACGGAAAAGACATCAGCCAAGAAGATGTTGAGCGACTCGTGGGAACTAACTTCGCCACTTTCTGCCACACTATCCTCCTTGGTCAGGGACAGGATCTCTTCTTTGATCTTGGCGCAACAGACAAGCTCCTTCTTTTCTCAGACGCGTTGGACCTCAACCGTTGGGACGCTAGATCCAAAGCCGCTGCTGACAAATGTAGAGTACTTGAGGAGGGCCGAGCGGACCTCGATCGAGAACTCGTGGCGGGAGTTTCTCGCCTCGATCAAGTAAAGTCGACGCTGAAGGATCTGTCCAAGAAGGCCGACGCTTGGACGGGTGAGACTCAAAATCGCCTCGCTGTCATCGAGCGGGATCTGAAGGAGCATCGAGCGGCTGAGGAATCAGCCAAGCAGAGGAAGTCATCTGCTGAGGTGGTCGAGGATGGTGCCCTAACCGAGAAGGACGCGATTGAGAAGTCCTGGAAGCCAGCGTATGATAAACTGTTCGAGCTGCGCGACTCTCTGGCGCAGTTGGAGGCATCTCGTAGCGCGAAGCAGGCGAAGCTGAAAGACCTGAAGGCGGGCTTACGTGATCTGAAGAAGGGATCTGATTGTCCCACCTGTGGCCAGCCAATCACCAAGAAGGACGTTGCGAAGCATATCGCTGAACTCGAGAAGCGCTGCGCAAGGGTGGCCGACGCTATCGACGAGATCGACCTCGAGACCGCCCAGCGCAAATACTGTGATCAGGAAGAAGTAATCGAGCGGCTGCGGCCCCAGTTCGAGGAGAAGGCCGACATCGCGAAGAAGGCTAGGGCCGAGGTGAACATGTGGGACGACAAGCTGCGCAGCGCGGGCTTGATGGTGTCCACTCTCGTTGTTGAGCAGCGGAGGCTGGAGGGTACGGAGAATCCATATACGGAGCAGGTCCGCAAGCTGAAGAAGGACAAGGCTCGGACTGAGGCCCGCATCATAGCGACGCAGGAACTCCTGGACAAGAAGCTCCGGCAGATCGAGCGCACGCGCTTCTGGGTGAAAGGCTTCAAGGATGTTCGGCTCTACATCCTCGAGGAGGTCCTGCAGGAGCTACAGCTGGCCACCAACGCGATGCTGGACAGCGTCGGCCTCGAGGATTGGCAGGTTGAATTCTCGATTGAGCAGGAGACCCAGTCTGGCACCACCAAGCGCGGTCTTGCGGTGCTGATCTACTCGCCTCGCAATAAGAAGCCTGTGCGCTGGGAAAGCTGGTCTGGTGGTGAGGGACAGCGACTCCGCTTGGTTGGTTCGATGGCTTTGTCGGAGGTGCTGCTCAGCTATGCAGGCGTGAGTCCTAACCTGGAGATATTCGACGAACCAAATCGCGGACTGTCTCCCGGTGGTATCCAAGATCTGTGTGTCTTCCTGCGAGACCGAGCACGATCGCTAGGACGCCAGATTTGGTATACGGACCAGCAAAGCCCAGAGAGCGCGCTATTCTCTGCCGTTGTCACGGTAAGGAAAACCATAGACCAAGGCTCGCGTATTTTGCTGGCTTGACCTATGGTAAAGTTACCGCTATATACGTGGCCGTGGGCATAGCCCGCTAACACAGGAGCAGAAATGATAGACAAGGTATCCAAGAAGCGTTTGATCGGATAACCAATGGGGCGGGAGAGATCATCCCCGTCTCCGTAACTAGGAGATAGACCAATGTGGATTTCTGTCATTTGGGTAATCGCTGCGTTAATGACTGCACACGTTGCCAATGAACGGGGTCGCAGTGGTTGGTTCTGGTTTTTCGCAGCGCTGCTCGTTCCCGCGATCTCGCTCCTCGCGCTGATCGCCCTTCCGGTTCGTCGGAAGCGTCGTGCCGTGCGGACTGCTGCTGCTGCGCCTGTCGGTACTCCGGTCGTGTTCCACTACAACCCGTAATGTATACTCCAAACTGCAGGTGCGTTCTGATGTACAAGAAGAAGGTGAAGAAGGCCGAGCCGACTGAGCAGGAGAAGCTCGAGATGAGGGTCAAAGCGGCCACGTCTCGGGTGATGGATCTCATCGAGATGCACACCCTCGCGAAGATGCCGGTTACCAGTGACGGTCTCTTCCAGGCTATCATGGGCGGTATGCAGCACCCGGATGTTCAGCCGGAGACTGAGGAAGAGCAGAGGGCCAAGGGGCGGAAGGCTATAGCAGCCGACCACGACCTTGACGATCCGGTCGCCCCTAGTTGCGTCTTCATCTACGTTCCGTACGCTCAGAAGGAGAAGGCGAAGAGGCTCGGCGCGAAGTGGCATGTTCATCGCCGTATGTGGTACATTCCAAAGGGTCTGACTATCAGCCGTTTCAAATCCTGGTTGGAGCCTAACCAGGCGTGGCTCGATTGTCAGCAGGCGCACGATCTGAAACGCAAGCGCGCCGAGAGGAAGGCTGATGCGCGTTGGGCTGATGCGCGTTGGTTCGCTTCGCAAGAGGCTGACGAGGATTACGACGAGGAAGATGACGAATACGACGACGGTGAGGTCGAGGATGTGTACTTCGCTGCTGCCAAAGCCAAGGATGCTCTCGCCGAAGCCGAGGACGACGACGAGGCTGACGAAGCAGACGTAGAGGACGCGGCCCCTCCATCTTCGCATTCCACCGACGATCCGCGCACTAAATCGTGGCCAGCTGGTGCTAAGCGAGCTGCATCTAGTGGGAAGACTTACCGCCTCGAGGCGAAAGAACCCGTGTTTATCAATGTGCAGGGATCGGGAGATTGGAATGGGTTTAGCGGTATTGGTCGAGTTGCTTTGGGCGGTGGCGGCGGACCAGGGACGGAGGGCTGTGGCAATGGTAGTGGCGGCAATGGTAGTGGCGGCAATGGTAGTGGCGGCGCTCGCCGTGGCCGTGCTCTTGGGCTTGGCGGCAATGGTAGTGGCGGCAATAGTAGTGGCGGCGCTGGTGGTCCTGGCACCGTAGGCGGCAGTCGCTACTAGCATATGCGGGGGTAGACAATGACTGAAGTGGAGCCCGTCGTGGGCGAACTCGAACGTACAGAGACTGGAAGGATCTGTGGGCACTGTCAGCTGTGCTGTAAGATCCTTCCGATCTACGACCTCCTCGACCGCCAGGGCAATCCCAAGCCTTGGAACACCAAGTGCCAACACCAGCGCAAGGGCAACCATGGCTGCAAGGTGTATCACACGGCGCGGCCAGCATCGTGCCGCGCTTGGTCCTGCGCGTGGCTCTCTGTCGCGGGTACTGAGGACCTGCCCAGACCCGACAAATGTCATTACATCGTTGATACGTATGTCACCAGCTTCGAGCTGAGCGAGTACGGTTTCATGCAAGCAGTGCAGATCTGGCTAGATCCTGGTTATCCTGAAGCCTGGCGCTGCACCAAACTACTGACCTTCCTTGTACGTATGGCAGAGCAGCATGGTTTTGCAGCTAACATCAGACTACGCGATAAAGATGATTCCTTGCTGCTGTTCCCTCCAGCGATCGAACCTGTCATTGGTGACTGGACAAAGCTGGACACGCGGCAAGGTCTCGCCAATATCAAGCTAGAGCGGGTAGTTTTCCCCAATATGCGGACCTAGGTATCACCGTTGATATTTTCCGCTTGACCTGTGGTAAACAGAAGCTCTATAAACTGCATGCGACTGTTATGTCGGATCAGCACTCCAGCTGAGAAGGGGAACCTGGGCACATGCCAAAACGAGGATGGTCCTCGGTGCCTAGGTTCCCAACGCTGGTGTCGTTCATTTAGGGGAGAGTCTACAATGCCGAGAGATTATCGCAGCCCTGGTGCAGAATTCAGTCAGGTTGGTTTTCACTTCCGTCAGATGTTCAAGTGCCTGTTCACGGGCATCAGCTACTTCTTTCAGAACGCCTACTGCGACGCTACCTCAGCCGCCCGCGCGCTGATCGAGCGCATCGCACTCCTCCTCGATTTCAGCTTTGGTGATCGGTTCCCCCGGACCTCGGCTTTCTTCAGCTACCATTGGGATATGATGGTGAAGTACCGTAGTCAGCTCGGCGCGCGATTCGCGACGTATATGCTGATCGGTGTTGCCATCGGACAGGTTCCGCTCATTTTTGCTGCCAAGGCAGGGGTGATCGGATAACGAGAGGGGTGCAGCTTAGCTGGTAGGAGCCCCGACTTCAAAGGTTGGACTAAGCCGAAAGCAAAAATTGCGAACTCGCAATTTTTGGCTGGCAGGTAGTGACCGACTGGTGATCATAGGATAAGCCCTACGCTAGGCGAATGTCCTAGCCACCCCACCAAGCATACGCCTAATCACACAAAACGGCAACAGGAGACTACAATGAAATTGAATACCGCCTTCCTAGCCCTCGGCTTGGCCCTGGGTACGTTTGTCAACGCTTCTGCAGAAACCGACGTGACATTCATCTCTGATGTCGACTGCAAGAGCAAACTTCAGCGTCCGATCGCCGTGCCGTCTTCGACCGGCCACATCAGCTATCTCTCGGTGAACACTGTGAGCTCGGCTTGTGCGACGAACTGGCATGACGATCCGCTTTTCGTATCCACCGGTGGTGACTCCGGCGGCGACTCCTCTGGCACTGGAAACGGCGGCTCCGGCTGCGGTGGTGGTGACGGCGGCGACGGCGGCCCGAAGTAATCATCCGGCGGTAGTTCGGGACTAAGGCGACGCGCATCCCTTAGTCTCTGGACGCCCACCCTGGGGGAGGTTGCCCACAATGGCCTCCCTCGGGGACAGACTAAACAACTGAGGGAATACAAACATGAAGAACTGGCTTTACACTTTGTCAGTGGCTCTGGCAGTCGCTCTGACGACTCCCATCAGCCAGCTGGCGGCGGCAGACCTCGGAAATGGCCCTGGTCGCCAGTACGTGGAAGCCCCTGTGGTCTCCAAGGATTGGACTGGCGTCTACGGCGGCTTTCTGATCGGTTGGGGATCTGCTGATTTCGAAACGAATACCAGCACGACTGTCGATTTCAACGGCAGCGAGAGTGAGGGGTATTCGTACACTGTGCCGTTCGGTTTCGGCTCCTCTGGCGATGCCTGGAACTTCGGTGTCCAGCTTGGTGTCGACAAGCAGTACGGACCCTTTGTCTTCGGCGCCGTCGCCGATTGGTCGTTCATGGGTCTGGAAGGCGGTGGCACCACCGACATTGGCCAGGAACTGCAGGGTACCGTCGCGGACGGCTTCGTCGCTCCGGGCGAGGCATTCCTTGACCACGAGTTCGGTATCGAGAATCTGGCGACTGCGCGATTGCGCGCTGGCTTCTTGGTCAACGAATGGATCCTCGCATACGGAACCGTCGGTGTCGCGTTCGGTACGATCGAAGGTGACTTCCGAGTTCGCGGTGAGGACGTGTCCGGAGGCAGCCTGAACTTCTCGACTGATGATCAGCGTTGGGGATGGACGGTTGGTGCCGGCCTTGAGGCGAAGCTCACCGAGAACATTCGTGCCAAGGTTGAATATCTGTACGTCGATCTCGGCGAAGCTGAGTACAACGTTAATCTGCTCTCTCCGGGCGGCGAAGTGTTCAGCCACAGTGGATCGACTGCGATCGATCTCCACCTCGTCCGTGCAGGTCTCGCCTACCAGTTCTAAGTTCCTGTAGTGTATGGCGTATGCAGGAAAGAGGGGTCCCCTGGCTATTCGGAAGGGTGTAGTTACAGGGGACCCTGATAATCAGTTTCTCGGTGGAGGCCGTCACCATCGGCCTCATGGAAGCCACTCCGCCGAGGAATGAGGAAGGCGCCTTCCTCAGGAGGATGTCTGGTGCGGATGACGGGCTCATAGGTTACGCGTGTACTACACCCCGCAGTGCACTCGGCCCTCGCCTAGGTGCTCGTCCGCCCTCGACTACCGTACCAGACATTCTTCAATCTGCCCCGGTCAGGTTCCTCCGCAAGTCCCTGGCCGGGGTTCATTACATTTCAACCTATGGAGCACAGTATGAGCGAAGAGCAAACCGGCGTCCTTGGTCGCCAGGTTGAGATTCCGACTGATCCCGATTCATTCATTCTCGACATTATCCCGAACCCGCATCCGAACCGGCTGTACCTTTCGCGGTTCACGATACCTGAATTTACCAGCCTCTGCCCGAAGACGGGTCAGCCGGATCATGCGACCATCACGATCGATATGGCTCCGCGGGATTTCCTTGTTGAGTCCAAGTCGTTGAAGCTCTACATGTTCAGCTTCCGCAACCACGGCGCCTATCACGAAGATGTAATCAACGTCATCCACAATCGCCTGGCTGAGGCGCTCGGACCGATCTGGCTGCGCACGACCGGCATCTTCAATCCCCGCGGCGGTATCCCGATCGACGTGTGGTGCCATTACGGAGCTCTGCCCGACTTCTTCCCCGCACACCAGATCCCACCGCTTCCGGCGCCGGACTGGAAAGGTCGGTAATCGAGTATGTGGATCGTAGCGCAGACAGAGCCGAAGAAGGAAGACTTCGTCGCCGAGAGTATCGTAAGGCAGAAACATGAATACTACCTGCCGCGCTTCCTCGAGGACGAGAAACCGAAGCTGCTCTTTCCGCGCTACGTCTTCTGCCGTGTTGAAGGTTCATGGTCATTCTTGACAGGGACCTTCGGCGTAACGTCTGTGATATCGTTCGGGACCACTCCGGGCATCGTTCCAGATGATGTCATTATTGCGCTCAAGGCAAGAGAAGGCCCTGATGGATACGTGGTGCTGCCTGCGAAGGATGAAGCCCCGGCCTTGGTGAAGGGGCAGAGAATTCTATTGAGGAGCGGGCCCTATTTGGGCTATATTGGACTCTACGATGGGCAGACGGCACGAGACCGAGCAAGGGTGCTTCTAGAGCTCCTGGGCCGGAGAACCGTCGTCCGCGTCAATCGCGGCGATATCGAGGTAGAGGGGTAGCGGTTCTTCGCTGCGCCTTGCGGTAGCCGTACGTCTCCCGAAATTTTAAGCGATGAGCCGGATAGAGCGAGCCCGCTATCTCGATGCGGAAAAGCTCATTCCGCGAGTCTCTCGCAGAGCATCTGGCGAGTCTCCCATGCCGAAACGCGATTCTGTCGATAAGATCGTGACGAGCTACTTCTCCTGTGTCACAGCAGAGCCTTTCACTTATAAGGGTGAAAGATATGAACCGAAGACGCTCCGAGTGAGTCCCTACCTGTTTCGAGGCTTCACCTGTCCTGCTGGGTGTGGTGCCTGCTGTAGTAGGTTCAGCCTCGACTACTTGCCAAAGGAGGTCGAGCCTCACCCCTACCGTCTCAGCAAGCGCATTGTGACGTTTGATGGTCGCGATATTCCAATATGGTCTGACGCCCAAGACGACCACGAGAGCCATCATTGCCGCAATCTCAGGCCTGAAGATGGTCGATGCGATATCCACGGAGAGCATCCCTTTTCGTGCGATTTCGAGCTCATCCGTTTCCTGCGCTTTTCGACGCAGGCTCGGCCGAACCAACTCACCCAGAAGCTCTACGGGCGCAGTCATGCGATGCTTCAAGTAGATGGGAAGACTCGTGGAGCCCAGTGCACGATGACTCCTCCGACCATTGATACCTCAGCAGATGTGGTCAGGAAGCTCGGGCGACTGAAACTCTGGTGTGAGCACTTCGGCCTCAAGCACAAGGTCGATGCGATCCTGAAGTACGCTTCTACTGGACCGAGAGGTGCAGAGCTGCTCATTTAACGGAGACAGGAATGCCTGCCATAGATACCATGCTGGTTGGTGAACCAGAGCTGATGCGCTACCTGGCCGAGCGTAGCGGCCTTACTCCTCCGGACTTGCGATTGGGATTCGACGACGCTTACGTCGAGGCCGCGGTCGAGGCCCTCCTTGATAAGCGGAAGGTCAAGTACGACGATAGTTGGGACTCTGGTCGCCTGTTGGTTGCTGCCCAACAGTTGATGTTCAAGGATGCTGGAGCTGACCCTGGTAAGATCGACGGTCTCCTTGGCCCTGACACTCTCCATGCTCACGAGCAGTGGCAGAACCTCATCCGCGACAGAGTCGTGCCTAAGGCTGTTATCAAGCTCGAAGGCAAGCCTACGGCCTGGCCGCGCGAGAAGGACGCGGAGAAGTTCTACGGCAGACCAGGGACCGGCCATACGATGATGGACCTGCCCTATCCGATGAAGGTTGCTTGGAACCCAACCCAGACGATCAACAAGATGAACATTCACTCCAAGTGCGCTGAGTCTGCTTATCGCGTGCTAGCGAGAGTGAAGGAGTTATATGGTTCGAAGGAGATCGACCGTCTAGGCCTGAACCTGTTCGGCGGCTGCTTCAACGATAGACCCAAGCGCGGAGGGACCACGAAATCGATGCACGCTTATGCATGCGCGCTCGACTTCGATCCAACCCGGAATCAGCTGCGTTGGGGCCGCGACCGTGCTCGCCTCGCTCTGCCATCCTGTGAGGCGTGGTGGGGAGCGTGGGAAGAGGAGGGCTGGGTGTCGCTCGGACGCCAGCGCAATTATGATTGGATGCATGTGCAGGCTGCTGCACTGTAGGAGGCTACTTGTCAAATCTGATGTCGCCGGAGTACCTGGCTCTCTGCCAGGAGATGCACAATCAGAAGCAAGCCTGGGGAACGACTGGGCACAGCTACATCGACGAATTTCTACCATTCGTTCGGAAGTTGCGTTGCCAGACCCTGTTAGACTATTCGGTTAAACACAAAGTAAAACCCCGGTCACTAGGACCGGGGTTATTTCCTTCTACTGTTCTGGTTAGTCGTCTTTGCGAAGGTCGCTGATCAGTGCTTCGACGAAGAACGAAAGGCCACCGAGGCCGACCATGAAGCCGAAACCGCTGGGCTTGCCGTTGATGGTGTTGACAACCACGATTGCGAAGCCGAGGATGATCATGATCGAGAGGACGACGATTCCGAGAACTTTAAGGGCCTTCATCATTTTCTATCTCCTGTGTGTGTAAGCGTCTATACATTAAATATAGCATTTGTATGAAATCTTGCAATAGTTTCTTTTGTGTGAATTAAAATTTATTTGTAGATTATAAAAGAAAGTTGAGTACGTACATGGTAAGCATTGGTGAGTTACTGGAGTGCGGCTGGTGGGTACCACATGGTGCCTATGGAAAACCTTTCTTCGATAAGTTTACCAGGTCGGGATTGCCTGCGCATTGCGAACCTCATGTAAGGGCATGCTTGCAACAACTGGGTTCCAAGCGAAGGAACGTCGCAGTAGACGGTGGCGCCTACGTTGGTATCTGGTCTGCTCATCTGGTACAACACTTCAAGCGGGTGATTGCTTTCGAGCCGATGCCCGTGAACGTCGAGTTGTACAAGAGGAACATCGAGGATGGTCGCGTTCCAAAAGGACATCATGTGCAGATCGAGGAACTCGCACTCAGCAACAATGAGCGTGTCGCCCTCATCTCAGATATCGGCAAGCCGTACGGACACCGATTTGTGCTGCCGGGCGACGCTACACCCAAGGACCTGATTCCAATCAGCACGGTGGCCTTGGACCAGTACAGTTTCGAAGCCCTGGACCTTCTTAAACTAGACGTAGAGGGTCACGAGTTCGAAGCTTTACAAGGTGCGGAGAATACCATACGGAAGTTCAAGCCTGTAGTAATCATTGAAGAGAAGCTCGATCCTGAAAAGAGAGCGACGCACTTCCTACAGCGTTTGGGCATGAGACGCGTATGGTCATCTAAGCACGATCACCTTTTTACTTGGTAACCCAAAGAAGGAGACTCGCATGACCCCGACTGACGAAGTGTCCGAGGACACCAACCCGATGGAGACCGATCCGGCGCCGGAAGCCGAGCAGGTCACGGACGCTGAGGTCGAACTCAATTCGACGATTATGGCGTTGCGCGGAGCTGGTGTCTCGGAGGACGACATCGTTACCGCCCTCGACAATATCCTGACCGGCCTTGTTGGTGAGGAAGATGGCGATGTCGAAGACGCTGATGGCGACGCCGCTTCGAATCCTCCGACGGCTGCCGCGCGCACTGATCCGGGTTACGTTCGGGCCGTCGAACTCGGCCATGTCAAGCCGAACGACGACGCCGAGTAACATTGGCGTAGTCTAGCTACTGGGCTGCGTGTCTTTTAAACGGGGAGACTATCATGAACTTGAACAACCGCATCCGCGCCTTTATCCGCTTTGGGTACACGACCGAATTGATCGATCTGATCCCCAATGGCGTTACCGGCGCGTCGCGCACTCGGTTGATTATGAACATCTACCGAAAGAAGAAGCGGGCAGTGCTCGCTGCCTGGCCGACTTAGAATCAAGCCTTACGGGCCGTCCCGGAAGGTTAGCCAAAAGCTGCTGGAGGGTCACGGGTACTGTCTAACGCCGTAGGGTATTGGCAGGAGCGAGTCCCCTGCTCGCACGGTCCACCACCTTCGAGGTAGACGTCATGCTGTACAGACATAAGAAGGGTGGCCTCTACCTCAGGTTATGTGAAGCTCGCCACACTGAGACTGGCGAGCTTCTTACTGTATATATCGGTATAACCGGTCCATGGTGCCGACCTAGTGGCATGTTTACCGATGGCAGGTTTGCAAAGATCTCTGTATTCACGTGGTTTTATTGGATCTACAAGTATTCATATGCACGAATACTTGAATACGTGCCTGGAGGAAAGAAAAGATGATCCAACTCGAATCAGGTTACTTTGTACCGGCAAGTAACTATGGAAATCGTTTCTTTGCCGAGTTGGAAACACGCACCAAGTTGCCCACGTATAATTTGGAGTTAATTGAGAAATGCTTGGAGGTAACCAAAGGTAGGCGCGGCACGGTTTTAGATGTGGGCGCATACTTGGGTAGCTGGACGCTGAGATTGGCGACTCAAGGATTCGAGTACGTTATGGCGTTCGAACCAATCCCAGATAACTTTGCCTGTCTGCGCAAGAACGTCGACCATCTCAACCTGGTTAACGTGACGTGCGTGCAGACAGCCCTCCTTGACTATGTTGGCGAGTGCTCTATATCGCAGTTCCGATCAGATAAACCTTATGCCTGGGCAGTGGGTGATAGGGGCCACAAGAATCAGCTGTCTGCTGAATGCACTACAATCGACTCGCTGAATCTATCGCAGGTTGATATGATTAAGATACGGACCAATGGATCTGAGCACCGGATCCTACGTGGTGCGTTGCAGACGCTGCATAGGCGCAAGCCATTTGTGTTGGTGTGCGAAAACTACGATCCACAGCGCACGGCTTGTACGATGCTACGTCGACAAGGAATGAAACAACTCTGGTCCCACCAGAGAACTTACCTGTTTGGATGGTGAATATGATTACTGCCAGAATCGTAGCAGATAGCGTTTCCCAGAATGGTATCCGCATTGCGTCTGTGGAGCTGATCTATCCAAGGTTTATCCACGCTGAGCTGATGACCCATCGAGTCTTCTCGAGGAACTCAGCGAGCAGTCGCGCGATCCCGATCGAGAAAATGATCGGTGCCGTGCGCGGACATCCGGCCGAACCCAAGCACTGGGGCCAGAACAAGAAGGGCATGCAGGCGGACAGCGAGCTAACGGGATGGAAGCTGAGGGCCGCCAAGGCGATATGGGCATACCACAGATGGATGACCATCTGGCATGTCAAACTGCTAAATTGGGTTGGTTTGCACAAACAGTGCGCAAACAGACTCCTTGAGCCGCACAGCCATATCAAGGTGCTCGTAACCTCGACGCTCTGGGAGAACTTCTTTCAGCTGCGGGCACATCCTGATGCTCAGCCTGAGATGCAGGAACTGGCGAATGCGATAATCGAGGCAGGTGCCAATAGCATACCTGAGACATTGGAAGCGGGTGAATGGCATCTGCCATATATCACGGAAGGTGATCGTATAAGCGCGTTCGTAAACGAAATAGGCATCGCGCCAATACATAAGCTGCGATTGATCTCTGCTGCACGATGTGCTAGGGTATCGTACACGACATTCGACAATGCGAAAGATTCCCCAGCGCGAGATTATCGTCTCGGCTACAGGCTTATCAATTCCAGTCCTCTCCATGCCAGCCCATTTGAACATCAGGCGATGGCTGATCCTCATCGCACCCAGACTGCGCTATGGGGCAACTTCCATGGTTGGGTGCAGCATCGCAAGATGATGGATCATGAAGCGAGGATGGAAGAATCTTATTATTCGCGCGGCAACAAAGTAATCCCACTCACGAGGTAACAGATGATCCTACCTGCCCAGACAATCCGTAAACTGTGTAAGATGCCGCTCGGCAAGTTGTACATGATCACGCCATTCTTCGAGCGGTCACCCAGCGCAGGAATGACATTCGGCCTGAGTCCAGCAGGCTATGATGTTCGCATAGCAGAAGATGTAGATCTGTTCGTTGGCAACAGCGGATCTGGATTCGCGTTGGCATCGACGATGGAACACTTCGTGATGCCCGATGATGTGATCGCGTTTGTAAAAGACAAGAGCACCTGGGCAAGGCGCGGCTTGGCAGTACAGAATACTGTGATCGAGCCAGGTTGGAGAGGCTACCTGACGCTCGAACTCACCAACCATGGACCAAAGCTGATCCAAGTAAAGAAAGGCTCCCCGATCGCACAGATTGTATTCGAGCGATTGGAAGACCCAACAGAGCAACCCTATGAGGGTCGATACCAGGATCAAGCAGCCGGCCCACAGGATGCGAAGTTCCTAAAGCTGTAGAATATCGACTACCCAGCGAGACCACCAACCCTGGGAAAGAAGGCAATGAATACACGATCAGAAGAAATCGCACATAAGAGGCAGATGCGGATTGTAGCCAATGATCAGAGAGAAGAGATCATTGATGCGATCGGCTGGGTGAATAAGAGAATCATCCAGCTGGAGGCTGCTGTAAGCCATTTGAGGATGACACAGCTGGAAGGTAAGGAATTGCAGACCTACCTTTGGTATAGAAGAGAAGTACATCTTCGGTATATACAGCTGGACAAATTCAAGGAGATGATCGATGACCTCGATAAGATTGCCCCACCCTTGAAGCAGAGCGTGTTCCGCATAAAGAAAGCGGTGACGAATGGCAAGGCTGTATGGTCACTCGATGTGCGATACTTCGACGAGAGAAACACCAGAGATCTGGATTTCCTAGTGAAGGAATGAAACGAATTCTCTGAAGAAGAATGACGATACCACCAAGGAAGTAAACCATGTGTGATGGCGGCAGACTTCCTTGGTGAGATTAGAACGATGAATACATGTTGAAGCCAAGCTAATCTTTGTAGATGTTGTTTGGTGTTAGTAGGAAGTAATAGAAAGAAGAAGTAGATGGTCAAACGGATAAGATTGGATGACGCGGAAGAAGTCCCGAAGGCAGAAAAGAAGTACGTGCCTACTAAGACTAGAGTCCCTGCAGTAAAAGAAGATACTGTACGATGGACGGCAAGGGCTGCGAGAGATTGGGCATATGCGACTGGGGAACTACCGCATATGTTTCTATTGAGAGTAGCGAGAGGTGAAGCGGTAAAACCTGGTGGTGGAAAACCAACGTTCGAAGAGCAACTAGATGCAGCGAAATCGTGTGCAGGATACTTTGCACCTAAGTTGAGCAGCGTGCAACTATCAGATAGAGAAGAGCGTGATCCACCGCAAGAGTTGGTATTCGACGAAACGGTACTAGAAAGCCTAAACGATGCAGAGCTTGCGATCTTCCAGAAAGTATTCGGTAAACTTATCGGAAGAGTCCGTCCAGGAGAGGGTGAGGATAACGCAGCTAAGGCGAAAACTGAAAACCGCTATACCAGCACCCTCGACCTTAGCGCTGAGCCAGTGGCCACCAAACCACGATCTGGTTAAGGCCTGGCGACAGTTACAGCTGGAGCGATTTGAGAACGATCCAGACTTAGTAGACGATGCGAAACGGCACTATGCGGATAGACCAGCGGAGTTTATTAACCACTGGTGCACGACGTACGATCCAAGAAATGTGGCACAGGAGAGACCTCCTAAGATGCCATTTAGCCTGTTCGAGAGACAGGAAGAGTTCCTCGACTTTGTTATGCTGTGCATGAAGGCAGAAGCCGACGGTCTCGTGGAGAAATCTCGAGACATGGGTGCCACATGGGTATGCTGCGCGATAAGCGTTTGGCTGTGGCTGTTCAAGGATGGCGCTGCGATAGGTTGGGGAAGCAGAAAGCAGGAACTCGTGGACCGACTTGGCGATCCGTCGAGCATCTTCGAGAAGATAAGAATCCTGCTGAGAGAACTACCACCCTTGTTCCTACCAAAAGGATTTAGCTTCGATGGCCATGCCCACTACATGCGATTGGTTAACCCCGCAAATGGCGCAAGCATTATCGGAGAAATTGGTGATCAGATCGGACGTGGTGGGCGAACACTTATCTATTTTAAGGATGAGTCGGCCCACTATGATCGCGCCGAATCCATCGAAGCTGCGCTTATGGACAATACGCGTTGCCAGATTGATATCTCCAGCGTTAGCGGAACGGATACGCTCTTCTTCCGAAAGCGTGACACGGGGGTCGACTGGGGCGTTGGTAATCCAGTTCAAAAAGGCAAGACGAACGTCTTTGTCCTCGATTGGTCGCACCATCCTGAAAAGACTCAGGAGTGGTTCGATAGGAGAAAAGCCAAAGCGAAGCTCGACGGTGTGTCTCACCTATTCGCACGTGAGGTTGAGCGAGACTATGCCGCCTCTGTCGAAGGAGTCATTATCCAACCTGAATGGGTTAAGGCAGCGCTGGGCGCAGACAAGAGACTCGGAATTGATGATAGCGGTGGCTGGGCATCAGGACTCGACGTCGCAGATGAAGGACCCGATAGCAACGCTCAGACAATTCGAAAAGGATGTGTCCTCAAAAGCCTCGACGAGTGGTCCGAGCGCGATACCGGCCTTACGGGAAGACGAGCAGTTGCCAATGCCAGACAGATGGTTGGTGACGCGCCACTGGAATTCGAATATGATTGTGTTGGCGTCGGAGCAGGTGTTAAAGCCGAAACCAATCGCCTAAAGGAAAAGAAGAAGATCCCCGACAATTGGGACATCTCACCTTGGTCTGCTGGCGGTAAGGTTCTCCGGCCCAACGAACGGGTCTTTAAACCGGCACCAGGAGAAGACCCCAGGAAGACACCAACCAATAGGGACTTCTTCGAGAACATCAAAGCCCAGGCTTGGTGGGAAATAGCGAGGCAGTTTGAGAACACCTGGCGCGCCCTATACGATCCAGATTTTGAATGGACGGCAGACCAACTGATCTGTCTACCAGAAGACATTCCTCAGCCTCTACTCGGAAAGCTGATGAAAGAACTAAGCCAGCCTGTGTTCGTGAAGAGCGCAAGGCTGAAGCTGATGGTTAAGAAGACACCTGAGGGATCCAAATCACCTAACGTGGCTGATTCGTTTGTGATGGCATTCTTCCCGGCAAAGAAGAAACCCAGGCTGATATCCCAGGCTGGGATAACTGTTATATCGGCCTCGACTGGTGGCGGAGCAACGATAGAGTCCGGCATCAGAAAGGGGTACATAGGCTAACTAGGAGTAAGCAGGGATCATGGCCGAGCGTATTCGAGTGAACGTATCCAAGGCTAAGGCTGGGGCAATGGGCAGGGCCGGCCTTGGAGCGATAAACGCCCCCGGGAAGAAGATGCCCCGGACGACTCCATTCAGGGAAATGGGTGTTGGTGGTACAGCCGTCTTTGGCGGTTATGTGCAGCGGAAAGATAAAGCTGCATCCTGGTATGGAAAAGAACGGTACACGATCTCCTCTGAGATCCTGTCCAACGTTTCCATCGTGGCCGCCTCGGTGCGGTATTTCCTCAACCTGATCTCTCATCCACAATGGGCGGTGGTACCAGCTTCGGATAAAGAGGAAGATAAGCAGTACGCTGAGTTCGTGGAAGACGTGATCCACGATATGGTGAGTCCGTTCCATTCGAGCATTCGTCGGGCTGCCACGTTCCAATTCCATGGCTTTGGTATTCAGGAATGGACAGGCAAGCGACGCCCTGATGGTAGGAGCGGCTTCCTTGATCTGGAATCTCGGATGCAGCATACTATCGAGCGCTGGGAGATGGACTCGGAAGGATCTGGGCGTGTTGATGGTGTATGGCAGCGGTCTCCGCAGACCAACAACCTGTGGGGCATTCCTCGCAGCAAGATGGTCTACTTGGTGGACGATACCTTTACCGATTCACCAGAGGGCTTTGGTATCTTCCGCAACCTGCTGGAGCCGTACAATCGCCTAAAGCAGTTCCTGACTCTCGAAGCCAGAACATTCGAGAGGGACCTCCGTGGTATCCCGATCGGCCGCATGCCTATCGCTAAACTGCGGGAGCAGGTGGCAGCAGGGAACATCACCGAGGCTAAGGCGAAAGAACTCATCCAGGCGATGACGGACTTTGTCTCGTTGCAGGTCAAGGACAGCACGACTGGTATCGTGATGGACTCCATGCCGTACGAGTCCGAAGCTCAAGATGGTATGAAGGTGAGCACCGTCTACCAGTATGGGATGGAGCTCTTGCAGGGAACGGCAAACGGACTTCCTGAGCTGACGCATGCGATCGATCGTCTGCAGAGGGAGATGGCTCGGATCATCGGCACGGAACATCTCATGATGGGTGATGCTGGTGGTAACCGTGCGCTGGCTACCGATAAGAGCCGGAACATGTACCTCACTGCCAACTCGGTGCTGAACACCATTTCCGCTTCTTACGATCGCGACCTGATCGCTCCGCTGTGGATCATGAATGGTTTCCCCGAGGAGAGCAAGCCCTGGTTCCAGCCTGAGGATGTCGCGTTTAAAGATGTGCAGGAGATAACTGCTTCCCTGCGCGATATGGCAACGGCGGGTGCTGTCCTATCACCAGATGATCCTGCCATCGATGATGTCCGCGACCTCCTTGGTGTCAGTAGATATGAAGGTGATCTCAAGGATCTGGCGATTGAGGCAGCGGCTGCTGGTTACGATATGGCGATCAATCCACCGGAACCAGAGCCTGAGGAAGATCCCGCTGTCGCGGAAAGAAAGGCAGCGATGGTTGCGAAGCTTTCTGAGGAGTATCTAGAGGACCTGATTGCCAAGGCCGTGCGTACCACGCGACGGTCGGCTAAAAGGATAAGGATCTAGCAAAGTAGAATAGAGCACCATATGTATGTAGCGTAGCCACAATTGAGGAACTCAGATGTACGTAGAGCGTTGTGGGATCTGCGATGGTCCCAAAGTATTCCGCAAGAGTGATGACGCACAGGTCGTATGGTGCTCGTGCGACACTCGCCGGTCCCTGACTACGCACTCCAATGATACCGTCATTGGTCTGTTCGAGAAGACGCTGACCATGGTTAGCGATGTAATGCTTTTGTACAAGGCGATGGACGATCGCAATAAAGAGTTGATGACTCGGCTGGAAAGGATCGAGAATGCTCAGCTACCTATTCCGCCAGTGGATACCACCGAGCTTGGTGACCGCATCGAGCAGCATCACGCTGAAGAAGCATTTGACGAGGAAACCAGGCTTCTTGCCCCCGATCATCAACCTGTCCTACATCGAGGGGGTACTGTCGGGTCGAATCGCAAGTGCCTCAGCGGCCCGGATGTTCCTGAGTGCTCGGAAGAGGGAAAGCGAGAAAAACAGAATCCTAATACGAACGATTGAGGATTCGTGTCGGCCGATATTTGGTTGGATCGGGCCGCCGCTCACTGCTGAGGAAATGAACAGGTGGGTGCAAAGCCGCTTCAGGTCGAGTTCATAAAGTACCCTGAAGGAACTCGATATTACCAACGGCACCAGTGCACTTATATGAAGGTGCCTGGCGCCATGTATAGCATGCACTCGAGGAACAGGCGCTGTAAGCACTCGGCGCTTTACCTTGTGGACGGTGTTATGCTATGCCAACTACACGCTGGGCGTGCCGCACTAAAGAACGCCATGGGCGATACATTTGAAGAATGAACAAGGAACGGTAACAGATGTCGAACGAACTCCTAACGATCGCCCAGCATCTAAACACCTGCGTCTCGGTGGCCCTGACCTCCCTGCAGGATTACGAGGGTAAGGTCGAGCTCCTCGAGGATTACATCAAGACCCAGAACCACAACATTGGGGAGGTGCTCGGTAGTCCTCTGCAGGCGGCGGTTGGTGCGATGCGTGAAGCTGCGGATGGCGACGCTGACCCTGTCGTCACCATCGCACAGTTGCGCAACATGCTGGACGCTCGCATCAAGGCGATAGAAAACCTTGAGCAGGCTATCGTCGAGAAGGACGCGACGATCGAACGGCAGAAGCACGCGCTGGATGCATCGAGGGCGGCGGAGTGCAAGTGTAAGAACATGTTGCGGTACGTCCTCAAGTCCGGCGATGCGTTCGTCAACACGTTTGAGGACTTCACTCCAGGCAACCCTACGATGGGTCGCGCCTTTGACGAGTTCCGTGGTTGGCAGCGGGCGGGGAAAGGACTTCTTGATGGTGACGACACACTGAGCCGTTCGGTAGCGACTCCGGAGAAGTACACTGATAACGGTGCCTGGTCTGACACCGTGAACCGAGTTGAGGTGATTAACACGTTGCGGAATGTCCTCACGTCTGGCGATGCGTTTATGAAGACCTTCGACTTTGCTCCTGGCAACACAGAGATGGCCCGTGTCTTTGACGTATGGCAAGACTGGGTGCGTAAGGGGCACGAACTCCTCAACAGGCGTAACGAGGACAAGCAGGGGGCGGTGAGGAGGGCAGCCAGGCTTGGGAGCGCCTTGGCCAGGATTGAACGTCTCGCGGCTGCGATCTTTCGTTTCCAGCGGGCGGTCGATGAGATGCCCGAGACGCAGACGTGGAACCCAGCTTATGGTATGGCTGGCGATGCTACGTCGCAGCACGTCTCAGAGGCCTACAAGGATTTGTTTGCCACCGACTATGAAGTCCGTGCCTACTTCAAGGCTAAGCTTCTGGCGAGCGTGGCTGCGGACCAGCCAGACAGTAAGTCCGTGGATGAGATGGCTACCAAGCTTGAGGTGGCTTTAACCGAGTTGCAGTTGCTCAGCAATTCGGTGACGGTGTTCCAGAGGGCGATTGGTGAGCTGCCCGACTCTTGTTCGTGGAACCCGAAGATCTCGTACGCCACCAACCGTCCGACCAGCCTTGGGTACACCTCAGAGGTTTACCGGGACATGCTCAGGGCCGAAAGTACCGCACGCAAGTTCCTGGCGCAGCACTATAGGGTAGGCTCTGCGAATCTGGACGAATCAGCAGGCTAGACGGATTCTCCGCTATAATCGGGCTCTGGGACCGTCGCGCCCGGTGCTCGTGCCAGATTCGCGGCGACAGGAAGCAATGAAAAGAGAGATATGATGTCTAAGAAGCAGAAGCGTCCAGACGTCGAGGTCGAAGCTGAGGTTGATATCAGCCCTGAGGAGTTCGTTGACGTGCTGACGCGCGCGGTTGCTCTTCTGGCATCGACCATAACCTGGTCGAACGATTTCGCGGCGACCGACTCTACGACAATCTTTGCCACGGCTGACCAATACAGCAGATACATCCGCACTGGCACGGGGATAGGCTAGGCGTGGTCGATAAGAGCGCCTGGAAGGACTTCACGTCTCTTTCCATTCGCGACCACTACATAGGCAAGTGTGCATCTTGCCGGTGGTGGGATCGCACTGCTAATACTACAGGGCTATGCCGCATCCGCCCGCCCGTTGTGGCCCTGTCGAGTACCTCAGGCGGCGGAGCAGTTGACCGACCGTTAACGATGTGGCCCACCACATTGAGCACCGATCGGTGTAAAGAACATGAAATCGCAAACAGAAGGACTTAGAACATGACTGGTGGTTACGATCCCGTCGACGGTGGCGGAAACACGGGCAGTGATACTCCTGCTGCTCCGTCCACGCCCTCGACCTCAGGAGGTGAAGGTGCCGACTCTGGTGCGGGCACCGACATATTTGTCGAGACCGATCTCGGCAATGCCCACCTTGGTGGACACGTACCTGCGGGCGGTTGGACTCCAACGGATAGCTGATATGCGTCGGAAACACACGCTGCATGAATGCGACAAACACGACTGCTTTGTCTGCAATGGTGGATTGGCATCGTGTACGGTCTGCAATGGGGCGGAGGTGACTCTGCCCCTCGACTGCCCTGGTCGGCCAATGACCACCGAGGAGCAGGATGGCATCTCAGCTGGTACCCTGATGTTCTATGATGGGCACTGGTACGAGCCGGCCAAAGGAAGGATGTCCGAGGAGCCCATTACCATGGACTCCAGCCTGTTTAAGTTCTCGCAGATCAAGGCTGAGCATTGGGGAGCTGGCACGGCGCTGTTCACTCTACAGAACATGGGTGCGCTGGCTCGCAAACTGAAGAAGGGTGAGTACGATGTTGTCCTCACCTTTATCGCAGAGATTTGCAAGGCGTATCTCAGAGAGTGCGGCATGGGAACCATCCCCGAACCGAACTACACTCCGCCGGTCGAGATAGGCAAGCCGACGCTACCGACGAATGATGTCGCCCCGACCTTGGCCGGAGATGGTAAATCGCATATCATATCGGTGTGTGAATGTAGTTCCTGTGTCGCATATCGAGAGCTGCAGGATTCTCGAGCCAAGGCCGAGCCCAGCCGCTCGGAGGTCCATCGCTTCGATCTCGAGATGCGGGAACATGATGATACGGCAAGCCGGACGATTCATCTGCCCGGATTGTTGAGTGCTGGTGTCGCTGTTCGATCTCTGCATCCCGAGAGCCTTCAGTATAAGGTCTTCGAATGGATGATCGGGGTAATGGGCGAGGAGGTCATGGGCAACCTCGAGGAACGCAATTGGCGATGTGCCGAGGAGTTCTGCGAGCTGATGCAGGCAGCAGGGTTCCCATATGAACACCTGGTGCAGATGGCGAAGCACGTCTATGCGAAGAATGTAGACAGGCAGAACTTCGTCGCTGTGGAACTAGGCGACCTGGTCTTCTGCCTAGCCGCCCTTGCCAATGCACACGACATCGATATGGCGCAGGCTACATCGTTTATCGTCGAACGCAATTGGAAGAACGCCGACAAGATCAAGGCGAAGCACAACGCCAAGCGGTTCCGGTCGGAGGCGAAGACTACCTAGCCATGCGGGATCTAACAAAGCTCCCCGACGTTGTCATGCGAGTGGAATATGCTGAGGATCAAGGTCCTGAGTACGATCCCACTTGCATGGGTTCCTTCCTGCTGGAGTCGTTCTCAGGAGGCACCCTACGGATTATCGTCGGCTGCGGCTATGGTTGGGAGCACGTATCGGTGTCGCTAGTCACCCGCGTCCCCAACTATAACGACATGAAGAGGGTCAAACGGATCTTCTTCGAGGACACCGAGTGCGTGATGGAGTTGCATGTCCCTACTGCGGACCACATCAACGCGCACCCATATTGCCTACACCTGTGGCGCCCCACCCATAAGGAGATTCCTAGACCGCCGGCTTGGATGGTGGGAGGAATGTCGATGGATGAAGCCACAGAATTGATGAGACAACACGATCCTGTGACAGGAGAACCTCTCGTTCGTGATCACCGACCTCCTGGTTGGGCTACCAGCGACGCGCCTTGCTATATGTGCGGGCACCCAAAGAAGGACCACCTTCCTTGGCAAGACGAAGCTAGAGAGTGTGCAGAGCCTGGGTACTGGGATGCCTAACATGAGAGTAAGCCAAGCGGAGAAGGAACAAGCAAGATGAAACTAACTCTGGGTAGGTTGGTGGTGATCCTAATCATGCTGGCTGTCGCAGCCATGGCGATCGCTGCTCACGGTCAGGAGAACGACGGTGAGCACGAAGATGACCTCGAAGGTGCCAATGGTGCGCGCGAGGAATACATCCGGAGACAGAAAAAAGAGCGCGAGGAGTCGCGTACTGATGTGTACGGCTGTCCTAAGGAGGCACCTTTTATTTGCGTTACCAATGCCTTTACCTTAAGCATGGAATGCTCATGCGGGGGTATAGGCTCCGGGTGGGGCAGGTAATCGTGGTTTCTCGTTTCTACCTGCCCGATATGGAAGTTCGCGTGACAGTAGACGGCGTCGAGATACCAAGGTTCTCAATCTTCGAACCGCATCCAAGCACTTTGGCATTCTCGCTGCCGGCAGTAGATCTTGACAGTCTGGAGGACTTGATGAATAAGGTAGCAAAACAGAAAGAAGACTCAGAGGTTCTAAACGAACCCGATGATATCACATCGATCCACGGCGGCCTTGTGTTGCAGGACGATGAATGTCTGGTTGCTATTGCGGAAGATGGCAACGCATACATTATCGCTCGATCGGATTGGTTGCAGAGTCGAGATGTCCTAGTCGAGGACACCGCCGAGGACTGCAACTTCGACAGTGGGTGGGACACGAGCCTCACCGTTGGCTTGTATAAGCTTAGTGTCAAGGCCTGGGCTGATAATTGGGGCGAGGGTGACGATGCTGGTGTCACGGTCAACGCCTGTACGCCACTGTGGACACCATCCATCATCGAGGCTGGCTTCGAAGGTGCCGAGTGGTTGGACGCGCGCCATGGTGATCTCATCCTCAACCCTGGCGAGACGATGGAATGGCTGCTAAAGACTCGCCGTGGAAGGTTGTGGAGGGTTGAAGATCGCCAAGACTCTCATCCGCGTGGTAAGGTGTTGCTGGTTCACCACGATGGCAAATGGATCCCAGTTGCCTTTACCGATCTCAACGATCACATCAGTAGAGTGATCACAGGACCTTCTCCGATCGACCGGATGCGGAGAGGTGTGCTGTATGAGCAGTTCTGGGCCGATCCGATTGCCTATCTGGCGAAGGTTTGGTACTGGGGCGTGCGGTACGACGGCAACACGATTTACCTGGTGGACAGCGAGAGCGATGGCTAGGGTACCTTGCGCCTATCCTGAGTGTGAATGCGATGACCAGTTCGGCCCCTGTCAGCGTGCCGTCGCAGCCGGCCTTGATAGTTTTACCGCACTGGCCATCGCCCACAATCAGGATAGTCACGTCACCTGCTGTACCGAGTGTGGGAAGCCTGCCGGTGAGCCCCACCACAAGAAATGTCCGATTAGGAACAAGAAATGAAACTTTACATTGACCAGCTCCCTGGCAAAGGAATAGGCGGATCGGCCTTTGCCCTGTACGATCAATTTGGTCTGGTGTTCCCCTGCATCCAGGCCGCCTCAGTTCACCACGCTGCGAACGAGGCAGCGGTCCTCGATCTATCCATCGTGGTCGATGGCGAGAACGTTGTCTTCGGTCCCCCGCCCCAGCGCACCGACTTCCTGCCCGAATGGCTTGACAACAAGATATACGACGAGGGTGGTAAGACTGCGGAGCTTACCTACTCGCCGGCTGAGACCATGATGCTCCTCCTTTCTTGCAGGAAGGGCAATCTGGTCCGGTTGCTAACGTCCGGCGACGAGGCCCGCTCTGTGCAGTTATGGTGGGACGGTGATCCTCACCAGACTGCCCGTTGGAAGGACCTATACATTCAGACGGGTTTGCAGGGCGCCTTCTTTGAGTATCGCATCAACTCCCGCAACATCACGTTCGATGCGAAGGGCAATCTCGAGACGGATATCCTCGGACCGGTACTGCAGAAGTGGTACCTAGGTATGATCACTACAAGCGATCGCTACATCCTAATCGAGCGGGAGCACGACTGATGGTACAGGAAGTAAAGTTTCCTTTTCACGAAGAGCTGCAATGCTTTGTAGATGGGCTTGCTTACGACTTCAAAACAAGGACTGGATTCATTACTATTGGTAAGTCCAATTGTACTGACATGTGTGGTGCCATTGCCATCATGACCCGCATCGATCCTGCAGTACTGAAGATATACACCGTTTCGGATGAGCTAGTCGTGTACAGGCGTACAAGTGTCGACAGTACTTGGGTAGCGCGCGTTTATCGAAGTGAGGGGGTAGTAATGCCGCCATCGAAATGGGATTGGGCTGTTCGAGGTTACGCCAGTAACAACCATCCAATGTGCCCCAAGGTCAAGTACGGCGATCTTCTCGTGGCTACTACTCACAAGGGTGTCGTGAGTAAGGATATGGCGGTCGCCGCCTGGCGAAGCCGAATGGCCCGGGGAGAGGTGGCTTACATCGAGGTGATAAACCTCCAAACTAATGAGATGGAGACATTGTACGAATGACGGTCTACATCGACGACATGTACGTCTACCCGATGGGTAAGTTCTACCAGATGAAAATGTCGCACATGATCGCCGATACGGACGAGGAGCTACACGCCATGGCCGAGAAGATCGGCCTAAAGCGTAGATGGTTCCAAGGCGATCATTACGATGTCACCAAAGGCAAGCGGCAGGAGGCCATCCGGCTTGGTGCTGTGCCTATCGCGCTCCGGACGCTTGCCTACATGACATTCTGTCGTAAGGTCAACGGGAAACTGCCGCCACTGCACCTTGTGGATATCATTTGGCTGCGGACGCAGTATAAGCTTTCCATCCGGCGCGCGATTGCCGAGAAGGAGTTGATGCAGAAACAACAAGGAAAGGGGTGGCGAGGCAACGCCGCTAAGATCAGGCTAAGAGAAAGGTAACCTCCCATGACGGAAGTAGTGCAGATCGGTAGCGGTCAGGAGTACGACACCTACGCTACCGTTCAGCAGGCAGACGAATATCTTGCAGCATCGGTGACAGCAGACTCCTGGCGGGCCATTACCGATGCTGACGTGAAAGCCCGCTACCTTGTATCGGCGACTCGGCTCCTCGATACGCAACCCTGGGCCGGTTCCAAGACTGACCCAGACCAACCTTTAGCCTGGCCCCGTTCCAACACGGGTGTCGATGGTGTCGAGGATGATGTCGTTCCCGCAGACATCGTTAACGCGAGCATCGAGTTGGCAGCCGCCCTGGTTGACAATGTTGATATCGCGACCCAGCAGTCGACGGCGCAGGGCATCCAATCCCTGAGGGCCGGCTCGGCAGCGATTACCTTCTTCCGTGGTGCCAACGGCGTGCCTGCACGCTTCCCCAACAACATCATGGAGCTGATCCGGAAGTACCTGGAAGGCTATTCTTCACTCGCCCTTGGCGGCGTGGGAACGACTGGTACAGGGAATAAGACGGTTACAGAGAACGACTTCGGTTACTCCGAACCGCTGTAGCCTCCTCAACTATACTTAAAGGGTAAAGCAATGAAAACGGCCCTCTGCCTGATAAGGCAGAACCCGGTATATCGCCATGACGCGTTTGTTACTGGGATGCAAGCTTTGGGTTACCAAGTCGAGGTGGCCCCTTTCAATAACCGCATGCCTTCGCCTGATGATGTTGTGCTAATCTGGAACCGCTATGGAACTGGAGACACTCAGGCGAAGCTTTTCGAAGCACATGGCGCCACGGTTATCGTCGTGGAGAACGCCTACGTTGACATGCGTGATACCAAGAAGGCGTTTGCCATGTCCCTCAGTCGCCATAACGGCGCGGGGATGTGGCCAGCACCAGAGTACTCGAGGCTGGACAAGCTCAAGGCCGACCTGCAGCCATGGAAGGCTTCAGGGACGCACATCGTTGTCCTGCCTCAGCGAGGTGTCGGCCTGCCCGGCGTTGCGATGCCTCGAGACTGGGGACAGCAAATCATCCCCAGGCTGAAGAAAATCACCGGGTCTGCTCTCGTTTACGTTCGCCCGCACCCTGGCATCGTAAAAGAGCAGACTCCGCTCGAGGAAGACCTCAAGCGGGCTTGGTGTGCTGTGACCTGGGGAAGCAGTGCAGCCACGAAGGCGATGATTCAGGGTGTTCCTGTATTCTACGATTTCGATCGGTGGATTGCAGGACCTGCTGCCTGCCACGACTTCAACAAGATATCGCTCGACCAGAGCCCTATTGACTACATGGGCGATCGCGAGGCGATGTTTAGTAACCTGGCCTGGGCGCAGTGGTCGCTGGAAGAAGTAATGACCGGCGAACCGATGCTTAGGCTGATACAGCTAGCGCAAAGACAGCGGAACCCACAGAAATGAGAGTTGGCATCTACGGAGTACACGACAAGAGCAGCAGCGACAAGACGAACCTGATCGGTGTCGCGATGGGAAAGGGTGCTGCTGCTCACGGCCATGAGGTTCATTACCATGGCCGGTTCGATGGCAAGGTTCACACCGACCTGTGCATCGCCTACGGTTGGATCAATGAGCTGACCGATCAGGTCTTCTCCAAGCACACCGAGGCCGGCGTGCCGTTCGTGTTCGTCGACCTCGGGTACTGGGATCGCGGCGCGGAGGGACACTACCGCGTCGGAATCAACGACTGGGACACGGCCAAGCATATGAAACGTGGCATGCCCAGCGATCGGTTCGATAGGCTGCGAGTCCCGGTCCGGAACGATTGGAACCCCGGAGCCAGCCAGATCCTAATCGTCGGTATGTCAGGCAAAGCTGCCTGGACTCACGGCTATAAGGAAGGCGAGTGGGAGCACAACACTAAGCAGTTCCTAATCGGCAATGCTCGGCCCGGCTTCGACTTCTATGTCAGGCAGAAGCCGAACAAGCAGAATCGTCGCATGGCTCCGATCGAGGAGGACCTCAAGGAATCGTGCTTTGTCGTCAGCCACCACAGCAACGTGGCGGTCGACGCCCTCGTCGCAGGCATACCGTACTACGCCAAGAAGGGTGTGGGATCGCTGCTGTCACCAAAAGAGCTCGATCCCAAGCTGTTCGACCAGCCATGGTTCCCGGAGCAGCAGGACAAGATGAACCTGCTGTACGATATCGCATACGCGCAGTGGACACCATCTGAGATGCGGTCCGGCGCCTGCCTTGAATACATCAACGGAGTCCTTGCACAATGAAAGTCGCAGTCCAACTACCAGAACAACCGAACCGCGGCGGCTGGAAGAACCTCGAGTACGATCTTGGGCAGGCCTTCAAGCACGGCGCTAAAAAGATGGGTGGCTGGGATGTCCACGTGCTCGACTTTATCGAGGAGCCGGGCGACTTCGACATCGTTGGCTTCGTCGGCGTAAAGCAGAACCATCTGCGGAAGCGTTGCGCCGAGGCGAACGTCCCATTCATCTACTTCGACAAACCCTACAATCGTGAGAAGGGTTGGTGGAAGATTTCTTATGGCGGTCACCAGCCTACCAAGTTCCTCGGCAAGGTCGGCATGAGCGACAAGCGTCGCAAGAAGACTACCAATTGGAACTTTACTGGCTGGCGGGCGTGGACCCCGGATGGTCATGTCCTGATCGCAGGCAGCAGCCTGAAGTATCACA